>PDWJ01000414.1_pt1 | contig 64551 bp, 57 predicted proteins | sample 1430881 | NCBI WGS metagenome assembly PDWJ01 (sample SAMN01162460, study PRJNA174530) | Oral metagenome, whole genome shotgun sequencing project. | biome: Marine environment; feature: Marine mammal; material: Swab sample of the gingival sulcus; isolation source: swab sample of gingival sulcus... | reverse complement strand
CTCAGCCAAACCATGGTCGACGCAAGCATCTGCGGCCTCGGACAGGCCGCACCAAATGCGATCCGGCTGACGATAAAGCATTTCGCGGAGGAGGTATGAGGTTTTGATCTTTGTACTACTGATGATCGCCATGGGGGCTTCGGCGTGGTATGGGCTGCGGTGGTGCGCCCAGCCGGCCAGTTGGGCCAAGACCTGGGTTAAAACGGCGGCGGTGGTGCCCTTGGTTCTGCTTGCCGTTTTCGCAGGGGGTCCGGTTGCGTTGATCCTCGCGCTGGCCCTGTGCGCGCTGGGTGACTATCTGTTGTCGCGCGACAGAGAGGCCCAGTTCATAGCCGGGGTTGCCGCCTTTGCCGCCGGGCATGTGGCCTATGTGGTCCTGTTTCTCACCCATCCTTTAGGGGATGTGTCCCACATCCTGCGCCAGCCGAATATCCCGGTGATTGCCGCGCTTGTGGGGCTGGGTGCGGTGATGTTGCCCGTGTTGTGGCGCCATGCCGGTGATCTGCGTATTCCGGTGATGATCTATGTGCCCGTGATCCTGTCCATGGGGGTGACGGTGCTGGCCCTGCCCGAATTGACGCTGGCCCATTGGGCGGCGGCCCTGTTCATCCTGTCGGATTTCACTCTGGCGATGGATATGTTCGTCCTGCGTGACGACACGCGGGCCAAACGCCTTGCGCCGTTTGTCGTCTGGCCCACCTATTGGGGCGCGCAGTTCCTGTTTTTGGTGGTGTTCAGCGCGATCAGCCAGCTGCCCGTGGCGGCAATGGTTGTTCAGTAAGCTGTGGCGGGATCGCCAGAGGCCAGAGCCGTTTTTGAATCGACTGAACCGGACATACCCTGCCACCCCTTTGGCAGTGTCGGGGGGATCGGCGCGTTCGGGACATTTCCGATCAGGTCATGCCCGGGTTCGAAAACGCGTTAGTTCCGGTTGCGATAAACCGCACAGATACAGCCGTTTGCCTTGAGACGGGAACAGAATTTCCACGCCGCATCCCGCGTGTTGCGGCCAATCCGGGCCATGTAGTATCCCCGCGACGCGCTGGCCCGGCTTTTTTGCCAGATCAGGTCCACGGTTTCCCCTTTGACGATACGGCGACAGCTACGTGTGCGCGTTTCGAACCGGGAGCGCGCGTGTTTGGGCGAGGTGCCAAAGGCAAGCTGTACCCCCCAGGGTTTGATTTTAGGTTCTGGCCGGGGCAAGGGGGACAGGCGGCGCTGACGGGCCAGTTGGTAACAGGCTTCGCGGAACGGCAGGGTTTTGGAGAGGCGCAGATCGGGTGCCCCCTTGCCGCCATCGACCCAGTCGGAATGGCCCATGCCGGTGATGATCTGAACATAGTCCACGGTTTCACGGCGCAGTCGGTCTTCGCCGCGAAACAGCTGTTCCACCCGGTGTTCACCGCCGTTATACCCCACCGCCGCCAGCCCCACATTGCCGAAACGGCGCACCATGTCGGCCAGATATTCGGCAGAGTGTTCAAGCGCATCGGCCGGGTTGAACGGATCGCGCAAGCCCCGGCGTGCGGCGGTCGAGGCGATGAACTGCGCAATCCCCATCGCGCCCGCCGGGCTTATGGCATAGGGGTCAAACCGGCTTTCCTGCCAGATCAGGCGGGCAAAGAAATTGCGGTCCAGCCCGTGGCGCGCGCTTATCACATCAATCATCTGGCAGGTGTCGAAAACGAAATGCTCCGGGCGGATACATTCGCGGTGGCCCCATTTGGTTGTCGTGCACGGGATGTCGGGCTCCGCCGATAGGGGGGCCGCGAAAAGAGAGAAAAGGGCAAGCAGAACCATGCGCATCACGCGTCTATGGGTCGTGTTTTGAGGGAGGATGTCAATGGCATGGTTTCAATCAGGTGACGGGGGCATCGGCGCAAACATGGACTTCAAACTTACCCCGAAACGCATTAGGTGGAGATAAATCAATTGGAGTCCTCCCATGTCATTCTTCCGCAAACTCAAGGACCGGATGTTCAAATCCTCTTCCAGACTGGAGGAAGGGTTGGACGCGATTGTTGAAGATGGCGGCGTGGAAGAGGAGGTTTCCGGCACCGCGCCAGAGGCAGAGCCGGAAGCGTCCGGTGAACCGGAAGCGGATGTGCCGGTTGAGGAAACCGCAACTGAACCCGACCCCGCGCGCCCCCCAGAAACAGAGGTTGCGCGGGAGGTGGCGTTGCGGGATGTAATTCCTGAGCCTGAGCCTGAGCCTGAGCCTGAGCCTGAGCCTGAGCCTGAGCCTGAGGCGGTGGCCAAGCCGGACCCGGCTCCGAAGGCCGCCGCGAAACCGGGGATTTTGGGTCGCCTCTTGGGGCGGGGGGAAAAGAAAACCGTCATCCGCCGCACACTGGACGATGATATGCTGGAGCAGCTCGAAGAGCTGTTGATTGCCTCGGATATGGGGGTGGATACAGCGTTGCGCGTCACCGCGAACATGGCCGAGGGGCGCATGGGCACCAAGCTCTCGACCGACGAGATCAAACAGCTTCTGGCTCAGGAGGTGACGCGGATCATGAACGAAGTGGCACGCCCCATGCCGATCTATCCCAAAACGCCGCAAGTGGTTCTGGTGGTTGGGGTCAACGGATCGGGCAAGACTACGACGATTGGCAAACTGGCCAGCCAGTTCAAGGCTGCGGGCAAATCGGTCGTCATTGCCGCCGGGGACACATTCCGCGCCGCCGCCGTGGAGCAGCTTCAGGTTTGGGGCGAGCGCGCCGGGGTGCCGGTTCTGACCGCGCCGGAAGGGTCGGACCCGGCCAGTCTTGCCTTTGAGGCCATGACCCGCGCCGAGGCAGACGGCGCAGACCTTTTGATGATCGACACGGCCGGGCGATTGCAGAACCGTGCCGACCTGATGGAAGAGCTGGCCAAGATCGTGCGGGTGATCCGCAAAAAGGATGAAACCGCGCCGCATAATACCCTTCTGGTTCTGGATGCCACCACCGGGCAGAATGCGTTGAGTCAGGTCGAAACCTTCCGGAAAATCTCTGATGTATCGGGATTGGTGATGACCAAGCTGGACGGTACGGCCAAGGGCGGTGTTCTGGTGGCTCTTGCGGACAAGTTCGGGCTTCCGATCCATGCGATTGGGGTGGGGGAACAGATTGACGACCTGGCTCCGTTCGACCCCGAAGATTTCGCCGCTGCCCTGACCGGGTTGAACACTGGCCAGAAGTAAACCCAGAACTAAACCCGGGGAGGGGGGGCTGAGCGTGGTTATTCCAGCGCCAGCGCCCCGGTTTCGTCCCTAATTTCGTCATATTGATGGGTATGATGTGCATCATACCTAAAGCGTTTTCACATTACGTTGACTCGGCGTGATGCGGAAACGCCGCATAACATATCAGGAATGTGGGCGTTTCCAGCTCTTGCTGTGATCCAGCAAGAACTGGAAACGCTTTATTGAAGACGAAAGGTGCAGGCCATGGCCAGACGCTGGAATGACCCTTCTGCCGGGCCAGAAGCGCAAAGCGCAGACGCCGGGAACCGGATGCAGACCGCTGCGCGGAAGTTGATTGCACGGGAAGCTGCACGGGAAGCTGCGTGTCCGGCGGACCCTGCGCCAGCGGCGCGCCCGGTGCGGGGTGTCAGGTCCACAGGGGCAAATCGGGCCGACCCAACGGAACAGGTGGCGACCGAGGCTTTGACTGGCAGGGCGGAGATTGGCAGGACGGATAAAGAGGCCGTCGGCACATCGCGGCGCCTGCCGAGTTGGATCACATGGCGACTCGGGGGGCGACTCGGGGGTGGCATTGCGGCCCTGTTGGTGCTGTTTTTCAAACCCTATTGGGTGCTTGGGGTGCTGTTCCTGTTGGTCTGGATCGCGATTCTTGCCCATGTTGTGCTGGGCGGGGAGCGGCTTCGTGCAGGCGGCGCGTGGCTTGCCAGCCGGTATCCCGAGCGCACGAAGCGATTGCGCGCGAAAGCACAGCAGGGGGTTGATCGGGTCGAGTCCTGGATGGCCCGTTTACCCGCGCGTTGGACAGACGGTGTTTACCTGCCGGATTTTTCGCCCGAAGCGGAGGCCTCCGGGCCGGACCCGTTTGAACGTTTGCAAAAGACACCCCCCGGCGAGTGAGGGTTTCGCATTTTGTGGCCCCTGACCCAAAGGAGTGCCCGCAAGCGGGCACGCAGGATGTCTCGTTCCGCCGCCTTCGGCGTCGTCCTCGGGATTGGTGCCCGTGGCGATCCCTGTGTCGATCCCTGTGGCAAGCATTGTGCATCATTGCCCCCCGACGTTCGTTGAGAGCTTGAAATCCCGGTTCACGCCGCGTATGTGGGCGGGTGACGATATCGAAAAGAGATCCACATGGCCCGTACAAACCCGCTTCAGTTCATTCAGGAGACCCGCAACGAGATCGCCAAGGTTGTTTGGCCGACCCGTCGCGAGGTGTTGTTGACCACCGTGATGGTGTTCATCATGGCGGCGCTGACGGCTGTTTTCTTTGCCCTTGTTGACGTGATCATTCGCAGTGGTCTGACCGGGGTTCTCAGCCTGTTCGGGTGAGGTTCCGCCTGTCACCCCTGTCTGATGCCAGTTGGAGATCGCAGTGACCTCGCACGCGCAGCTGCGGGGTTTCTTGATTCTCGGGAAGGGTGCGCAGAAAATGCCCCGTTGTCCTGATCTGCTATTGACGTTGAAAATCCGCTGACTTAGGAAGTGCCGGTTCCTGGCGGGTATGGTGAAATGGTATCATAAGAGCCTTCCAAGCTTAAGGTGCGGGTTCGATTCCCGCTACCCGCTCCAGAACACCCCTTTTCAGGTCCCTGGCAAAATCTTTCTGGCAAAATCCGGGATGCGCGTCTTTGACTGGCCCACTGCGGCACATCGCGGCTTGACCGTTTGGGTTTGCCCCGTCATGAAGCGCCAAATGTGATAATGTGATAGTGGACATGGCGGAGCGGAAGATGGCACAGGATGCTGCATCTCAGATTGGCGAGCAGGAGCGCGAGAAATCCAGACGCGTAGGGGCGTTGGCGGAGCTGCGTCCGTTTCTTGCACCTTACAAGGGGCTGGTTGTGCTGTCCGCCTTTGCCCTGATGCTGACTGCGGCGCTGTCTTTGACTCTTCCTCTGGCCGTGCGCCGTGTGGTGGATAATTTCGGAACCGAAGATGGCGCGTTGCTGGACCTGTATTTCGGTGCGGCCATCGGGATTGCGGCGCTTTTGGCGCTTGGCACCGGGTTGCGCTATGCGCTTGTTACACGGTTGGGAGAGCGCGTGGTTGCCGATATACGCAAGGCCGTGTTTGACCGCGTCATCGGCATGAGCCCCGGTTTCTTTGACAATGTCATGACGGGCGAGGTGCTGAGCCGGATCACCACGGACACCACGCTTATCCTTTCCGTGATCGGATCGTCGATCAGTGTCGCCTTGCGGAATGTTCTGATTTTCCTGGGCGGGATGGTGTTGATGCTTCTGACCTCGGCCAAGTTGACGGGGTTGGTGTTGTTGATCGTGCCGTTGGTTGTGGTGCCGATCCTGACAATGGGGCGGTGGTTGCGCAAGCTGAGCAAGGAGAACCAGGATTGGATCGCGGCCAGTTCCGGCAATGCCGGGGAAGCGTTGAGCGCGGTCCAGACCGTTCAGGCCTTTACCCACGAAGCCGCGAGTCGGGCCGAGTTTTCGGATGTCACCGAAAAGAGTTTCGACGTTGCCCGCAAACGGATCACCGTGCGGGCGGTGATGACGGTACTGGTGATGTTCCTTGTCTTTGCGGGGGTTGTTGGCGTGCTTTGGATCGGGGCGCGGGATGTACGTGCAGACAGCATGAGTTCGGGTGCCCTGGTGCAATTTGTCATCTATGCCGTGATGGTGGCGGGTGCCGTTGCGGCCCTGTCCGAAATCTGGGGCGAGCTGCAACGCGCGGCCGGGGCCACAGAGCGGCTGGTGGAGTTGCTAAGGGCCGAGGATGCGGTGAACGATCCGGCAAACCCTGCATCCCTGGCCCGCCCGGTCAAAGGCGAGATTGCATTCAGGAACGTGCGGTTCAACTATCCCGCACGCCCGGACACGGTTGCGCTGGCGGGTGTGAATCTGACCATCAAACCGGGAGAGACCGTGGCGCTGGTTGGTCCTTCGGGGGCCGGGAAAACCACGGTGATCCAGTTGATTCAGCGGTTTTACGATCCGGTAGACGGGCAGGTTTGTCTTGATGGTCAGGACCTGACCACGCTGACACGCAGCGATTTCCGCAGTGAAATCGCGCTTGTCCCTCAGGATCCAGTGATCTTTGCCACATCGGCCCGGGAAAACATCCGGTTTGGCCGGGAAGGGGCCAGCGACGCGGAGGTGGAAGCCGCGGCGCGTGCCGCCGAGGCGCATGAGTTTATTTCAGCGCTGCCCCAGGGGTATGACAGCTATGTCGGTGAGCGGGGCGTGATGTTGTCGGGTGGCCAGAAACAGCGCATCGCGATTGCGCGGGCGATCCTGCGCGACGCGCCGGTTCTGTTATTGGACGAAGCCACAAGCGCGCTTGATGCCGCCAGCGAACGGGCGGTGCAAACGGCCGTGGATGTTCTTTCTGCCGATCGGACAACCGTGATTGTTGCACACCGTCTTGCCACGGTGAAAAAGGCGGACAGGATCGTGGTTCTGGACGGAGGGCAGGTGGTGGCCCAGGGAACCCATGACGAATTGGTGGCCGAAGGGGGGCTTTATGCCGAGCTGGCGCGGCTGCAATTCACCGATGGGGCGGCATAGCCCGGTTTCGCCTGATGCTCGGTTACGTGGGCGCGCCTGTTTTTCCTCTTGTAACCCGGTCGCTTTGCAACGACGGTTACGGTATCTTTACAAGGAGAAAAAGCATGGGACTTTTTAGTTTTTTCAAACGTTCGGGTAAACGTTCGGGCGGGGGTGACACCCCGACAGCGGAGGATCTGAAGAAAGAGGTCGAAGAGCTGGGCCTGAACCACGACGGTATCGAGCTTGAGGTCGAAGACGGCAAGGTCAAGCTTTCGGGCAACGCCGTGGATGTCGAAACCCGTGAGAAAATCATTCTGGCGGTGGGCAACGTGGAAGGCATTGCCGAGGTCGAGGACGAATCCGAAGCCACCGCCGTGTTCCACACCGTGGAGAAGGGCGACACCCTGTCGGCGATTGCCAAGAAAACGTTGGGCAATGCCAATCGGTATACCGAGATTTTCGAAGCCAACAAGCCGATGCTGAGCCACCCGGACAAGATTTACCCCGGTCAGGTTCTGCGCATTCCCCAGGACGCAAGCGCCTGAGCTACACAGCTGTTGTACACACTGGCAAGGTCCTGCATTTGCAGGGCCATGTCTTTTATAACTGATGTTTCGTGGATTTTGATCCCGAAATCCACGAAACATCAGCGTAAAATCAGAGGCTTATATCCAAACGACACAATCAAAATGGTGTCGTTTGGATATATCAGGGGACAGTTTGGAATGCGCAACGGGTCAGATGTTGCGCGATCTTTGACACAGGCGGGGGTCCCTGGCGGGAGCATGTGTCACCTGAGCCCCGGGTATTGAAGTCGCATTACAATTCGATCGGCACCATCACGTCGGGTTCGATCACGTTGATGCCGGGCAGGGCGTCGACAAGCGCCTGTGCCGACTGTTCCAGGACCGGGAAGGTGCGGTAGTGGCAGGGGATGATGGTTTTGAAGTCAAAGAAAGTTTTGGCAGCATAAGCCGCGCGACGCATGTCCATGGTGAAATGCCCCCCTGCCGCGAGGATCCCGATATCGGGGTGGTGCAGGTCGTTGAACACGCCCATGTCGGCCATCACATCCGTGTCACCCGAAACATAGATGGTTTTGCCTTCGCCCGCGATCATGAACCCACATTCGGTCCCGGGGACGTTGGGCCCATCCGGGGTGCCGAACGACGAGGAATGGACTGCGTGGACCATGGTGACCTTGACCCCGCCCAGATCGACCGTGCCGCCCTTGTTGAACCCTACGGTCTCGATCCCTTCTGTTTCCTGCCAGTGGCTCATCAGGTCATATTGGCCAACCACGGGCACATTGAGCGATTTGGCGAGGTCGAGCGTGTCGGCGGCGTGGTCAAAGTGACAATGGGTCAGCAGGATGTGGGTGGCCCCCGTTGTAGCGTCGCCGTGCCTGTCTTCTGGCAGTGCCGGATTGCCGGTCAGCCAGGGATCTACAAGCAGGGTTTGACCGGCGATTTCGATACGGAACGAAGCATGTCCCATCCATGTGATTTTCATGACGTCCTCCAAGGTGATTTGCGGGCAGCGTAGCACGGAAGACTGCGGGGGAAAGAGGCGAGATGGATTGGCACACACCGATTGACGGGTATTGCGAGTGATCGGGGCCTGAATTCCGGGCCGAGCCGTGGAACGCGGTGACCAATGCCGCCTTTCTGAGTGCGGCGGCGGTAATGGCGTGGCGGTTGCGGGGCGCGCGGTTGCCCATGGCGTGGGGGTTGGTTGGTCTTCTGGTCCTGATCGGTGTGGGCCGTTTCCTGTTTCACAGCTATGCCACGGCATTGGCGGATTCTGTGCCCATCGTGCTTTTTTGTTTGGGCGTATATCTTTCTTTCCTGTCGGACGTATTGGTGGATGAGCGGGGCTCTGGAGGCTTGGGTTTTTGCCATTGGCCGCGCTGTTGGTGCCGGTCTTTGGGCTGGTGTCGAGACTGGGCGGGGCTGCGGCCTATGCGCCGGTGCCGTTGATGATCCTGCTGCACGCGATTGGTTTGCGCTTTCGTTTGCCAGAGCTGGTCCGGGGACTTTGCTTTGGGGCTGGTATGCTGATCCTGTCGATTCTGTTCCGGGCGCTGTATGCGCTTCTTTGCAGCCTGTGGCCGCCGGGGACTCATGTGATGTGGCACGTGTGGAATGCGATCATGTTGGGATGGATGATCGAACTCTACCGTCGGTTTGCCGGGTAAAAGCACGCTCAGGCACCTCCCACCCGCCCTCCCCGGTGCCTGAGCGTGCTTTTGGGGGAAGGTTTGCGGGTACGGTGGCTTGAAGCCGCGCCGCAGGAGCGATAAAGCCTGAACCAACATGAAAACGGAGATGCCCGATGTCGATTGACAAGGAAACGGCGGCCAAGGTGGCCAAGCTGGCCCGGATCAAGGTTGAGGAAGATGCGCTTCCGGCTCTGGCCGAGGAATTCAACGCTGTGCTCGGGTTCATTGAGCAGTTGAACGAAGTGGATGTCGAAGGTGTTGAACCCATGGTCAGCGTGACTCCGATGCGGTTGAAGCGCCGTGTCGATGTGGTGACCGATGGCAATATGCAAGACAAGATCCTGAGCAATGCACCAGATGCCCGCGAGGGTTTTTTCGCAGTGCCGAAGGTGGTGGAGTAAGCGGCGGTTCGGGTTCTGTCCGGGGGGGGAGTTTCCGCCAGAAACGTCCGCCAGAAACGGGCCGCGCCCGAGACCCAGACCGACGCGATGAAGAACACGGGCTATTGGAGCCGATACGATATGACAAAAGAGTTGAACACACTGACCATTGCCCAGGCACGCGACATGCTGCGTGCCGGGGAGGTGACCAGCGCCGAGTTGACCGAGGCCTGTCTTTCGGCCATCGAAAGCGCGGGTGAGCTGAACGCTTTCGTGCACGATACGCCCGAGATTGCGCGCGCTCAGGCCGCGGCTGCGGATGCGCGGATTGCCAGCGGAGATGCGCCGGACATGTGCGGCGTCCCGCTTGGTATCAAGGACCTTTTCTGTACCAAGGGTGTCCCGAGCCAGGCGGCCAGCGGCATTCTTGAAGGGTTCAGGCCCGAGTATGAATCAACCGTCAGCCAGAACCTGTGGGATGCAGGCGCGGTGATGTTGGGCAAGCTCAACATGGACGAATTCGCCATGGGGTCGTCCAATGAAACCTCGGTTTACGGAAACGCGATCAACCCCTGGCGCCGTGCCAATGACGACAGCGCGCTGACCCCCGGCGGATCGTCGGGCGGATCTGCCAGCGCCGTGGCCGCCGATCTTTGTCTTGCCGCCACCGGCACCGACACCGGTGGTTCGATCCGCCAACCTGCTGCCTTTACCGGGATCACCGGGATCAAACCCACCTATGGGCGGTGTTCGCGCTGGGGGGTTGTGGCCTTTGCGTCGTCGCTGGATCAGGCCGGGCCGATGACCAAGGATGTGCGCGATGCCGCGATCATGCTGGAGGCCATGTGTGGCCATGACCCCAAGGATTCGACCAGCGCGGATTTGCCGGTGCCGAATTTCGAAGCCGCGCTGAGCGGTGATATCAAGGGTAAGAAAATCGGGCTTCCCAGGGAATACCGTATGGAGGGGATGCCGGTAGAGATCGAAAAACTGTGGGCAGATGGGGCCGATATGCTGCGCGACGCGGGGGCCGAGATCGTTGATATCAGCCTGCCGCATACCAAATACGCCCTGCCGGCGTATTACGTGATTGCGCCGGCGGAGGCGTCTTCGAACCTCGCCCGTTATGACGGGGTGCGCTATGGCCACCGGGCCACGCTGGCCGCCGGGGACGGGATCACCGAAATGTATGAAAAGACCCGCGCCGAAGGGTTCGGCCACGAGGTGCAGCGTCGCGTCATGGTTGGCACCTATGTTCTGTCCGCAGGGTTCTATGACGCCTATTACAACCGCGCACGGCGGGTACGTACGTTGATCAAGAAGGATTTCGAGGATGTGTTCGCCCTGGGCGTGGACGCGATCCTGACCCCGGCGACACCATCCGCAGCCTTCGGGTTGGGCGAGATGAGCGAGGCGGATCCGGTGCAGATGTATCTGAACGACGTCTTTACCGTGACCGTGAACCTTGCCGGGTTGCCCGGTATCAGCGTTCCTGCGGGGCTGGACAGACAGGGTCTGCCCCTGGGGTTGCAGTTGATCGGGCGTCCTTGGGAAGAGGGCGATCTGCTGAATTGCGCCTATTCACTGGAACGTGCAGCCGGTTTTGTGGCCAAGCCTGGAAAATGGTGGTAAGAGGCGCATCAAAACAGGTTTGGGCAGAGTTTCAGATGCGTAAGACAGCGATCAGAGTTTTCGTGGGCTGCACCGCCGTGGCGGGGCTTGTGGCGTGTACGCCGACCATTCCCGACAGTGGCGCGGGCGTGGGATTTGGCAACTACACGGAATACCAGAAGAAAGAAGCCCGGCGGGAGGCCCAGTTGACAGGGCAGGCCCTGCCGTCCCCGCAGGCGGTGTCGAGCGAACCGCTTTCGGCTTCGGCACCCCGCGCTGACGGGTCAAGCGGGTCCGCGGCCAGCGTTGCCCAGGAAACGCAGGCTGTATTGAGCGCGACCGGTTCGGGGGCCGGGTCTGGGAACAAGGTTGTCCATGCCAGCCCGTCGAATCCAGCGCCTGTGTCGTTGAACAACCCCGGCATTTCCGATGAAAACGACTTTAATGCCGTGGGAGGGCGCAGAACCATTCAGGATGATGCGGCGCTGCGCAAACAGCAGCAGGCGCAGTACCAGCAAATTCAACCCACAGCCGTGCCAACCCGTGTGGGGGCTGGTGGGCCCAATATCGTGGAATATGCCCTTTCAACCACGCACCCGGTCGGCAGCAGCCAATACCGCCGCGTGGGCATTAATCTTCAGGCCAAGTATCAGAAGAATTGCGCGAAATTCCCGTCGCCCGATCTGGCTCAGGCTGAGTTTCTGGCCAAAGGGGGACCGTCGCGCGACCGTCTGGGGCTTGACCCTGATGGCGATGGATATGCCTGTAGCTGGAATCCCGCCCCGTTCCGGGCCGTCAAGGCTGCGGCCGGGTAGGGCGGCTTGGCCAAACCGGCTGATGTGATCCAGCATCCCTCACCGAATTTCGGGCCGCGCCGGGAGGGCGCGGTCGCCGATATGATCGTGCTGCATTATACGGCGATGCAAAGCGCAGAAGCGGCGTTGGCGCGGTTGTGCGACCCCGGGGCGGAGGTTTCGGCGCATTACCTGATCGGCGAGCAGGGGCGTATCTGGCAGATGGTCCCGGAAGAGATGCGGGCCTGGCACGCCGGGGCCGGATCGTGGCATGGGGTAGCGGACGTCAATTCGCGCTCGATCGGGGTCGAATTGGCCAATCGGGGGGATCATCCATTTCCAGAACCTCAGATGGCGGCGCTGGAAAAGCTGATGCGGGGGATCATGGCCCGCTGGAATATCCCGTCAGGCCGGGTGATTGGCCATTCGGACATGGCACCGGGGCGCAAGTTTGATCCGGGCGCGCGGTTTGACTGGCAGCGGTTGGAACGTCTGGGGCTGGCGGCCCGGCGGGGCAGCGATGCGGGGCCTGCTGACGGTGATTTCGCGCTGTTCCGGGCCGTGGCGTCTGGGGCTGGATATTCCGCCGATGTGGATGATGAAACGCTGCTTGCGGCGGTGCGGCTGCGCTATCGTCCCTGGGCCTCGGGCCCGCTGGTGGCAGAGGACTTTACGCCGCTTGGACATCGCGCACTCTGGACCTGAGCGTCGAAACCGCCTATGTGGCGCGTACGCGGAGGGCTGGATGGCCGCTTGCCGGGATGACCCGGTGGGAGGAAAGTCCGGACTCCACAAGGCAACGGTGCCGGGTAACGCCCGGCGGGGGCAACCCCAGGGAAAGCGCCACAGAGAACAGACCGCCCAACACAGGCCGCTTCGGCAGCCCATTTGGGTAAGGGTGAAACGGTGGGGTAAGAGCCCACCGCGGGACGGGCAACCGGACCGGCACGGCAAGCCCCACCGGGAGCAATGCCAAATAGGGATCGCGCGCGGGACGGGTTGGGCAACCAAAACCGCCGCAAGCCGCCTTGGCCCAGCGATCCGGGTTGGCAGCTGGAGATGCGTCGGCAACGGCGGGTCTAGATGAATGGCCATCCAGGGTGGGGCGACCTGCCTGGACAGAATCCGGCTTACAGGCCCTCCGCGTGTTTTGGCCAAGCGCCGGATTTTCCGGCAAACGGCCCGCCCGCCCACCCCCGTTCGCCGGAAAATCCGGGTTAAACGGGCGGGTTGCGGGGCGTTGTTCCATCGCCGGGATTGGGAATGACGAGATAGGTTTGCTGTGGAATGTAAACCAGGTCACGCAGGCCCAAGAGGGTGCGTGTTTCGGCGGAGAGAACCCGGATCGCATGTTTTACGGTTCAAAGGCCGGGGCCTGGTTCGCGCCTTTTGCAGCAATCAGAGGCAGGCCGGGGGGGTGTCCAGTCCAGGACAGGCAGTTCGGTCGCGAAGGCATCGTGACGCCGGATCAGGCACCATGTCACGCCGGGGTCCGTCCAGTGCTCAAATTATGGCGCGGTCTGTGACAACCTGTCTGGTGACGGCACGCTGTTGTCTCGCAACCCGTCGCGGATACGCGCCCATAGCTCTGTATGGGCCTGATCCAATTCGGGGCGCGCGTACATCACAGGCTTGCGATCATGGCTTGCACCTTCTCATGCCTCCAATGGACGTGATTTTACCGGAATGAACAATCCCGCCCCTCATCAGAAGGAGGATTTTGCCGGAAACTTGGGTGAATCAGGTTGACTCGGGCCCCATGCCGTATAAAAGGCCAATTCCAGAGATTTCACGGGCTCATGTTGTGCCCGACGCAGGAGCACTATCATGGCGAAGCCGACCACCATCAAGATCCGCCTGAACTCGACCGCAGGCACTGGCCACTTCTATGTGACCAAGAAAAACGCACGCACTATGACCGAAAAGATGGTCGTACGTAAATACGACCCAGTGGTGCGCAAGCATGTCGAGTACAAGGAAGGCAAGATCAAGTAAGATCGCCCCAGATACCGACAAACCCGAAAAGCCGCGCCGCCTGTCCGAGCGCGGCTTTTTCTTGTTTTGACCCTGAAAAGAAACGCGCAAAAAACAGGTGGGGTGGTTCAGGACGGGCCGCGGATCATGGCCGCAGGAGGATGGACCCGGGCGTCCCCTTTCGGGAGGGGGCGAGGGGTGGGTCATGTGCGCCATCTGGCCTGTGATCCCAGCCGTGCGCAACAGGGGGTCGCGGCGCGGGTGTTGAATCAGATCGTAGAGACAGCCCGAACGTGTAGGGTGGCGCGGCTGTGCTGTTTGTCTACGCGCAACGCAGAGCCATTTTACCACCGCATGGGGTTTGAAACCCGTGCCGAGGTCGATTTGCGGTTGGAGCCGGGGCTTTGCCTGCCCGCCCTTGAAATGGTGCGGAGGGTGTAGGCAGCAAGCCATAAGCCATGGGGTATCCGGGCTATCCGGGAATGCGCGGTGCAAACGAAAAGGGCCGGTCGTTGTGACCGGCCCTTTGTTTTTGAAACGGATGCTGTTGCTATTCCTGTGAGCCCATGAACATCAACAGGAACTGGAACATGTTCAGGAAGTCCAGATACAGGCTCAGCGCGCCGTGAATGGCCGATTTGTCCAGCCATTCCTGATCGCCATGATGGGCGTGGGCGACATACATAGACTTGATGTTCTGGGTGTCATAAGCGGTCAGACCGGCAAAGATCAGAACACCGATGGCCGAAATCGCCAGCGCCATGACGCCCGATTGCATGAACAGGTTGACGATCATCGCCACCAAAAGACCGATCACACCCATCATCAGGAAGGTGCCCATACCCGACAGGTCACGTTTGGTGACATAGCCAAACAGCGACAGGCCCGCGAATGCGATGGCGGTCACCAAGAAGGTCTGAACAATCGAAAAGGTGGTGTAGAAGATGAAGATCGAGCTAAGTGACACACCGATCAACGTTGCGAAGACAAAGAAGAAGAGCTGTGCCCCAGCCGCCGAGATGCGGTTGGTCATCGCACCGAACATGAAGATCATACCCAGCGGGGCAAACATGATCACCCATTTCAGAGGCGAGGTGTAGATCGCAGCACCCAAGCCGGTCAGCATGGTGCCATTGGAGATTTGACCCACGGCTTGCGTCGGGTCGGTGGTGACGGCCAGACCGGAAATAGCCCATGCTGCCAAGGCAGTGATCAACATGCCGATGGACATGGTGCCATAGACTTTGTTCATATGGGCGCGTAGGCCCGCGTCGACCCGGGCAGCGCGGGCACCTGCGCCCGTCCGGATCGTGTTCAGTTCAGCCATAAAAGCCTCCGATAAAAGTTCACGCGTATCAAGGTTACGCCCGGGTGCCTCGTGGCATCCGGGTCTTGGAATGAAATATCGGGGGTTTGGCCCGCCATTTCAAGGTTTTCCGTTGAATTGGCAGGGATTTTATCGGAACTCAGCCCAGGTTATCAGCACCGCCAGACCGAGGGGACGTCCCAGAACGGGCGATTGGCTTCGGCGCGGGCCTCATTGAGGGTGACACCGATATCGTTCAGCGCACAGGCGTCCAGTGCCGCCAATTGCCGCCGTTGGCGCCGCAGAGCGGCCCAGGCGGCAATCCGGGGCAACAGGACCGGGCGGGAAGCGTGGGTTGCATCGTGGCGAATCGAGGTAAGCGTGGTCATGGTCGTTTCCTTTCCTTCCCGTGAAGAGTTGTGTGGCTTTCATTCTGTATCTTGATGTATGTGCAATCTGGAAATATTATCCAAGTGAATATTTATGATTACTATCATCATAAAATGTGATGGAGAGCTTATGCGAAACCTTGATTTGACAACTCTGCGCTCTTTCGTGGCGGTGGCGGATCATGGCGGCGTCACGCGCGCGGCAGCCATGCTGAACCTCACCCAATCGGCGGTTTCGATGCAGCTTAAGCGGCTCGAAGAGCTGCTGGGGCTTGATCTTCTGGACCGCTCGAACCGGAGAATCGCCCTGACCGCGAACGGGGATCAATTGCTGGTTTATGCGCGTCGGATGCTGGAATTGAATGACGAGGTGATGGCCCGTCTGACGGATCAGGTTTACGAGGGAGAAGTGGTTTTTGGCGTCCCCCATGACATCGTTTACCCATTGGTGCCCCGGATACTTCAGCAGTTTCATGCACAGTTTCCACGGATGCGGGTTCAACTCCTTTCCTCCTATACCACTCAGTTGAAAGAACAGTTCGCGCGCGGAAAATGCGATTTGATCCTGACCACGGAAACCGGGGTGGAGCAGGGCGGAGAAACCTTGTCCGAGCGCCCATTGCTTTGGGTCGGGGCGCAAAACGGGTCCGCATGGAAGCAGCGTCCACTTCGTCTGGCCTATAGCCGTCACTGCACGTTTCGGCCAAAGGCGATCAAGGCGTTGGACGAGGCCGGGATAGGTTGGGAGTTGGCCGTGGAAACCGAATCTGACCGTACGATTGAGGTAACCGTATCTGCCGATCTGGCCGTGCATACGATGATCGAAGGCACTGAACCCGCCCATCTTGAGCAGATTGCCCACGGGGGTGCCTTGCCGGAGCTGCCGGGGCAGAAGGTCAATCTTTATGGTGCGGACACCGCGCAGGGAGAGGCCCTGGAGCAGATGGTGGCCCTGGTGCGGAACGCCTATTGTCGCTGGTGAGACCGGCTTAAGGTGGGGGCGGATCAGGAGGTGACGACGACCTTGCCCGTGGATTTACGGCTGCGCAGAAGCTCCAGCGCCTCTTCCACCTGATCCAGCGCGGCGACGGTGCTGACATGCGGTTTGATGCGGCCTTCGCTGTACCAGGAGAACAGAGTGGCCAGGCTTTCGGTCACAACCGAGGGCCGGAATTTGAGGTAGCCCCCCCAGTAGAACCCCAGCACGTCGACATTTTTGACCAGCAGGTGGTTGGCCTTGATCTGGGGGACCTCGCCGCTGGCAAAACCGATGGCGAGAATGCGGGCTTCCGGTTTACAGGCGCGCAGGGCAGCGGTGAACTGGTCTCCGCCCACCGGGTCATAGACCACGTCGGCCCCCCCCAGCGCCTTGACCGCGTCGCGGATATCTTCGGTTTTGGCGTCGATCAGGTGATCGGCCCCGGCCTGTTTCGCCGCCGCAAGCTTGTCTGCGCCACGGGCACAGGCGATCACGGTCGCGCCCATCAGCTTGCCAATCTCGACCGCGGTCAGGCCCACACCCCCGGCAGCCCCCAGAACCAACAGGGTTTCGCCCGGCTGCATCCGGGCCTTGTGGGCCAACGCCACGTGGCTTGTGCCATAGGCAATTTGCAGCGCAGCCGCATCCACTGCGGTCATGTTGTCGGGCAGGGGGATCAGACGTTCGGCGGGGAAACAGCCATATTCGGCCAATCCTCCGCGCCCGCCAAAGACGGCCACACGGGTGCCCGGTGCCGGTCCGGTCACGCCGTCGCCAAGCGCGGTTACGGTGCCCGCAACCTCCATCCCAAGGACAAAGGGCGGCTCGGGCGTATCCTGATATTTGCCCTGCAACATCAGAAGATCTGCAAAGTTCAACCCGCAGGCTTCGATTTTCAACTGTACCTCACGCGGTGCCGGATCCGGGACAGCAATGTCGTTGATGCTGGCAGGCGAGTTAAAAGAAGTAAGCTGATAAGCGCGCATATGTCTTGTTCCTGGCAGTTTGGATCGGGTGATCCTCGGGATTCGTCGGGTTGCTATGGGTCTAACCCGATTCATCGCGGGGGAAAACGCAGACGTAGCGCGTTGCGTGCTGATCCGGGACAGGCGTTTGAGGTCGCTCAATTTGTATGAGCTATCTCAGGTTTACCTTTTTTGTTGTTTTTTTCGGTTCTAATCGCCTTTTGATTGTTGGTGACGAATTGTTTAGCACGTTTATCGGGAACAATTTCTTGAAAAAAGGTGCAAACACGTTACTCTTCCAAGGTATGCGACATTTACAGTCGCAGATTGCCGGAAGATTACTCTGGCTGGGTGGCCGCATGGGGATGAGGTGCCCGAGGACAAGAATATGACTATAGAATGGCCAAGGAGTCGTGTATGGCACACCCAGTAGACGTGCATGTAGGGAAACGGATTCGCCATCGCAGGTGGCTTGTCGGAATGACCCAACAGCAGCTCGCGCAACAGGTTGGAATCAAATTCCAGCAAATTCAGAAATACGAAACGGGTGCAAATCGCGTAAGCGCGTCGCGGCTCTGGGATATTTCCGAAGCCTTGGACGTGCCTGTCAGCTTCTTCTTTGAAGGGTTGGAAGCCGAAGCCGGGGATGAGCGTACAGGGTCCGTTCCGGTCGATCTGATGGGAGACAAAGAGGCGCTTGACCTCGTGCGTTCCTATTACTCGATCCCGGAAAATCAGCGCCGCCGTTTGTTCGAATTGGCGCGGGTTCTGTCCGACGTGGCTTGAGCTGCGTTCAGTCGCGCGCTAACCCGGCACAGGGCTCAGGCAGGGGAAGGTGCGTCATGCTGCAATCGGAAAAAGACGATATCATCAACACTGCCCATGCGTTGGCAGAGGCCGCGCGCCAGGCAGTGTTGCCATTTTTTCGCGCCGAAGGTTTGAGCGCGGACAACAAAAGCGATAAAACCGCCGATGGCAGATTTGATCCGGTCACGGAGGGAGATCGCGCCGCAGAACGCGCGATGCGTGAGATTTTGGCCGCCCGACGCCCCCGGGACGGCATAGTTGGCGAAGAATACGGTACAACACAGGGTAAAAGCGGTCTGAACTGGGTGCTTGATCCGATTGATGGTACGCGTGGCTTTCTGGCCGGGACACCGACATGGGGGGTATTGATCGCGGCCTCGGACGCAAATGGCCCGGTTTTTGGCGTGATCGACCAACCCTATATTGGCGAACGGTTCTGGGGCGGCTTCGGAGAGGCATGTATGACGGGGCCGCTTGGGGAACGTGAACTGCGGGTGCGTGGGGCGCGTCCTTTGAATGAGGCGCTGTTGTTCACTACCTTTCCCGAAGTGGGCAGTCGTTCTGAACGCGCAGGGTTCGAGGCGGTGTCTCGCGAAGTGAAGCTGACCCGGTACGGGCTGGATTGCTATGCCTATGCCCTGTTGGCGGCGGGGCAGATTGATCTGGTTATCGAAGCGGGCTTGTCCAACTATGACATTCAGGCACCAATCGCGGTGATCGAAGCGGCGGGAGGTCTTGTCACCGATTGGACAGGCGCGCCCGCCCATGACGGGGGGCGGGTATTGGCCGCTGCCAATCGGGAACAGCACGCAGCCGCCCTGGCGATCCTGTCCAGATTTGAATAGGGGCATCTGGGTAGTATTCTGAGCGTGCGCGGTTCTGTGGCCCTTTTTCCACTGTCCGACTGCGCGATCGAGCGCGCGACTAGGGCAAAAAGCATGAGGGGTGTGTTTTGGACCGCCCGGATCGCACGGGGGATTGCAGGGAGCAAGCTGCGGACATTTCGGTTCGGGATGTATCGGGGAGGGAGAGCGCGGGACGCTGGGATCCTGAGGCGGTGTTGAAAGCCGGGCCGGTGCGGGATTTGCGGGTTGACAGGCGCAGGATTGTTGCCGAGGGTCAAATGTAAGCTTGGATTTGCCGCGTGTGCGCGAGGCGCAAAACAGGTTGGCGAAGAGGTTGAGGGAGAGCATAGAATGCGTTTCTGGGCTGTGATTCTAATAGGTGTCCTTGCGGGGGCGGGCAATGCCGAGCCCGTTCCCGGCGCGATTGCCATGTTGAACGCGTTTCGCGGTGAACAGGGTATGGCCCATGTGTCCGCCTCTCGAAAGCTGGAGCGGGTGGCGGAAAAACATGGCGCAGATATGGCCCGCAACGGCTTCTTTTCCCATCAGGGATCGGATGGCAGCAGTATCTCTGATCGCGCGTTGCGAGGTGGGTATCGCTATTGCGTCATTGCGGAGAATATCGCCAAAGGGCAACGCAGTTTGCAACAGGTTATGCGGGAGTGGGTCAACTCGCCCGGGCATCGTCGCAACATGTTGTTGAAGAGGGTCTCCGAGGCCGCTGTGACACGTGGGCCGGGTGACATATGGGTTATGGTGCTTGGTCACGCCGGGTGTTGAGCTGACGGCGCAGGTTCGGAGTTTTCCGGGGTGATCCATCTGGGGTGATCCAAAGGTGTGCCTTTCAGGCACCCACGATATCTCGTCCTCGGCCCCTGGCCTCGTCCTTGGGGTGGGTGCCAGGACGCAAGCGCCGGTCAGGTTGTGAGAGGCCATCGGAAAGCCGGGGTAGGCCATTGTTTTTCCCGTGTCACTTCCCTTATGGTCGCGCCAAGTTGAAACGCGAATGGGGAGTGACGGCCATGGATCTGGACAATCTGGCAGAGCTGCGCAACCCCGACGACGAAGACGGCTATGGGCTGAAACGTCGCGATGTTGCGGCCATTCTTTATGCGGTGGATGTAGGGGATCGGGACCGGCTTGTTGCGTTGATGGAACCGCTGCACGCGGCGGATATTGCCGACCTTCTGGAGCAGATCAACACCTTTGACCGGCGTCGTCTGATCGAGCTTTACGGGGTTGAGTTCGACGGCGAGATCCTGTCGGAACTGGACGAGTCGATCCGCGAGGAGGTGATCGCGGTCTTGAACCCGCAGGTCTTGGCCGAAGCTGTACGCGAGTTGGAAAGCGACGATGTCGTCGACCTTGTCGAGGACCTTGAGGAGCCGCAGCAGGAAGCCATTCTGGAGCATCTGGACGATGCTGATCGTGTCGTGGTGGAACAGGCGCTGAGCTATCCCGAAGACTCTGCCGGGCGGTTGATGCAGCGCGAAGTGGTCATGGCGCCCGAGCATTGGAATGTTGGGCAGACCATTGATTTTCTGCGGGAATCCGAAAGTTTGCCCGAGCAGTTTTATCACGTGATCCTGGTCGATCCAAGGATGCGGCCCACGGGATATGTGACGCTTGGCAAGATCATGGGGTCGCCGCGCGCGGTGGCGATGTCCACGATTACCGAAGATAGTTTTCAGGTGATCCCGGCGGATCAGGATGAGGGCGAGGTGGCCTATGCGTTCAACCAGTATCACCTGATATCCGCGCCCGTGGTGGATGCGGATGACCGGTTGGTCGGGGTGATCACCATTGACGATGCCATGGTGGTTCTGGATGAAGAACACGAGGAAGATATCCTGCGTCTTGCGGGGGTGGGCGAGGGCAGTCTGACGGACCGCGTGATCGACACAACCCGGCGGCGGTTTCCGTGGTTGGCGGTCAATCTTGTGACAGCGGTTCTGGCCAGTTTGGTCATCGCCCAGTTCGAGGCGACGATTGCGCAATTCGTGGCATTGGCCGTGTTGATGCCGATCGTCGCGAGCATGGGGGGCAATGCGGGGACGCAGACGTTGACTGTGGCGGTGCGCGCGATTGCCACCAAGGACTTGACCGGGTCCAACCTGTGGCGCGTGATCCGGCGCGAGGTTTTGGTGGGATTGGTCAACGGCGCAATCTTCGCAGTGATCATGGGGTTTGTCGGGGTCATCTGGTTCGGCACACCTTTGTTGGGCGGAGTCATTGCGGTGGCGATGGTTGTAAATCTTGTGATTGCCGGATTTGCCGGGACCGTGATCCCGGTTGTGCTTGAGCGGTTCGGAGTGGACCCGGCATTGGCATCGGGGGCTTTCGTGACGACGGTCACCGATGTGGTTGGCTTTTTTGCGTTTCTGGGTTTGGCGGCAGCGGTGTTGATATGAACGATATTGGTGATCTGAGCGAGGTGAAAGCAGCGGCGCGCAAGGCGGCCCTTGCCCGGCGCAAGGCTGCATTCGATCATGGCGGGGGCGGGCAGGCCGGGGTGTTGAGCCAGGTGTTGGCGGGCTATCGCGGCGTTCCGTTGGCGGGATATATGCCGATCCGCACCGAGATTGACCCGTTGCCGGCGATGGCCGAGGCCGCAGCCCACGGGCCGGTCGGCGTGCCGGTCATCAAAGGGGAAGGGCAATCCTTGCTGTTTTCCCGTTGGGAGCCGGAATGCGAGATGGTGGAAGGACCATTCGGTGCATCGGTGCCTGCGGCGGGGGAGTATTTCGAGCCGGAGATACTGATCGTGCCGCTGGTGGCATTTGACCGCCGGGGCGGGCGGCTGGGCTATGGCGGCGGGTTTTATGATCGCAGTTTGGAATTGCTGCGCGCGCGCCGCGCGACACTGGCGATCGGTTTTGCCTTTGCGGCACAGGAATCGGAGCAGTTGCCGCTTGAGACGACGGATCAGCCGTTGGACATTATTGTCACGGAAAAAGGGGTGATCGAGTATTGAAGGGTCCGGCGCTGCCCGGGGGCGCTTCCGCCCACCCGCCTCGCGCCCGTAGGCCGCATCGTTGATTGGCTGGCATTGGTTTCGCGAAACGCGGAGGAGAGAGCAGGTGGCAAAGGCGCATGATTTCGAGACCCGGGTGGTCTGGACCGGCAATCGGGGTGAGGGGACTGCGCATTATCGGGCCTATGATCGCACATGGGATTTGGCCATGCCCGGCAAACCGGTGCTGTCCTGCTCAAATGATCCGCTTCTTGGTGGGGAACCAAGCAAGCACAATCCTGAAGATATGCTGATCGCTGCGCTCTCATCCTGTCATATGCTGTGGTATCTGCATTTGGCCAGTGATGCGGGGATCGTGGTGACCAGCTATGAGGATCAGCCGATTGGCCACGGGGAAAGCACGCCGGATGGGGCGGGGCGGTTCGTTGGGGCAACCCTGCGCCCCAGGATCACGGTCAAGGCCGACGCGGACCTTGCACAGGCGCAAGCAATCCATAGCGAAGTCCACAAATACTGTTTCATCGCCCGGTCGGTGGCCTTTCCGATCGAGATCAAGGCCCGGTTCGTCGTTCAGTAAGTCTTGCGGTTTTCTGTTCTGGGCCCTAGGGCTTGTGGGTATGAAGATACTGTTTCTGGGCGATGTTATGGGGCGCGCCGGTCGGCGGGCGATTTCGGAGAACCTGCCGCGTTTGCGCGATGAATGGCGGTTGGATTTTGTCGTTGTGAATGGCGAAAATGCCAGCAACGGCATGGGGTTGAACGGGGAACATGCAAAGCTGCTGTTCGATGCGGGGGCCGATTGCGTCACGCTGGGCGACCACGCGTTTGACCAGAAAGATATGTTGCAGCATATCGAAGGTGAGAGGCGCATCATTCGCCCGATCAACTTTGCCAAGGGGGCACCCGGTCGCGGGTATCGTGTGTTCGAGGATTCACGCGGGCGCAAGGTTCTCGTGGCCCAGGTGCTGGGGCAGGTTTTTATGAAGCGGGCCTTTGACGATCCTTTTTCCGCCGTTGAGCCGGTGTTGAAGGCGCACCCTCTGGGTGGCGCTGTTCAGGCAACGATCATTGACATGCATTGCGAAGCGACAAGCGAGAAAATGGCGATGGGCCACTATTGCAATGGTCGCGCGTCGCTTGTGGTTGGCACCCATACGCATGTACCCACGGGGGATGCGATGATCCTGTCGGAGGGCACCGGATACCTGACCGATGCGGGCATGTGCGGCGATTACAACTCGGTCATCGGGATGGAGAAAGCCGAGCCTATGCGCCGTTTCATTACCGGGATGCCCAAATCCCGTTTCACCCCGGCCAATGGCGAGGCCACACTGTCCGGCGTTTACATCGAAACCGACGACCGGACCGGACGCGCGACCCGGATCCGCATGGTCCGGCAGGGCGGGCGGCTTGAAGCGGCGGCACCGTGACACGCGAGCGTTTCTGGCTTTCCGGCATACTTGTTCTGATGGGGGCTGGCTGGGGATTAAGCCAGCCTTTGGCCAAGATCGCGGTCAGCGAGGGCTATCGGCATTTCGGGTTGATCTTCTGGCAGATGGTTATCGGCGCGGTCCTGCTTGGGACGTTTCTGGCCCTGAGGGGGCGGGGGCTGCCTTTGGGGGCGCGTCAGATCGGGTTTTATCTGCTCATCGCTCTGATTGGGACGATTATCCCCAATTCGACCAGCTATGAGGCGGCGCGTCATCTGCCGTCTGGTGTGATTTCCGTCGCCATTGCCACGGTTCCGATGTTTGCCTTTCCCATGGCTCTTGTCTGGGGGCAGGATCGGTTCGAGTGGCGGCGGCTGGCGGGTTTGAGCTGTGGACTCGTTGGGGTGGTGCTGCTGGTGTCCCCCGGTGCAGGTGGCAACGCCGCAGGATGGGTGGCCTGGGTGCCGCTGGCGCTGATCGCGCCGCTGTTTTACGGGGTGGAGGGGAACGTGGTGTCCCGGTTCGATACCGGCGGCATGAACCCGGTGCAACTGCTTTGCGGTGCGTCTGTTTTCGGGGCGCTGGTGACGCTGCCACTGGCCGTGGCAAGTGGACAGTGGATTGACCCGCGCCCACCTTGGTATGCGCCGGATATGGCTCTGTTTGCGACATCGGTTTTGCACGCCACAATTTATGCAACCTATGTATGGATGGTGGGTCGCGCCGGTCCGGTTTTTGCCGGACAGGTGGCTTATCTTATCACCGGGTTCGGTGTTGTCTGGGCCATGGTGATCCTGCACGAAACCTATGCAGGCGGGTTCTGGTTGGCGGTTATGGCCATGATGGTCGGGATGTTCCTTGTTTCACCCCGCGCGAAACCCGACGCAAACGAACCGCTTGCCGCGCCAGCCTCGATGGGCGAAAAGGAACCTGAGAATAACAGACCACAGACGGGGGCCAGGCAGCGTCCATGATGCAGCTATTCGAAATATCTCAGACCGGTCAGGCGGTGGCGACCATGTTGGTTGTCGTCATCATGTTCGTGTTGTTCCTTCGCGAGGCTTATCCGACCGAGGTGGTCGCCATTGCCGGTGTGTCGCTGATGCTGGTTCTGGGGGTTTTGCCTTATGACAATGCTTTGGCGGTTTTGTCCAACCCCGCGCCCTGGACTATCGCGGCGATGTTTATCGTGATGGGGGCGCTGGTGCGCACCGGGGCGTTGGATGCTTTTACCCGGATGGCGGATAAACAGGCCAAGACCAACCCCAAGATGGCGATTGCGCTGTTGCTGGGGTTTGTCATCATCGCAAGTGCGGTTGTGTCGAATACGCCGGTCGTGGTGGTGATGATTCCGGTGTTTGTACAGTTGGGGCGAACCTTGGGCGTTTCGGCGTCGCGTTTGTTGATTCCGCTGAGCTATGCCGCGATCCTTGGGGGCACATTGACCCTGATCGGGACCTCCACCAACCTTTTGGTGGATGGTGTGGCGCGCGCCCAGGGCATGGCGGCCTTTTCGATTTTTGAGGTGACACCGCTCGGTATCATCCTTGTGATCTGGGGCATGGTTTATCTGCGGTTTATCGGTCCTTACCTGTTGCCGGATCGGGATAGCATGGCGACCCTGTTGTCGGACCGCAGCCGCATGAAGTTCTTTACCGAGGCGGTGATTCCGCCCGAGTCCAATCTGATTGGGCGCGAGGTCACCGGGGTGCAGTTATTCAAACGCGAAGGGGTGCGGTTGATTGACGTGATCCGGGGCGATGCCTCGCTGCGCCGGAATCTCAAGGATGTGACATTGCAGGTTGGCGACCGCGTGGTGCTGCGCACGCAAATGGCCGAGTTGCTGAGCCTTCAGCGCAACAAGAGTCTCAAGCGCGTGGATCAGGTTTCGGCTGTGCAAACCAACACGGTGGAGGTGCTGATCACGCCCGGTTGCAAGATGGTGGGGCGCAGCCTTGGCGCATTGAGGCTTCGTCGGCGATATGGTGTCTATCCCCTGGCGGTACATCGCAAGTCCCAGAACATTGGTCGCCAGCTTGACGATCTTGTCGTGCGGGTGGGGGATACGCTTCTGCTGGAGGGGGCACCCGAGGATATTCAGCGACTGGCCAGCGATATGGATATGGTGGATGTATCGCACCCGTCTGCCCGGGCCTTTCGCCGTGGACATGCACCGATCGCGATTGTTTCGCTGGTGGCGCTGGTCGCGTTGGCCGGATTTGGGGCTGCGCCCATCTTCCTTCTGTCGATCCTCGCCGTGGCAGTGGTGCTGTTGACCCGCTGTATCGACGCGGAAGAGGCGTTTTCCTTTATCGACGGGCGCTTGTTGGTCTTGATCTTTTCCATGCTTGCGGTCGGGGCGGCGTTGGAGGCATCCGGGGCTGTTGAACTGATCGTGAGCGCGATTGCGCCCTTTATGAAGCTTTTGCCTGGCGTGCTGGTGGTTTGGGCTATTTACCTGCTGACTTCGGTGCTGACCGAGATGGTCAGCAATAATGCTGTTGCGGTGGTTGTGACCCCGATTGCCATCGGGCTGGCGGAAGCTATGGGGATTGATCCGCGCCCGTTGGTTGTTGCGGTGATGGTCGCGGCCAGTGCGTCGTTTGCCACACCCATCGGGTATCAGACCAACATGCTGGTCTATGGCCCCGGCGGTTACAAATTCACCGATTTCATGCGGGTCGGGATTCCGTTGAACCTGTCCGTGGGGATTCTGGCGAGCGCGCTCATTCCAATTCTCTGGCCTCTCTGAGGTCAGCGGTTGCTGGATTGAGCCCGGCGAAGCCGGGCTCCGCCTGCGGCGGGCGGGGGCGTTGCTGCGCAACGCCTTGGCGTGGTGTTTCAGACGTTTGTTCAGCAGGCTTTCCGACAGGTTCCGACCCTTCACGACGAATTGGCTATTCCAACGGATCGGGTGCAATGCGCGGGCCATCCCGGTCACTCCGGGCGTGGCAATCACGCCGCGTGCCTGAAGCTGTGCGAACACTTCCGCAGCAAGTTCGGGCGAGAGACGAAGGGATTTGGCGAGGGTTGCCGCGCTGCACCCGTATTGCACATTTGCAAGGCGTACGGCCCACGGATAAACCATCGCCGCTTGTCTCGACATCGGTGTGGTCGGGGCCGCCATTGCAAGCCCTGGAAGGGCAGGCGCAAGACCCAGTCCCGCGAGTGAAAAGGTGAATTGGCGTCTGTTCATACACCCGATATTGGATATTGGGGTGCCGCCGCAATATTGCGAGTCTTGCGCAACAAATTCTGGAGGTGGCCGCACCCCTGACCCGAGCGTTAAAGCGTTCGACCTTTAACCTGAGACAGGGGGAAGGGCGAACGCAGCGCGACATTTATGTGTTTCGTGCGTCTTGCCAAAAACCCGTGACTCAGGTTTGTGGCAGGACGCTTTAGAACCCAACGTCACCGTTTGAAAACCGAGCTTTGCTGTTCGCGCGCCCCGGTGTTCGGGGCTAGGGTAAACAACACAATTGGTAAAAGACCGGGAGGAGGTCGCGATGCGGCGGTTTGAAAACAAGGTGGCGGTGATTACGGGGGCTGCGGGGGCCATTGGGCGTGCCACGGCACAACGGCTTGCAGAAGAAGGCGCGGCGCTGGCCCTGATTGATTTTGATCCTGATGGATTGGTCGAAACGGCTGCTGCGTTGCCCGAAGGGGCGCAGGCGCAGACCTATCAGATGGATATTACCGATGCAGGTGAAGTCAAATCCTGTATTGCCGATGTCCTGAAACGCTTTGGTCGGGTCGATGTTCTGTTCAACAATGCGGGAATTATCTGTCAGGCCAGCCCAATGGGCAAACAGGATTTGGAAAACTGGAAACGGGTATTTGAGGTCAATGTGTTAGGTGCCGTAAGCTTTACCGATGCGGTGGCACCGCACATGATGGCTGCGGGCAAAGGAGCCATTGTGAACACGGCGTCGGTCGCCGGCATTCGCGCGGGGGCGGGTGGAAACGCCTATTCCGCCTCCAAGGCAGCGGTGATCAACATGACACAAACGGCGGCATGTGATTTTGGCGCTGCTGGTGTGCGGGTGAATGCGGTCTGCCCTGGATTGGTTGAATCCAACATGACCAAGCCCGTCTTTGACTATGCCCGGCAGGCGGGCAAGGAGGAGAAGCTGGGGGCTCGTTGTGAACTTCGGCGATATGGCAACCCGTCCGAGATCGCCTCGGCCGTGGCGTTTCTTGCCAGCGATGATGCGAGCTATGTCACGGGACAAGCCCTGGCCGTGGATGGCGGGAATACGGCGTCGCTCAATCTGCCCGGCATGAAATTCTGAACATTCTAACCGGGATATGCACAGATGCGGGGCCGGCGGCGTGGCCGGGCCCGGATGAATCGGACCCGGATTTACGGGTCAGCAAGAATTGCTTGCTAGGTATTCCATTGTTCGCGCGGAAGCGAAGAGTGGAGAATTGCAATGACCGAGCAGCAAGGCGCAGTTGAAGAGGGCGCTACGCCGGGTGAAAACACACCGGGCGAAACAGGTGAAATCGACTGGGACTGGAACAGCACGCTTTATTCGCGCACGGATGAACGCGGGGTCATTCAGCAGCTTAATCCGGAATTTCTGCGTGTCTCCCAATGGGAAGAGCAGGACCTGATTGGTTCACCGCACCGGGTGATCCGCCACCCAGATATGCCCAGAGGATTGTTTTATCTTGTCTGGCAAAAACTTATGGAAGGAAAGCCGGTTGTGGCTTTCGTCAAGAACCAGGCAAAACAAGGTGGCTATTACTGGGCGATGGCCTTGGCGATGCCCTGCGATGATGGCTTTCTATCGGTACGGTTCCGGCCTCAGGGCGAACTTTTTGCAACCGTGCAGACGCTTTATGCAGAACTCCTGGAGTATGAGAAAAGAGACGGAAAAAATCCGGAAAGATCATGTCGTTACCTGTTGGAACGGTTGGGCGAGCTTGGCTATGAAACGTTCGAGGCATTCATGTCGACCGTATTGTTCGAGGAATTGCGGCTGAGGGATGCCCGGCTGGAAAGTGATCTGCTTGCCTATCGCGGAATTTTTGATGGGATGCTGGAGGAGGTGGACCGTGCAAGCGAACTTGCCCGGCGCATGTCGCTGGGGTTCCAGAAAATTCGCGGCGAACCCATCAACATGCGGATTCTTGCGGGGCGCTTGGATGGATCTGGTGCTGCAATCAGCTCGATCTCACAGAACTATGAATCCATGGCAACCGAAATGTGGGACGAACTGGGACAGATCGGTTCATTCGAAAACAACACATTGTTCAAGATGCGAAAATCCTTTCACGAAGCGAGGATGTCATTGTTGATCACCGACATGATCCAGGAGGCCTCGCAGCAGTTGGGCGGTGTTGGGGCCGACGTTGAGGGTGACGGGCCGCAGGGCGATTTCGAATTGCTCCAGTTGAAAAAGCTGACCGAGCGTTCGCGTCGGGAAGCGGCAGTCAAGATCGGCAAGATCGTGGATTGTTGTAACGATTTGCCCGGCACATTCAGACGGCTGCGCCGACGTATCAACGGTTTGGATGTGGTCAAGTTGTTTTGCCGGGTCGAAAGTGGACGTGTGAAGAGCATGGATGCAGGGCTGGACGGTATCATCGACCGATTGGATCGGTTTCATTCCGACATTGATGGCCAGCTTTCCGAGCTCACCAACAGTTCACAGACGCTGTCTCATCTTGGACATAGCCTGTTAAAAAACAGCCCTGCTACGCGGCGGGCTCCGATGTGATGCAGCTGAACAAAAGGATCCCGGATTAGCGGTTGCCATTCGTGACGACGGCAGGTGCGAAACCGCATCTGTTTCAGATGGGAAAGTTTCAGACAAGAAAGAACGTGTAAGAAAAATGACAGTTTCGATCATCGGCCGGTTCTTCCAGAAATTCCCGAAACCTGGTCTGCCCGTTCACCTCAAGGGGCGGCTTGCTCTGCTGTCCTTTGTTGGTATCAGTCTGAGTTTTGTCCTTGTTATGATTGTTGAACTCTCGTCCCAGCGTTCGTTCATGAACGGATTTGTGCGTCAGAACGCCACATCGACCACCGCGCTGTTGGCCAAACAGATTTCAGGAGCGGTTCAGTTTCATCGCAGTGCGCAGGTTGAAGGGGTTTTTGACGCCTATTCCAGTGAGGGCGGCACGGAAATCTCTGCGGTGATCGTGACCGATGCTTCTGGGCGGATCATTCTTAGGAGAAGCGAATTGGTCGACCCGGGTGAGGTTGCCGCCCTTGCAAACGAGTTTGCCGAAGGGACAGAAACGGCCCTCAGATATGGTGAAAATGGCAGGTTGCTCACCACCGCTCCTGTTCATTTTGGCAACCAGAACATGTTGGTCGGGCGGGTGGCAATCGAGTGGGATCTGAGCTCGATTCGGTCAAGCTTGATTTCAAAGGCTCTTGTTCTTGTCGCATCCGCCGCAGTTATTGCAGCCTTGAGTATCTGGCTGATGATGTGGGCCATTTCGCGTATCCTGTCCCGCCCTCTTGAGGCGATGATAAAATCTATGGAAGACATACTCGGCCAGAACTACGACACGATTATTCCGGGCACCGAGCGTAAAGATGAAATCGGAAAGATGGCGCGCAGTCTTGCTGTGTTCCGCGATTCTTTGACCAAAGATCACAAGCTGCGGATGGAACATGCCGAGGATGAACGGGCAAAGAGCGCACTGTTTGATCACCTTGGGGATAATATCGCCTTGATCGTAAACGGAGATCTCACACCCCGCGTGGATATCGGTTTGGCCAAAGGGATGGATGAGAAATACATAAACATATGTCATGATTCCAACCGTTTGCTTGATCGGTTTGAACAAATCATTACCCATGTGGCCATCAGTGCGGAAAATGTGCGAGCCAATGCGCTTGAAATCAGCGAGGTCGCAAATGACCAGTCGCGGAGGTCAGAAGCTCAGGCCGCGACGCTGGAAGAGTCGGCAGGAGCATTGAAAGAGTTGACCACAAGCGTTTCTTCCACTGCAGAAAACGCGGCCCAGGCCGACAAGTTCATTGCTCACAACCGAAAACAGGCCGAGATGAGTGGTGACGTTGTTCGCCGTACCGTGAAGGCGATGGAAAAAATTCAGACGTCCTCGGCCCAAATAACCGAGATCATCGGAGTGATCGACGATATCGCGTTCCAGACAAACCTGCTTGCGCTCAACGCGGGGGTTGAAGCCGCGCGCGCGGGCGATGCCGGGCGCGGGTTCGCGGTTGTTGCATCGGAAGTTCGGGCCTTGGCCCAGCGTGCATCTCATTCGGCAAGTGAGATCAAGGACCTGATTTCCAAGAGTGGTCAACACGTGTCGGAAGGTGGTGAATTGGTCGCTGAAACCGGAGCCGCACTTGAGACGATCATTTCACAGGTCAGCAGAGTTTCCGAACTGGTATCCTCGATCGCGGTGTCAGCGCATGCACAATCTACCAGCCTCCAGGAGATCAGCGCAGGGGTGAATGAATTGGACAAGGTCACTCAGCAGAATGTCGCGGTCACCGAAGAGACCTCGGCTTCCAGCCAGTCCTTGAGCAGCGAAGCCAACAAATTGATGTCAGTGCTCGATCAATTCAGGGGGAGCCATGAAAGCGGATCGGTAACCGGCAGTGTTCCGTTTGCAGATGGTGGGGAAACCGTCTCGGATCAGTGGGCCGAAGCAACGCAGGCACCTCCGCTTGAACCTCGGTCCAGAGGCGGAGATCCTGCGAGATCGACCGCCAAGGTGGTGAATGGTGTTATTCTTGATGATGACAGCGGATGGCAAGACTTCTAGCGGGCGTTTCGAACCTTCGTTTCGATGGAGAAATGCCAGGGAAGCAAATGTACTATTTCGATGGACAACAGGGCAGGGGCGTTGATGTAAAACAACCTCCTGACGGGGGAAGATGCAGATATAGGACCGGCCATGCCAAACGCGCATATGATCACTGTAATGCAGGGAGAGTTCAAGGTCTCTGTCCAAAAGGACGAGGTATTGTCCACCATCCTGGGATCGTGCATCGCGACCTGTATATGGGATCCTGTGGCTTGCGTTGGAGGAATGAACCATTTTCTTTTGCCGGGAAACGCAGGGGAGAAAGCAGGAAACCTGAGCTATGGGGTCAACGCGATGGAATTGTTGATCAATGCGGTTCTTCAATTGGGAGCGCAGCGTAATCGTTTGCAATGCAAGCTTTTTGGTGGGGCCAGTATGTTTGAAACCTGTAGCGGGGTTGGAAAGAAAAACAGCGAGTTCGCATTCTGGTTTTTGCGCAACGAAGATCTGGCTGTGGTCAGCCACAATGTTGGCGGGAATCGCGGCCGCAAGATCCGCTTCTGGCCATGTGATGGGCGCGCTCAGATGATGTTGCTGGAGGATGCATGGCAAGAGCCCGCGTCTCAGGCAGCTGTTCCCAAACCTGTGCCGCCTGTTGGTGGTGTGACGTTGTTCTAAACCTGTGCTCCGAAAGGGGGGAGGTGGCCTAAGATGTTTTCGATTTCAGCAACGCGCCTTCCCCTGACCTTGCGTGGCAAGACGCGGAGATTGCCGCTGTCCTCGCGCACAGCATGACACCCACAATTGAAGCGGCATCACTGCTCGTGTATTGATGTAAAGCCGGGGCATGTTACGATGAGTCTTTGGTGTTACTCAATAAAAACGGGATGGTCCTGATGATGGGGAACAAGATCGAGGCTTCGGTAGAATTGCACGAGGAACAAGCCATTCCACGCCGACACGAAGTTCATTCGGACCCTGATATGGAGCCCTGTACCGATGTGCCGGACGAAGTTGTGCAAAAGCCGGTGGAGCAAAAAAGCCCCGCGGAATGGGCGTATGAGCGTTTGATCCTTTATATTCAGAACTTTGAAAACCAGCTCGATAACGAACACGAGGTTGCCATGGGGTTTGCCGGTGGTGATGCTGGTGTGCTTCGGATCGAAGGTATGGGCTTTTTTGATCCTGATATCGTGACCTTTTATGGCACCGATCCTTCTGGTGCGAAAACGCAGCTTGTTCAACATGTCAGTCAGCTTAGCGTTATCCTGCGGGCGCTGCCGAAAGAGACGGAAGCCGCGGCAGCGAAACGGATTGGTTTCCGTTTGGCGGCGGATCTGGAAGACAAGTCCGATGAGGCGGATCAAACCAGGTCACCGGGTTGAGCTTCGGGTGGTGACAGCGCCAGGGAAATCAAGTATTCAGTCGCCCAACCAGTGACAACAGGACGAACAGGAGCGACCCAATGGCAGATCACAAGCAAGGTGAAATGGATGTGACCGTTCAACAGCAAACCTTTGACGGGTTTATGAAATTCATGACACGTGGGTCCATTGTCTGTATTTTGATCCTGATCTTCATGGCGTTGGTCAACGCCTGAACCGTTTCCTGGTAACGTAGCGCCCCCTGGTGAAAGGTGAGCGATGATTCGCAATGTTCTTTTTGTGCTCGCCGCGTTGGTGGGGCTTGTCGGCTGTGCTGCGGATCCTGTTTGGGCCCCCGATGATGTTGTGCAGCGCGCAGCCTATCGTCATCCGGGTCCCCCCAAGCTGACGCTGTTTACCATGATCAGCAATACCAACGGGTCCGGGGCACACACGTCAATGATGATCAATGCCTCTCAGCGGGTGATTTTTGATCCGTCAGGCAGTTTCCATCATCCAACTATCCCTGAGCGTAACGATGTCCTGTTCGGGGTGACCCCCCAGGTGGCGGATGTCTACACCCGCTATCATGCGCGTAACACCTACCACGTGGTTGTTCAGGAACTGGTTGTTCCGGCGGAAACCGCTGAGAAGGCGATGCGGCTCGCGCTTGCGAACGGGGCTGTGATGAATGCATATTGCGCGCATTCGACCTCGGGAATTATCAGCCAACTGCCGGGAATGACGCATATCAAACAGGGTATGTATCCCAAGAAGCTTGCCGAACAGTTTGGCAAGTTGCCCGGGGTGAAAACCCGCAGGTTGTATGAGTATGACGACGATGACAATTCCAGGGTTCTGAAAGAGTGGGATCCTACGAAACTGCGCAAGAATTGAACCACCGGTTTTGAATTGCGACAGGATCCGGTGAACTTTCCTGTGCTGGGGTGTAGCGATCTGGCACTCAAAATCTCCACGAATTCGTAAAAGGCGCGCCAATATGGACCATTTTCTTTATCGCGGCGGTGAACTTTATGCCGAATCTGTACCGGTGTCCGAAATCGCGGCACAGGTTGGCACGCCCTTTTATTGCTATTCTACCGCGACGTTCCAACGTCATTTCCGTTTGTTCGATGAGGCGTTGGAGGGGACCGAGCATCTTGTCTGTTACGCCATGAAAGCAGCGTCCAACATCGCGATTCTGAAACTGTTGGGCGAGATGGGCGCGGGGATGGACGTGGTTTCGGGTGGGGAATATGCCCGCGCCATTGCGGCTGGGGTGCCGGGGGATCGCATCGTGTTCTCGGGTGTGGGCAAAACCCGGGAAGAAATGCGCACCGCGCTGGACGGCGGTATTCGCCAGTTCAATCTGGAAAGCGAACCCGAGATGGAAGTGTTGAACGAGGTCGCAGTGTCGATGGGCAAAGTGGCCCCGGTCACGATCCGCGTGAACCCGGATGTGGATGCGAAAACGCACGCCAAGATTGCGACAGGTAAATCCGAAAACAAGTTTGGTATTCCGATATCCCGTGCGCGCGAGGTTTATGGCCATGCGGCAAAGCTGGACGGTTTGAAGGTCGTCGGGATCGACGTCCATATCGGCAGCCAGTTGACCGAGCTGGAACCATTTCGTGCCGCCTATCGCAAGGTCGCCGAGTTGACCGGGACGCTGCGCGCCGATGGGCACGAGATTTCACGTCTTGATCTGGGGGGAGGGCTTGGGATTCCCTATATGCGCTCAAACGAAGCGCCCCCTTTGCCCGTGGAATATGGCGCGATGATCAGGGAAGAGCTGGGGCATCTGGGCTGTGAAATCGAAATCGAACCCGGACGGCTTGTTGCGGGGAATGCCGGGATCATGGTCACCCGGACCATTTATGTGAAATCAGGTGAGGATCGCGAGTTCCTGATCCTTGACGGGGCCATGAATGATCTGATCCGCCCAGCCATGTATGAGGCGCATCACGACATCATCCCGGTGATTGAACCCGAACCGGGCGTGGAACAGCGGCCTTATGACATTGTCGGCCCGGTGTGTGAAAGCGGCGATACCTTTGCAAAAGGGCGGGACCTGCCTCCCATGCAAGCCGGTGATCTGGTTGCGTTTCGCAGCGCGGGTGCCTATGGGGCGGTGATGGCGAGCGAGTATAACTCCCGGCCTCTGATCCCCGAGGTTTTGGTGCATGGCGATCAATTTGCTGTCATTCGTGCACGTCCCACCTTGGAAGAAATGATTTCCCGCGATAGCATCCCCTCATGGCTGTGACGGGAAATCCTGTCCGGCACCCATTATGGGGAGGTTCCGGCGATTTTCCGTGCGCCACATCCTGAGTTGAAATCACTGCGTTGGCCAATTGCGCTGACGCGGATTGGCCTGTTTTCAGAACGGTTTGCCCGCTGTTTCTGGCCTTTCTGGTCCGTCGCCATGGTGCTGGTGGCGGTGTTGATGCTTGGGCTTCACGACGCTCTTGGGGTTGAGATGATGTGGAGCGTTGCAGTGATTGCGGCACTGGGTCTCGTCGGGTTTTTCATATTGGGTATCTGGCGGTTCAACATGCCGACGCGGGCCGAGGCCATTGCGCGGTTGGATGAGACCTTGCCGGGGCACCCGATACAGGCGCTGACTGACACTCAGGCAATTGGGGGTGCAGACCCCGCGTCGCAGATCGTGTGGGAGGCCCATCGCAGCCGGATGCGGCAGCGGGCGCAGCAGATGGCTCGGGCCGTCCCCCCGGCTCCGAATCTGGCACCGCGTGATCCATTCGGGTTAAGGTTCATGGCATTGCTGGCGCTTTGCATCGCTTTGATGTTCGGGTCCGTCCTGCGGATTGGGAACGCGCCGCAATTTGGAACTGGCGGGGGCGTGGCCCAAGCGGCAGCCGGGCCTGCGTGGGAGGGGTGGCTTGATCCCCCCGGCTATACGGGGTTGCCGGTTCTTTACCTGAATGATCTTGAGGATGGGCTGATCGAAGCTCCACAGGGCAGCGCAATCACCTTGCGTCTTTACGGCGAACCGGGGGCCCTGACAATTGCGGAAACCGTATCTGGCCGGGTTGATGATGTCCCGTCTGCCGCCGAACAGGCGCAGGATTTCACGATCTCGATGGATGGGGAGTTGCGCATAGACGGCCCCGGTGGACGGGTGTGGCAGGTGTCGGTGATGGCGGATCGCCCGCCCGAGATTTTTGCCACGGGTCCGGCGGAAGCCTCTGCTCTGGGGGCCTTTACGATGCCGTTCGAGGCACAGGATGACTATGAGGTTGTCGCGGCACGCGCCGAGATCACCTTGGACCTGGGGGCGGTTGAGCGCACATTTGGGCTGGCACTGGAACCTGAGACACAGACACCGATCAGGGTTCAGTTGCCTTTGCCGGTCGCGCGGAGTCGTCGCGTGTTTTCCGAAGTTCTGGTCGAGGATTTTTCGAAACATCCCTGGGCCAACCTGCCAGTCAGGATACGGTTTTCAGCCGAAGATGCGGCGGGCAATATCGGGCAGGGCGGCGCAGAGGAGGTGCTGCTGGCAGCGCGTCATTTTTTTGATCCCATGGCGGCGGCGGTGGTCGAACTGCGTCGTGACCTGCTTTGGAACCGGGCCAATGCGCTGCGCGTGGCCACGTTGTTGCGGGCGATTTCGCATCGGCCCGAAGGTGTGTTCAAATCCGAAACCTCGTATCTGCGCCTGCGCTTCATTCTGCGCCGCCTTGAGGCCATGACCGCCTATGGTCTGACCGATGAGGGGCTGGGCGAGATTGCAGAGGCCATGTGGAACCTTGCCTTGCAGCTTGAAGAGGGCACGTTGTCAGACGCGCTTGAACGTATGCGGCAAGCGCAGGAACGATTGAGCGAGGCGATGAAGAACGGTGCCTCGGACGCGGAAATAGCGCGGTTGATGGATGAACTGCGGGATGCGACGCGGGATTACCTCAACCAGATGGAGCGCCAGACTGCGCGTGAAAACGGAGCGGATGAGCCGGATCGTGGCAAGGATGAGGGTGAAACCATGCAGATGACACAGGATGATCTGCAACGGATGATGGACCGGATCCAGGAGCTTATGGAACAGGGCCGCATGGCCGAGGCGCAGCAGGCGCTTCAGCAGTTTCAGGAGATGATGGAGAACATGCGGGTGACCGAGGGCGGGCAGGGGAATGGCCAGAACCCGGGTCAGCAGGCCATGGAGGGTTTGGCGGAGTCCCTGCGCGAGCAACAGGGGCTTTCGGATCAGGCGTTCCGGGATTTACAGGAGCAATTCAACCCCGGTGCCAATGCGGGGCAAAGCCGTGAGAACGAAGGCCGTTCGGGAGGCGAGGGGCGCGGGCAAAGTCACGAAGGGCAGGGGCAAGGCAGTTCGCAGGGCGAAGGCCAGGGGCAGAATGGCCAACCCGGTCAGGATGGAGAGCAAGGGCAGGGTGAACAATCTCTGGCCCAACGTCAAAATGAGTTGCGCCGCGAACTGGACACGCAACGCCGCAGCCTGCCCGGAGCCGGAACCGAAGGTGGCGACGCCGCGCGCGATGCGTTGGATCGCGCGGGCCGGGCCATGGACGGGGCCGAACAGGCGCTGCGTCAGGACGACTTGGCCGAAGCGATTGACCGACAGGCCGAGGCCATGGAAGCCCTGCGCGACGGAATGCGGGCATTGGGAGAGGCGATGGCCGAGTCCAATCAGCGCAATCAGGGACAACAGGGGGACAATGCGCAAATGGCCGGGCGGCAGAAGTCCGATCCGCTGGGTCGCAATCTTGGTGGGTCGCCGGGGGTGGAACAGGATATGTTGCAGGGGGAAGACGTGTACCGCCGTGCCCGTGATCTTTTGGATGACATCCGCCGCCGGGCGGGGGAAAATGCCCGCCCCGAGCGGGAACGCAGCTATCTCAGACGGCTTCTGGACCGGTTTTGATCATCCTTCCGTGACGCATGATTGACACGAATCCCCCCTCGTCGGAACATCGCGTACTCAAGGGGGGCACATGACAGAGATAGAAGAGATAGACGATCTTGGGATTGTGCTAAGCGACGGCTGTCGGTTGTCCGCGCGGGTCTGGCGCCCTGTTGATGTGCTGCAAAAACCGGTTCCGGTTATTCTTGAATACCTGCCTTATCGAAAACGCGATGGAACCTGCGCGCGTGATGCGCTGACACATCCCTATTTTGCACGACATGGGTATGCCTGTGTTCGCGTGGATATGCGCGGTAACGGAGACAGTTACGGTGTGATGATGGATGAATACACCGAACAGGAACAGGCCGACGCGGTCGAGGTGATCCATTGGCTTTCCGCACAGCCGTGGTGCAACGGCACCGTGGGCATGATGGGGATCAGCTGGGGCGGTTTCAACGGCCTGCAGGTGGCGGCACTGAACCCTGAACCTCTCAAGGCTGTGATAACCCTTTGTTCGACCGTGGATCGCTATGCCGATGACATTCATTACAAAGGCGGATGCCTGTTGAATGAAAACCTTGGCTGGGGCGGCACGATGTGGGCCTATTCCAGCCGTGCGCCGGATCCGGCATTGCGCGCGGATTGGCGTGAAATGTGGCTGGAACGGCTTGAAGCCGAACCCTTTCTGCCCGCAGTTTGGTTACAGCATCAAAGGCGGGATGCCTATTGGCGACATGGGTCGGTCTGTGAAGACTACAGCGCGATCAAGGCCAAGGTTTTGGCCTATGGCGGATGGGGGGATGCGTATAAGAATGCGGTGCCCGCCATCGTGGAGAGCATCCCCGGTGCCAAAGGAGTTATCGGGCCCTGGGTGCATAAATACCCACATTTTGCCGTGCCTGAGCCCCGTATCGGTTTTCTTCAAGAGGCGCTGAGGTGGTGGGACCGGTGGCTGAAGGGAATTGATACCGGGGTTGAGGATGACCCGGACCTGTCGGTTTATCTGATGGAGGGTGTGCGTCCGGCGTCATGGTACACGCACCGTCCGGGGCGCTGGGTCGATGCAGGGGCGAGGGTCACTCGAACCTTTCCAATTGGTCCAAACGGGTTGGGCGACCCTGGCCCGCTGGAAGTTTTGGTGCAAAGCCCACAGGATACCGGAGCGGATGGTGGTGAATACTGTGCCATATGGCTGGGTCCTGAAATGCCGGGGGATCAGCGCGGTGATGACGGGCGTTCGGTGTGTTTTGACACCGGCCCATTCGCGGGGGAGTGTGCGATCATAGGTGCCCCCGTCCTGCGGCTTCGTATCCGGGCAGGTGCAGAGCAGGGGCAGATTGCGGTGCGTCTGAACCATGTGCATGAAGACGGGGCAAGTACGCGGATCACCTATGGCGTACTGAATCTGTGTCACCGCGAGGGACACGTTTCCCCGTCCGACATGGTTCCGGGGCAGGTGTACGACGTCACCGTTCCCCTTGATCACATCGCCTATTGCCTGCCAGCCGGAGGCAGGCTGAGACTGTCGCTATCCAGCGCCTATTGGCCGCTCATCTGGCCATCGGTGAAGAGCGAGGGGTTTACGGTTCTGGCGGGTGAGTTGGATGTGCCGTGTCAGCATGATTTAGGCCGGGAACGCAGATTTCCCGAACCGGATATGGCAGAGCCTTGGCAGGTGGAAGAGTTGCGCCCAGACAGAAACAGACGCGTAAGAGAGGTGGATATGGCCTCGGGTGTCGTGAAGCTGGTCATAGAAGACGATTTTGGGATGCGTCGGGATTTGGGTCACGGCTTGGTCTCTGGGGGGGAGGCACATGAAAAATGGTTGATCCATCCAGACGACCCATTTTCTGCGCGAGGGCAGGTATACTGGGTCGAAGAGATGTCGAGAGACGGCATACGGCTGCGTACAGAAACTAGGTCGGAAATGACGGGGGATTGTGCCTGGTTTCATATTTCTGCGACATTGGAGGCTTATGAAAACGACCAACTGGTCTTTGAAAAATCAGTGAAAAAGAGCATCCCGCGCGAGTGTCTGTGAAAGCTGACATGGGGATGATGCCGCTAAAAACCGCTTGCAGGACGGGGCAGGATCGGCGACGCTGGCGAGGGAGAAAAAACGACAACGTCGCAGGAAGCGACGACAGATCCTAAAGGGGAGACCATCTAGATGGACAAATCATATATCGAATTTTTGAAGCGTCAGGCCGCGCTGGGCTTTATGTCGCGCCGGGCGTTTATGGGCAAGATGGGTGCGCTGGGCTTTACCGCTGCTGCTGCGGGTACCATGCTGTCTACCGCCGTTCATGCCGCAGGGCCGCAGAAGGGAGGCACCCTGCGCGTGGGTGTGCAGGGCGGGGCGACCACGGACAGTCTTGATCCGGCGCTGGCGGCGAACGAGGTGGCGGTGACGGTGCTGCGCCTTTGGGGCGAGCCGCTGGTCGAGCTTTCCGATGATGGCGGGCTTCAGGGCAAGGTTGCCGAAAGCTGGGAGGGGTCGGCGGATGCGTCGGTTTGGACATTTACCCTGCGCGACGGCGTTACCTTTTCCAACGGCAAAGAGGTCACGGCCCAGGATGTGATCGAAACCATCGACCGTCATGCTGGGGAAGAATCGAAATCCGGTGCGCTTGGGCTTGTCAAAGGTATCAAGAACATGACCGCCGATGGCAGGAAGGTGATCATTGAACTGGACGGTCCAAATGCCGACCTGCCCTTCCTGATGGCCGATTACCACCTGATCATTCAGCCCGGCGGCGGCAAGGCCGATCCGAACGCGGCGATCGGGACCGGTCCTTACACTTTGAAAAGCGTTGAGATGGGCGTGCGCTTTGTGGCTGAGAAAAACCCGAATTACTGGGGAGATCTGGGCAATGCGGCAACTATTGAGGTGATCGTGATCAACGACACCACGGCACGGGTTGCGGCGCTTCAATCGGGGCAGGTTGACATGATTGACCGCGTTCCGCCGCGCACCGCCGGTTTGGTCGCGCGCGCGCCCGGTGTGAATGTCACCCGTACCGCTGGCCCCGGCCATTACGTGTTCATCGCGCATGTGAACACCGCACCGTTCAACAACAAGGACGTGATGATGGCGTTGAAATACGGTATCAACCGTCAGGAGATGGTCGATAAGGTGCTGTTTGGCTTTGGCTCGGTCGGGAATGATACGCCGATCAACGCCTCTTATCCTTATTTTACCCCGGCCGAACAGCGTGAATACGATCCGGATAAGGCCGCGCACCACTGGAAAAAATCGGGCCATACCGATCCGATCCTGCTGCGCACCTCTGAAAATTCGTTCCCCGGCGCGCCGGATGCGTCGGCGTTGTTCCAGCAAAGTCTGAACGCCGCCGGTATTCCGATGAAGGTCAAGCGCGAACCCAATGACGGCTATTGGTCGGAGGTCTGGAATGCCAAGCCGTTCTGCACCTCGTACTGGAGCGGGCGTCCGACCCAGGATCAGATGTTTTCGACCGCGTATCTGTCGAGTGCGGAGTGGAATGACACCAAGTTTAACAACCCGCAATTCGATCAATTGCTGGTCGCGGCTCGGGCCGAACTTGACGATGCCAAGCGCACGCAGATGTATGCGGATATGTCTACCTTGTTGCGGAACGAAGGCGGGCTGATTTGTCCGATGTTCAACGATTTCATCGACGCGCATTCTGATCGCGTGGCCGGTTGGGTCGAAGACGTGCCGGGCTTTGCTCTGATGCATAATTATGCACCGTTGCGGATGTGGGTGACGGGCTGATATGTCACCGATTGTACGCCTTTTGGCTCAGCGCATTGCGCTGAGCCTGCTTCTCATGTTTCTGGTTTCGATCCTGATTTTTGCCGGAACGATCATTCTGCCGGGGGACGTGGCGCAATCCATTCTGGGTCAGTCCGCCACCGAGCAGAGCCTTGCCAATCTGCGCGAGGAACTGGGGTTGAACGAACCTGTCGTGTCGCGCTATTTTAACTGGCTGGGCGGCGCGATTCAGGGCGATCTTGGCACGGCGCTGACCAGCCGTCAGGAAATCGCGCCGATCCTTGCGGCCCGCTTGCAGAACACTTTGTTCCTGGCGATGTGGGCGGCGATCATTTCGGTCCCGCTGGCGATTTTCCTCGGCCTTCTTGCCGTGCGTTTCCGGGAACGTTGGCCCGACAAGCTGATTTCGGGCGTGACGCTCGCTTCGATCTCGGTTCCCGAATTCCTGATTGCCTATGTGCTGATGTTCTTTGTCGGGGTAAAGCTTCGCTGGCTTATGCCGACGGCCATCGGGTTCCGTCCCGATGCGGATATCATGACCAAGCTTGAGGCGATTGCTCTGCCGGTTATGGTGCTGACCCTAGTGATTTTGGCGCACATGATGCGTATGACCCGGGCCGCGATTCTAAACGTTATGCAATCGGCCTATGTCGAAACTGCGGAACTCAAGGGGCTGAGCATGTTCACCATCATCTGGAAACATGCCTTCCCCAACTCGGTTGCACCGATTGTGAACGTGGTCATGTTGAACCTCGCCTACCTTGTCGTGGGGGTTGTGGTGATTGAAGTGGTGTTCGTTTATCCCGGCATGGGACAGTATCTTGTCGATCATGTCAGCAAGCGTGATGTGCCCGTAGTTCAGGCCTGTGGCCTTGTTTTTGCGGCCGTCTATATCAGTCTGAACATGGTGGCGGATATTGTCGCGATCCTGTCTAACCCAAGGTTGAGGCATCCGAAATGATGAAGAATATTCCAGTTGCAGCCGTGATCGGGCTGTTCTTCACCTCGCTCTATTTTCTTGTGGCTATCTGTGCCCCCTGGGTCGCCCCCTATGGTGTGGCCGAAGTGGTGGGCGATGTATGGGAGCCGTCCAGTTCGGAACACCTGCTTGGCACTGACAATATCGGGCGCGATCTGTTGACCCGCCTGATCTATGGCGGGCGCACCACGATCTTCATTGCCACTGTCGCGACGATCATCAGCTTTGTCACCGGCTCGATTCTGGGCCTTCTGGCGGCTGTGGTCGGTGGTTGGGTCGATCAGGCGCTCAGCCGTTTTGTCGATCTGATCATGTCGATCCCGTCGCTGATCTTTGCGCTGGTTGTTCTGTCGGTGACCCCGGTGACCGTGCCGATCCTTGTGCTGGTGATGGGGTTTCTCGACTCCACCCGCGTGTTTCGACTGTCGCGGGCCGTTGCGGTGGATATCAACGTGATGGATTATGTCGAGGCGGCCAAGCTGCGCGGGGAAGGGCGCGGATGGGTGATCTTCCGCGAAATCCTGCCCAATGCCCTGTCGCCGCTGGTGGCCGAAATGGGTCTTCGCTTCATTTTTATGGTTCTGTTCATTTCGACCCTGTCGTTTCTGGGGCTGGGTATCCAACCCCCTGCCGCTGACTGGGGCGGGATCGTGAAAGAGAACGCGGATGGGATCAACTATGGCATCGGGGCCGCGCTTTACCCGGCTGTGGCGATTGCCACATTGGCGATCAGCGTGAACCTTGTGGCCGACTGGATCCTGAACCGGACCACATCGTTGAAAGGAGGCCGGGGATGAGCGAACCACTGGTAAAAGTCCGCGGCTTGAAAATTGGTGCCACGGTGTATCCGCCAGGTGAAAAACCCCATGACATCGAGATCGTGCATGGCGTCGATTTCGATCTGGAAAAAGGCAAGGTGCTTGGCCTGATCGGGGAATCCGGGGCCGGGAAATCGACCATCGGTCTTGCCACCATGGCCTATGGCCGGGGGGGGGTGAAAATCACCGGGGGCGAGGTTTGGGTCAACGGGCGTGATATCCTGAGATCCGGGCAGCGCGATGTGCGCAGGTTGCGGGGCAGCGAGGTGACCTATGTCAGCCAATCCGCCGCAGCCAGCTTTAACCCGGCCAAAAAGATCATGAATCAGGTTACCGAAGCGGCGGTGTTTCATGGCAAGTTCAGCCGGAAAGAGGCCGAGGCCCGCGCGGTTGCGTTGTTTGCGAAACTGGGCCTTCCCGACCCGGAAAACATCGGCAACCGGTATCCGCACCAAGTGTCGGGCGGACAGCTGCAACGCTGTATGACCGCGCTTGCGCTGTGTCCCGAACCGGATCTGGTGGTGTTTGATGAACCAACCACGGCATTGGATGTAACCACCCAGATCGATGTGTTGAAGGCCATCAAGCAAGCGATTGCCGACACCGGCGTTGCCGCGCTTTACATCACGCACGATCTGGCCGTTGTGGCGCAGGTCTCGGACGACATCATGGTGCTCAAGATGGGCGACATGGTGGAATATGGCGAAGTAGACCAGATCATCAATGCGCCAAGGGAGGAATACACCAAGGCGCTTGTTTCGGTGCGCTCCATCGACCACCCGGAAAAGGCCCCCACACCCGAGCCGGTGCTGAAGGTCGAAAACATCACCGCGCGCTACAAAGGGTTGAATTTCGATGTTCTCAAGAACGTGAATGTCGAGCTACACCCGGGGCAAACGCTGGCGGTGGTCGGAGAGTCCGGGTCTGGAAAATCGACCCTTGCCCGGGTGATCACTGGCCTGTTGCCACCAAGCCAGGGCAGCATAAGCTTTGCCGGGCGCGATCTGTCCCCCGATCTTGCCGGGCGCAGCCGTGACGACCTGCGCGAATTGCAGATGATCTATCAGATGGCGGATGTGGCCATGAATCCGCGTCAGACGGTGGGCACCATCATCGGTCGTCCGCTGGAGTTCTATTTCGGCTACAAGGGGGCGGAAAAAAAGAAACGGATCGTCGAGTTGCTGGATGAAATTGAGCTGGGTGAAAAGTTCATTGACCGCTATCCAGCCGAGCTTTCGGGAGGCCAGAAACAGCGTGTCTGTATCGCGCGTTCGCTGGCGGCGAAACCCAGGATCATCATTTGTGACGAGGTAACTTCGGCGCTTGATCCGTTGGTGGCAGATGGCATTCTCAAGCTGTTGCTGGATTTGCAGAAGATCGAGGATGTGGCCTATCTGTTCATCACCCACGATCTGGCGACGGTCAAGGCGATCTCGGACTCCATCGCGGTGATGTATCAGGGAGAGGTGGTGCGTTACGGCGGCAAGACTGACGTGCTTTCCCCACCCTTTGACGATTACACGGATCTCTTGCTCAGTTCGGTGCCCGAGATGAAGCTGGGGTGGCTTGAAGAGGTGATCGCGCATCGCAAGATGGAAAGCGCGGGCAACTGACGGCAACTGACATGGGGAAGGGCGTCTGTTGCGCCCTTCCTAGCGCTCTGGATGTGATTGGCCAGGGTGCGCATGGGGGGGGTACTTTGCCAAATCTATCTGCACTTGGGGACCTGTGCCACATCCTGGCGCATACGTGTCGGGCAGAGCGGAAACATGGACAAAAAATTCTTCTGATCATTCCGGTGGGTGTACCGCTGCGCAATTGGCGCTGCCTGTTTGGCAATTTTGAAGACTGGGTTGAAAGTGGTGAGGCACAAAGCTGGACCATGCAGGCCGTGCTGCTGTCGATTTCAGCAAACTGTTATGCCTCCATTCATACCGGGGTGACACCACAGGAGCACGGCCGTACCGGTAATGGAAACGTGTTTCGTATCAGGCAACCGGATATCTTTGCACGGGTCCGCAAGGCGGGCGGAGTGACGTGGGCGGTTACCCATTTTTTCTGGTCCGAGTTCTTTTACCGGCACCCGTCCGATTATGTCTAGGATATCGAATATGACGACCCGGAAAGCGAAACAATCAACCATGGAAGGTTCCATAAAATGACCGGGTATGGGAATGGGAACCAGATGTCCCCGTCAGATGTCGACCTGTTCGCCACGCTGACTCCGGTTCAACCTGGAGTACGGGATCCCGCACAGCTGTACGCTGGACAGTATGGGACACAGGCGTTTTCATGATTGCCCGGAGATGGACCATGCCTGTTTCGTGATGGATGAAATGCTGGCACCTTTCATCCCGCAATGGCGCGCTGCCGGGCACAAGGAGATACGGGAGCCTCCCCGTTGTTGCTCTACTCGTTTTGTCCCCAGATGTCGGACGTGGTGAAGCCGGTTTGAAATGGGTCGCTGGGATCAAGCACGTAATTGGCCAATCCGGTGATCCAACCCTGCCCCGACAAGGTAGGGATGATTGCATCGCGGCCACCGACGGTCGTGGTTTCGACAATCTCCCCGGTAAAGGTCGTGCCCATCGGCCCTTCGTTCACATAGGCTTCGCCCACCCCCAATGAGCCGCGCGCATGGAGTACGGCCATTTTAGCACAGGTGCCGGTGCCACAGGGGGACCGGTCCAACACGCCGGACAGGGCATGAGGCCGCGCAGGATTGAACGTGCCGCTGCTCACGGTGACGGCAGATTTGCCGTGGGCGTCATCCCGTGTTGCCGGACCGGTCAACTGTGCAATGGTGGGACCGGTAATCCCGAGGTTTTCGGGATGGGTTACGGGGAATTGTTCGGCGGCGGCGAAACGCAGGGCTTCCGATATCCTGACGATATCGCCGCCGTTCTCCGGGTGGATATCGATCCCAAACTGTGCGCCATCCGCGATCACGAAAAACATCCCGCCCCATGCGATGTCCACGACCGCCTTTCCAAACCCTGGTACGTTCAGTTCGACGTCAAGGTGCAGGGCAAAAGCCGGAACATTGCGGAAGGTCACCCGCGTCACTTTCCCCGCCCGACATTCCGCGCGCACTCCAATAAGCCCGGCGGGGCTTTCCAGTGTCAGATTGGTCACCGGCTCAATCATGGGCAGGATACCTGTTTCAAGCAGAACGGTCACCACGCAGATCGTGTTTGACCCCGACATGGGCGGGTATTCGGTTTGCTCCATGATGATATACGCGGCATCCGCTTTCGGGTCGCAGGGCGGAACCAGCATATTGCAACACAAGGCCGGATACCCCCGGGGTTCGCGCAACATCATCAGTCGAATGTCGTCGCAACGGGCTTCCATCCACCGCATTTTTTCGTAGACTGTGTTTCCCTGAAGGTTTGGCGCACCGCCGGTAATCACCCGCCCCGGTTCCCCTTCGGCATGGGCATCCACCGCTGACAACATCTTTGAAAACTGCATGTTCGGACCTCTTTGGAACAGGGAATGCTGACGTTTTGATATTATTGTCAGTCATGGTGCCCAAAATTGCGTATCGCTTGTCTGCAGGCGACGTTTGCGTCCAGGATCCTGGGGGTTGTGGCAAATTTGCCAATAGAAATTTTGATGTGCGGTCAAGGGGTGTTTCGTGTCTCATTTGCGGAATTGGGCGGAAAAACGGCCAAAATGAGGCGAGCTTGCCGTGTTCTGCGGCGCAGAATCCGCCGGATATGCGCGAACAGACGACATTTTGTGGGAAAATGCGAAAAAGCCACTAGCCGCCGATTCGGAAATTTAGTATCCAGAAGGCATCAGAAAAATTGTGGCGCGAATAAAAAGACGCCGCAGGTTGAGGCAATGGTGGTTTTATGCAGGCGATTGATTTCGTTGTCCGTACAGGTGCGGGCGGAGTAGAGCGTGGTTTGGTTTCGGCGGATGGGTCTGTGACCCCGATTGCTGCAGGGGCGGGCCAGGAAATTTCACTGAATTTGCGTCAGGGTGACATTCGGGGCTATCAGCGCCTTGGAAGCAACCTTGAGATCACGTTGACCGATGGGCGGGTGATCATTCTCGAAGATTTCTTCGCGAGCGCAGGCGAAAGCCGGTTGTTCATTTCGGCAGATGGGTATCTGAACGAGGTGGAGCTGGCGGAAGGCCAGGATGGTGCGGTTTTCGCGCAGTATGGTGTGAGCGAACAGTGGGGTAAATGGAGCCCTTCGGATGATCTGATCTTCCTTGAGGGTACCGAAGTTGCCCGGGTTCCGGTTGCGGTGGACGAAGAAGAAGTGACGATGCTTGGCGCGGGTCTTTTGGGGGCTTCCGGCCTCTGGGGGGCCGGTGCTGCGGCGGCGGCTGCGGTTGGCGGTGCATCGTTGATCGGCGGTGGCAATGGTTCTGCAACCCCGACGCGGATCGAGCCCTCGATTGATCAGGATCAGCAGATCGTGATCGCGGGCGATGGCACGACCGAAGATGACCAGTCAATCCTCATTTCCGGCAGGGCGGAACCGGGATCGGAAGTCGAAGTGACCGTTGGTCCCAACTCGCAAACCGTGATCGCAGGGGATGATGGGACTTGGGAAGCCACCTTTGAAGGGGACGATTTCCCGGGTGATGGCACCCATCCGGTGCGCGCGGTTGTAACCGAGCCGAGCGGGATCGTAACCGAACTGGATGGTCCCAGTGTCATGATTGATCTGACGGGGCCGGAAATCAACTTTACCGATGGCACCCAATCCATTGGCGATCTCACCAATGCTGACGACTTTGCCGATGGTGTGGAAATCGAAGGAACTGGCGAAGCCGGGGCCAGCATCGAGGTCACAATTGATGGTGTCACACACACCACCACCGTGGACGATGATGGAACCTGGGCTGTGCGTTTCCTGAATACCGAATTGCAGGCGGGTGAATATGAAACCACGGTGACCGTGGTGTCGATCGATATCAATGGCAACTCGACCACCGTGACGGACACGTTGGTCGTGGATACAGTGCCCCACCCGATTGTGATCAACGAAAGCACGATTGAGGGCGACGGGGTTGTCAACGCCGAAGAAGCGTCCAACGGCATTACCATCACCGGCACATCGACTCCGGGTGCGGTGATTGAGGTGACCGTAGAGGGCAATGGCACCTCCGTGACTCGACTGGTGACCGTGGATGCCAATGGTGACTGGACGCTTGACCTTGCTCCAGGTGAAATGCCCGGGGGTGAATATGAGGCGACGATCACCACCACCACCACCGACGCAGCGGGCAACGCCAGCAGCGAAACCGGAACCATGTGGATCGATACCATTGGCGAAGTGGCCTTTGACAGCGGTGCCATCCATGGCGACAACATCGTGTCTTCGGATGAGATGAGCAGCGGCGTGACCCTGACCGGCACGACCCAGCCGGGAAGCACGGTTGAGGTGAGCTATACGCAGCCGGGCGGGACCGTGGTGACCCACACCGCAACGGTGGACGCCAGCGGCAACTGGGCTGTCGATTTCAACAGCGGCGATTTCCCGGGCGGCACCTATGATGCCGAATTCACTGTGACCGCAGTCGACGCGGCGGGCAACAGCGCGACCGACACGCGCATGCTTCAAATTGACACCGAGGCAAATGTGACCATCGACACCGGCCTGACCGGCGGCGGCGATGACCTGATCAACTCGGACGACGCCAATAGCGGCGTAACCCTGACCGGGACCACAGAGCCGGATAACACGGTCGAAGTCACCATGGGCAGCTACACCCGCACGGCCACCGTGGATGTCAACGGCAACTGGTCCGTGGATTTCCCAAGCAGCGAGATGCCGACCGGTGAGGGTGATGTTGAAATCACTGCCGTGGCAAGCGATGCGGCGGGCAACTCGTCCAGCACCACCACGCAGATGGATGTGGATACGTTGAACAGTGTCACCGTGAACACCCATATCGAAGGCGATGGGGTGGTCAACGAAGAAGAACATTCCGACGGCATCACCCTGACCGGTCTGACCCAGCCGGGCAGCACGGTTGAAGTGACCATAGGCAACGTAACCCGCTCGGCCACCGTGGATGCCAGTGGCAACTGGTCGGCGGACTTCCTCGCGGTAGATATCCCGACAGGGGATACCCAGCCTTCGGTGACTGTCGTTTCGACCGATGCCAACGATAACGTCGCCACCACCACTGGCACAATTGACGTGGACACCGTTGTTGAGAACTTCAACATGGTGAACAACGCGGGGGGGGGTGATGGCATTCTCAGCGGCTCGGAAAGCGATCTGGGTCTGACTTTGACCGGCACCACCGAAGTGGGCAGCGTGGTCAGCGTGCGCCTTGGCAGTATTGAACACCCGGCCAGCGTGGACGCCAACGGCAATTGGACCGTGACCTTTGCGGCGCACGAGATTCCAGAGGCGAATGACGAACTTATTGATCTTGTTGCGACGGCACGGGATCAGGCGGGTAACGTCGATACGGTGACCGACACCGTGCGGATCGACAATGTCGCGGGTTCCCTGACGCTTAGCTCGGACCCTGTGGCCGGGGACAACATCATCAACTATGACGAAGCCAATGCGGGCGTCACTTTCCACGGCACCTCTGATCCCGGAAATGTGGTCCAGGTGTCGTTCGGTTCTGGCTCGCACACTGTGATTACCGATAGCTTCGGGAACTGGCAGGCGACCTTCGCAAGCCACGAAATCCCCACTGGCACAAGCCCGGGTGAGACCGTGACGGCAACCACAATCGATGCCGCCGGTAACAGCCGCGAGGTGTCGGGCACCGTGAATGTGGACCGTGTGGTCGACAACCTTGGCTTTACCACCGCCACGGTGGCGGGTGACAACATCATCAACCACGATGAGCGTATGCAAGGTGTTGAAATCACGGGTACGGTTGAATCCGGCTCTTCGATTGAGGTTCTGATTGACGGCATCGCGGTTTCGGCCAGTGTGGATGCCAGCGGCAACTGGACTGCTCTCATTCCGGCAAGCGTCATCCCGACCGGGCATGACCAGATCGACATGGTTGTCAACGTGCAGGATCCTGCAGGCAATACCGCCAGCATTCAGCGCACGATCGAAGTGGACACGGTTGTACGGAACCTGGCCCATGACACTGCACCGATCGAAGGTGACAACGTGGTCAACGCCAGCGAGGCACGCGATGGGTTCACCCTGAACGGCACCGTAGAAGCGGGATCGGTTGTGGAGGTTGAATTCAACAATCAAACCTATACCGCCAGCGTGGATGCGTCGGGCAACTGGACTGTGGACATCCCGGCCAGCGGCATTCCGGTGGGCAACGACGTCTATGACGCGGTGATCACAGCAACGGATGCGGCCCGGAATGTGGATACGATCACCCAACAGATCGCCATCGACACCGAAGTTCCGGATGGCCCGATCATTGCCAACTACACCCGCGGTTTGTCGGGCTATAGCGCGATCTCGGTGGATATGTCCGATGATGATCTTGCGGTGTATCAGGTTGACGGTGCAACCGGGAATGTGAACCAGATTGCCGAGGATTCGGACGGTGTGGATATCAGCATACTTGGCACCACCACATTTGGCTTTGATCCGGCGGTGCCGGATGGATCGCACCTTGTGGTGACGTCGACCGATGATGCGGGCAACTCCAGCGGGACCTATCTGGTTCTGGACGACACCTCGACCTCTGTGGTCGATATGTCCAACTCGAATCTGGGCAACATGCAGATCGAAGCCATCGACCTGCAGTTCGCGGAAGACAGCCAACTGACAATCACCGAAGCGCAGCTGACCAACCTCTCCACGAATAGCGACAGTGTCGTTATTCACGGTGGCCATGACGATACGGTGACCATTACCGGTGCCGTCAGAACGGGTCAGAGCGTGGATGTGGATGGCCAGCGCCACGACATCTATACCCTCGGCAACGACGGTACGGTAATCATCGACGATGATATCCACGTTGTGATCTGATAAATAAGAGTATTCCCGGGCGGCTGCGTTTTCTTTTGCCGCCCGGACCCAAAACGATAAGCACCAAAAATGGGGCAGGGACTATGGGGCAGAGGAACGGTACACGGGCAGTCGCATCTGGCATTCTGATGCTGGTTCTCGCGGGGTGTATGAACGGCGGAAATGCCGATGATGGCATTGTCAGCCGGTTCAAGGCGGGACCGCTTGGTACGGAAGCGACCGGAAAGCGCACTGAAAAGCGCACAGGAGAAAAACAGGAATCGGTTATTATTGCCACGCTTCAGGAGCGGCGCAGCGTGCTGCCCTCGGGCAGCAGCTTTGACAAGGTGGCCGGTCCGGTCCTGTCCGCCAATGCCCGCGCGGCGGAAAGCGAATTGCGCTCGGCCCGGTTGCGGGCAGAAGCGCAATCCAAGAACTGGTTGCCGACCTTGGGGCCGAATATCAGTCTGAGTTCGCTTGGCGATCTCGTGGCGACGATGGTGATCGACGCGGTGTTGTTCGACAATGGCCGCAAGAAAGCAGAGCGTGAATTTGCCCGTGCGGATGTCGAAGTCGCCGCCGTCAACCTTGCCATCGACAGCAATGACCGGGTTTACACCGCGCTGGAGCTTTATCTGCGCGCGCAACAGGCGCGGGAAACCGCAACCCATCTTGAGGCGTCGCTCAAGGATATGCGCCATTTTGAATGGGTGATGAATGAGCGGGTAAAGGGCGGCGTTTCGGACATGTCCGACCTGCATGTGATCCGTCATAAGCTGTCCAAGATCCAGGCGGACCTGAGCGCACAGAATGAATTGGCCGCTTCGGCCATGGCCGAGTTGAATGCGATGTCGGTCAAGAAATTGAATGGAATTGGTGGTTTGTCCGATATTCGGGTCACGCGCCACGACGCGCAGGCTTTGACTGTTCTGCTCGCTGAAGCCGAAAAGGAACGTTCGATCACGGGGGCCAAGATCGACCGTGCGGGACATCTGCCCGGGCTGGGTGCCACCGCGACGCTGGCCAAAGGGGGCAATGTCACCGCTGGACTGGCGACCAGGATGGACACCCCGTTCGGGTTTGGCACCAAGGCGAGCCTTCAGGCCATCGAGGCCGAAAAAGAGGCGGCAGGTCGACGGGTCAATCAGGCTCAGGAAGATGCCAACCGCAGCCTTGCCAAGGCCGAAACCCGGCTTGCCGCCCTGTCGCGTCAGGTCGGAGAGAGTTCGAACCTGTCGGCGCAGGCCAAGTCCAATCTGGACCTGTTCCAGACGCAGTATGACGCAGGTCAACGGCAAGTCATGGATGTGGTCGGGGTCTATGAAACCTGGAGCGTCCAGGAACAATCCCGTATCGGGTTGAAATACGATATGGCGCTGACGCGGCTTGATATGGCGCGTGAACTTGGGCTTTTGGCCGATGGGGGCGACATTTGACCAAGCCGCCCGTCGCACTGACAATCACAAGCGGCGGGAAGGGCCGGCTTAAGGCGGTGTCGAACAAGGATACCGTTCCTGGATCTGCTGTGCCTAAACCCGCGGTGGTTCGTACCTCTGCCTCAAAGGCACCAGCCAACACGCCCAAACCCGCCACCGCGGGAGATCGCGCCCGATCACGTGCGGAGTTGGCCGCCGTTTATGCGGGCCTTCTTGGCGTCGATGCGGTGGCCAACGATATTTACGAGGTGCTGTTGTCCCGGGAAGGGGACAAGGACAGCATCCAGCCACAGGTTCTTGCCGAAGGTTTGCAATCTCTCGGGCTTTTGACCGAGGTGGAAAGCGTCACCCATTGCATTGGGGCCAACTGGCCCGCGCTGGCCCAGATGACGAGCGGACAGTTCGTGCTGGTTCTGGCTCAGGACCGCGAAGACCTTGTTCTTTACGATGTCACCTGCAAGGACAATCGCGCCCATGTGCCGCTGGACGAGTTTGAACCCTATTTCACGGGCATGATCATCCGCGCCGAGGCCCAGTTGAAGCAACTGAGCCGGGCGCATACACCGGAAAAATCCGATCCCCATTGGTTCTGGGGCGAGTTCCCGAAATTCCGCCGTCATTTCGCCGAGGTGGCTCTGGGATCGTTTGTTGCAAACCTGCTGGCCGTGTCGGTCGCGCTGTTTTCGCTACAGGTCTATGACCGCGTGATCCCCCATCAAAGCGAAGCTACGTTGTGGGTGCTCGCCGCCGGGGCCGCGCTGGCGCTGCTGATGGAAGCGTTTCTTAAAATGGCGCGCGCTCGCCTGATGGATGGAGCAGGTCGGCAGATTGAATTGAATGTGCAGAGCGTTCTCATGGACCGCCTGTTGGGAATGCGTTCGGAAACCGCATCCCGTTCGCCCTCGCAATTCTTTTCCGCCATGCGGGAATTCGGATCGGTGCGCGAATTTTTCACGGCCTCCACCGTAGGGGCGCTGGCCGATATTCCGTTCATCTTCGTGTTCCTTTTCCTTGTATCGACCATTGCCGGGAATGTGGTTTGGGTCTTGGTTCTGGGCGGCATCCTGATGGTTGTTCCCGGTTTTCTCATGCAGAAACGCATGATCCGCCTGACCCAGGAAACCCAGGGCGCAAGTGCAAAGGCGACGCGCCTGTTGCACGAAACGATCTATGAACTTGATACGGTGAAAACCCAACGTTCGGAAGATCGTGTGCGCCGGTTGTGGACCGAGCTCAACACGCTTTCCGCCCTGAAATCCAGCGAGCAACGCAGGCTTGCCTCCTCCCTGACCTTTTGGGCACAAGGGGTGCAGCAGGCGACCTATGTGGGGGCGGTTATCACCGGGACCTATCTGGTCTTTGTTGGCGAGTTCACCGTCGGTTCGATCATCGCGACGGGCATCCTCACGGGGCGTACTCTCGCGCCGCTGACCCAGCTTTCGGGAATCATGGCACGCTGGGGCAATGTGAAATCGGCGCTGGATGGGCTGGAAGGCATTGCCGCCTCCGAACAGGATCGTAGTGCCGATCGCAGCTATCTGCGCCGGGACCATTTCGAGGGTGTTTACGAAATCCGCGAATTGCAGTTTCGTTATGACGAAGACGGTGCGCCGACCTTGGACATCAACGGGCTTGTGATCCAGAAAGGGCAGAAAATCGCTATTCTTGGATCAAACGGGTCGGGTAAATCCACCCTTCTGAAATTGTTGAGCGGGCTGTATGCGCCGACACAGGGGCGCGTGCTTCTGGATGGAACCGATATGGGCCAGATCGAGCCGCGCGACCTGCGCCGCCACATCGGCTATTTGGGTCAGGAGGTGCGGTTGTTCGCGGGTACGTTGCGGGAAAACCTGAACCTGAACCTTTTGGAACGCGATGATGAACGATTGCTCCAGGCGCTTGATTTCGCCGGGTTGGGGCCGTTTGTGAAAGGGCACCACAAGGGGCTTGATCTTGAAATCCGCGATGGCGGGCAGGGGCTTTCGATCGGGCAACGTCAAAGCATCGGTTGGGCGCGTCTGTGGCTGCAGGACCCCAAGGTGTGCCTTCTGGATGAACCCACCGCCGCGCTGGACCAAACGCTCGAAAATACATTGGTGGATCGCTTGCGCAGTTGGCTCGACGGGCGCACGGCGATCATCGCCACCCACCGGGTGCCGATCCTGCAACTGACGGATCGCACGTTGATTTTGCAAAATGGCCGTATGGCCGTTGATGGTCCGCGGGATCAGGTGCTGGCGCATCTGCGCGGCACGGGAGGGGTGGCATCATGAGCGTTTCGGCAACCAACCTGACCTCGCAACTGAATGCGAAACTGCGTGGGCCAAGCCTCACGATCTGGCTTTGTGCCGCAACTGTGTGGATTTTTATCCTCTGGGCCGCCTTTGCCTGGGTGGATGAAATCGTGCGCGCTGAGGGCGAGATGATTTCATCGTCGCGCCCACAGATCATTCAGAACCTTGAAGGAGGTATCCTGGCGGAGCTTCTGGTCAAGGAAGGGCAGGTGGTCGAACGCGGGGATGTATTGGCGCGGCTGCGCGGAACCCAGTTCCAGTCGTCGGTTGACGATCTGCGGGATCAGATCGTGGCGCTGGAGATTCGCCGTCTGCGGCTTGAGGCCGAGTTGGACGAACAGATGGATTTCACCGTCCCCCCGCAACTGGCGGCGCGCAGCCCCGAGATCGTGGCCAGCGAACGCGCGTTGTTGATTGCCCGTCAAAGCGATTTTCGCTCAAGCCGTCAGGGTGCGCAGAGGGTTCTGGATCAGGCGGCCAAGGAAATGGCGCTGATGGAAAACATGCTGTCGCGCAAGATCGTGGCCTTGATCGAAGTGACCCGCGCCCGTAAAGCCCATGCCGATGCGCGCATCCGGTATGACGAAATCGTAACACAGACCGAACTGGACCGCGCCCAGCTTTATTCTGATACGCTCAAGGAACTGGCCACGTTAAAGCAGAACCTCAAAGCCAGTCAGGATCAACTGAGCCGGACGGTATTGGTCAGCCCCATGCGCGGGATCGTCAACGGATTGAATATCACCACGATTGGCGGGGTCGTCAAACCGGGTGAAGAGATCATGGGCATCATCCCTCTGGATGAAGAGTTGTTTGTCGAGGCGCGGGTCAAACCCGAAAACATCGCGGGCGTCCGCCGGGGTCAGGAGGCGACGATCAAGCTGTCGGCCTATGACTATACGATCTACGGGTCGCTCAAAGGGCGGGTCGATGTGATTTCGGCCGATACATTCAAAAACGAACGTGCCCGCGACCCCGAGGCCGAGGCGCATTACAAGGTTACGTTGCGGGTCGATATGGATCAACTGACCGAGCGCCAGGCAACGATTGCCATGCGCCCGGGGATGCAGGCAGAGGTCGAACTGCACACCGGGTCCAAAACGGTGCTGCAATATCTGCTGAAACCGCTCTATAAGTCCCGCGAAGCGTTTCGCGAGCCGTAAGCGCGTCAGGCCTTCCGGCGCACTCACCCACCCCACCGGAGGGCGTGGCTTGGGCCTAGGATTTAAATGTCCAACGAGATTGTCACCGGCCCGTCATTGGTCAGGGACACTTTCATATCCGCACCGAACCGTCCGGTTTGGGTGGGAATGCCCAGATCGGCGAGCTGCGCGGCGAACGCTTCGTAAAGGGATTTGCCTAACTCGGGTTCTGCGGCTGTGCTGAACCCCGGGCGATTGCCGCGCGACGTGTCGGCGGCCAGTGTGAATTGGGAAATCACCAGCGCCTCGCCTCTGATATCGCGGATCGAACGGTTCATTTTGCCGTTCTCATCCTTGAAAATCCTTAGTTTTGCGATCTTTTCGGCCAACAGGCGCGGTTTTTCCGCCTCATCTCCCTTCATGGCGCAGACGAGGATCATAAAACCGGCACCGCAGGCCCCGATGATTTCGCCATCCACGGTGACCTTTGCTTCGCTTACCCTTTGCAACACTGCGCGCATGCTGGTGTCCTTTCTTATTGATGCCTGCCTCCTGTTACGCGCATTGGTCCACCCTGTGAAGCGCCCGCCTTGCCTTGCCTGTTACGTTAGGTTTTTCATGAAAGATCTGAACGGGAATTGCCCAACAGGTTGCCGGGTTCTAGCCTTCTCAGGCAAGGGAGGATGGATCATGCAGAGTAGTTTGAAAATTGGCGGTGCCTGTGGGTTCTGGGGCGAGTCCCCCCATGCGACCGGGCAACTTTTGACCGTTCCGGGTCTGAGCGTTCTGGTTTACGACTACCTGGCAGAAATCACTATGTCGATCATGGCGCGGGCACGGTTGAAAGATGCGACGGCGGGGTATGCCCGGGATTTCGTGACCGAGGTGATGGTCCCCAACCTGGACCAGATTTCGGCGCGGGGGGTGAAGGTGCTATCCAATGCGGGCGGGGTCAATCCGCGCGCTTGCGCGGCGGCTCTGCGTGACGTGATCGCAGAGCGGGGATTGGATTTGAAGGTTGCTGTGGTCGAGGGCGACGACCTTTTGCCACGTGCGACTGAGTTTGCCGATGAACGCGAAATGTTCAGCGGTGCTGCGTTCCCGCCCGGGGACAGGATTGCATCCATGAATGCCTATCTTGGTGCGGGCCCGGTCGCTGCGGCTTTGGATGCGGGTGCCGATATCGTCATCACCGGGCGATGTGCCGACAGCGCGCTTACCCTTGCGGTCTGTGTCCATCATTTCGGCTGGAGCTGGGAAGACTATGACCTGTTGGCCTCTGGGTCGCTGGCCGGGCATCTTCTGGAATGCGGACCACAGGCAACCGGTGGAAACTTCACGGATTGGGAACGGGCAGGCGATATCGCGACGATTGGCTATCCGGTCGTTGAAATCGCGCCGGACGGGTGTATGAGCGTGACAAAACCGCATGGGACATCCGGCGAGGTCAACCGGTTCACGATTGCCGAGCAGATGGTTTATGAAATCGGTGATCCGCGGGCTTACCTGCTTCCTGATGTGATCTGTGATTTTGCGGATGTGGAGATCGAAGAGGACGGGCCGGACCACGTGATCGTGCGGGGGGCCAAAGGCCGTGCGCCGTCTGGAATGCTCAAAGTGTCGACCACCTGGATGGATGGATACCGTGCTGGCATGGTGTTGCAATTCAACGGGCGTGCGGCGCGAGAAAAGGCAAGGGTCTATGCCCAGGCGGCATTGGACCGGGCGTCCGGGCGGCTGGCCAGCCTTGGGGCACCGGACTATCGCGAAACGCTATTTGAAACCTTCGGCGGCGCACCGGGGGCAGGGCAGTATGAGGAGATCACCCTCAAGGCTGCGGTGCGTCACGATGATCCGCGCGCAGTCGGGATATTCCTGAAAGAACTGATCGGGGCGGCGCTGGCCACCCCTCCGGGGTTACATTTCTTCACGGGGGGCGGGCGCCCCAAACCGTCGCCTGTGGTGGCCCTGTTTTCGTTTCTTGTGGCAGGGAATGAGGTTGTACCAAGTGTCGAGCTTGACGGAAAACCAGTCACCTGTTCAATCAGGATGCCGGAACCAGGCAGCAAATCCGCGCATCAGGACACAGGACCCGTACCCGATGCCCCCAAACCACTTGGCAAGGATGCTGGTCACGCGGTCCCCCTTGAACAAGTCGCGGTTGCACGGGCCGGGGACAAGGGCGACAAGGCCAATATCGGCGTGATCGCCCGCAATCCTGCCTATCTTCCCTATATCTGGGCGGCTCTGACGCCGGATGAGGTCGCGGCCTGTTTCGCCGGGGAACTGAAAGGCGAGGTGGAACGGTTTTATCTGCCCGGCTGCGGCGGCATGAACCTTTTGCTTCACGAGGTTCTGGGCGGCGGCGGTGTCGCGTCGCTGCGCAATGATGCTCAGGGCAAGGGGTTTGCCCAACGCCTGTTGCAATTCCCCGTGACGCTTCCGTCCAACCTGCTTCCGAACCGGCCCTGAGGGGACAAGTTGTTGCGGGGTGTTGCGCCTTCGCACTAGTGTGGGTGCGTGCTTGGCCCTATGGTGGCGCGGCTGGGGGGCATAGCAGGGACAGGAATATGAACCGCACATTTGTCTTCGCCCTTGGTGTGATCTGTCTGGTCGGCACCTTGATTTTTCCTGTGACACCCTCTTTTGCCGGGGACTGGAAACGGTTGGGGTATGGCCGTTTGACCACCAATGACCTGATCGGGGACTATGGGGACCGATGGCGTACCGGCTCCGTCGCCTCAAGCCATGTCTTTGGGCGCGACTGGACTGGAAACCTGCCTGTCTCCATGGGCGAAATACTCGAGATCCGTTTCAATGGTGAAGTGATATCGCCAGTCAGCCTGACACGACCCACACCGGGGGATCGTCCCTATGCCGGGGCGCTGTCCTTGGGCCTGCATACCCATTTTCAACGTCAGGGGGTTGAGTTTTCCATGGGGGCGGACCTTGTCATGACAGGACCGCAAACCCGTCTGGATGATTTACAGGCGGCAATCCATAACGTGTTGAACATGTCCGAACCGTCGCCCGCAGTCCGGGCTGCCCAGATTCCCAATGGGTTTCATCCTTCGCTGGTCTCGGAAGTGGGCTATGTGATTCCCTTGGGGAAACAGGCGCAGCTGCGGCCATTTTTCGAGGTGCGTACCGGCGTTGAAAATCTTGTCCGCGCCGGTGCGGATTTTTCGTTTGGCCGCGTGGCAACGCGTGGTGAGCTTTTGGTCCGTGATCCCGTAACCGGCCACAGGTATCGCACCGTTCAGAATGATAAGATCAACGGGATGACGTTTGTTTTGGGCGGTGATGTTGCCAGGGTTTACGACAGCGTCTACCTGCCTGCGCCTGCGTATAGGCCGACGGATGAGCGTGTGCGCTTGCGGGCGGGGGTGCATTGGCAGGGCAAATCCGGGCGCAGCGGGTTTTACGGGCTGACCTGGCTGGGAAAAGAGTTTTCCACTCAGCCAAAGGGACAGCTCGTGGGGTCAATTCGCCTCAAAATCGCGCTCTGATAAACATCTACAGGTTGCGCTATCGAAATGATGCAATTCCGCGTCAGGATTTTTGCAACACTCCTGCAATTGGGGTGAAAACTGCCGAATCGCGATCTTGGCGGCGCGCATGTCCTCTGTTAACCTTTCACTAATAAAAAAACATGAGGCAGGCAGACAGGATATGAAAACGGGCTTTCGTGGCACGTTCGTCATCTCTTGGTCGCAAACGGAAGTGGACGGTTGGGCCGCCGCTCCGGTGTATTCTCTCAATGTGGGGGCCGCGTGGTCCTGGCGGGGGGATGCGGTCCGGGTGGATGGGCCGGGTGAGTTGTTGCGGCTTGAGCAGACAGACGACGAAATGAACATTCGCAGACGGGCATCACGCATGGTGCATCGGCTTGTGGGGGCGGCAATATCGGACCAGACCAGCATTGAAGGCGTCGAGCTGGATAAACCGGTTCTGGACAACAGTTTCGTGATCACCGACGGGTCGCAAAGCTATACAGTAACAATGATCGACGTCACTCCGGGCGCACCGCCACTGTTGATGTTCGTGAATGAGCTTCCTCCGCAGGACCGCGAGCTTTGGGTGGTACACCAGACCTATGATGCGCAATTGCGCGATCCCAAAGGCCCGGATTCCGGTGGGGTCATCTGTTTCACACCCGGCACACGGATTGACACCCCGGACGGCCCCCGGTTGATCCAGGATCTGCGGGAAGGCGATAAAGTCTGGACCAAGGATAACGGCGCGCAAGAGGTGTTGTGGATCGGCGCGCGCCGCATGACCGGCGCACGTCTTTTTGCCATGCCGCGCCTGCGCCCCGTGCGCATTCGTCCCGGCGCTCTGGGAATTGAACGCCCGGACGAAGAGTTGATCGTGTCGCCAGAACATCGGATGTTGGTTGCGGGACGCGTGGCGCGTGACCTGTTCAACACCGACGAAGTGCTGGTGCAGGCCAAGGACCTGATCAACGGGCGCAACATTGTCTCGGACAGCCAGTTGCGCGAAGTGACCTATATCCACCTTCTGTTGCCCGAGCACCAGATCGTGCGCGCGAACGGGGTCGAAACGGAAAGCTTCCACCCGGCGAATACGGCGCTTGCGACGTTGAGTGATGTGGACCGGGGGCGGCTGCTCGAACATCACCCGGAGTTTGAATATAACCCACAGGCATATGGCGGCTATGCGCGCCGCAACCTGTCGGAATCCGAGGCCGCGATCCTGATGCACGAAGCGGCCTGAGTACGCGTCGAATTTTGCTTTGGGGCAGAGCTTGACTCTGCTCCAAAGCCGTTTATAAGCCGTCCATTCATTGGTGTTGGTGGCCTCCGCAAGGAGATGCCTGTCGCTTTTCGAAGAGAGGACAACGCCCTTCATAGTCGCCCATTGCGGGCGTCGTTCCAAGAAGGAGATCAGCCGTGACCAAACGCACGTCTGCCAAGTACAAAATCGACCGCCGGATGGGTGAAAACATCTGGGGTCGTCCGAAATCCCCGGTCAACCGTCGCGAATATGGCCCCGGCCAGCATGGCCAGCGCCGCAAGGGCAAGCTCAGCGACTTTGGTATTCAACTGCGCGCCAAACAGAAGCTCAAAGGCTATTATGGCGACCTGACCGAGAAGCAGTTCCGCCGCATCTATGGCGAAGCCGAGCGTGTCAAAGGCGATACCGGTGAAAACCTGATCGGTCTTCTGGAACGCCGTCTGGACGCCGTTGTCTATCGTGCCAAGTTTGTTGCCACCGTGTTTGCCGCGCGTCAGTTCGTGAACCACGGCCACGTCAAGGTGAACGGCAAAAAGGTCAACATCCCCTCTTACCGTGTGAAAGAGGGTGACGTGATCGAAGTGCGTGACCGTTCCAAGCAACTCGCCGTTCTGCTGGAAGCCGTTGCGCTGCCCGAGCGTGATGTGCCGGATTACATGGATGTAGACCATTCGAAAATGACCGCCACCTTCGTGCGTACCCCGACCCTGTCGGACGTGCCGTATCCGGTGGTGATGGAACCGAACCTCGTGGTCGAATTCTACGCGAAGAACTAAGTTCTTCGACATCGAACAGAACAAGCCGCGACGGGACACCGACGCGGCTTTTTTCGTTTGGGGCCACGGAGTTGGTCCAAACCTGAAAAGGGTTTCCCCGTCGTGGATTGCGATCTATTACAAGAACCAAGGAGGCCGCGATGACCCAGATCCAACCCCAACCCGGCATCATGGAAATCGACCTTTATGTCGGTGGTAAATCCACGATTGCGGGCCGCGATGACGTCTTGAAGCTCAGCTCGAATGAAAACCCTCTTGGCGTGCCGGACAGTGCGCTGCGTGCCATGGTCGAGGCGGTGAAGGGCGCGCATCGCTATCCCTCTACCGATCATGCCGAACTGCGAGCCGCGATTGGCGAGGTTCATGGGCTTGATGCAGACAGGATCATCTGTGGGGTCGGGTCGGACGAGGTGTTGCAGTTTGTGGTCCAGGCTTATGCGGGTCCGGGAGACGAAATTATTCACACGGAACACGGGTTTTCCATGTATCCAATTCTTGCGCATATGGCTGGTGCGACACCGGTGAAGGTGCCCGAAAAAGACAGGGTAGTAGATGTGGACGCGATCCTGGACGCGGTTACGGAGCACACCCGGATCGTGTTCCTGACATGCCCCGGAAACCCGACGGGAACCGTGTTGCCAAATGCGGAAATCACCCGTTTGGCCGATGGCCTTCCCGCGCAGGTGATACTGGTCATCGATGGGGCCTATACCGAATATGCCGATGATTTCGATGGGGGCGCGCAATTGGCCTCTGAGCGCGATAACGTATTGATGACGCGCACGTTTTCCAAGATCTACGGGCTTGGGGGGTTGCGCATCGGTTGGGGATATGGCCCGCGTGACATCATCGACGTGCTTACCCGTCTGCGCCAACCCTTTAATCTGTCGGTGGTTCAACTGGCCGCGGCACTGGCCGTGGTTCAGGATCAGGACTGGGTGCAGAGCTGTGCGCGGATCAACGCTCAACAGCGTGCCCGCTTGTCTGGCGCATTGCGGCAATTGGGGGTGGCGTGTGACGATAGCCAGGGCAACTTTATCCTTGCTCGGTTCAAGAGCGAGGAAGAGGCGATTTCGGCGGATCTGGCGTTACAAAATGAAGGTATCATTGTGCGGCATGTGGGGGGATATGGCTTTCCTCAAGGGTTGCGGATCACCGTGGGTGACGACGCACAAACCAGTCGTGTGATCGACGCCTTGACCGGGTGGCGGGAGGCGAAACAATGACCCAAGTCTATGAACGTGTTGCGTTAATCGGCCTTGGCCTGATTGCGGGTTCTATGGCTCTGGCGATGAAGCGCGGCGGCTTGGCCGGGGAAATCGTCGGCTATGCCCGCACCCGGGACACCCGCGAAACCGCCGCCCGGATCGGGCTTGTTGATCGTGTGTGCGAAAGCGCGACCGAGGCGGTGAAAGACGCCGATCTTGTGGTTTTATGTGTGCCGGTTGGTGCCATGGGATCGGTCGCGGCGGAGATATCTCCGGCATTGAAGCCGGGCGCGACGATCAGCGATGTGGGGTCTGTCAAAAAGGCAGTGATTGACGCAGTTGGACCTCATCTCCCTGAAAACGTGCACTTTATTCCTGCGCACCCGCTTGCAGGAACCGAGCATTCAGGCCCCGAATCCGGGTTTGCCGAGCTTTACGACAACCGCTTCTGCCTCTTGGTTCCGGTGGAAGGCAGCGATGCTGACGCGGTTTCACGTTTGCGCAGCCTGTGGGAAGGGATCGGCGCGAATGTTGAGGAAATGGACGCCGAACACCACGATCTGGTGTTGTCCGTAACCTCTCATGCGCCCCACCTGATCGCTTACACAATGGTCGGCGTGGCGGATGATCTTCGCCGTGTAACCGACAGTGAAGTCATCAAATATTCCGCTGCGGGCTTCCGGGATTTCACCCGGATCGCGGCCAGTGATCCAACCATGTGGCGGGATGTGTTCCTGAATAACAAAGAGGCGACTCTGGAAATCCTGGGACGGTTCACGGAAGAGTTGTTTACCCTGCAACGGGCCATTCGCACCGGCGATGGTGACTTGTTGTTTGACTATTTCACCCGGACCCGCGCCATCCGTCGAGGGATCATCGAGGCGGGGCAAGACACGGATGAACCAGATTTTGGGCGTGGGCACGGATGAAAGTCAAGATTCTGATTTTGCTTTGTTTTTTTCCTGTTGCCGGGGCTACGGAGGCACCTCTCACCTCGCTGCGACCGATGGGGCGGGGGCTGGAAGCCGCTTCGGAAATCACCGGGGCCCCGACGGCCGAGAGCATTCGCGACAGGTCCCGCAACGGGCTGTTCCGATCTCTGCGTCCCAACCGTAGAACAGAGAAGGTGCGGCTGTTTGGGAGCCGAAAGAAGCGCCAGTTGGAAGCTGGAAAAGTCTGTGGTGACAGTGCGTTACAGGGGGAACCTGTCGGTCAGGTGACAGGCAGGCTGGCCGGGTGCGGCCTGTCTGACGCAGTCCGGGTGCGGTCGGTTGATGGGGTGGTGCTCAGCCAACCTTCCGTGATGGATTGCGCTACTGCTAAGGCATTGAAAACATGGATAAACAATGGTGTCCGCCCGGCCGTAAAACGGCAGGGGGGCGGGGTTTCGGGGCTGCGCGTTGCCGCGCATTATTCCTGTCGCACACGTAACAACAAGGCGGGGGCCAAAATCTCGGAGCATGGCCGCGGGCGCGCCATTGATATTTCGGCCATTCAATTGAAAGATGGAAGCGATATCAGTGTATTGCGGGATTGGGGGCGGGGCCGGAAAGGCAAGGCGCTTAGAAAAATGCACGCTGCCGCCTGTGGCCCCTTTGGCACCGTTCTTGGCCCCCAGGCCGACCGATATCATCAGGACCACTTTCATTTTGATACGGCCCGATACCGGTCGGGCAGCTATTGTCGCTAAAGGTTAACGGTGATCAGGAGCCCCCCATAGGGGGGGTGACTTTTGCGCAGCGGGGCGGCACAGACACGGCAGCGGCGTGGCACAGTAAATTTTACGTGAAATTTACTTACTCGACCGTGCGCCCCCCTCACGGGGTATTGGGATCGGGCGGGGTTCGCAGGTACCTGGCAACAGAAACCTGCACTTTCTCCCTGGATTGTTGTGATGAATAAAGCGTTTGGCCTTTGACCTGAGACCGGGAAAAGGGCGAAGGCAGCGCGACAGTTATGTGTTTCGCGCGTCCTGCCAAAAACCCGTGAGTCAGGTTTTTGACAGGACGCTTTTGGGTTCCGTAACGGCATCTTTGCGCCTTAAACCTTTGTTCATGGCTCGGGACTAGGTTTTAGCCATAGTGTTAAAACGCGGGGTAACGGTCATGGGGAC
>PDWJ01002079.1_pt1 | contig 64592 bp, 54 predicted proteins | sample 1430881 | NCBI WGS metagenome assembly PDWJ01 (sample SAMN01162460, study PRJNA174530) | Oral metagenome, whole genome shotgun sequencing project. | biome: Marine environment; feature: Marine mammal; material: Swab sample of the gingival sulcus; isolation source: swab sample of gingival sulcus... | reverse complement strand
CAAGTATTCTTTTTAGAGCCAGAACAGTATCTTAGGAATAAACTTATATGTTTATATCCAGCATAATTACGAGGATAGGTGATGAAAGAAATCCTTTTTTAAAAGTTTGTAAAAATGAGTAAAAAAAAAGTACTTAGGCAGATTGTGGGCATTGATGTATCATCAGAGAAGTTTGATGTATGTTTTTTAGAAGAAGACCAAACCGGGAAGCAAACAGTAAAAGGTTCAAGTCATTTCAGTAACGATTACAAAGGGTTCAAGTTGTATTTAGAATGGTTTTCTAAACGCAAAAAAGACTGCCCATTGACGCATGTAATGGAAGCAACAGGGGTTTATCACGAGAACCTATGTCATTTTTTATATGATAATAATGAACAAGTTAGTGTTGAATTAGCTCAAAAAGTAAAGTATTTCTCAAAAAGCCTTAATCAAAAGAGTAAAACGGATAAAAAAGATGCTAAACTAATCGCTCTTTATGGTTTATCCATGTCGTTAGATTTATGGGAACCTATTAGTAAAGAATTTAAAGATATTAAGGAGTTATGCCGTATATTGAGTTGGTTAAAGCATTTAAGGTCTATTACAAAAAATCAAGTTAGTGCCTTGGGTAATAAACATCAAACGCCTAAAAACATTCAAAATATAATGATAGGCACCTCCAAAGATTTAAACAAGAGGATTAAAACTTGTGAGGATAAGATCTTAAAATTAGTCAAAAAAGATACTGAACTTTACCTGAAAGTAGAACGTATTTGTGAAATAAAAGGGGTTGGTATGCTGACCGTTTTAATATTATTAGCAGAAACCGATGGGTTTAGAAAATGTAGTAGTATTCGTAAATTAGTTAGTTATTCGGGTTTAGATGTTGTTGAGCATCAATCAGGAAATACAACTGGACGTACGAGGATTTCAAAAAAAGGCAATTCATATATTAGGCAAGCTTTGTATATGCCGGCTTTAACGGTTTGTCGCTCTAATCAAGAGTTTCAACCCTTTTACAAAAGGCTCAACGAAAGGCAAGTTTCTAAAAAGCAAGGTGTTATTGCTGTTATGAGGAAGTTATTGATATTAATTTATACATTATGGAAAAATGGACAAGAATATAATCCTAATCATCAATGGGGAGAAAAAAATAAAAAAATAAATGATTGAAAATAATGTAAGGCTTGTTGAAATGGAAATAACTCGACGATAGGAGAGTTATTCTATTTCAACATGACTTCCTAAATTAGATTACAAAGATAGTAAAAAATAATTAAAAATTAATTTGGATTTAAACACAGTATCTCAAAGGTTTTCAAAACCTTTGAGGTCTCTAAAATCAGGAAAAAAATTATTGCTAATTACTCATTATTAATTACTAATTGATTTATAAAACCCTTAATTATTTTTAACCTCTAAAGATACCGTCTCAATCATTTTATCATTACCACTAAGGATTTTAAACTCAAATTCGTTAATGGTAATGGTTTCGTTTACATCCGGTATATCTTCTTGATAATGAATGAGTAGTCCTGATAGGGTTTCATACTCTTCCGATTTAGGGAGGTGTAAATCAAACTTTTCATTGAGGTAATCAATTTCCAAACGACTGGAAAAGATATATTCCTTTTCAGAAATCTGCTTTTCAGTCATCAGTTCCTCATCAAATTCGTCTTCAATTTCCCCAAAAATTTCTTCAATAATATCTTCCATAGTAACAATACCGGCCGTTCCACCAAACTCATCAACTACCACCACAATATTTTGTTTCTTTTCAATCAAAATGGAGAGAACATCATTAGCAAACATGGTTTCCGGAACATAAGAGACGCTTCTTACTACATCCTTAATGGTTTTAGGTTGATTAAATAAATCCAGGGAATGGCTATAACCAATAATATTGTCAATACTTTCATCAAAAATCAAAATACGAGAAAATCCGTTATCAATAAAACTTTTCTTTAGTTTTTCAACACCATCATTTACATTTACCGCTACAATTTCTGTCCTCGGTACCATACACTCTCTTAGTTTCAGCTTCCTAAAATCAATAACATTCTGAACCATCTGCAACTCATGACTAATGTCATTTTCTTTGTCCATACTTTGAGAATACTCTCTAACATAATGGTTTAAATCTACATAATTAAACTTAACTTCCTTTTTTGCCAATTTTATTCTGAAAAAAGTGCTGACAAAAAACTCTGAAATCAGTAAATAAATAATGATTAATGGATAGAAAAGGTAATAAAAAATAGCTGCCGGAATGGCTAAAATTTTCAAGAAAAAATCTGAATGAATCCGAAATATGGTTTTAGGTAAAAATTCGGCAAAAAACAGAATAATAATCGTTGAAATAAGGGTTTGTAAAAATAAAACCACAAATTCATTATTCAAATAGGAGGGAAGGTATTGTAAAAAGAATGGGTCTAACATATTGGTCATTTGCATACCATAAACAACCAAAGCAATGTTATTTCCAATAAGTAAAGCGCCAATATATCGCGAAGGGATATGCGAAAATTTTGACATGATTTTGGCATAAAAAACACCTTTGTTTTTTTCCAATTCCAATTTTAGTCTATTAGCCGTAATAAAGGCAATTTCCATGCCCGAAAAAAATGCCGAAAGCATCAAAGATAAAAGAATAACTATCCAAATATTAATCATCATATGATATTATTTTGCCCGCAAGATAGTAAAAATAGCGAAAATAAAGTCTTTAAAATTCATTTTCATCAATTTTTACATTGCCTTTTAGCTTATTAATAGTCCAACTGTTAAAATTCTCATCGGCTTCCATGCCTTTTTCACCGTATAAAACTTGATTATCGGTTAGAATGGTTACAAATTTATCGGTATAGATTTTTTTTGTTTTCTGATTCCAAATCAATTCTTCGGTATTAAGCTGTTCTTCTTTTTTTAAATTTTTGATTACTACATTTCTTTTGGCAATCACTCTGTTTTCACGATCTAATTTTATGGCATAATCAGCAGTGAGTGTAGAGGTTTTTTGATGTAAACTATCATAAAAAATGATTTGTAATCCTTTAGGAAAAATTGTTTTGGGTTTTTCTTTATCTTGATATATTTGAACTTCTTGACTGGTAAGCTCAAAAACTGTATTTCCATATTCCGTATAAATCATTTTCACATTGATGCCTTGTTGGTCGGGTAGGGTGTCCGACATGGTCATCCTTTGTACTTCTTCCATATCATTATTACATCCCGAACAAATAAAAAGCATAAGGATAAGTCCAATAAAAGTTTGAAATAGTATGTATAGGTTTGATTTCATGTTGTTGGCTTTTATTTTTAGCTGTTAGCTTTTAGCCTTTGGCTATTGGCTTTTTCAAATTCAGTCTTTTAGTACTCGTCATTGCGAGCATAGCAAAGCAATCTCCATCCATCAGTAAAGCATTGGAAAAAAACCTCTGAGAATCGGCCGGGAGATTGACACTACGTTGCGTTCGCAATGACGTGTTTTTTATTGGCGTAATTTTGCCATCTAAAACCAGTCATAATTTCTTACGTCCATAAAAAAGAGGAAATCTGTAAAATCAGATTTCCTCTTTTATTTGTTTTATCAGATATTAATCTGCTGTTCTAATAGTTGTATTTTCATTAATCCAACATCCTACTTTATAAGGTTCTCCGGTTTTTAATCCATAGAAAAATACAGTTTCTTTTCTAGGGAAATATCTAGAATAAGTAGCAATACGTTTGTTAGCTTCATCTTTTACAGAAGCATCTACATTTCTTGCTTTGATATACTTATCTACGGCTGCCAAATAAGCTACTTTAGATGTTAATTCATTATCTCCACATTTTGCTGCACTTGAAGCATATAAGTCACCAATAATGATATACATCATTCCGTCATTAGGATTCAATTCCAACACCTTGTAAGCATAGCTACGGGTTTTTGAATATTGATTTCTCATTTGGGCAATACCGGCTAACATTTTATAAACATCAATTTTGTCATCATTGTTATCGTATAACTCTATCGCTTGTTCAAAATACTTCACGGCTTCGTCGTAATTTTCTTTTTTATACAACATTTTACCCATTTTTTCAGCAGATGCAGCTGATGGCTTTAAAGCATGAAGTTTTTTTGTAGCTTCCAAGAATAACTGAGAATCAACACAATCTTTCTTGCTCAATATAGTTGTGATTTTTTCTAATACTTCAACATTATCAGATGCTTCATCATATTTCTTTTGGTAAATACTGGTTAGGTCTTCACAAGTAGCATAAGGTTCAAAAGAGTTTTCAATATTTCCTTTTACATTTTCCCAGTTACCTAGACGTTTCTTATTATCTTTATATTTTTTCAAATTAAAATCAATAATATTTGAAACCTGATCATAAGTATCTACAATTAATGTCTTATCAGCTTTTCCATCTTTTACTTTACCAATGGCACTTCTGAAATAATATACCAATACGGCACTTTGAGACTTATTTCCACATTTTTTAACAGATTCTGATAAAATATCAAAAATTTGTTCATGCTCTGATGGTCTTGCTTGTGCTAACTCAATACCTTTATAACCTAAGATTTTCCCAACTTGATCTTTTCCTTTTCTATTGGTAGGAAAATATTTCATTCTTTGATCATAGATTAATAATAAAGTATCAATAATACCTTCTTTTCTATTCTTATCTTTAGCTTTAGATAATAAATGTTTATAGATTTTCTTACCATTAATATAAAGGTTTTCTGAAGCTTTAGGGGCGTTTTTAAATAACCATCTCCAAGAAACCAATGCATCATTTACGCTAGGACTTTTGTATTTACTCGCTTTCCATTGTGAATAAAATTCTTGATATAAAGATAATTTCACAACCGCATTAGCACTATCCTTACCAAATCTTGGCATATTTGCAGGGTCCTGAGCATTTACGCTAAGGGTTAAAAACATACTCAAAAAGAGGAGTATAAATCCGTTTGTTATTAGTTTCTTTTTCATTGTTCTAAAAATTTTTTTATTTTTAATAATATTTTGTTTTCATAAACCAGCGTTCAAAGATAGCAAATCCTACTGTAAATTTAAAATAATTTTCTTTTACCAAATTATTATTTGTTGTTCCGAATTTGCCAAGCTCTATTCCCAAATTAAGAGAAGAACCCGATTTCCTTACAGGTATTCCAAATCCAAAAGTTATGCCAATCTCGTTAATTTGGCTATTTCTAATCTGTAAAGCACTTTCTGAGTAATGGAAGCCAATACGGTATTTTATCTTTTCATAAAAATAGGATAGTACATTGTGTTTGGGTATCATTTCTATACCTAAGCCCATGAAAGTGCTATTGGTAAGTGAGTCTGATACACCAAAGGATTTATAGGTTTCCCATAATTCTTTACGATAATCTATCGACAATCGAAAGCGATTCTTTTTTTCTAATAAAACGCCAACAGCATAACTACTTGGTAAGGTTACAATACCATCTTGTGAAGGAATATAACTAATAGTGTCATGTACATATTCTGTTCCGCTACTATTTGCTATTTGAGTAGATAAAAACTCTTCTGTGGCATCAATATCGGTTTTTGTTTTAAAAACTACACCACTAGTTAATGTCCAGTTTTTAGATAATGGTTGCTCATATTGCATACCATAGGTGAATGAAAAGTCAGATAAATCCCGTTTTTGTGATATTTTTCCTGCCCAATAGAATGCAGAATCCGGAAATGAACTGTATCTATTAAGGTTAATGTAGCCCCAAAGATACGATACATTTACACCAATAGAAACGCCTTTAATCGGTTCTGCTCCCATTCCAAAGTAGAATTTGTTCAGTCCGCCTTCTCCTTGAAATTCATATTGGTAATTGCCCAGAAAATCACTGTGTCGTTTATCTATGATATTGTACCCTACTTTGCTGTGAGGTTTCAACCCGGCACTTACTTTCAAATATTTAAAAATTGGGAAGCCCACTTCTAAATATCCTAATGATATATTACTTGAATTTTGGGTTTCTGTAATGGTTTTCCATTGGCTTATTCTACTTGATAATCCTGCATCAAATAAAAATGATAAGGAATCAAATGCAGTGTAAGAAGCCGGATTATTTGAATTAATTACCCTGGAATCTCTGAAAGCAGTATATGTTTTTCCCATAGATGAAAATATGGGATGGTTAACATCCGAAATTTGTCCGATACCAAAACGTGAGTATGGGGATGTGAAATTTGATTGAGAAAAACCTGTATAACTTGCTACTACAAAAAGCAGTAGGAAGATAAAATGTGTATTTTTATTTTTCAAAATTATATGATAAAATTTGATTTAAACCTATGATTAAAAGATTTTGAACTGCAAAGATGTTAAAATTTAATATCTTATCAAAATATTTTAAATCTCCACCGGTAATTAATACTATTAAATTTTCATAAATTGATTCATATTCTGCGATAATACCTTTCATTTCTTGGATCGTTCCGTTAACAACACCCGAATGAATAGAAGAGGTTGTATCATAGCCAATTAATGTAGGATGCTTTTGCTGTTCCAACAACGGAAGATGTGCCGTAAATTGATGTAACGACTTGTAACGCATAGCAATACCCGGCGATATGGAGCCGCCCCAATACTGTTGTCGTGCATCTACAAAATCATATGTAATACAAGTTCCGGCATCTATGGCTAAGATATTTTGATGTGGATATTCATGTATAGCACCTGCTACATTTGCCAATCTATCCATTCCCAATGTTTGAGGGGTTTTGTAGCAATTTTTAATTGGAGTAGGGGTGTTGGAAGTCAAAAATATGACATTACATCCGTTTTCTTCCAATTTTTTTGCCAAAGGATGTGCATCAACACCCACAGATGATATAATGGCATGGGTAATGTTTTCTTTTTCAAAATAACCCTCCAAATCTTTCGTTAAAAAACAGTTATATACCTTTTTCCATTGCAAAATATTATCCTTAAATAGTGCAACTTTGGTGAGTGTATTACCAATATCAATAATTAAATTCATAGCTGCAAATTTACAATAATACCACTAAATTTATGGATATGATTGTGTTTTTTGTGCCTAAAGAAAAAATGCTGCCTAAAAAATAGACAGCATCTTTTCGTGTTGATTTTATCTTAAATTGAGATTAAAATTTCACATTTAAATTTATACCATAAAAGAATAAGCTTTCATAAATATCATTTAAAGAGGTTGTTACACCTAAATAGATGTTGTTTTTCACTTGTCTGTTATATGTTATTTTAAAATAATAAGGAGCAATCCTGGTATCTCTCTTTAATTTTAAATGTGAAAGAGAATAAGGTATTTCACTTTCAATATGGCGATACCTAATTTCTGAAATTGTATAAGATTTATAACCCACACCACCTCCTATTAACAGTTCATGTTTATCATTATTTTTATCAATGATTTTCAAAAAATCAATTAATACGATTAAATCTAACGAAAAAAAACGATTATCTCTATAAGATGATTTTAAATCATTCGGTTCATATGTAATCCCTTCATAATTATCACTTTTGTTAAATTGTAAATAATAAAAACCATTAGGAAGTGTTTCGCCGTATGTGAAAGACGGTGAAATACTAAAAACTTTCGTCAAAGGGATGCTAACATTTGATGAAAAATAATAATCATGAAACCATTTTGAGGCATTAAAAAATCCGGTTTCAATTCCAATTGATGGTTTAGTTTGTGAGAATAAAACCAATTGCAATCCCATTAATAATGTTAAAAATGATATTTTTTTCATTACTTTAAAATTTTAATAAGGTTTTTTTTATAATATATTGTAATTCAATGTTTTTAATGAGTTTTATTAAAGTGAAATCTAATTTAAAAAAGCAAATATATAAAAATACTTTTAGGTTTAATAAAAAAATGTACCTTTATAGCAAATTAAAATGTTCACTTTTAAAAATTTACAATGATGAGAACATTTATCATTACAGCATTCATCTTATTGCTTAGCTTACAAGGTGTGGGGCAAATTAAAAAAATTGATCGGTTTTATGGAGGATTGTATAAAGGAAAACTTACTAATGAAGATTTTTTTAATAAATCAGAGTATATTATTGAAGTAAAGTGTTTTTCTTGTAAAATGTTTTTAAGAAACAGAGAAATAAAAAAAGGATATGACCCTTTTGATTTTGATAGTACTTATTACAATAATGAAAATGAAATAATAATAACGCATTCATTAGAACCTGATGTAACAGAATTAATTACAACATCTTGTTTAGGAATAGTGACTTATGTATATAAAGGACAAGGCATACAAAAAAATGATACAATAGAGTTAATAAAAAAAAGTACATTTAGTAATTATTCTGATAAAGGCAATAATTGTTGTGATTTAGATTTTCCTCATAAGGGGATTATATTTGCAAGAAAAATTGACGATGAAGGAATGTATTCAAAACGATTGACATTAACTCCTTTTGTAAACATTAAGCACACAGCAATATATTATTCAGATATGCCGGAAAAACATAATTTCAGATTATATGGTTTAAGGGATTTATACTTTAAAACCAAAGCTAATTTTTATGAATATGCTTCACAGTTTGATGGTATTACCGTGCCGAAAATAAAAGATTCGCATGATAATTATTATGCCCATAAAGCTAGATTTACTGATTTTATGAATAAGCAATATGCTTTAGTGGAAAAAGCAAAAGCCAATAAAAAGAGAATAGGGATAAAAACAAATCGAAATCTTACAATATCCATCAAAAATCAAAAAATAAGTAATGATAATGACAAAAGATATATAGAGTTTGATGTGTATGCTCAGGCCAATAGCAATGACATCTATTACAGTAATGCCATTTCTCGAATTACATTTAATCCACTAATTTTTGGATTTGATTTGGCTAGCCAAGGTAAAATCACCTTAACAAAGGGAAAGGCTTTTGATAATGAAATATATACAACCAATACCTATGATGTATCTCCAAACGTATTACATATTAGTTTAAATGAAGCCTATAACTTATCAAGCCAGAATAGAACCAAGCTAAGCCCTACGCCTCAAATTCTATTTCATGTAAAAATAGAAATATTATCTGTAGCAAAAGATGGGTATTTGAATATTGCATTTACACAAATGGATTTTACTGATGATTTTTCTCTTTATTCTTTATCTGCTAATGGAAATACTGAAAATTTAATACCCTATAACAATACAATATTTATTAATCCACCTGATTTTTTTAGTAAAAATGCACATAAAAATTATTCTAATCCGGCCTTGGATTCTTTTATGAAAACACAATATTTATTGCGAGAAAAAGCGATAAAAAATCAAAAGAGGATGAAAGAAAATGAACGATAGCAAAAAACATTTTATTAAAAAATGTACTTTTATAGCAAATTAAAATGTTCACTTTTTGAAAAACTATAACAATGAGAACATTTATCATTACAGCATTCATTTTATTACTTAGCCTACAAGGTGTGGGGCAAATTAAAAGAATTGACAAGTTTGATGGGCCTCTACTTTTTGGAATAAAAGAAACAAATGAGGATTTTTTTAATGAATCTGAATATATTCTTGAAGTTAAGATTATATCTGCTAAAGAATATTGGAGAGGTAAACCCATAACATCTGAATATTCACCTTTTCATCTATCAGAGGATGAAGAGGATGAGTTTAATTTAGATTATCACAATGAGATGATTTTAGTATCATATTTATACAAAGTGTTATATGTATATAAAGGAAATGAAGTGAAAAAAGCAGATACAATAGAATTCTTTATCCCTAAAAAATTGCACCTTTAGTCAATTTAGATTATGCTGCTTTATATTATTCGGATTCTCAGGAGGAGCATAATTTCAGGTTATATGGCTTAAGGGATTTATACTTTAAATCCAAAGCTGATTTTTATGAATATGCTTCACAATTTGATGGTATTACTGTTCCAAAAATAAAAAGAGAAATTCCGCATGAAGATTTTTATGTGCATAAAGCTAGATTTACTGATTTTATGAATAAGCAATATGCTTTAGTGGAAAAAGCAAAAGCCAATAAAAAGAGAATGGGAATCAAAACAAATCGAAATCTTACAATATCCATCAAAAATCAAAAAATAAGTAATGATAATGACAAAAGATATATAGAGTTTGATGTGTATGCCCAAGCCAATAGCAATGATACCTATTATAGCAATGCCATTTCTCGAATTACATTTAACCCGAGTATTTTTGGGGTTAATTTGGCAAGTTATGGTAGAATCACTTTAACAAAGGGTAAAGCTTTTGATAACAAAACATATACAGTAAATGCTTATGATTTATCTCCAGCTGTAGTATATATTAGTTTAAGTGAAGCTTATAGCTTATCAAGCTGGAATAGAACTAAACTAACCACTACACCTCAAATTCTATTTCATGTAAAAATAGAGATATTATACAATGCTGAAAATGGGTATTTGAATACTGCATTTACACAAATAGATTTTACTGATGATTTTTCTCTTTATTCTTTATCTGCTAATGGAAATACTGAAAATTTAATACCCTATAACAATACAATATTTATTGCGGGAAAAAGCGATAAAAAATAAAAAGAGAATGGAAGAAAATAAGCAATAGAGTGAAACGAAGTAATCTGTCTATTAGTTTTATTATCAAGTGGTTAATACTCTAATCGACCGACTAACGCTCGTCATTGCGAGCATAGCGAAGCAATCTCCATCCATAGCCACTAGGGTCATTTTCAATTAGCAATTCCTACTTTTCCATTCGATGAAAAGTAGGCAAAAATCTTGTCCAAACAATTGCCTCCCGCTCCGTCCAAAGCGAAGTGCGGCGGCAAGGAGGCAAAAAACAAGGTTATCAATGTGTTTTTTAGACATTTTATTAATGGAGATGGCTTTTGGTGTTTAGAAATCCTTGTAAAACTTGTTTTTTAAAACAACGGAGTGCCTTGCTTGCCGCACTAACGCTTTGTCCATTCACAGCCTACGCTGCTCCATGTTTGGACTTGCCTACCCGCTTTGCAACTAAGGGTTGCATGTTGGAGATTGGGAGTTGACTATTTTAGATGTAAAGCATTGTATCTCGATATGATTCCTAAAATCTATGGTTGATTAGCAGGGTGGGGCAGCCGGTTACTGAGCGGAGTCGAAGTGGTGGGGAGGAAAGTTTTTTCAATTAATGTGCAATTAGTAATATTTTGCCAACGCTCCACTTCGACTCCGTGGATATTGAGCGAAGTCGAAATGCAGTGACCAACTAATGTACTTTCGTCTTCAGTCATTCACAATTCACAATTTATAATACATTTCAATCACAAGATAGCCAAAAGGATTGATATTACCCTCTATACCTTTTTCAATAATGGTTTTTGCGTTTGTTTTGATGATTTGATTATTCATATTTAATGAAATATGGCTTTCAATGTTTACAGACATGGTTTCAAAAGCATGTTGCGGGATTTTGATATTGATATTTTGATGAGCATCCGAAAAATTAGCAACCAATAATAATATTTCATTGTCTGTATATCGCAAATAAGCATATAAATGATGTGTATTAAAATTGGGGTTATCCTCATTGGCATACATCAAATCGTAGAATTGTCCTGAAATAATGGCTTCTTTTTGGGATAGTGATAAAATATTTTGATATGTTTTTCTTAATAACTGTTGAGATTCAGACAGCTGTCTACCGTCAAATTTTCCGTTATTCATCCACTTTTGATGTTCCGGCACATGCCAATAATCAAATATGGTGGTTCTGCCGTCATCACCACTAAACCCCGATTTATTTGCTGCGGGTTCGCCTACCTCCTGACCAAAATAAATCATAAACGGACCTTGATGTAAAGTAGCCGAAACGAATGTTGCCGGTATGGCTTTAAATGGGTCGGAGCAGAAAAATCGAGACGCAATGCGCTGTTCATCATGATTTTCCAGAAATCGCAACATTTTTTTATCCATTCCTTCCAATTGTTGCCAACATTGTGTGATATTTTTGGTAGGTTTGTTGTCTGAAATAACCCCTCGCAAAGTATCATAAAGCCCAACTTTATCATATAAATAATCAAAACCGCCTGTTTCAATATAATCGCGATACAAGTTGGGTTGATAGACTTCTGCGATAAAAATAATGTGAGGAAATTTGGTTTTGACACGTGCAATTGCCCATTGCCAAAACGCCACCGGAACCATCTCCGCCATATCACATCTAAATCCGTCAATTCCCCTTTCAGCCCAATAAAGCAGTATGGCTAACATTTTTTTCCAGGTATCAGGAATCATCTCAAAATGAGTATTATCCTTATTTTGATAATCTACACCGTAGTTTAGTTTTACCGTTTCGTACCAATCATTAATTTCGACATAAGCAGTAAATTTATCATTTCCGGTAGCTTTTGCCGGATTTTCTTCATAAGTTTGATTAGGATGCTGTGATTTTATTTCATCAGATAATATCAGCGGAAATTGTATGTAATAAAAATTGTTGTTGTGGTCAAAATTTACAGCTGTATTATCCTTTTCGCCAAATTGTTCCTCCGATTTAACATCAGAATGGTAGAGCCTTGATACGTGATTGGGTATAAAATCTATCAACACTTTCATCTCCGATTGATGTGTGCGTTTTACCAAATCTTCAAATTCAGACATTCTGTTTTCAATATTTTCCGCTAAATCAGGATGAACATCATAGTAATCTGTTATGGCATAGGGAGAGCCTGCCTTTCCTTTTATAACCAATGGATTGCCATCAGAAATGTGGTGTTGGGGATAGCCCTCGGGCATGGCATGTTCAATTATTCCGGTGTACCAAACATGTGTTATGCCTAGTTTTTTTATTTCAGATAAGGCTTTTGTGGTAATATCATTCATCTTTCCGCAACCATTTTCTGTTCTGTTGCCATTTAGGGTCAAAGATTGGTTTTTATTCCCAAATAATCGGGTTAATATCTGATAAATGATAATTTTTTTGGGGTTGTTCATGTTTTTATAATCGAGGGTTTTCCGTTATTTATAAGTCCAAAGGTAAAGATTTTTAGTCGCGATGAAGAGTAATTTTTTACTTTTTTTGAAAAAAAAGGTCTTTTGTTGTAACAAATTCTTTTTTTGGGCGTCATATAAGTAACAATGAAAAAATAATATGGAAGCAAGAAAATTATTCAGATCAAACAGAGATAGAGTACTTGCCGGAGTGGCAGCGGGTATTGCGGAGTATTTTAATATTGATCCTGTGATTATAAGGGTCATATTTATAGCAACAACCATCTTTGGAGGAACAGGAGCCCTCGTATATTTATTATTAGCTATTGCGCTTCCTGTAGATGAATACAGGTAGAGGATAAATGTTTATAAAACACTAAAAAAATAAAGACATGGAAAGACAATATAAAAAAATGTATCGGTTAGATAAAGATAGAATACTAGGAGGCGTATGTGGAGGAGTAGCTGAGTATTTTGAAATGGAAGCTTCTTTAGTACGTTTAATATTTTCTGTTCTTATTTTATTTGGAGGATGGGGTGGTATTATTTATTTAATACTTTGGATTCTATTACCTATGAAATATGAACCGGAAGCATTTACTTATCAATCAAAGCAACATAATTTTAATCAAAATAATATGGAAAATCAATCAAAAAATTCGGGAAAAGAAAATAATGAAAATCAATCAGGCAAAAATGCACTTTTGGGTGGTATTCTGTTAATTGTATTAGGACTTTTATTTTTAATGGACAAATTGATTCCGGATATTCATTTTCGAGATGTATGGCCTGTTATACTTATTGTTATAGGTGTTATCATGGTCTTTAATAATTATAAAGGTTTAAAAAAATAAATTTTAGTGTTATGTCATATAGAAAGTTTTTTTGGGGAATTGTACTTATTTTCATTGGTGTTTTATTCATGTTAAAACATGCCGGAATTCTATTTTTTAGTTGGACAACCCTATTAGATTTATGGCCACTTCTACTGATCTTTTGGGGCATATCCTTACTACCTATCAAAGGATTCGTGAAGCTGTTTATTTCAATGGCAATCATTGTTTTAACATTGTTTATTTATAAAAATTATACATCAGAGAATTTATTTGACACTAATGATGAGTTTGGTTGGTATAGTGATGACGACGATGATTGGGATGAGCATGATTGGAATCACCATGAGTCGGATGATGATGAAAATTCTCAACAAAGTGTTTTAAGTGAAGGTTTAATGAATGTTACTTATGAAGATGTTTTGTGTGCTTCTTTGATTTTTGATGGAGGAGCCGGAGATTTTAACGTCTCTTCCAAATCTTCTTCAGAAGATTTACTTTTTGTAAAGAAAATAGGAGAGCAGAGTAAATATTCATTGACTTCAAGATTAGAAGATGGATGCCAAAAGGTAAACCTTAAAATGAAGAAAGGTAAGTTTCGTAATATGCGCAAGAATGATGTGTATATGAAATTAAATCCCCAACCGGTTTGGGATATGGAATTTAATATAGGTGCTGCTGATCTTTCATTAGATTTGTCAAAATATATTGTTAAAGATTTGGTAATTAATGGAGGAGCATCAAGTATAGATGTGAAGTTGGGTAGCCGTGCAAAAATAGTTAATGTTGATATTTCTACCGGAGTGTCTGAGATTGATATTAAACTTCCGGAAGGTGTGGGAGCGCGCATAGAATTTGACACAGTATTGTCATCAAAAGATCTTGATGATTTTGAAAAAAGAGATGGAGTGTATTATAGTAAGAATTATGATACCGCCAAGAAAAAAATTGTCATTAAAATAGATGCCGGTATATCTGATATTGACATTGATTTTTATTCATAAAAATTTTTAAGTAAATTATATTAAAATTAAACCTCACAGGTTCTTAAAACTTGTGAGGTTTTTTTTCTGCCATTTCGATTTCGTTTGGCTACTCTCAAATTTCTATTTCGAACTACTCGGTATATTCTTCAATAATATTATGAGTATCACCTTCAGCTTCTAACTCTTTTTCTTCAGCTTCTTTTAATTCTGATTCTTTTTTACCCGAAGATATTAATCCAAGTGCCATAATGATATTGGTGGCAATGATTACTACAAACAATAAACCACTTTCAAAACCTTCGCTTTTTAATTCTTGTGGAATGGCAAAAAATAACAATACGGTGATTAATCCACGAGGTGTAATAAAGGTTTGTGGATATGGTTTTTTATCTTGAATGGTACGTAACAAGATAAATCGTAATACATAAGTAACAATTAAAAAGATGATACTAACCAACCAAACATCCCATTTCGTTAAAGCAGCCAAAGGTAATGTCATACCAAAAACTACAAAGAATAATGTACGAACAATAAATGAGGTCTCAATAATAATCATCCTAAATTGATGATATAGGTGATCAATATTATCATCATTTAAAAATTTATCCAATGCACCAAATAGCAAGACGTTATGATTACGAAGTAATAAACCAAACATTAAGATAATAATCAATGATGAAAGGTGAAGGCTTTTTCCAACAGAATAAAGCAATACCAATACTGAAAGGAATAAGAAAAATTTAATTTCGCCCTTTAATCGTTGAATGATGAAAAGTAATAAATAGCTTAATATTAAAGAGATAGCTATGGTGATAAATATATTTCCAGTAATGGCTAATCCTAACTGACCAGCACTGGAAGGATTTAGATTTTCTATAATCATGTAAAAGAGCATGATACCGAAAATATCAGAAAAAGTAGCCTCATAAATCAAAAATTCCTTTTTATTTTCAGTCAAATTACTTACGCTAGGAATGATAATCGCACTACTCATTACCGACAGCGGAATGGCATAAACAATGGATTGAATAAATTCGATAGAAGGAACGGTAAGTCGAATAACATAAGATATTGTAATGGTTGTCAGTATCAAAGATAGAAAAGCCACTACAAATGATTTCCAAATAATAGGCCATTTTTCTTTTTTTAATTCGAGGTCTAATGCTGCTTCAAGCACAATGACAATCAATCCCAAAATGCCTAAGTATTCAAGAGGTTTGAAAAAATCAATATTTAAACCGAATTTTTCAGATATTTGTTGTAATCCTACTCCCAAAGCAATGAGTAATAATACACTGGGAATATTTGTTTTGTTTGCAAACAAATTGAAAAAGAATGATACAATAACAATCAAACAAACAATAATGAGTACTAAATATGGATCCATAACTTTATTTTTTATGCAAATTTAAACAATAATTTGAGATGTGTTATTAAGTATGGTATGAGTATTGAGAGTTTTTATAAATTAAATATCTTATTTCTTTGATTCATGATAATTAATTGAATTTTATTTCCTTTTTTATTTTACCTTTGTCAAATTATTCCTATTTGTTATAAATAAAAATAATAAAATATTAATTTTATTACAAAGTAATTAAATGATAAAAAGACCTTTTAGTATTTTATTCATGCTGTTGAGCCTGTTTTTAAGTGTTCAAGTCGTTTCTCAAAATGCTGAAATCACTATTTTGGATAAGGAAACCAACTTGCCGGTTCCTTTTGCTACGGTGGGTATTAAAAATATTGCCACACAAAAAGAACAATTTGTGATTAGTTCTAATGAGGGTTTGGTACTGGTGCCTATGTCTAAGACTTCAGCTATCAAAGTGTCTTGTGTGGGATATAAAACCTTGTATGATACCATTCGGCCAACAACATCCCAATCGTTATACCTTTATCCTGATATTTTTAACCTTAACCAGCTTGTAATAACCGCTACACGTTCCGAAAAAGCCTTGAAAAATACACCGGTTATCACCCAAGTTATTACTTCACGACAAATACAAGCGGCAGGATTAGAAAATTTGGAGGATATACTGGAAAAAGAAATTCCGGGCATTGAGTTTCAACATCACGGCACAAGTACAGATGTGAATATGCAAGGACTTGAAGGTAGGAATGTGCTCATACTCATTGATGGAGAACGAATTGCCGGTGAAACGCGAGGAAATATTGATTATGCTCGTCTAAATACCACTGATATCGAACGTGTGGAAATTGTAAAAGGAGCTTCATCAGCTTTGTATGGTTCAGGAGCAATGGGAGCGGTGATTAATATTATTTCAAAACAAGCTGTTGAGAAGTTATATGCTAATGTAAATGTTAAATACACCAATTGGAATGAGGTCAATTATGCGGATTTGGATCCCAATGACAGGTTGTATTATTTTAAGAAAAATTTGGATAGACCCAACTTAAACTTAAATACAGTTATTGGATTTAACTTGGGAAAATTTGGTTCAAAAACCATTTTTAGCACAAAAAACACAGATGGCTATATCCTAAAAGACCGCAATTCGTTGATAAAGCGTTTTATTGATTATGATACCGTTATCTATCAAGCACCCTCAACAACTGAAATCGCAGGTTCATTGGATTATAATATCAAGCAACAATTTACATACAATTTTTCCAAACGACTGAATGTGAAAGCTACAGGTAGTTACTATACGTTTGAAAAATTTGATTTTTATCGAGAAGATAAAAAACACGATTTTTTTGATGATATTTCTCTTGGATTAAAAGCTTCATACACAACCCGAAAAGATAATCAGTTGTTATTTTCCATTCACACAGATAACTATAAAAAGTATGATTACAAAGAAATATTACAGAAAAAGGATTTGAAATATAGCAATTATATTGTTAATCCAAAGCTGACCGCTAATGTTAAATTATCAGATAAACAGCAGTTAATTGCCGGAACGGAGTTTTTGTTGGAAAGTTTGCTTGCCAATGTATTTGTTGAGGATAAATTAACAACAAAGCAACGTTCGACTTACCTGTTTTTTCTTCAAGATGATTACAGGTTTAGAGAAAATATTACATTTCTTGCAGGTGTGAGAGGTGAGTATAATTCGGATTTTGGAACTTATGTCAGCCCAAAAATATCGGCGATGTACAAACCCAAGACGTTTACTTTTCGCTTAAATTATGCATCGGGATATCGTTCGCCAAGCCTAAAGGAATTGTATTATAATTGGGATCATTTGGGGATGTTTACCATTATGGGAAATCCCGATCTAAAGCCTGAAACCAATCATTATTTTTCAGCTTCAGTAGAGATGACAAAATCTATATTTAACATGTCGGTAAATGCGTATGTCAATCGATTTAAAAATAAAATTGAAGGGCAATGGGAGGATAACCAAACCATATATCGCTACCAAAATATCAAAGGTTCTAGTTTGAAAGGGGTTGATTATCAGTTGAAAGTGAAATTACCCGGAAATTTTTGGGTAAAAGGGGGATATGCCTATGTAAATGATAAAAATAGGCAAGAAGGTATCCGTTTGTCAAGTGTTAGTCCGCATACTGCCAATTGGGAATTGGAATATCGTCTTACAAAACAAAATTATCAGCTTACGGCAAACCTTTCAGGTAAATATATCGGTAGCAAAGACTTTTATGTAACGGAAGAAATAGAGGTAAATGACGAAAAAATATCGGCTTATTATCAGCAACATTATGATGGATATGCAATATGGCGTTTTTCGGTAAGTCAACGTTTGTATCATTCGGCTCAAATTGTTTTTGGTATAGAAAACTTATTTGATTATACCGCAGATATTGTAACATTTAATACATCTGTATCGCCAGGTAGAAGATATTTTGTTAGTCTTAATGTTCAAATGGATAAATTATATGGTTTTTTGAGAAAGTAAAGAAGAGACGGAAGACTGAAGAGTATAACCAGAATTAAAAAAGAAAATAAATATAATAAAAACGTTCTTTTCCAAGTAGGAAAGAATCTAAAAACAAAAATGCAATGAAAAAAATAATTTTAATCGTAACAGTAATCGCTTTTATAGCAGGGTGTAATAACGTTAATAATAAAGAATCTAATCAAAAACACACACACCAACAGGAAGAAAAACACAATCACGATGGTCATAACCATGATGGACACAATCATGATAATGAACATAACCATGATAATGAACATAACCATGATGGACACAATCACGATGGACATGACCATGATGGACACAATCACGATGGACATGACCATGATGGACATAATCATGCTAAGTAATTGAAATCGAAAAAAGTAAAAATTGAAAAACAAATTGGACAATAGGAGTTGGAAAGGCTAAAACCTCAATATCCAATGCCTAAAACCTAATAAAAAAATTATGAAATATCTATTAAAAACTTTAGGGTTACTATTCATCAGTTCTTTTGTATTATTATTGGCATGTGAAAAAGATAAGCCGGTAGAAAAAACAGGTAAATCAGTAACTATTGACAGTAGAGCTTATGATAAATGGGTTTATTTCTCATTCTCAAAAGACCAAGTTGTTGATATCGAAGATTTCTCAAATTCTTATGATTGGGATATTGCTTTTCATCGTTTTGATGTGCGTTTAAACTGTGGCACGTCTGGTCCCGGACAAGGTGGAGCTTATAACGCAGGGCAAGTGGATTTTGAAAGCATTGCCGAAGCACCTGAAAGCGGTTATTCGCTAAATGATTCTATATCTATTATTGAAGAATCCGGTGTGTGGGAATATACAAATGTTCCGGGAGATACTATTATATCTTCTTGGCTTACTTTTTCAGGTCCACCACCAGCCTATAATATCAACAATAATATTTATGTGATAAAAACCGCAGATGGTAAATATGCCAAAATATGGTTGAAGGATTATTATAATGATGATTCTCAAACCGGTTATGTTACCATGGAATATTTTTATCAGCCCGACGGAAGCAGGAAGTTGAAGGAATAGGAATTATGAAATTAATGGTGAATTATGAATTATGAATGGTGAATGAGTTGGAAGGATTGAAGACGGAAGAGCGTTTGCCGGTTAGCCGGTCACTGAGCGGAGTCGAAGCGGTGGGGAGGAATTATAAATGGTGAATTATGAATGAGTTGGAAGCTTGAAGATGGAAGATCGTTAGCCGGTTGCTGAGTGGGCGGTGGAATTAATTATGAATTGTGAATGAAAAGTTAAAAAGTAACAAACACAAAATCAAAGTCGGGAGCCAATCCCTTGGAGAAGGGGGCAGGGGGATTGATTTTATAGTTCGCAATAAAATTTAACCGCAAGGTTCGCAAGGTTTTTTCGCAAAGAACGCAAAGAAGGAGGGAGAAGAATTAAAAATGAGGGTAAATTGTGATGAATTAATTTGACAATGTAGAGATGCAATGTTTTGTATCCTTAATGTTCCTTAATATCTTAATGGTTCAAAAAAATAATGACTAATTGAATAAATTATAAAAACCATTAAGAAATGAAGAATAGTTAAGAAATATCCAAACCAACCGTCAAAAGTCAAAAATCATTGAAAAAACATCTTGATACAAATTTGCTCGTAACCTCAAAAATTCACTCAGGTTCTTTTCCAATGTTTTTACTGATAGATGGAGATTGCTTCGCTATGCTCGCAATGACGAGTACTAAAAGACAGAAGTTGAAAAAGCCAATAACCAATAGCTAACAGCCAATAACCAAAACATAGATAAAAAAATGGTAAAATTTTTCAAGAAATATCATAAGTGGTTAAGTATTGTTCTGACATTATTTATTGTCATGTTTGCATTGTCGGGGATTGTACTGAATCATCGTAATTTATTTTCGAATATCAATGTTAGCCGAAAGCTGTTGCCCAACACCTATCAATATAAAAATTGGAATAATGCTGCTGTAAAAGGGGCATTAAATTATGGCAAAGACAGCATACTCATTTACGGAAATATTGGTGTTTGGCTCACAGATAGTCTTTACCAATCCTTTACCGATTTTAATAACGGTTTGCCAACGGGTATTAATCACCGCAAAATAAGTAAAATATTTAAACATCAAGATAAAACCTTATTTTCCGGTACTTTATTTGGTTTACGTCAGTACAATGATGTGGTTAAAAAATGGGAAAATGTAGCATTACCATTATCTCATCAACGAGTGGTAGATATTGCCGAAAAAGGTGATACATTATTAGTATTAACTCGTTCTCATTTGTTGCTAACAACGGATTATAAAAATTTTACGGTAAAAGAGCTGCCAAAACCCACAGATTACGATAATAAAGTAGGATTATTTAAAACTTTATGGCTTATTCACAGTGGTGAAGCTTTTGGGCTTATTGGAAAATTGATTGTGGATTTGGTGGGTATTGTCTTTATCTTTTTGACCATTACAGGACTTATCCTTTTTATCAATCGTTATAAAATTAAAGCTTTTAAAAAGAAAGAAAAACCTGTTCAAGGTATTAAAAAATCCAGTAAATGGAATTTGCGTTGGCATAATAAGTTGGGTTGGATTACTTTAATTCTTTTGTTGATGATTACTTTAACAGGGATGTTTTTGCGTCCACCTTTGTTGATTGCAATTATTCGTTCCAAGGTCAATAAGTTGCCTTATACCCTGTTGGATAATTCCAATCCATGGTTTGATAAATTACGAGCCATAAAATATGATACTGAACATCAGTTTTATATTTTTTCCACCTCTCAAGGCATGTATTTTGCCGATAAAAACCTTGAAAAACCTTTGCAACGGTTTAAAAAACAACCACCTGTGAGTGTAATGGGTATTAATGTATTTGAAAAGGAGTCTTCAAACAACTATATCATAGGTTCTTTTTCAGGTATTTTTGAGTGGAATATTGTTTCGGGACGTGTTATAAATAAAATTTCAGGTAAACCATACATTCCTAAAGCTGGTTTTGGGCGTCCTGTTGGGGATGAAATTATTGCCGGATATATTCCTGATTACAAGGGAAATGAAGTGTGTTTTGAATATGGTAATGGTGCTTTTCTTATTCATCAGAATGAAACTTTTGTAAGCATGCCCGAAAAATTGCGTAATACCCCTATGTCCTTATGGAATTTAGCCCTCGAAATCCATACCGGAAGAATTTATCAATTTATGTTTGGTAATTTTTATATCCTATTTATTCCGCTTTCAGGGCTTATTCTTTTATTTATTCTCATTTCCGGATTTTGGGTGTGGTATAAAAAACATCGGAAACGCAAAAAGAAAAATAAGTTTTATATCAAAGAAAAAGGGTAGGGGAAGGTTTTATTTGATACTAGCAGGACTTTTGGTGTTTGCTTTTAAGTGTTGATTGTTTGGTCGTTTTGGTCTTCAAATCTTTTTATGTTTTCTCATTTATTAGTTTGTTATCGAAACATATATTTTGTTTCTATTAAAATATATGTTTTGTTGTTATCAAAATAATATGATTCTTAATTGGGGAAGAAATAAAATATTTTGTTTTATACATGCATTCTCAATTTTAAATCAAACAAAAAACGATACAAATTAAAAATTAAACTTGTACATTTGCATAAAGATAAAAAAACAGTTCAACTATGAATTATAAAATTACATTATTGGTTATTAGTCTATTTCTTTGTTTGAATATTTTTGGACAAAATGAGAAAATAACATTAAATAAAAAAGAAAGTGGTACTTTGAATCTTGTGGTTGAAGATATCAGTGATTCCTCTGCTGTGTTAAGGTGGAATCGTATAGGTGGTTTTTTTGATAGTTTTGAGGAGTACGACAATTTTGCATTGGAATTTGGTAATTGGACGCTTTACGATGTAGATGGACATGAGACTTACCCGTCATTTACTTATTCTTTTGAACATCAGGGAGAACCTATGGCTGCCATTATTTTTACCCCTAGTGCTTGCGACATAGATGCTACTGAGCAAATGCCGCCTCATTCGGGTATAAAATTTCTTGCGGATTTTAATCCCAAGTCGTCCACCATTGCAGCTGATGACTGGATGATATCGCCCCAAACGATGGTTTGGGAAGGTGATTCCATTAGTTTTTGGGTTAAAGCCGGCTTTTTTACTTATCCCAATGAGAAATTTCAGGTCTTTATCTCCGATACTGACACCAATATAGATTCTTTTGTTAGTATTTCGCCAATAGAAACAACTACGGCGGGTTGGACTAAAAGAGTGTATGAAATTCCCTCAAGTTATCATGGAAAGGCTATTTATGTAGCACTTCACGTTACAACATTAGACCAGTTTGTTTTTTGTATGGATGATTTTAAAATTGGTGCAGGAGATCCTATCGTTAGTTGTTCAGTAAGTTTAGATGGTGAAGAAATAGCCACCGATGTTACCGAAGATGCTTATATCTTGACAAATTTAGAAGCAGATAAAACCTATACAGCTTCGATTTTAGCGACCACCAAATCGGGTAATATTATTGAAGATAATGTTCAGTTTAAAACTCAATCTATATCTGTTGGGGAAGTTTTGACAAATGTAGTTATTGCACCTAATCCTACTTTCGGACAATTAAAAGTTGAAGCTTCAGGTACTTATTTGTTGAGAATTTTAAACATTTTCGGCAAAGTGATGGTTGAAAAAACAATGCAAAATAATACTACAATAGATATAAGCCGTTTCTCTACCGGTATGTATTTTGTAGAATTATCCAATAAACAAGCATTATCAACATACAAAATTATAAAGCGGTAGTTTATGATATAAGTTGTCAAAAGTTTTGTTTAAATTTGCTACGTTTTTTTAACCTTAAATATTAATCAATAAAGGAGGCTAAAAAATAGTAAATTGGAGGTGTAAATAAATATCAGAGTTTACTTTTTTTGATATTTTTGAAACAACGAAAAAGTTTGCGTTTTTAGCGTTTCCCTAAAACAAGAAAAAAGATGAAAACATCTATTAAATTTGTATTTATTTTATTTGTGGTTCTATTTGGGAGCAATAGGGCAGAGGCACAATTGGAGTTTTTTGAGGGTACATTTATCCCTCATAACTTGAATTATGATGGTTCGGTAGTTGTTGGTGTTAATAGGATAGAACATTTATTATGGCAAGAATCACAAGGAATAAAAGCCATTGGCGGAGCTTGTGGAATGCCTTATTCAGGCAGGGTAAGTGTTTCAGATGATGGTTTAATAATAGGCGGTTCCATAGCATTTGGAGCTTCCAGTGAAATGGCGATTTATAATGTATCTGAAGGAGCTTGGATTAATGCTAATATTGTGGCAGATACCATGAGCCAGGAGATATATACTAGTGGATACAGAATTAGTGGTGACGGAAGCTTATTGGTTGGTATAAAAGGTTTCAACTATTATCTGTCAGAGCCACTCGTATTTGATGCTAATGGCAATGCCTCTGAATTGCCTTACCCGGACACAGAACAAGGAGCTAGGGCTAATGTGGTAAATACTGATGGTAGTGTGATAGGAGGTTGTGTTATTAATAGCAGTATGCAACGAGATGGTGCTTATTGGGTAAACAATACATTCTATCGTTTATTGGATGAAAATAGCAATCCTGTTGGTGAGGTTATGGCAGTATCTGCGGATGGTTCTACATTATTTGGTTATGGATATGGCGATAATCATGATATTTACAAGTATGATATTACCACTAATAGTATTAAAGTTTTGTGTGCTGCCAATGTAAATGGAGGGGTGGCACCTGTTCTTATTGATATGTCAGATGATGGTAGAGTAGCCATGGTGGTATATTATAATTATACAGATACTTCACTTTCTCAGGTATATATTTATGTGGATAAGATTGATGAAAATGAAGAAGATATCTATATGAATATCAATGATTTTTTAGATTCAATGGAAATTGATCGAAAAGGAGTAAATGTAAATCATGTGGTAGGCATTTCGGGTAATGGACAAGTGTTGGTAGGTATTGATGGTTCAGATAGTTATACTTCTCCTTCTTATAGAATAGAAATGGGAAATATTATTTCAGTATCTGATGTTGAGAATCAAACCAAAGCATGGGCAGTATTTCCAAATCCTGCAAAAGATAGAATTACATTAAATCTTCCTAAAGATTGCGAACAGTTAAGCATAAGCGATATGCATGGAAAAATCATTAAAATCTATTCAAAAAAGAATTGTCCGGCTATCCTTGATATATCTGATTTGCCCAATGGAATGTATTTGTTACATGCCAAAACTAAACATACAGATATGTTTAATAAATTGATGAAATATTAATCAAGCATAAATGTTACTAATATAGCTTACTGAAAAAATAATCAATTCAACTTCATAAAACTTTTGCAAGATAAATTATAGCTTGCAAAAGTTTTTTTATTTTTGTCAGAATTCCTAAGATCAGATGTATTTTAGGAAATTATAAATATTGATTATTTTAATTGTGTAATGCGGCAGTTTTTTCTTTTGAGGACTTTCACGTTTTTGATGGTAATTTGCTTTCCTATTCAAATTATGGGACAGTCTGTTGGGCTTGTGTTGTCGGGAGGAGGCTCAAAAGGTGTAGCGCATATTGGTGTAATCAAGGCATTGGAGGAACAAGGTATTCCAATTGATTATGTAACTGGTACTTCTATGGGTGCCATTATTGGAGGAATGTATGCTGCAGGATATAGTCCGGATGAAATGCTGGAAATTATCAATTCGGATGAGTTTAACAGTTGGATTGAAAATGATATTGATAGAAATATGCGTTATTTCTATAAAATACCTCCCAAAGACGCCTCTATTTTCTCATTTTATTATAGAATATTATCAAAAGTAAATGAGAAAAATATTGCCATTCCCTTGTCTGTTAAGCGACCTTTTTTGATGGATATTGCTTTGATGGAACAATTTATGACAGTTTCTAAGTTGGCAAAATACAATTTTGATAGCCTTTTTGTACCTTTTAGATGTGTATCATCTGATGTTTCGGATAATCAAGAGGTGGTTTTCTCTCGGGGAGACTTGGGGCAAGCCATTCGTACATCAATGAGTTTTCCTTTTTATTTCAAGCCTATAAAAGTATCGGGAGCGTTGTTATTTGACGGAGGAATGTATAATAACTTTCCGATGAATGTAATGAAAAAGGATTTTAATCCCGATGTGATTATTGGTAGTAAAGTAGCAGCTAATAAGAAACAGCCTAAATCTGATGATTTGGTTTCTCAACTAGAGTGTATGTTAATGCGATACCCCGACTATAAAATTGATAGTTTAAAAGGGGTTTTGATTGATTGTAATATCCCGTCGACAGCGTTAACTGATTTCTCAAAAACAGCTGCTTTTATTGATAGCGGATATAATAAAACAAAATCACATATGTCCCATATCAAACGCTTGGTTAAAAGAAGAGTTTCGCAAGAAGTAGTGAATAAACGGCGGGCTGATTTGGCAAAAAAACGCAATGAGGAAGTAATTATAGGAAACATTATGCCAAAAGGTGTGAAAAACCATCAATGTGCTTTTGTTATTGATAGTTTTAAACCACTGAAAGGTAAAAAATTAAGCTTATCTGATTTTAAAGAGGCTTATTTTAAATTAGCAACCGATGAAAGGATTGATTATATGTATCCTGTACCTCAATATAATACAAAAACCAAGAAGTATGATATAATTCTAGATATACAAAAACAAGAAGATTTATCTATTTCTGTTGGAGGTAATATATCTTCTAAAGCATTGAATGAAATGTTTTTAAAGATTAAATATTCGCAACTGGGATTTTTTTCTTATTCTGCTTATCTTCAAGGACATGTTGGGCGTTTTTATTCTTCAGGACTATTGGGATTGCGTTTGGATAATGCCAATATTACTCCTTTTTATGTCAGGGGAGAATTATCGTACAACAGGTGGGATTATTTTGATTCTTCCACTTATTTTTTTGATGATAAACAACCGTCTTACATTATTTACGATAATAAATTTTTTAAGATTGATGGAGGAATACCTACCGGAATTTCAGATGTGTTTTCCATAGGTTCTATAGTTGGTAATTCGAGAAGTGATTATTATCAAGAAAATAATTTTTCACGTTTTGATACAGCAGATGTTACTCATTATCGATATTTTAATAATTGGATAAAATATGAACGTAATAACTTAAATAGAAAGATGTTTCCCTCTCAGGGAGATCAATTCATTGTAAAAGCACAATATGTATTTGCTAAAGAGCAATATATGGCAGGTTCAACGGCTCCAACTTATTTTGAGAAAGAAGAAAAACAACGGTATTATACGTTGATGGCAAAATATATCCATTATTTTCCAAAAACTTTTTATACCACTTGGGGCATACATGCCGAAGCCGTACTTTCCAATCAAAAAAAACTCACAAACTATACTTCCAGTATATTATACGCCCCTAAATTTGAGCCTTTTCCTGCGGCACAAGTGAAGTTTTTATCAGATTATGCTGATTATTCTTATGCTGCTTTAGGAGCAATAAACGTAACACCTATTGCAAAAAATATAGAAGTACGATCTGAGTTGTATGTATATAGTCCGATACGAGATGTTAATAAAGAGACTTTCGCTTTGGATAAGCCAAATTATACACCATTTTCAAAACGACAATTAATGGGAAGTGCAGGTGTGATTTATCATTCTCCGATTTTTCCGATATCATTCTTCGTTAATTATTTCCCTGAAAGTAATGAACCTTGGGGTGTGTTGTTTAACATTGGGTATTTAATTTTTAATCCTAAACCATTGTCTTGGTAAAGTAATGGAGGCAAAACAAAGGCACAAAGGAAATACTTTTAACTACTTTATAATTCAAAAACTAATAATTCAAAAAATATGAAAAAATGTCATGTTTTTGGAGGATTTAACTCGGCAATTCTGTCAAAATAATACTTTTTAGCAATAACTATATATTTAATTACACAGATGGATTAACACTAAAAACAGTCAAAATCTATTGATATAAATTGCTTTTTCTTAAATAATTTCATCAACTGTTTTACATTCATACTTTATGTTTTTTTAGTTTTTAATTTGATTTTCTGACATTGTTTTATGTTTGATTATTAATTAATTGTAATTAAAAAATATTATAAGTCTTTTATTCTTCATCATTAATTAAAAAACCTTTTATTACCAAGTGTTTTTTTTGGATAAACATTACTTGGATAAAGACTGTTTATAATTTTATACTAATAAAATCATGAAAAGTTTTTATTTTTAGAAATCTTCTATATTTTTTGGTATGAACATTGTTATAATCCTTTACATCATAAAATTAGAATATAAAGATAATGAATAATAACGAACAAGATAAAATTATTAGTTTTTCAAATATATTGAATGCCGAAGGAGATATTTTTCCAATATTGTCTTCTGAAGATGAGAGAGATATAGATACAGAGGAAGTCAATAATCAATTGCCGATTTTACCTTTACGGAATATGGTGCTTTTTCCCGGAATTGTAACCAATATTACTGTTGGAAGAGAAAAGTCGTTACAATTAATAAAAGCCGTAAACAAAGGTGATAAGTTTATGGGGATATTGGCTCAAAAAGATGAGCAAGTAGATGACCCTAAGCAGGAAGATTTATATGAAATTGGTACCGTGGCTAGGATCCTAAAAATGTTGAATATGCCTGACGGTAACACCATCGTTATTATTCAAGGAAGAAAGCGTTTTCGTTTGGAGGAGATTGTTCAAGAGGAGCCTTATGATATAGGTAGAATTACACCATTGAATAATGCTAATAAAATCAAAGATGCTAATAGCTTTGATCCTTTGTTGGCATCTGTCAAAGATTTGGCGATTCAAATTATTAGGAAATCGCCACAAATACCAAAAGAAGCGGAGTTTGCACTTAACAATATAGAGAGTCCTAAATTGTTGGTTAATTATATCTGTGGAAACTTAAATATAGAGGTTGCTGAAAAACAGAAGATTTTAGAATTTGACAGTATAGAAGCCCGTGCTAGAGTAGCCTTAAAAGAGTTGACCAAGGAAATGCAGCTGTTGGAATTAAAAAATGAGATTCAAAATAAGGTAAAAACTGATTTGGATAAACAACAGCGTACTTATTTCCTAAATCAACAAATGAAAACCATTCGTGAGGAATTGGGAGACAACAATCAAGATCAAGAAATTGAGGAGTTGAAAAAGAAAGCTAAAAGCAAAAAATGGCCTAAAAATGTTCAAGAAGTTTTTGATAAAGAGCTTTCAAAATTGCAGCGAATCAATCCAGCAGCTATGGAGTATTCTATTCAATTGAATTATTTGGATACGTTATTGTCATTGCCTTGGAATGAATATACTAAGGATAATTTTAACCTGAATAAAGCGGAAAAAATCCTGAATAGAGATCATTTTGGATTGGAAGAAGTAAAAAAGAGAATTATTGAATACTTAGCGGTATTGAAGTTAAAATCCAATATGAAATCCCCGATTTTGGCATTGGTAGGTCCTCCTGGTGTTGGAAAAACATCTTTGGGAAAATCAATTGCCGAGGCATTGGGCAGAAAATATATTCGCATGTCTTTGGGTGGATTGAGAGATGAAGCGGAAATTAGAGGTCATCGAAAAACATACATTGGAGCGATGCCCGGAAGAATTATTCAGAGTATAAAAAAAGCCGGTTCTTCTAACCCTGTTTTTGTGTTGGATGAAATTGATAAGGTGGCAGGTGCTACCATCAATGGAGACCCATCATCAGCACTGTTAGAGGTGTTAGATCCGGAGCAAAACACTGCTTTTTACGATAATTTTTTGGAGGTAGACTACGATTTATCGCATGTTATGTTCGTAGCTACGGCAAATTCTATTAATCATATTCATCCTGCATTGCGTGACCGTATGGAGATTATTAATGTGCCGGGATATTTACAAGAAGAAAAATATCAAATTGCTAAAAAACATCTTGTGCCTAAGATTTTAGTGGATCATGGTATGAAAAAAACAGCCATTAATTTCAAAAAATCAATTATTGAAGATGTAATTGATAATTATACACGTGAATCAGGGGTGAGAAATCTTGAAAAGACCTTAGCAAAACTAGTGCGCAACAAAGCTGTAAGTATGGTTAAGAAAGAAGAATTCACCAAAGATGTTACGTCCGAAGATGTAAGAAATGTATTGGGAATTCCACGTTTTGAAAGAGAAAAAAACCTCAAAGAACCTACAGAGGGCGTTGTTACAGGATTGGCATGGACACCGGTGGGTGGCGACATTTTATTTGTGGAAGCTAGTTTAAGTAAAGGTAAAGGCAGATTGACCTTAACCGGAAATTTAGGTGATGTGATGAAAGAATCTGCCACATTGGCATTGGAATATTTAAAAGCAAATGCCGAGCAAATAGGGATAGATGTTAAGCAATTTGAGGAAAATAATGTACATATCCATGTGCCTGAGGGTGCTACACCTAAAGATGGACCTTCTGCCGGAATTACAATGTTTACAGCGGTAAGTTCTGTTCTTCTACAGAAAAAGGTAAGAAATGATGTGGCAATGACCGGCGAGATTACGTTAAGGGGAAAAGTTACACCGGTGGGTGGTATTAAAGAGAAAATATTGGCGGCTAAACGTTCCGGTATCAAGACTATTATTTTGTCGGAAAGTAACCGAAAAAATATTGAAGATATTAATGAAAAATACCTCAAAGGATTGACGTTTAAATACGTCGAAAACATGAGTGAGGTATTGGAATTGGCTTTTGAAAAATAGTAAATATTCTCATTACCATGCAAATAAAACAGCTTGTATTTGATTTAGGTGGTGTGTTGATAGATTGGAGTCCAAGATATTTTTTCAAGAAAATATTCGAGGATGAGACGAAACTTGACTATTTCCTTACCGAAGTGTGTAATATGGAATGGCATGCTAAACAGGATGCCGGCAGAAGTTTTGCCGAAGCAACAGATGATTTAGCTGGCAAATTTCCTGAATATGAAGAAGCTATAAGGTTATTTTATCCATCTTGGGATGAGATGTTTAGTGGTGTGTTTGAAGATACATTGGCTGTTTTTTATCGCCTCAAGGCAACATATCCGTTGTATGCTTTAACCAATTGGCCTGCCGAAGCCTTTCCAAAAGCCCGTAAGAAATTTGATTTTTTGTCCAATTTTCAAGGGATTGTTGTCTCCGGAGAAGAAAAAATGGTAAAACCAAGTCCTGAAATTTATAAGATTTTATTGCAACGTTATTCTTTAAATGCCAATGAAACAGTTTTTATTGATGATTGATTAGAAAATATTCAAGCAGCTCAACAATTAGGTTTTTATGGCATTCATTTCCAAAATGCCTGTCAATTAGAAATGGAATTATTAAAATTAGGTTTGGAATTTTAGGTGTCAAGCAAATTTAATTTATTTTTTAGAATTATTTTTTGATAATACAAAATCCATTTTCATTTTTTTCTATATCTACTTTTGAATCTAATATTTCTTCAATTTCTGTTTTCATAATTTCATTATAATCAATCCCAAAAACAACTATTCTTTTCCATTCATTTATATTGGAAGCCCCTGCACAATGATGAATTTGAATTTGGTCAATAATATTATAAAACTCATTTAAGAGAGAATCATGAATTTTGAATGAAGTAACACCTTTGTTTAGATTGTATTCTTTATCCATTTTCCAAGTTTCTTGTATCTGAATATCATTTTGTTCTGAATTACAAATCCAAATATGTCTATTTCTTGATGTTGTAAATAAATTTTCTTTCCATTTCTTATCAAGAACTAAATATACCTCATTCATTTTTCAATTTTTTCGGTTTCGTTTGATCTATGACACAAATATGGCAGAAGAAATACGAAAACACTTAAAATTAGTATGTTACTCGCCGTAGCATATAGGCATTCGTTACTAATTATTTTTTTCTTTTTATTAAATTCAGAGCAAAATTCATTTCACTATCAATACCATTAATGTATTGTTCATAGGTTTGCTGAATATTATAGTCTGGAATTATACCTCTACCAAAAGGAATATCATTACTATCAAAATTTGTTACAAACTTTAATAAAGGTATTCTTATTCTCATTTTTGTTTTAGGTAATGTTAAAGTTAAACCAAAACCACTTGTTTGCCCATAAAAGCCGCCCGCTGTTTCTTCACCTATAAAAATAGCATTTGTTTGGTCTTTTAAAAGCCCTGCAAATTCAGCACCACCCGAATAGGTTTTACCTGATATTAACACATAGATATTTCCCTTAAAGTATAGTTTTAACTTTCATAAAATTTTCTTTTCTCAAATATCTACCGTCATTTTCTAACTTAAATTCATTTTGCATATCTTCTTCAAATCTTTTCTTCTTTTCTGCATTATTGTACTGTGTGTGTTTTAAAAATGAAAAAGTAAGTGAATTGGCTTGCACATATTTATATTTTGAATAAGTTTTGTCGGTTAAATATGAAAAAACGTAATCCTCATACCCCTCCGTTCCACCACCATTTTGTCTAATGTCTATAATTAAGTCTATAATTTTATATTTGCGTATAATGTTGAATACACTATCAATTTTTGAAGAAAACTTGTTGAAAGCAATTTCTTCATTGCCTTCTTTATCATAATAAGTATGTCTGAAAGAATTAATCGATAACCGAGCAATTTTATTATTTTTATCAATTTTTAATTCAATAGGATTTTTAAATCTGGGGTATTCTATTTCTTTTTCGATAGTTCTAAACTGTTTAAATGATACTCCGTGAACTTTTATTGTCTCTTTTTGATTAGTTTTTGTATCAAGTAATTCAAGCTCATAATTAGATTGATTAGTAAAGTAATCTGTGTAGTGATATGCTAAACCTGAATAATCAATAGTATATCTTAGTTTTCCAGTTATGATAAATCCGTCAGCATATTTCGGGCTATATGTATATATTTTTTCAATAATACTGTCTATTGAGGTATTATCAATCTTGGTTAGAATTTTCCCTTTTGTTTGATTATCTTCTATGTTGTTTAATATATATAATTTCTTGTTCAATGCTTTAATTATTATGGGTGGAATTAGGGCTTTTTCATCAAAATATTTACCTATATCTCTTGAAGAACTAATTCTACAATGTCCTTCTCTTGTGGCAGTAACAATTTTTGATGCAATTCGAAAAAAATCATAAGAGTTCATTCCGGTTTTAATTTTTGCTCTTTCCTTGGCACAAATACTATCAAATTCTGCCATAGACTGATACCAAAACAAACCTGCATGTGCTTCCTTTAAAGAGTTTACCATCAAGTCAAAATCACTATATAATTCTTTATCTGTATAGGTTGTTAAAATAGTATTGTCTTGACCATAAGAAATTACTTGTGCGAGAATTGCTAACAGAGTTATTATTTTTTTCATTCGTTATCTTTTTATGATGCCTAACGTTAGTATAATATCTACAAAAGTACATTTTTTAATCAATTGAAAAAGTTTAAATGAGTGCTGTATTCCAATGATATTTATTGAGTTTTTTGGTAATAAAATTATTGTCCAATAGATATTGAATAACTTCCAAAACCAATGCTTGTTCTTTTGCTGTTTTTTGATGAGATAAAGCCTCTAAAGTAGTAGGGTGGGAGATAAGTTGGGATTTAACCTCTTCTAACATCTGCTGAAAAACTTCATTTGAATAGCTTGATTTTTTCAAATCAATGCAATTATCACATTTTCTGCATTGATAATCGGATTTTTCACCAAAATACTCAACCAAAAGTTGATTTCGGCATGAAGTTTTATTTTCAAGATAGGTTAACATTTCTGTCAATCGCTGTTCAGCTTGCTTTTTTCTATCGTAATAGTATTTCGGAGAGATTTTGATTTGCTCTTGGGCTAATCTTGGAGTAAGATAAGTAATTTCGGGCTTATCATTGCTTGGTTGATAATTAATGATATCCTGTTTTTCCAGCCATTTTAATTTTTCAATAATTTCTTTTTCCGTATGGAATAGTCTTTTGGCAATTTCGCGCTCATTAATGGTCGTAAAATCTGTAAATAATCCGCTATATGAACGCAATAGTAATTTTATTAACTCATCATCTTTTTTATGATTTAATTGATAATGATACAATGTTTCCTTATTTACTTTGATATGCAGTTTTGAAGGTTGTTTGATGCCATTATTCAATAGGATATATTCCTCTTTTTCCAATATTTTTAAAGCATTGTAAACCCATAAAATATTGTAATTATATTGATTGACAAAATTGCTGATATCAAAACGCAAAGGTTTTTCGATTTTAACTCCTACGGCAATTTGAAAATAATTTCCCAACGCCTCATATACAGATTTGATGAAAGAAAGATCAGGATAACTGTTTTTGAACTGTTTTAGTGCTTCATTTTTATCATTTTCATCATACAACATGATGGCATAAGCTCTTTTTCCATCTCTGCCACCACGTCCGGCTTCCTGAAAATAAGATTCAATATCCTGGGGAATATCCACATGAATTACATATCGCACATCAGGTTTGTCAATTCCCATTCCAAAAGCATTGGTACAAACCATTAGTTTGGTTTTCCCACTCATCCATTTTTCCTGCTTTCGGTTTCTGGATGGCATAGTTAAACCGGCATGGTAAAAGTCTGTTGTGGTATATTTGAATAATAATTGGGCATATTCTACAGTTTTTTTACGATTGCGAACATATAAAACTCCGGTTCCGCCAATATTTTCGATAATTCGTTTTATGCGACCAAGTTTATCCGATTCTTTTAAGACAACATAAATTAAGTTTTCTCTGATAAATGATTTCTTAAAAACTTGCTCGGATTTAAACTTTAATTGGGTTTTAATGTCTTCAACTACTTGAGGTGTAGCTGTAGCGGTAAGAGCTAACACCGGAACATTGGGAAAATATTCTCTAATAGTGGCTATTTTTCTGTAATTCGGTCTAAAATCATGCCCCCATTGAGAAATACAATGAGCTTCGTCCACAGCCAGTAAATTAACATTCATGTGAGGAAGATTATTCTTAAAAGCTTCCGATTGGAGACGTTCGGGAGAAATATACAGTAACTTTATATTGCCATATATCACATTAGAGTATATAGTGTGGACTTCTTCAGGGTGCATACCCGAATAAATACAAGCCGCTTTTATCCCTTTTTTTTGTAATGCTTCCACCTGATCTTTCATCAATGCAATGAGTGGAGAAATAACCAATGTAATGCCCTCCATTGCCAAAGCCGGTACTTGATAACAAATGGATTTTCCGCCACCCGTAGGAAAAAGAGCTAATGTATCTTTTCCATCAATAACAGCTTGTATCACTTCTTCTTGTAGAGAGCGAAAACTATCATATCCCCAGTATTGGGATAAAATTTGATTAAGCGGTATGGATAATTTTGATTTCAATGTTATGGCTATTTTTCGGTGTCGGGAAGCATGGGAACAAATGAAAAATTGCCAAAATCTTCTTCGGTAAGTTCTTGTTCTGAGATTTTAGTAAATCGTTTCATAGTTTGTATTTTACCTTTTCCCATGGGCACTACAATCATACCTCCTATTTTTAATTGTTCGAAAATAGGAGCCGGAATATAGGGCGCAGCTGCTGTAAAAATGACTTTTGAAAAAGGTGCATAAGCCGGTAAACCTTTATAACCATCTCCATAAAAACATTTAATACCTTTAAATTCCAATTGTTTTAGTAAATCTTCTGCTTTCTCTTTCAAATATTTAAATCGTTCTATGGTAAAAACCCTTGCTCCCAGAAAAGATAATACTGCCGCTTGGTATCCTGAGCCTGTTCCTATTTCTAAAATGCGTTCATTTTTCTTTACCTCTAACAATTGCGTTTGAAAGGCAACTGTGGTAGGTTGTGAAATTGTTTGATTTCTGGATATCGGAAAAGCTCTATCTTGATAGGCATATTGTTCAAAAGTAGATTCTAAAAAAAGATGACGAGGAATTTCATTTATAGCTGTTAAAATACGTTCATCAGTAATCAAACCCTCTGTTCTTATTTTCTTTACTAATAATTCTCTTAATCCTTTACTTTTGAATGAGTCACGCATTATCATTTTTCCTTGTCTATTTTTTAAGGCACAAAATTAACTTTTTTATTGGGATACGTAATGTGTATCTAAAAGAAATTTGATGATATATAAGATAGGAGAGAGAAGAAATTAATTTAATACAAATTTGCTGGTTTATTAGATGCAATTTGTTGTATCTTTGGGTCTTAATTCTAATTGCGTATTTTAATTGATTAAAAGATAAAATATATATGTTTCTGACTAAAGCCATTTTATCTAATAAATTGTTCGTAATTTTGTTAAAAAACAGCTAAAATAGAAAACCGTTTTAATGGAAAAAATTGAAGATACCTATAAAATTATAGCCACAGAAAGTGAAGGTTTTTTTAAAGATAAGGGAAGTAAATTTTATGCTTTTGCTATTCCCGTAAATCATGAAGATGAGGTGAAAATAGCCATTGAGCAAATCAAAAAAAAGTATTATGATGCACGTCATCATTGTTATGCTTATGTGTTGGGGGTAGATAAAAAAGACTACCGTATAAATGATGATGGAGAGCCTTCAGGCACAGCCGGACAACCTATTTATGGGCAGATTTTATCGTATGATGTAATTAATGTATTGATTGTTGTGGTGCGTTATTTTGGTGGCACTAAACTGGGTGTCAGAGGTTTAATTAATGCGTATAAAGCAGCAGCAGAAGATGCTTTAAGTAATGCAAAGATTCTTATACAACAAATTAAGGATGTGTATCAAATTAATTTTGAATACCCACAAATGAATAAAGTGATGTATATCATGAAAGAAGAAAATTTAGAACAAATTAATCAAACTTTTGAAATCAGTTGTGAAATTATTTTTGGGGTAAGAAAAAAAGAATCGAAAAGAATTTTTGAAAAATTTAAAGCAGAATATCCATTAAAAATAAAATATCTAAGAACGATATAAAATTTAACATATTTCAAGTGTTAATTAACGTTAAATAGGAGTTGCTTGAAAAAAAATAATAATGTGTGATTTTTTGTTAAATTTTTAGCACTATTTTTTCATTTTATATTTGCTATTTTTCTTAAAGTATTAATAGATAAATAAATCGGTTTTCGAGTAAAAAAAAGATATTATAATTTTTAAAAATTGAGGGTGTTTTTTTGAGTAAATAAAAGCTCACTTCCTATAATAAAAAATAATGAAAAAGTCAATAGGTTTAAACATTATTTTATAACGATTTTTTTTGCAACTTTGCTGTGAAATAAGACTAACTTATCTTATCTAAAAGGCCTCTATATTTTAGGCATTTTTCTAAATAATTGATTATAAAATTAATAGTGAATGGAATTCGTAAAGAAGATGACTGCAGCAGGAGTTTGGGCAAATTGTCTTGAAACTATAAAAGACAATATTAACGAGCAAGCATATACGACTTGGTTCAAACCGATAGTTCCTATTGGACTGAAAGACAGTATTTTAAATATACAAGTGCCTAGTCAGTTTTTTTATGAGTGGTTAGAAGAAAATTATATTAATTTACTAAAAAAAGTCATTAGAAAAGAATTAGGAAGTAAAGGAAGATTGGAATATAGTATTATTATGGATGTAAATTCTGCATCTAAAAATCGTCCATATTCAATAAAAGTTCCGGGAAGCAATAGAGCAGCAAAAGATAATCCTTCGGTAAATATGCCGATTAATATTAACAAAGAAAAAAATAAAGAAATTCCTAACCCTTTTGTGGTGCCCGGATTGAAAAAAATAAATATTCAATCGCAGTTGGTAGATTACTATTCTTTTGATAATTTTGTGGAAGGTGAATGTAATCGTTTAGCGCGTTCTGCCGGATATGCCGTAGCCGAAAATCCGGGAAAAACTTCTTTTAATCCACTTTTTATTTATGGTGATGTAGGATTGGGAAAAACACACCTTGCTCATGCCATTGGTTTGCATGTAAAAGAGAAATTTCCTGACAAGATTGTCTTGTATGTTCCAACCGAACAATTTATGCAGCAATATATTGATGCTGTTAAGAATAATAATTACAATGACTTTGTACACTTCTATCAGATTATAGATGTATTAATTATGGATGACATTCAGTTTTTGACCGGAAAAGCAAAAACACAAGATGTATTTTTCCATATTTTCAACCACATGTATCAAAGAGGAAAGCAGATTATATTAACAGCTGATAAACCTCCGGTAGAAATTAAACATATCGAACAAAGATTATTATCAAGGTTTAAGTGGGGATTGTCTGCTGATTTACAAGTTCCTGATTTGGAAACAAGAATGGGGATTTTAAATAAAAGAACCTACAACGACGGAACAGCTTTACCAAAAGATGTGATAGAACACCTGGCATATAGCATTACTACAAATGTAAGGGAATTGGAAGGTGCATATATTAATATTATGGCTCAATCTTCTTTAAATCGGAAAGAAATTACATTGGAATTGACCAAAAATATGATTGAAAAATATGTGAAAAATATTCGTCAGGATATTTCCATTGATTATATTATTAAGATAGTGAGTGATTATTTTCATGTTACAGCAGATGATATTACATCTAAAAGCAGAAAACGTGAGGTAGTACAAGCTCGTCAATTGGTAATGTATTTTGCGAAGAAATTTACACAGAACTCTTTATCATCTATAGGTTTGCATTGCGGGAAAAAGAATCATGCAACAGTATTATATGCCATAAAAACAGTGGAAAACTTGAAAGAGTATGATAAGAAATTCAGCAATGATATGAGAGAGATTGAGAGAATCATTAAAGGATAAATGTAAATTGTTGTGGCTAAAACTTTTTTTCTTATCCCTACGATAATAAGTAAACAAAATCATAGAGAAGTGTTACCGGCAGCATTACTTTCAACACTTAATACTATTGATTTGATTGTTACTGAGAATATAAAAACAACACGTAGGTATCTTCGTTCTATCGGATTTGATAAGGATTTTAATCAAATTCCGTATTTTATTTTGGATAAGAAAACATCTTTTGAAGAAGTATTTTTCTTTTATCAAAAGATTGAACAAGATACTAATATTGGTATATTTTCTGAAGCAGGCATGCCCGGAATTGCTGATCCGGGAGCAGTTTTGTTAGATATTGCACATCAATATGGAGATAAAGTAAAGCCAATAGTTGGCCCATCATCGATTTTTTTAGCCTTATCGGCTTCCGGTTTCAATGGACAAAAATTTGCATTTCACGGGTATTTACCGGTTAAGAAAAACGAGCGGATAAAAGAAATAAAAAAGATTGAAAATCAAATATATAAGGAAGATCAAACGCAAATTTTTATTGAAACACCTTATCGTAATAATGCCATGATGGAAAGCTTGTTAGCTACTTGTAAACCAACTACAAAAATATGTGTAGCAGCTGAAATTACAGGAGAAGATGAGAAAATTGTTGTGGGATTAGTATCATCCATGAGAAAAAAGAAATGGGATTTTCATAAGAAAAATGCAGTCTTTCTTCTTTACAAATAAAAAGCTAAACCAACAAAATTATTAAAATGAATTCAAAATTCCTCAAATATATTATTATAATATGTCTGTTGATTATTACTGTACTTACTGTTTTTTTAATAGACCGTCAAAATGAAGAATGTTGCCAAACGGATACTTATGCTTATTCTGAAAATTATAGTAAGATAACCGGAGGAAAATTACCTGAAAAAATTGATTTTTCAGGAGAAAAAGTGCCCTTAAAGCGTTTTTTCGTTAAAGAGGCGTTAGATAAAGAAATTCAGGTAAATACGTATTGGCACTCTTCCACATTACTCAAGATGAAACGCTCCAAAATGTGGTTTGAAGTTATTGAACCAATTTTAAAGAAAAATGGTATTCCTGATGATTTTAAATATTTAGCATTAATAGAAAGTGGTTTTGAAAATGTAAGATCACCAAGAGGTGCTGTTGGATTTTGGCAACTCTTAAAAGGCTCTGCAAAAGAGTTGGGTTTGGAAGTAAATAAAGATGTGGACGAGCGCCTGCATGTGGAAAAAGCTACACAAGCTGCTTGTGATTATCTAAACAAATCTTATGAAAAGTATAAAAACTGGACATTAACAGCAGCATCATATAATGCCGGAAGACGAAGAATTTCAGAATCTATTGAAGATCAATATACAAATAGCTACTATGATTTATACCTAAATCCGGAAACCACAAGATATATTTATCGGATTTTAGCTGTAAAAGCCATTTATCAAAATCCTGAAGAATACGGTTTTAGTATAGACGAGGAAGACTATTATGAACCTATTGAATGCAAAAAAATAAGGGTTAACCATACCATAAAAGATTTGCCTAAGTTTGCAAAAGAAAAAGGTGTTTCCTATAAAACCTTTAAAATGCTAAATCCTTGGTTAGTCAATTCAAAATTACGAAATTCAAAGAAAAAAAACTATTACTTTAATATTCCAGAGTAAGTTTGCTTGTCCGCATCCCAAATAGCAATAAAAACAATGTAAACTTTGAAAATACAAAAAAAAGGCGTATATTCGTAATTGAAAAAAATGGAAATAGAATGTATAAAGCAATTCAAATAGACAGAGAAAACCTGACAATCATGGGTGTTGTTTTTCCTGATATTGAAACCCTCAATAGTACGGCAAATGCTATAGGTTCAAATATGTTTGAAGGGTTTAAACCCACAAAAAAAATTATTCAAATCTATCTTGATTTAAAAACTGGTAAAATAACGAATAGTCAGTTGATTGAAATATTGAAAGAAACAATATGAATTTAATATAAAACTACATTGCTAAATTATAAAATACAACAATAACCTTTTAGATACCAAATCAAAAAAATTAAAAATTTCCTGTATATTTGTTTTGATAATGAGGGTAGGGGTAAAAATAAAAAAACTAATCCCTAAAACCTAATACCTAAAACCTCAATAAAATGACCAAAATTACACGTTTCGTATTAATAGGCTTATTGTTTTTTTCAAGTCTTTCCATGTTAGCACAAACCAATCAAGTTCAGGAACTACATCAAAACTGGAAGTTCTATTTATCAGATAGTTTATCATGGTATCCTGCCAAAGTGCCGGGATGTATTCATACTGATTTACTGAATAATCAAGTGATTGAAGCACCTTATTTTAGAACCAATGAGAAAAAATTGCAATGGATTGATAAAAGAACATGGATATATCAAACTACTTTTAATGTTAATTCGCAGTTGTTAAATAAACAACATATTCAGCTCTGTTTTGAGGGTATTGATACCTTTTCCGATATTTTCCTCAATGATTCACTAATACTTTCTACGGATAACATGTTTAAAGCATGGCAGGTAGATGTGAAATCCATCTTAAAAGCACAGAATGCCCTAAAAGTGGTGTTAAAAAGCCCAACATCCGAAGGATTGAAAAAATGGATGGATTATGGTTATCCGTTACCTGCTTCTAATGACCAATCGCAAAATGGCGAGATGGGAACATATCGTGTAAGTCCTTTTGTACGTAAAGCGCCTTATCATTTTGGTTGGGATTGGGGACCGCGTTTGGTTACTTCCGGAATTTGGAATGCTGTAAAACTCATCGGCTATAACGATGTGAAATTTGAAGATATTTATGTACATAACGATGTAATTCATGATAAAAAAGCCCAACTTTCAGCAGAAATAACATTAAGCCATTTTCCAACAGGAAAAAATGAACTTCAATTGTTTTTGGAAAACAAATTATTATCAACTCAACCATTAGATAAGACTAAAAAACAATATCACCTTTCTTTTGAAATCCAACATCCCGAATTGTGGTATCCTAATGAAATGGGAGAGCAAAAATTATATCCTTTACAGTTTAAAATTATGAAAAACAACCAATTAGTAGAAGAAAAAACGATAAAATATGGTATTCGTTCTTTTGAGTTGGTAACTGATAAGGATAAAGACGGGAAGACTTTTTATTTTAAGGTGAATGGAAAGCCAATGTTTGCCAAAGGGGTCAATTATATTCCTAATGATATATTTTTAAATGACGTTTCACCCGAAAAATATGAATATATTATTCGTTCAGCGGCAAATTCACACATGAATATGATTAGAGTTTGGGGTGGTGGTATTTATGAGAAAGAGATTTTTTATGATTTGTGCGACCAATATGGTTTGTTAGTTTGGCAAGATTTCATGTATGCTTGCAGCATGTATCCGGGAAATGAGGATTTTTTGAAAAATGCCCAAACAGAGGCTCAAGAACAAATCCAACGATTGAGAAATCATCCATCCATTGCACTTTGGTGTGGGAATAATGAGGTGGAAATTGCTTGGGCCAATGAAGTGAAAGGCAGAGGCTGGGGTTGGAAAGAGCGATATAATAAACTACAACGAAAAGCCATTTGGAAAGCCTATGATACGCTTTTTCATCATATTTTACCCACTGCTGTAAAAGATTTTCAGTCAGATATTGATTATTGGTCATCTTCACCCACAGCCGGAGACAGTAAACTTTCGGGCGATGATGCTACCCAAAGTGGTGATATGCATTATTGGGGTGTTTGGCATGGCAATCAGCCGTTTTCAAAATTTAACGACCATGTAGGTCGATTTATGAGTGAGTATGGTTTTCAGTCTTTTCCGGAATATAATACAGTGAAAAAATATGCTTTGGAAGAGGATTTTGACATTGAATCAGAGGTAATGGCAGCTCATCAACGTAGTGGAATAGGTAATTTGAGAATTAAAGGCTATATGGAAGAACATTACCCCATTCCGGCTGCTTTTGATGATTTTTTGTATGTAGGGCAATTGCTTCAGGCAAAAGGTATTAAAGATGCCATTTCGGCACATCGCAGTCAAATGCCATTTTGTATGGGAACTTTATATTGGCAGTTAAATGACTGTTGGCCGGTAGCTTCTTGGTCGAGCATTGATTATTATGGGCGTTGGAAAGCCTTACAATACACGGTAAAAGAGATGTATAAGAATATTACTTTCTTACCCACTTTTACCGATAAACAAAATTTGTTCTTATTATCTGATTATCAAGATGTAAAAAATGTAAAAGTTGATTTGATATTGCAAGATATGACAGGCCATGAAATAAAGAAAACCTCATATACTGTGCAACTGAAAGCCGGAGAAGTATTGCCGATAGACATTGAATCCATATTGAGTAGAGTAGGGGATGAGTTGAAAAATAACAGTTTGCTGATTTGTCGAGCTACAAAAGGCAAAGACATATTAGATGAAGAAATTATTTATTTTGCCAATGAAAAGGAATTGGAATTACCAGCAGTCAAAGATATTCAAATAGCGATTAAAGAGCTTCCAAAGCAATTTGAATTGACCCTTTCGGCAGAACAATTGGTAAAAAATATCTTCCTTTTCTTAGATGAAGATGAAAAAATGAATATTTTTAGCCATAATTTCTTTGATATGTTGCCTAACCAAAAGTATGTTGTTACTTATCCTAAAAAAATGTCATTAATAGATTTTAAAAAGAAACTAAAATATAAGTTTTTGAATGGAATGAAGTAAGTAGGAAGAGTGAAAAGAATTATAAATGGTAAATGAGGATAATATGTAATATGATAATGCGGTAATTTGATAATAATCTAGACAAAGAAAAGATATTGCTCATTGCTCATTGAGAAAAGATTCTTCATTATTAATTGATAGAAAATACAATGAAAACTATTTTATTTATACGAAATATTTTTCGTGGAATGCTTTTAATTTCTTTGTTATTTCGATTATTTATTATTGAAAAACTAAGTTATAATTGGGATATTGCTTCTTATATCTCATTGGCAGTAGGTTTAGTCGGTATGATTATTTTTGATATAATTGTGTATAGAAATAAAAAAATGAATAGATTATGATGAAAATATTGTTGAAATATACTTATCCTATTATCTCAATTCTTTTTTTGATTGGATTAATTCTTGTTGTTTTTGTAAGGCAATATATTGAAAATAAGTTTTATATTATGTTGATTAATTATTATTTTTGGTATGTTTTCGGATTATTTTCGGGCATTTTCTTAGCGAAAAAAATATTTACAAGTTTTAATAATAATTAAAACAGTTCATATAAATTCATCTTATCCATGAAATTTTTAAAAAGATTAAATACCTTCTTTCTAATCATAATCGTATTATTAATATTGATTGATTTTTTCTTTGCTAACTATTTGACAGGAATTTTGTACCTGATTTTTATTGCATTACTATCAATATCATTGTTGTTATCAGTGGTTATTGAATTAATCATCAAAAAACAAAAGAAGAAAGTATAAAAAACGATGTTTTAAAATAACAAAGCTTAATTTTCTCTATTTCCGAAACAGAAAAATTGTATCTTTTCTTTAAATTATTAAAATTTAATAGATTTAATTTCTCGCCTAAAGGTGAGGTCTTTTCCTTTTCCCAAATTAGAAATTAATAAAAAAACAGTCTGAAAAAATTCACAAAACGCATTTGAAGTTGGATATAAAAATCATTAAAACTAAATTTATGGCTTGTTTCAACATTTTTTACTGTTGTAGTTTCGTTCTCAATGGGTTGTGTGATTTCTTCTTGTTCTTCCTTTTGTTGGGTTATTCCATATTCAATATTTTTCTCTTCATTTACAAAATTATTGATGGCTTTAATAGGATATTTGTATTTAAGGTTATAGTAAATCATGACTAAAAACGGTTATAAAGATTTCTCATTTATTGGATTAAAATTAAACAATTATTTACCTGCAAAAATAGTCTAAAAAGGTTTGTAATAAATTGATTTTAAGTTTTAAAAAAAATTTTTTAAGTATAAAAATATGCCTTAATTTAATCCTAAAAGAAATTAACACCTTAAATTAAACCTTAAAATATCTCCTTAAAACCTAAAAATTAAGCCTTAAATTTAGTGTTGTTTGCTAAAAATGTATTAAATTTGTAGGATGAGTTTGAAGTATTCTCCTTTAAACCATACTCATTTTTAATTATTAATATTCTATATGACAAGTAATTATCATTATATGAATGAACCATTTACCAAGTATTTGCTTCGTCAAATTCATGGATTGCTGCCTGGTATATCCATGGTATTGGGGATGTATTATGACAATAATGGAGAAAATCATAAGATGGTATTGTCTTATATTAATAAAGATGGTGAGCGAGAAATCAATGAGATGCATCATCCTGAAATGTTGGGAAGGTTACAACGGATAAGTAAGGACTTGAAGAAAGAAAAATCATGGATTAATGCCAATAAAATTGATTTGGATTATGACATTGAATCACATCATAAGATTACGCTTTTTACTGAATTAGAAAATACAGTTTTGGTGTTAAAAATTTTCAATCAACATACAGGACATGAAAGAGCAAATGGAAAAAATGGTTTTTACCATTGATAAAATGACGAAAGCATCACATAAAGAAAAAGAAAAACAGAAAGAAAAGTTAAGTGCATATTGTATTGATTTACTGAATGCTGAGTCGGAGAAATATAAAATTAATTTTATTTTTGAATCGGAAGCATTAGAAAAAATTATAGAATCAGAGGCATCAATATCTTCATTTCCAAAAATTATTCAAGAGGCTTGTGCTTTTGCGACTAATTTATCGTTAAGTGATGAGAAAGATATGCATATAAAAGCGGCCTACATTTTTACAGATGATAATATATTACAAGAAAATTATCAACCGGAAGAATCTCTTTCTGTAAAACAAACCCGATTTGATGAAACTAAAAAGTTATTGGATGATTACGAACGAGCGGCAAAGGTGTTATTCTCGAAAAACAAGAAAATAATTGGTAAAACAATGGGAGAGGAATTGCATAAAAGTGGTTCGGCCATTACCCAAAATATCAGTACGCATAAAGATCGGATTATAAAACTTATGAAAGAAAATCCGGATAGTTGGAGAATTATTAAAATGGAGTTTCAGCCAATTAAAAATATTTTGAAACAGGCTTAGTGGAATAAGTTAATGTGAGAATGAAATGGAAGTAAGGTTAGCTAAAAATTATTACGAATTCCTAATTGATAAAAAAACATCATGAGTTGGATTTCCTGGATAAAATCATATCAAATTTATTTAAAAATAGAGCGGTCTTTATCAGAAAATAGCATTGCCGCTTATTTACAGGATATTGAAAAGCTAAAAGTCTTTTTTCAGGATGTTCCCAAAGCTCCGGAGAAGCTAACCACAGCAGATATAAATGATTTTTTAACCCAAAAAGTGAATGATGGATTAAATGCCACCTCTCAAGCCAGATTGGTATCCGGATTAAAATCATTTTTCAACTTTTTATGCCTAGAAAAAGCCATTGAACAGTCTCCAATGGATAACATTGAACAACCCTCTGTTTTGAAAAAAATCCCTGATGTATTGTCTATCCAAGACATTGAAAAAATCATTAACAGTATAGATTTAAGCAAAGAGGAAGGGCAAAGAAACAGGGCAATCTTAGAAACACTTTATGGATGTGGGGTAAGGGTTTCTGAGCTGATTTCCATGCAAATATCAAATCTGCATATGGATGAAGGTTTTGTTTTGATAAAAGGAAAAGGAAAAAAAGAGCGGTTGGTACCATTTAGTGGCGAGGCAAAAAAACATGTATCGTTGTATTTGGAACACTACCGAAATCGATTAAAGATTTTGCCGGAATATGAAGATATTTTGTTTTTAAACCGAAGAGGAAAGCCATTGACCCGAAATATGATTTTTATTATTGTGAAAAAATTAACAGAACTGTCTGGAATAGACAAAAATGTAAGTCCACATACTTTTAGACACTCTTTTGCTACTCACATGATTAAAAATGGAGCTGATTTGCGAGCTGTACAAGAAATGTTGGGGCATGAATCTATTACAACAACCGAAATTTATACCCATATTGATAAGCAATATCTCAGAAATAATATCTTGAAGTATCATCCTAGAAATCAATCTCTTTAAATTTATATTTGCAGATTCTTAATGATAAATTTAATCCAATAAAATTGATACTTCCACAACATTTTTTATTTAAATGAGTTTTAAAAGTACCTTAAACAAAACAAGTATTTATTTTTGATAAAATCACATTAAAAAACATGAATCATTTCAATTTTTATAATCCCGTAAAAATCCTCTTTGGGAAAGGGAAAGTTGCAAGTATTACCCCAGAAATTCCCAAAGATGCAAAAATACTCATTACTTATGGAGGTGGTTCCATCGAAAAAAATGGCATATTAGAACAAGTTACGGAAGCATTACAGGGTTTTGATTATGAGTTTTTTGGAGGCATAGAACCCAATCCTCATTATGAAACATTAATGAAAGCAGTTGAGTTAATCCGAGCAAAAGGATTCAACTTTATATTAGCTGTGGGTGGCGGTTCTGTAATAGACGGTACAAAATTTATTGCTGCCGCTGTGCATTATCAAAAAGAAAATCCTTGGAATATTGTGAAAAACAGGGAGGAATTTGGGGAAGCCATTCCTTTTGGTACAATATTAACCTTGCCGGCAACGGGTTCGGAGATGAATAGTGGTGCTGTAATCACCAAAGCAGATGAAAAAGAGAAATTTTCTTTCCGCAGTCCTAAGGTATTCCCAAAATTCTCGGTATTAGACCCATCTTTTGCAGCTTCATTACCTCCAAAACAGGCTGCCAATGGTGTTGTTGACGCTTTTGTACATGTGATAGAACAATATTTGACCTATGATACCGGCAATGCATTGCAAACCTATTTTTCCGAATCAATACTAAAAACATTAATTGATTATGGATACGATTACTATGAAAATCCGGCAAATTATGAAGCTGCCGCCAATATTGAGTGGGCTGCTTCGTGGGCGTTAAATGGATTAATTGGTGCAGGCGTTCCTCAAGATTGGAGTACCCACATGATTGGACATGAATTAACAGCATTACACGGTATTGACCATGCACGTACTTTAGCCATAGTATTACCTGGCATTATGAGTGTTTTGAAAGATGAAAAGAAAGAGATGTTATTGCGATTTGCCAAAAATATTTGGAATATTACAGCAGATAATGATGATGAGCAAATCATTGATGAAGGGATTACAAAAACAGAGCATTTTTTTAATCAATTGGGCATAAAAACCCGATTAAGTGATTATGGTGTAGGAATAGAAACTATTGATATTATTGTTCAGCGTTTTGAGAAAAGAGGTTGGAAATTAGGCGAAAAAGGAGCTGTAACACCTGAAAAGACACGCATTATTTTAGAAAGTCGATTATAAAATATATTATTGAAAATGAAAAGATTAAAAAGAATTTCTATTGTTTTATTAATTCTGATAAGTGTAGTATTCATATCCACATCTTGTTCGTCTTCCAAACGAATAAAAATAAAAAAGTATGACTGTGGATGTTGGGATTAAATGAATATAACAAATTGGAATAAAGAAAAAGTCCTCACAAGTTTTCAGAACCTGTGAGGACTTTTTTATGACTTTCAAAGTAATTCTTTTCTTTTAAAGAATATCTTATTGAATTTCAATTAATTCCACTTCAAACATTAATGGTGTATGTGGAGGAATAGCATTACCTGCACCTTGTGCTCCATAGGCTAAATCTGATGGAATATAAAGTTTCCATTTGTCACCGGTTGTCATCATTTGTAATGCTTCTTGCCAACCTTTAATAACACCATTCAAAGGCAATGTAATAGGAGATCCACGTTCAACAGAACTATCAAAAACTTTCCCGTCTAAAAACATACCATGATAATGAGCTAATACTTTATCGTTTAAGGTTGGCTTTTGAGTACCGTTACCTTCTTTTATAACTTCATATTGAAGTCCACTTTCCGTTTGTTTTACCCCGTCTTTTTTTAGGTTATTTTCAAAAAATTCTTTTTGCATTTGTTGATTTTTTTCGATTGCGTTTTGTTGTATATTTTTAAAATGTTCTTCAATGATTTGGTTGATTTCATTTTCAGGAATTTGAAGTGTTTTTTTATCCAACACATCTTTCAATCCCAATAAAAAATCATCAATTTGTTCTATTGTAAATCCTTGATGTGATAGGTTAGAACCTACACTTACGCCTAAACTGTAACTTAATTTATCTTTCATTTATCTATTTGTATTAAAATTTTAATCATAAATTGAGTGCAAAACTAATAAATTATCATACATCAACAGGTAAATTCAGGTAATTATAATATTTCGTATATTTGTAAAATACATATAAAGGAATATGGATTGGATTTTAGGCGTCGGTTTAATTTTAATTATTTTCTCTTTGATAAGTATTTACAATGCTAAAAAAAGGAGACGAAAAATACTTAATGATTTGATAAATTATTGTTGTAAACAAAAAGAGGATGATGAATTTCCTTTTCATTTTATTGAAAAATACTTTAAAAATAATTACCGAAAAAAGGAAGCTTTTCATATTATTTCGGATAGGTGTGCAGCAGATTTAGACTTTAATGAAACGTTTAAAAAAATTGACAGAACATGCTCTAAAATAGGGCAGCAGTTTCTGTATTATAAATTGAGAACCATTGAAAATCAAGAAAAACTATCTGCTTTTGATAAACTAACGTTTCTTTTTGAAAATGATAAGGATTTAAGGTTAAAAACACAATTGGAATTAACCAGAATAAATAAGGATAATGCCTATTATTTTGAGGAGTTAGTCACTTCATCGCCCATAAAAAAAACGAAAATAATCGGATTGGTATATTTGCTTTCTGTTTTATCATTTACTTTTCTTGTTTTAGGACTATTCTTTCCCATATTTTTCATGCTTCTTATTCCCGTTGTTATTGTCAATTTGATTTTTCACTATAAAAATAAATGGAATGTTTCTGATTATATTGATGGGATAAGTCAGCTTTCAAAAACACTCAATGTGACCAAAAATATCGCAAGATATCCGGAAATAAAACAACACTTTACAGATACAGATTTTATCAAAGAAATCGAAAAGATAAAGATGAAAACCGTATTTATCAGTTTTGAAAAAAATATTGATAATGAGTTTGCAGTTTTATTTTGGGTGGTATTAGAGTTTGTGAAAATTCTGTTTAATCTGGAATATCTTATTTTTTATAGCTTTATTGATGCCATTACAAGAAAAAGGGGAGCGCTTGAAAAGATGTTTCATTTTATTGGAGAAATTGATGCTGCCATATCAACAGCCTTGCTAAAAGCTTGTAATGATAATCTATGCAAGCCTGAATTTGTTGATGAGAAAAAATTAATTGTTAAAGAAATTACTCATCCGCTAATTGAGGATTGTGTGGCAAATGATATCTCTTTGATGGATAAAAGTTTATTGTTAACGGGTTCAAACATGTCGGGAAAGACTACATTTATACGCACCATTTCAATAAATAGTATCTTAGCACAAACCTTAAATATTTGTTTTGCTCAAAAATATGTTGCCCCTTTTTTTAAGTTATATTCTTCCATAAGGGTAACAGATAATTTATTGGAAAATACCAGCTACTATCTTGAGGAAGTGTTGGTAATTAAAGAATTAATGAATGTCTCTTCTGATGCTTATCCGTGCTTATTTGTTTTGGATGAGATTTTTAAAGGTACCAATACTATTGAGCGTATTTCGAGTGGAAAAGCCATATTGTCCTATCTTAATCAGGGTAACAATATGGTGTTGGTTTCAACGCATGACATCGAACTTACAGATATGTTAAGTCAAGAAAAATTTGAATTATTTCATTTTAGTGAACAAGTTAATAACCAGGAACTTATTTTTGACCATAAATTAAAAAGAGGGAAACTGAAAACCAGAAATGCGATTAAAATATTGGAATTATATAACTATCCTAATAAAGTAATTATAGATGCTAAAACCACAGAAAAGATGATGTTTCCTAATAATGGAACCAGCTATGAGTAGTAGAAAAAATATAAGTGTTTCAAAATATTCAGGAACACATTAAAAACAAAAAAGAATTGACAAACAGTTGACTATAAAAACAATCAAATTAAAAAATAAAAGGTGATGTTTAAAACTGATAAGAAGCCCCAAAAGACATATAAACAGGATACATGCCAAAAGAAATAGTTTTAAAATCCTTTTTAAAAATATCACTTAATCCCCAAGTAAATTTCGTTAAAATGTGTAGATTATTAGTCGCTTTCCATTGTCCGCTTAATTGCATGCCATAGGCTATTTTACGCAGTTCGTTTGAAAAATCGTAAGCCGCATATTGCTCACCTTTAAATTCTATTTTTTGCCCTACAGGTGTGTTTTCTCTCAAATAACCATTAGATACTTTGCCGGAAAATTTCCCGGTCATATTATAAGAAAAATATCCGCCGGTTTGTATCCTCCAACGTTCATGTACTTGCAAATTAAATAAAAATGGTATGGTAAGATATGATATTTTAGAAATGGAGGTAACTTTTCCCGTCCAATAACCTTCTACTTCATCACCTTCATGCACTATTTTGGTGTGATAACTTTTTACCCGTGCAGCAGTTTCCATGCCTTTATTTTCAAAACGAATACCTGAACTCAACCCATATTTTTTAGAAAACCATTTGGTTACTTGTATTTCAAACATGCCATTATATTCAGGAGAATATTTTAAGATTTCTCTAATCTCTACCGGTATAGGCACTGGAGATATTCCTCCAATAAGTACACCAGCTTGTAATTCTATATCTAATTGATTTTTCTCTAAAATATCACGAAACTGACTTGTTGTTTGAGCATGACTTATCCAGCTTACAAGTAATAAATTGATTAATATTAATGTATATTTCATTTTATATTTTTTTTTTTAGGTATTAGGTTGTTGGCCTTTGGCTATTGGCTTTTAGTACTCGTCATTGCGAGTATAGCGAAGCAATCTCCATCTATCAGTTACCATATTTTTATATTATCCTCATTCATAATTCTTTATATTCATTATCAAATTACCGCATTATTATTCTTCCTCCGTAACCAGTTCTACTTCATCCACAAGCAAAGTGCTTCCAATGGCACCATTGTATATATTGCCATCTTTACTTGAAGAAAATACAATGGTTAAATTGTATTTCCCATATTTTAACTTTTCCGGGTCAATGACTTTTCCTTCTTTCATAAGAAAAGAGATTTCAAAGAAAGTCCAGTTTTCGGTTTCATTTCCTTGCGTTAATTGAGCTACAGAGATAATATTGGGGTGGCTTAAAACATTCCTTCCATCTAAATAAGGTGTATTTTCATCCGTTTCATAAAATACGGCATAAATAGCACAAGAATCCTTTCGATTAATCACTTCTCCACCTGAAATCGAATTGCCATTTTCATCCGTATAACGCTTAAAAATTTCTCCGGACTGATATTTATAATATCCTTTTAATGTTTTGGGAACATCATATATTGGCAATCCAAAATGTATGGATGCTAAAGGATTTGAAACATCTAAATCAAATTCTCCTATAAATAAATTACCTGCAGCTAAAGGAACACCAAACATTTCTCCTAAAGCACCTGTACTACAAGTAAGAAGTTTTGCCGAATGATTGATAAAACCCTCTTCTGCCATACTTGCCGGATATCCTGTAGGAGGTAAATCATTGGCAGAGATAGCAAATCCAATATTGCCACTTGCCCATGCCATATTCTTGTTGCCATTTTCATCCTCTTCATACAATTCATGATATGCATCATGCTTAAGCTCATAATGATCAAAATGATATTTTTTAGGTATATCAGAAGCAATAAAAATTACCGTATAGTTTTTAGACCATTGTCCGTCTTCAGAATATACCGTATAAATTTGAGGGGTTGTGAAATCTCTCACCGTTCCACTTTCAGGAGAAAGATGAGCTCCTTCAGTTATGGTGAATGTAGGAGCTAAAGCAGTCAAGTGGGTATTTTGTTTTACGTAACATATCACTTCATCATTACTGATAACTGGATCCCTCTTCAACAACTCTTCGTTTATATTTATGCTAAGAATATCTGCTTCTTTATTAAGTGCTTCCTTTTTGATGCAAGCATTTAACAATAAAAACACACTCAATAGGGTAATGATTAGGTAATTTATTTTATTCATTTTTTTCTAATTAATGTTCATTGTACAATGTTAATTCTTTGTAAATGATTGTTTTAAATTTTTTATATAAATTAAGGGACATTTCTTTGTTGCACAATAATTCTAATTGTACATTATTTGCTTTACGTCTATATTTTAATTGCGTAAATTGATATCCCGTATATTTAAACTGATTCTGTTCATAAAAGTTCAGTCTTTGTTGGGTTAATGTATCAATGGGAGGTTCTATTTCCAAAATAATGGGTTGTTTACCTATATTGAGTGTCTGAATAATTTTAGAACCAATTCCTTGATTTCTATAATGGGGATGAACAGCAAAATGTTCTAAATATTTAAAATCAGCAAAATCCCAATAAAAACAGATTGCCAACAATTTAGATTGCTCCGAAGTATATACATATGGATAAAATCGATTATCTTGCATTGCTTTCAGATGTAGTTTCAAAGAGCGGCGTTCATATATGGGAAAAGCAGATTCATATAATTGCCAAACCGTTTTAGATAAATCACTATTGTTATTTTTATAGATGAATTGATTCATGTTAAATCTTTTATCTACTCATTTTAATAATGAATAATATTTTTTTGTTTAAAAATGTAAGATATTTACATGCAAAAAATAAAGTAAAACATATACCTTCGATTAAAATCAATTTTCAAAAATATAAATTTCAGTTTGTCTTATATTACTTTGAAAAGTAAAAAAATGAATTTAATAGTTTGAGAAGTCTTTATTTTTTAAGTTTTTAAAGATTTCTTAAAAATATATTCAAATAATACTTTTGTATAGAAAGAATGTTTATGTATTTGATTTTTAATGAATTAATTTTTTGTTAATAAAAAATAACAGTTTATTTTTTTTCTTTTTCCTGATATTACAAAAAAAAATATTATATTTACGATTAGAAAAGAATAAAAACAACGATATAAACTGATTTAATAATAAAACCTTTTAAACAAGGTTTTATTCATTTTTTTATGGTAAAAAAAATAAACGATATTTCATTACATGAAGCATTAAAAAATATTTTTGGTTTTAATGCTTTTAAAGGAAATCAACAAAGAATAATTGAAAATTTACTGGATAACAAAGATGCTTTTGTTATCATGCCAACAGGTGGAGGTAAGTCATTATGTTATCAATTGCCGGCAATGATTAGCGAGGGTACGGCAATTGTTATATCTCCATTAATTGCTTTGATGAAAAATCAAGTGGATGCTTTACGGAATTTTGGTTCTGAAGGTTCAGTGGCACATGTGTTAAATTCAACACTTTCGCGCTCAGAAATCAGAAAAGTAAAAGAAGATTTGCTTTCGCAAAAAACTAAACTGCTTTATGTAGCACCGGAATCATTAACAAAAGCTGAGAATGTTGAGTTTTTAAAAAACATAAATATTTCTTTTTATGCTATAGATGAAGCACATTGTATCTCTGAATGGGGGCATGATTTTAGAACAGAATATAGAAATATACGACCCATTATAAAATCTATTGGTCAAAATGTGCCTGTGATTGCTCTAACAGCAACAGCAACATTAAAAGTGCAACAAGATATTATGAAAAATCTTGAAATTGCAGATGCTAATGTTTTTAAATCTTCATTTGACCGCCCTAATTTATATTATGAAGTAAGACCTAAAACAAAAGATGTTTTAAAAGATATTATCAAGTTTATATCGGAACGAAAAGGAAAATCAGGTATTGTATATTGTTTAAGTCGTAAAAAAGTAGAAGAAGTAGCCGAAGTACTACAAGTAAATGGTATTAAAGTAGCACCTTATCACGCTGGTTTGGATGCAAAAACAAGAAAAGAAAATCAGGATAAATTTTTGATGGAAGATGTGGATGTTATTGTGGCTACCATTGCTTTTGGAATGGGAATAGATAAGCCGGATATCCGATATGTTATCCATCATGATATTCCTAAGAGTATTGAAGGATACTACCAGGAAACCGGACGTGCAGGTAGAGATGGTGGTGAAGGAATTTGTGTAGCTTTTTTCAATGAGAAAGACATTCTGAAATTAGAAAAATTCATGAAAGGAAAACCGGTTGCAGAACAAGAAGTGGCTAATCAATTATTGACAGAAATAACATCTTATTCTGAATCATCTATTTGCAGACATAAACAATTGTTACACTATTTTGGTGAACATTATGAAAAAGAGTCGTGTGGTGCATGTGATAATTGCCTGTATCCAAAAGAAAAATTTGAGGGAAAAGAATATGTCTTAAAAGTGCTTAATTGTGTAGAAGAATCAAAACAACTATTCAAATCTGAACACATTGCCAATATTATTGTGGGAAAACTAAGTTCGGATGTAGAAGCAATGGGACATAATCAGTTATCTTGTTATGGTTCAGGAGAATATGAAGATAAAAAATTATGGAGTGCTGTTATAAAACAGTGTGTGGTTGAGGATTATTTGCTGAAAGAGGTTGAAAACTATGGAGTGCTTAAAATCACTAAGAAAGGTTATGATTTCATGAAAAATCCACATGATATTACACTCATAAGAAATCATGATTATGAAGAAGCAAATAAAGAGTTTGAAGCTTCTGCTTCAGTGGGAGATGGCGCTGACAAGTTGCTGTTTAGCATGTTAAAAGATTTGAGAAAGGAAATTAGTCAAAAAGAAAATTTACCTCCATTTGTTATTTTCCAAGACCCTTCATTAGAAGATATGGCGATTCAGTTTCCAATAAAAATATCCGAGTTAACCAATATTACCGGTGTTGGAAAAGGTAAAGCGATGAAATACGGCAAGCCTTTTGTTGATTTTATCAAAGAATATGTGGAAGAGTATGACATAACAAGGCCTGATGACTTGATTGTAAAAACAGTAGCCAATAAATCAGCATTAAAGGTATATTTAATTACAAGTATTGATAAAAAACTCTCATTAGATGATATTGCCAATTCTAAAAACATGGAATTTAGCGAGTTATTAGATGAAATAGAGTCAATAGTATCTTCAGGAACAAAGTTAGATGTCAATTATTATATCAATGAAAATGTAGATGAATATCATGCCGAAGAGATATTTGACTATTTTATGGAAGCAGAAACCGATAGTGTTGAAGAAGCTTTAAAAGAATTGGGAGAAAATGAGTTTACAGAAGATGAAGTGAGATTAATTAGGGTTAAATTCATGTCGGAAATTGGAAACTAAAAGATGAATAAACGAATGAAAAATAAATGGATTTATATCATCTTCCTTTTACTGATAACAGTTTCTTGTCAGCATAATACAAAAAAAACGTCAGATATTCCTATACTTTCAGAAAAAGAGATGATAGATGTACTTACCGACGCTTATATTGCAGAATCAAGTATTTCTTTATTAAAAGAAAAGGGGTATGATACCAGAAAACAGACCCCAAAAATTTATGCCCATATCTTAGATAAACACCATACAACAAAAGCTGTTTTTGATAGAAGTTACAAGTATTATAGTGACGACTTTGATAAAATGAAGCAAATTATTGAAAAAGTAATTATTAACCTTAATAAAATTGAACGAAATTTGAGTGTGAAAGATTCAATAAATAAAGAGGGAAAGTAGAATAATTATAAATGGTGAATGAAGAAGTCGGAAGATGGAAGTGTGTCAGCCAGTCACAGAGTCGAAGTGGTGGGACGGAAAAATTAAAAAGAATTATAAATTAAAAAATGGACACAAAAAAGCCAACAGTTAAAGCCTAAAACTCAACACCTAATAGCCAAAGGCCAATAACCAAAGGCTAATAGCCAAAAAAACAAGAAATATAAACCCTAAAAAATAAAGAAGATATGAAAAAAAATTTATGTTTATTAGCAGTAATGATATTTTCATTAGCGTCAATGTCATTTGCTCAAGAATTAATCAGTGAAGATTTTAGTGGAGGAGTGATGCCTCCGGAAGGATGGACCATTGATGCACATAGTGTGAACTGGGATATATCTTCAAGTAATAAAGCTGGCTGTGATGCTCCGGAAGCGAAGATGAAATATTCGCCAGCTTTTAATGGTACCAGTAGATTGATTTCTCCTGTAATAGATGCCTCAGGTTATGAACACTTATCGATAAAATTAAATTATTTTGTAGATCATTATGATAATTCATACAAAATAGGTGTTGCTGTTAGAAATGGGGAAGGAGCATGGAATAAAATTTGGGAACAAAATATTAGCAATGATGTGCCTGCCACTCAAAAAATTATTTTGGTAGATAATGCTGGTGAAGATAATACAGCATTTCAATATTGTTTCTTTTTTGAAGGGAACTCTTATAATTTTGATAATATCTATTTGGATAATTTCACCTTATTTAATGCTGATAATTTAGACTTTGCCGTTAAAAAAATTGATATGTTACCTTATGTAGAACAAGGTAATGTAGATATTAAAGCAATATTTGCAAATCAAGGAATAAATGAAATTACCTCTTTTACTGTTAATTGGCAAGAAGATGGAGGAGAAATACATTCTCAAGACGTAAATCAATCTATACCTTCATTTGAATTCTATCAGTTTACTTTCTCAGAACAGTGGAATGCTACTCCGGGTAATCACATGATAAAAGTATGGGTCTCTGAAGTAAATAATACGATGGATGATAATGAAGATAATAATGAGCAAGAGAAAAATATAAATGTAGCTACACAAACTGTTGGGAAAAAATTATTGATTGAGGAATTTACCAGTTCAACTTGTGGACCTTGTGCTGGTTTTAACGGTCAATTTGAACCTTGGGCAAACCAGCATGAAGACGTTATTATTGTTAAGTATCAAATGAATTGGCCGGGAAATGGAGATGCTTATTACACCGAGGAAGGTGGTGTGCGTAGAAATTATTATGGTGTAAGTGGTGTGCCAATGATTGCCGGGAATGGTTCGATTTCAGGTGCTTCTATGGCTGCTGTTAATAATTTTTATGATAATTCACTAAATGAAAAAGCTTTTTTCAAGTTAGAAGGAACACATGAATTGAATGATAAGGTAATTAGTGGACAGCTTGTCATAACTCCTTATCTTTCTTTGTCAGAAGTTACACTTCATGTTGTTGTAGTTGAGAAAACAACTACCGGAAATGTGGGTACTAATGGGGAGTCTTCTTTTAAGCAGGTAATGATGAAAATGATTCCTAATGCTGAAGGAACTACCCTTAATTTATCATCTGAAGTTCCATATTATCATGATTTTGAAATGGATTTAAGCAGTACGAATATAGAAGAATACGATGATTTGGAAGTTATAGCATTCCTTCAGTTTAATAATAATAAGGAAGTGCTTCAATCTGCTGTATTACCAGAAGGTGACGCGCCAACTCCTCCGGCACCTATTGGTGTTTGTAATATTGAAGAAGGGGCATCAAATGTGTCTTTAGATACGGAATTTACAATTACATTTGATCAGCCAATCAGAGCATTAGATAATAGTGAGTTAACTAATGAAAATATTGATGAGCATATTATCTTTACAGGATATATTTCTTTAAAAGACGATATTGTTTTTGATGCTACTATTAATGAAAATAAAACGGTAATAACCATTATTCCTGAAACTAATTTATATGGTTATTTTTGTACTTTAGGAATGGATGCTACAGTAGAAAACTATTATGATGTGCCTATTATTCCTTTTGAATTAGAGTTTGGCATGGAAGGAATTGCAACATCAGATGTTTTTATGGATAACTTACAGGTATATCCAAATCCAGCCAAAGAAAATACGTATTTGAATTTTGAAGTGAAAAAATCTACAGATGTAACCATAGAAATTTATCAAATGAATGGTCAATTAATGCATCAACAAATGATTAATCAAGCGGTAGGTAAGCAATCCATAGAAATAATGACTAATAATTATGAAAAAGGTGTATATTTATGTAAATTAAAAGCCGGTAAACATACAAAAAACATAAAATTAGTTGTTATGTAAAACATAAAGTGATAAACTATTGATTAAAAGATTGATAATTTATTATTTATAAACAAAACAGAACTTAGAGACGCTCAATTTGGGCGTCTTTTTTTGTTGCTATTTATGGAGTTATTAAAATATATTTTAAGAAAAATAAAAGTTTGAATGAATAAGTGTACTTTTGCACTTCCATAATATCTAAAATTCGAGTGGTTTTAGATTATGAAAAATAAATTGGAAAGAAAAGAGGATTTGCAAATTGATGAAGTCTGACAAAAAAGAGAAACAATTGTATCTTGACGTATTTGGTGCAAGGGTACATAATTTAAAGAATATTGATATCAGTATTCCCCGCAATCAGTTGGTGGTTATTACAGGATTGAGTGGGAGTGGAAAATCCTCTTTGGCATTTGATACCATTTATGCTGAGGGACAACGCCGATATATTGAAACTTTTTCGGCGTATGCCCGACAATTTATTGGCGATATGGAACGTCCTGATGTCGATAGAATTACAGGGCTAAGCCCTGTGATTTCCATAGAGCAAAAAACCACAGGAAAAAACCCGAGATCAACTGTAGGAACCATTACCGAAATTTATGATTACCTTAGATTGTTGTATGCAAGGGTAGGGGAGGCTTACTCTCATATTTCGGGTGAAAAAATGGTAAATTATACCGAAAATCAAATTATTGATATTGTTTTTGAGAAGTTTGATAATCAATCTTGCTTGATATTATCGCCTTTGGTAAAAGGTAGAAAAGGACACTATCGTGAATTGTTTGAAAAAGTTCGAAAACAAGGTTTTTTGAAAGTACGGGTGGATAATAAAATTATGAACCTTGAACCGGATATGAAAGTGGACAGGTATAAGGTGCATGATATTGAAATTGTGGTAGATAAGTTAACCATTCAAGAAAAAAACAGGAAACGAATAACAGAAACCATAAAAACAGCTTTAAAATTTGGTGAAGATGCTGTAATTGTTCATGATGTAAAGGAAGATAAATCTCATTTTTATAGTAAAAATTTGGTAGATCCCATTACTGGAATTTCTTACGAAAAGCCCGAACCTAACTCATTTTCTTTTAATACGCCTTATGGTTCGTGTCCACATTGTAACGGATTGGGGGAAGTTTCGGAAATTGACATGAAAAAAATCATTTCCGATGAAAATTTATCAATTCGAGAAGGAGGTTTTGCACCTTTGGGAAAGTATAAAGACAGTTGGATTTTTCATCAGGTATATGCCATTGGAAAGAAATTTGGATTTACATTAGATACCAAAGTCAAAGACATTTCTGAAAAGGCAATGCACACCATTTTATATGGTTCAAATGAACAATTTGAGGTAAAAAATGAATATTTGGGTGTAACTTCAACCTACAAACTAAATTTTGAGGGCATTGTCAACTTTATTCAGTCTCAAAAAGAAAATACTAACTCCAAGAGTATCAAAAAATGGGCAGAGGGATTTTCAAACAAAATTACTTGTCCGGAATGCCATGGAGGTAGATTGAAAAAGGAATCTTTGTCGTACAAATTGGCAGAAAAAAACATTGCAGAAGTGTCTGCAATGGATATGGATGTATTTAGGGATTGGATGCAGGATTTGCCCAATCATTTATCTAAATCTCAATACAAAATAGCCCAAGAAATTATTAGAGAAATTTTAACCCGCACCTCTTTTTTATTGAATGTGGGATTGGATTATTTGTCATTGCACCGTTCCTCAAAATCCTTGTCGGGTGGAGAGGCGCAGCGCATACGTTTGGCAACACAAATTGGCTCTCAGTTGGTTGGCGTATTGTATATTTTGGATGAACCGAGTATAGGATTACATCAAAGAGATAATCACCGATTAATCAATTCGTTAAAATCATTGCGAGATATTGGAAACTCTGTCATCGTAGTGGAACATGATAAGGACATGATTTTGGCGGCAGACCATGTCATTGATATTGGTCCGGGTGCCGGAGTTTTGGGAGGAGAAGTAGTAGCTCAAGGCGTTCCCAATAAAATGAGGACTTGTGATACACTTACTTGTCAGTATATTAGCGGAAAGCGAGAAATAGAAGTGCCAAAGAAAAGGCGAAAATTAGGGAAATCGCATCTAATAATTAAAGGGGCAAGGGGAAATAATTTGAAAAATGTAACCCTTAAACTGCCTTTGAAAGGATTGATTTGTATTACCGGAGTATCAGGAAGTGGAAAATCCAGTTTGATTAACGAAACGCTTTATCCTATCTTAAATCAACATATTTATCATTCGGACAAAAAGCCGTTGCCTTACGACAGTGCCGAGGGACTAGAACATATTGATAAAATTATTGATATTGACCAATCACCTATTGGAAAAACACCACGTTCCAATCCTGTAACTTATACCGGCGTATTTAATGATATTCGACAGTTATTTGCAGAAACTCCGGAAGCCAAAATAAGAGGTTATAAACCGGGCAGGTTTTCATTTAATGTAAAAGGAGGACGTTGTGAAACCTGTAAAGGTGCCGGCGTAAGGATTATTGAAATGAATTTTTTGCCGGATGTGTATGTGGTTTGTGAGGATTGTAATGGAAATCGTTACAACAGAGAAACGTTGGAGGTGAGATATAAAGGCAAAAACATCAATGATGTGCTGAATATGACCATTAATCAAGGGGTGAAGTTTTTTGAGAATATTGCTTATATCAAACGTAAACTAAAAACATTGCAAGATGTGGGGTTAGGTTATATCACATTGGGACAAAAATCCACCACGCTTTCGGGTGGTGAAGCACAACGTGTTAAACTCTCTACGGAATTGCTGAAAAAAGATACCGGCAATACCTTATATATTTTAGATGAACCTACCACCGGTTTGCATTTTGAAGATATAAAAATATTAATGGATGTATTGCAAGCCATTGTTGATAAAGGAAATACAGTATTAATTATCGAACATAATATGGATGTCATTAAGTTGGCAGATTATATCATAGATTTAGGTCCTGAAGGTGGTGCCAGAGGCGGACAAATTATTGCCGAAGGAACACCCGAAGATATTATAAAATTGGAAAATAATTATACAGGAAAATATTTAAAAGAAGTTTTATAGAATATTATTTGATTGATTTTTATTATATCTCTTAAATTAGAGTGATTATTATTGATTTAATTTTAGAAGTAGTTTATAATATTTCTTTTTATCTCTCGTTATATCATTCGTAAATATAATTACATACAGAGAAAAATATAAACTTAGATTACATTTAGTTAATGAATATATCAGCCTTAAAAAAAATAATCCTTATCTTTTTTGTTGTTAGTATTCCTTTTGCAGGAAGTTATGCACAGCCCAATTTTTTTCGCTCAAAAGTAGAAAATATGCCTGTGTATGATTTTGCACCTTACCATTTTGGTTTTTTGATAGGGATTAATCGAATGAATTTTTCTCTCAATACTATTGATAGGATGCATGGAAAGTTTTACAATCCGGCTTTTGCTGATGATGTATTACCCACACCGGATTCTTTAAGAGTTTTAAAGATTGATCAAAAAGAGGAGTTTGGATTTACCGTAGGAATTATCGGAAGTTTAAAAATTAATCGATATTTTTCTTTGCGTACAATTCCTTCTTTGAGTTTTGGGGAGCGATTATTAAATTATAATATTGAAACTTTTAAGTATGGACTTTCTGCTGATACAGTATCAATGGTAAAGAGGAGTCCTTCAACTTATATTAATATCCCCATTCATATAAAGTATAGTTCTGAGCGATATAATAATTTTAAGATGTATGTATTTGGCGGTTTATCTTATATGGTAGATTTGGCTTCGTTATCAAGGAAAAGGCAAGAGGAAGCAAAACGAGGAGTGATTATAAAGCTAAATAGGCATGATACTGCGCTTGAAATAGGCATGGGCTTCCACCATTATTTTAACTTTTTTAAGTTTGGGTTAGAAGCTAAAATGTCTTATGGCTTAACCGATAATTTAAAAAGAGAATTGAATATTTATTCTCAAAGTGTTGAAAATCTAAGGAGTAAGATTTTTCAATTGGCAATTACAATTGAATAAAAAAGAAAAAACGAAAAAAAATGCATTTTTTTCAACTAAAAGCTTGCAGGTAAAAAAAGTTTTCGTATCTTTGCACCGCAAATGGGAACAATGGTCCGTTCGTCTAGGGGTTAGGACGCCAGGTTTTCATCCTGGTAACAGGGGTTCGATTCCCCTACGGACTACAAAAAAACCTAACAATTGAAAGATTGTTAGGTTTTTCCTTTTTTAGACACTTCACACATTTTCTTATGCAATAATTTAATGGTTAATATTTAAATTATTGCAAGTAAAAAACTTAATTTCCGGGAATATTATTTTTAATCTCCAACAAAAATTTTTTCACATTCTCTAATGTTTTTATTACCTCAAATTTCTCTTCTGTTTTATTGCTTCGTTTACTTATAATATCCTTAGCACCTTGCAAGGTATAACCTTTTTCTTTTACCAGATTATAGATCATGTGAAAATAATCAATATCTTTATTAGAAAAGTATCGGTTACCTTTTTTGTTTTTATAGGGCTTGATAATATCAAATTCTTTTTCCCAATAGCGAATTAAAGATGTATTTACATTAAACATTTTTGCTACTTCTCCGATACTATAATATATTTTTTGGGTGTTTTTACGTTTTTTATTCATAATTAATTCGTTTAATGGGTCAAGTATAAAAGCAATAGTAAAATTAAAAAGTCTAAAATTTTAATTTCAACATTGCACTTACCCAAATCTTATTTTTTTGCTAATTTACAAAAAGCAAATAAAAAATAAGGTTTAGCCGTAAAAATACTCAAACTTTGGATTAAGTAACTGAATGGCTATTTTCCAACACGCTGCCTTTATTAGCTGTTAGTAATAAACTTATAAAGCGAGCTTTTTCATAGCTAAAAAGAGGAGTTCTTTGTTTTGTACAGTATTTTATTATTGTAATACTTCGATGGTTTTTTTATATAAGTTTTCTAAACTGTATTCCTGACCTTGTAAATTTCCGAAACGTAATCTTAACTCAATCAATAAACCTTTGGTATTCTCTATATCATTTGATTTTAAGTATAATCTTTCAGCAATATTTTCAATTGATGTGCCCATGATTAGCTGTTGTAATTCGTAAGTCGCATTAACATACTGTAATGTTTTAAAATCAAACTCCGATGTTATTCCTATTGACTGAGCCGAAGTCCACGCTGAATTTAAGAGAGGTTTATTAACTATACTCTTATTATCAAGAATTATTTGTAAAGGCAAATAACCTTTTGTTTCGGCTATCTTTTGAATACTATCTTTATTTTCAATTAAATTATTAAGATTTTTGAGAATATCATTATGATCTGCTATCCAATCTTTTAATATTTTTTGATTGTCAATTAGTTCTGTTTTAATTTTTTTTAGCGCATTATTTTTATAACTGTTTGTCTTTGCATCTTGATATGTTTTGTTAATAAAAAGGGCAAAAAGCACACTAAATACAATCAGTAATCCTTCCCCAAGATATTTTTTAAAATTCGTTTTATTTTTTTGTTTTTTCATTTGATTAAGATATTGTGTACAATAGTCAGTGTATAAACTGTAGTGAATAAAAAAGCCTAAAACTTTAATTTCAGCACCAAACCTTATTTTAATTTTTCAAATTTACACAAAAAATATAAACCCAAATCTTCTCAATATCCCGATTTGCTTCTTGACTGGTTACTCAGTTTTAGCCATAATTCTAATTTTTTTCAAATACCAATTATTGGTATTTCTTAATTTTGTTCAGATTGGTTGTAACTAACAGAAAACGTATAAACGAAGTAGCAAAATTTAATAGCCGAAAATTTGAATATTTCTTTCGTAAACACTTGATTCTTCAATTGAGTTTAAATTCAAATTGAATTATTTTTATTACCTAATAGCCAATCAACTGCATTTATTTGTTTCACTCCGTTATGATTTCCTGTTTCGTAATCCATTGTAATGAGTAATCTTTCATTAAAATCAGGAATCCTATTAAACGGAGCAAGT
>PDWJ01000413.1_pt1 | contig 64598 bp, 55 predicted proteins | sample 1430881 | NCBI WGS metagenome assembly PDWJ01 (sample SAMN01162460, study PRJNA174530) | Oral metagenome, whole genome shotgun sequencing project. | biome: Marine environment; feature: Marine mammal; material: Swab sample of the gingival sulcus; isolation source: swab sample of gingival sulcus... | reverse complement strand
GGATGCTTCCGGCGGGGCTCCCGCAATAGGATGAAAACTACGGGCAGAAAAGAGAGTTCTCTCTAATTTGAGTTGGTACTAAAAAGGGGATGTTGACACGACCACCGAATGGTAGTCTGTAGATCTTTTTACCATACCGCTTTGAGCGGTTCACAATTATAAAGTCACCGGTTTTACCGGTAGATACTTGCTCCTACTACAATCACGCCGCAAGCGGCAGGGTATTAGCCCCGGAGCTTCGCAATAAAAACAAATGGTCGGGGCGGTAGGATTCGAACCTACGACCTCCTGCTCCCAAGGCAGGCGCGCTAACCAGGCTGCGCTACGCCCCGAATGAGATGGCCTGTACATGAGAATTGACAGGAAGCGCTTTTGTACCTTAATTCTGCTGAAATTGCAACCATCCTTATTTGGCATCGGAGGTCTTTATTTTACCTGACTCTGTACTTTGCCCGAGCCGCGGAGGGCTGAGCGATTGGGAAACCCGTGAAGAAAAAATGTTGACACCCGGCATTACCTCTTATATATTCCCTACACTTCCGCCTACGATCGTCTTCTCCTGACAACAGGTCAGCAAAATGAACAGCGTGGCGGACCCCTAAAAAACCAACAAAAACTTCAGAGTATTGAAGTGAAGGCTGCCTTCCTCGGTAGCTCAGTTGGTAGAGCAGGTGGCTGTTAACCACCCTGTCGGCGGTTCGAGTCCGTCCCGAGGAGCCAAATATCCCCAGAATTCTTTAGGTATACTACACTGAATTCCTGGGGTTTTTTTTGCCTTTTGCAGAGATCGTTCCACGTCGATGTAACATCTTTCTGCTTTGCCCTTAAGAGCGTCTGTGACAAACATCTTCCGATACCTGACCTGCCTGATGGTTGTGTTCCTGAGCCTGGTGCTGAGCCATGCTGACGGATACTCGCGTTCCAGGTGGAGTCACACACAGCCGGAGATCAATCTGACCCATGTCTTTATGGGGGAAATTAACCGGAAGGGCAAGCCGGTCGGGTACCATTCGCGGCCTGGAGGAAAGGATCCTGATAATGCTCGAGTGGTAAAAATTCTGGCCAGGTCAAACTGTCATGGTGTGTACACCGCCCGTGTGGCGTTGTTTGACTCTGCTGCCGGAGCCTGGAAAGAAAAATTTTCTTCTTTCTTTCCAGATAACCTGGCAAAAAAGGAAGTCGTGGAAGCAATTCTGCATGCTTGGAAAAACAAAGAGAAGGGCCGGCAACGCCCCTGGCAGGGGCCTTCAGGCCTGGGCTTTACCATTCAAGGCTATCTGAACAAACGAGGAAACATTACTACAGCCTTTCCCCTTTACCGGAAGGAGTCACCCGGGCAATGTACCCCTTGAAGTTCATCAGGCGCGATAACCAACCAGAGGTGACTGCCGCTGCCGAATACCAGATGCTCGCCATTTTTCTGACAAGCGATGTTCAGGATGAGGTAACCGCAGGGGAGATGCAGCAGGAAATTGCTGCCGCTCTCGAAGCTTCGACCTCCTGCACCTTCACCAGTAATGGCCACAGCATTGAAATGGACGAAAAGGGGATGGTTTGTCTGTCCAGTTTGTTTAGCGATGCTCAGGACGAGCACCTCAGCGGAGCTATGTTGTTGTCCGCCCTACAGCACTGGGAGTTTTTTCTGGGCGCGGCAAAGCTGTTAGTTTTTTCTCCAAAATTCTGACTGTTTTTTGTCAAATTTCTGACCTTTATGTCTTTTGCCCGCATACGCGCAGTGCCCCCTCCAAAAAGCCATTGTAATTACCTGTAATAAAATGGAAAATATTTTTTGGGGTTTGGTTTTTTTTTTGCATCATTGTTGTGACTTCTTCATAGCCAACTTTTCTTGTACACAGGGAGCGATGATGCGAAAAATTTTTACTGGAATATGCGGTGGAGCAATACTGTTCTGCGGGACCACGACATTGGCAAAGCAGCCCTCCATAGACCTGGGGGTACGCGCCGGTACCCTTGGTGGAGGCCTGGAAGCTGGTCTTGGCCTGAGCGACAACGTCAATCTCAGGGCTGGGTTCAACTATCTGACCTTCTCCTTTGATACGACCATTTCCAATATTGACTACAAGATGGAACCGGAGTTTAAAAACCTTTCGCTCCTGTTGGACTGGCACCCTTTTGGCGGAGGGTTCAAGGTTATTGGTGGTGTTTTTATAAATAACAACGAGATCAAGGTGTCTGGCAAACCGCGCCGGGACACCTTGTGGCAGGATTATACTGTTCCTCCCCAATACAATGCTCTTCGTTCTCTGGCGGAAACAGTGGAGGTAAACGGTAGCGTCGATTTCAATCCGGTGACGCCTTATCTGGGGCTTGGCTGGAATTCCAATGTGGACCGCGAGCCAGGGTGGGGTTTTGGGGTTGAACTAGGGGTAATGTTTCAGGGGAAACCCGAGGTTTCGACACTGACCGCTTCGGCTGCTCCACCACTGGGATATTTTGCTGATCATCCTGCGGTGGTTCTTGCCTTAGAAGAGGAAAAACAGGCAATCCAGAATGAACTAGATGAGTTCGAGTATTATCCGGTTGCCCAGTTCTCCATTAACTATACTTTCTGAACGGGCCCACTTTTCTGCTGTTAAGCCTCAAAAGTTGTGCTTTATCGCTATTACTAAAAAAAGCGCACTCATGCTTGTACTATAACGCATGAGTGCGTCGTTGTGCTCGTACAATTTATCCAACACGCGGAGTCCAGATGATCTGTTTTTTTCGTTGTATAAAGTTTATAAAAGCATGGCCAGAAGCAGCATTTAGTAAAAAGAAATATTTGATAAGATAGAAAGGGTAAAATTTTTGATTACCTTTTCGTATCTGAGGGTTCAGTATTCCACCTGTATATCCCACTGTCTGCACAACAAAAAGAGCAGTATAAAGACTGTTTGTCAGGGCCAGTAACCCACTGGTAACATAAGCGCATAATAGGAAAACAAAACAAAAATAGCGCAACAGTTTATGTGACCATAGCTGCCAGGCAAAGAGTACTCCTGCCCTTCCCCAGAGAAGAGCACGCATATCCCAAAGCGCCCAGAGTGCACGAAGGCCTACTCTTACCCGCATGCGGTATTCATCCGGAGTTGTCTTGAGTGAAGCTTCGGTGAGCAGAGCCTGTGATTCATATTTTACTAAAAAACCCTTTTCCACAACGCTCAACGGCTGAACAAAATCCGGGAGCTGATCGGGCCGCAAGGGTCTGTAGAGGTGTTTGCGCATGGCGTCTATCCCACCATCTACTCCGACGACAGAACCTAATCTGTTTTCAGCCTCTCGCAGTTTATTCTCATATCTCATATAGGCTGAACAACCATCTCCTATCGGTGTGCCATCCTGGGAAACATATACCATCTTGCCGGTTACATATCCTACTGCAGGGTCGGCAAAGTTAGCAACCAGGTGCTTCAAGGCGTCCCGAGCATACAGGGAATTGGCATCTGAGAAGACGAGAATTTCTCCCCGGGCGACCGGTACGGCCATGTTCAGTGCTGCTGTCTTACCTGCCCGTGGCGCCTGTCTGTACAGTGATACTCGCGGATCGGCAAACCCCTGAACAATCTGCTCCGTTTGATCCGACGATTCATCTGAAATAACGATGATCTCGAGCTTGTCTTGCGGGTAGTCAAGTTGCAGTTTATTGTTGATCGTCTCACCGATGCTCTGCTCTTCGTTATACGCAGCAATGAGAATGCTTACCAGCGGATGTGACGAGTTTGTTATTTTTTCCTGTGCCTTACATTTGCCAAACAAATATACACAAAACGGATACCCGGCATACACATACAACACCATACAAATCGAACACCAGAACAGCGCTTCTAGGAATAACATCATAAGCTCTCAGTGTTCTCATGGTTGAGGAGAATTGAATACATAGTGAAGAAATCTCGGGTACATGCTCGTACTAAAATTGATCATCGCCTGTTCACAACCGTTACTTTCCTTACTGGAAATACAGCTCAACCTGACAAACGCACTCTCTTCGCCCTTTCCTCGCAGGCGAGCAAACAACGCCGCTATTTTTTGCCTGATTGTATCCGCCGAAGCTGTGTCCATGGCTTGAAACCAGTAAATAAGCCGTTGCTCTTCTTCCCCTCGTCGAACGGTCATAGCCGAATAGGCAATATGTGCATCAAGGTCCTTTATCTGGAGACTCCCTCGCTGTCGATTGCTTATAACCCAACCCTGACCAGGAAAACAAACAAGTGGATCATGAGCGGCGCCGATACTTGCCCCCTCAAGATAATACCCTATGTACAGGGTAATAATCTCATTCTTTTGACGATACTGCTGGTAAATATAGTCATCAAGTGCCAATGCTTCAACAATCTCTGTATCCAGGGGAACAGGTGAAAGGCGTTCCCAGCCAGGAATATCTGAGAGAGCCTCCATCAATGGCGCAGCTTTTAATGCTGACCTTGATTTTGGCCGAGATTGCACTAGAAATGCGGTTCCTAAGCATAAAAAAATTGTGATAAAGAGGGTTATCTTTCTTGAGGATCCCATCTAACAAGCACTCCCTTGAGCAGATAAACAATGAAGACCGAAAAGATAAAGATAACTGTACCAAAAAAGGTATGAAGTGCTCCTGTTGTCAAATCAACCGATAAATAATGATATCCCATTATCATTAAAAGCACTCGGAAAATATTAACGGTAATAGCTGCGGGTATTCCACTTATGAACAAAATAAACCGGAGGTGATTTTTCCGCAGAAAAAAATAGGCCATGATCGCACACAGACAGAGGAGGGTCATAAGAGAGCGAATCCCGCTGCATGCCTTGACCACTTCAAAGGTTTTTTCAGGAAGATAAAGAACATTTCCTTCCCGAAAGACAGGAATACCCAAAAGCGCTGTTATGCTGACACTTACCTTTGATACAAGCAGTTGTAACGGAATGGTGAGAGACGTATAGACCTGTTCAGGGATTGGGATCATGAAGAGCAGAAAGGTAATGGGGAAACTGGCCTCTTTGAAGACCGACCATCCAAAGAGGAACCAGACAGCACCCGCAACAGATCCTACCAGGGAAAGGGATGCCACGGTTTTGATACCCGCATACATGGCCAGTACATACAGAGTCAAAAAAATGACAAAACAGATCCCTCCTGGCGGTGACCAGTGAGTACGAAGCTGTTGAAATGCCTTTCTCTTCGACCAAAGCAAATAGAGACTCAAAGGGGCGACGAAAAAACCATGAGAATAATCGTCTGAACGTATCCACACGCTCACCAGGTCTTTCAGGACTGGTTGATACGCTACCAGAAATGCAGTGAGTGCCATGAGCAATAAAAAAAGATGTACAGCATCACCTTGTTTTTTAACCATAACAGTAGATAATAAATAGCATTAAACAGAATACAAATAATGATTTTTCTGGATTATTGTTTTCAACAAGTGCCGGAGTATAATTCAATATTACAGCGTTAACCCTGCTATAGAGCGGCACCCATCGGGCCGAAGTCAAAGTCTTGCAATAGGCGTTCAAAACGATCTGCAGTTTTGTCCAGATTTTGATAATGTCGAAATCTTGAACGGAGTCGAGCCTTGGTAACTCTTGGTTGGGCAACATCAATTTCCCAAGGGTGAAGATAAAAAATAAAAGGCTCTTTCTCCTCTTCGTTGATTTTTTTTAGTGCATATCGAGTAAAACGATAAGGAAACAGTCTGAAGTATCCGCCTCCCGATACAGGCAAATTTTTACCCAATAGAGTGAAGGTTGAAAGAGGAAATTCCACCAGGTTGTGTCCTTTTAGCTGGTAGCGAAATCGTGGAGCATCCGGGATTCCATAATTGTCATGGAGCACAGGGAAAATTGAGGAGTCGTAGGTGAAACCAAGATCTTCAAGGATATTCAGAGCCCAAAGCGAACGACGGGTGATGGAATATGTTGGTGCTCTATATCCAAGAACCGGTTTACCTGTAATCTGCTCCAGTATCTCTTTTGCCCTGCTACTATCATTATGGAACTCCTCGGGGGTCAGGTCGTATACCTTTTTATGCCAGTAACTATGGCAGCCGACCTCATGGCCTCGACGGTCAATTTCTCGGACAACCTGCGGGTAGTGTTCAGCAATCCAGCCTACAATAAAAAACGTCGCTTTTACATTATAGTTATCTAGAGTATCAAGTAGATCGAAAGTGTTTTTTTGAACTCGACACGGATAAGAGAACCACTCTTCAGGGCTGATAACATCGTCAAAAGCGGCTACCTGAAAAAAATCTTCAACATCAATTGTCAAAAAATTATTCATCATCTCCGTCAAAACTATTTTTTCTATTAGGAGGTTATCTAAGCCCTAGTTTTATTGAGGCCAATAATTATAGATGGCAACCAATGTATTGAGTGCAACAGTCTTTTTCCTCGGAAGGCGTTCCGGATAATTCCTGTTCTCAATGCATAGGTTATTAGGGAAAAATAAAGTCGATTCGAATAGCCCGTGCCTTGCGGCGGTCCCCCGGCTTACGGACATTTAAGTTCGCACAGTCCCCCTGGGAGTTAACGAGTGCCCGGAACACAGCTGATACAGCTGAAATTTTCCAGGTTTAATGCCCCTTTCCGGGAAAGGGAAGAAGCTCCCCCGCCTTCAGCTGAGGACTTCAGTAGGTTTTCGATACTATTGATAAATATGCTATCGCCAATGCTCTCATTCAAATGAGGCTTCAACGTTTATGTCAGAAAAAGACTCTTTTACCTTGAGCATAACTGATCATGGGGGATTTAAGCAAGATATTTGAAGTTCTTTTCATATTTCCCTCTGCTGTGATGATTCTCGCTCAAGTGCCGCTCTCTGCATGGGGGTACTCTCCGCATATCTTATAAGTATCGGAGTAATTATAGCCAGTTCCCTTTGTCCTGTAAAAAGCAGTTGTAGTAACTTCGAGTCGTCCTGAGGGGAAAGGTTTTGACCCGGATAACTAGGCGTTAATAAAAAGAGTTACTGCTTAACAGTACGCATATCCTTCTGGTAAACGATGCTGGCGAGCAGTAGTCAGAACTGGTGGGGGCCCAGCGGTGACAACTGATCCGGTCGGCAACCAGGGGTAAATCTGCTGTTTCTTAAAAAGGAGTTCATAGAAAAATACTCATGAAAAATGCAGGCTAGGTGAGGTTAGTCTCAGAGATGCCCTGCATCCGTCGTTCCACAAGATCTGTCAGCGCCTTGGCCGCCTTTTCCGCAGGTATGACATCATGGCTGCCAAGGCTTTTGAAGAACGCCGTGGCAATGCCCTGTTCCTCGCGGCCCCAGGAGCTGGTATCACCCCGACGACTGTTGTCTGCCGGCCATGGCAGCTGGCTGTAGTCTCGTCGGCCATGGGCCCAGTTGATCACATGGGCATAGAGGAGCAGGGCTCTGTCAATGAGGATATAGAGGAGCTGGATGTTTTCTGCCGGTCCTACCTGCAGATGCTGGCCGGTTGCCGGCAGGCCGGGAAGTCGGACGGTGGAGAGTTGTTTTCCTTTGAAGGCCGCGCCGAGGGCACCAGCCACACCGCCAAGGGAGGAAAAGACACCGAAACTGAGGCCGGCGAGTGACAGGTCGATACCGGCACCAAGGGTTGCCCCGCCGATGGCGCCTGCCAGGGTGAGCTGGCCCTGTGAAAGCCCGAGAAACTGCCAGGTCCGTTCACTGAACAGATCTTCTTCCAGGATAGAATGCGGCGGCAGCTCCACCCGGAAGAGATTGTGCCGGTAGAGCCGGCGGATTCGGGCATGGGTCTGCTGCTCGCTTTGCCGTAGAAAAGTGCTGTACTGTGTAAGCAGCGCCTGGCGTACATCCGCCTCGGTATCCTTTTTTATGAGGCGGGCTGAGCGGCTGTAACTGAGGGTCTTAGCAAGCATGGTCACGATGAGATGTGCGGCCTGACTGCTGCGTTCACGCCAGTCCAGGCGCAGCCCCTCGATTACCTGATCGAGTGCTGGTTCCAGATCCTGGTCAATGGCACGCAGGCTTTCCAGCAGGGCAATACGCTCGGCAAAGGTGGCCCGGTTGGCGTTGAATATCCGTACCACGTTGAAATGCCGTTTGAATTCCCGTCGCCAGTCTTCCATATAGCCGGGCTCTCCCTGCTTGCTGTTGATTACTGCCATACGCGGTGCTCCACTGAGCCGCAAAATTTCCATTTCGGCAAGATCGGTGTTGCGCACAGGCCGCGAGCCGTCTGCCACGAAGATGACCCCAGCCCCGTCACGGACAGGTCGCAGCAGTTCGCAGTCATCGGCAAAGGCTTCCTGTGTCCGGTGAGCGGCGATAAAATTGGCAAGGATGTCGGTGCCTTCATCGTGCTGCCTGAGCCAGGTCAGGATACGGCGCGGGTTCTGGAACCCGGGTGTATCAACGAAACGCAGGAGTTCTTTGCCGTCGATTCGAACCGGAAAGGCCTGGCAGCGGGTGGTCTCTCCGGGGATGGGGCTTACCCGTACCGAGTCGTCCTCGGCCAGGGTGGAAAGGACCGCGGATTTTCCCTCGTTGGGATGGCCGATGACCGCAAAAACCGGAGCGTTTGTCTCCATCATGCCGCCCACCCGCAAACGTGAAGGTCTGGATCACCCAGGGCGGTGAGCCGTTGCTCCCAGATACCAACGTCTTCCGGTGATGGTGTGGTGAGGGGCGTGTCGGCCGGTCTGCCCAGCAGGAGCACGGTGACTGGAACGCCAGCGCCAAGGAGTTGGCGTAGTTCCCTGATCATGAAAAGTTGCTCACCAATGGGGGGTTGCCAGGCCTCCTGAATGATCAGCAGGCCAGCCAGAGGGCCTGTCAGAGCAGTGCGGAGCTCTTCAATGCTGGTATCGGGTTCGCCGCTAAAAGAACAGAGGTCGGCGCTGGCCAGCGGCAGTGAGGGCAATCCCTGTGCCAGTTCCGGCAGATGGACCTGGCCAGACAGCTCCTCAGGTACCAGCACCTGGAAGGTGGCATGTCCTCCTGTTGGTTGGGTCAGCGAGGGCTGGTAATGGTGGGCTTTTTCGATTTGTCTCTGGTCGCCCCTTTGCCAAGGGGCAGGCTTACCGTTATCTGCGGTGGTGATAATTGCCGTGCGCATCCGGGCGAGCAGGCGTTGGCCAGCATTACCGCCTGGCTGCAGGGTAGCCAGGCGTCTGCCCAGGAGGATGTTGCCGATCAGCAGTAGCAGCAACCTGGGCACCAGGCCGTAGACCAGCAGCGTCATGCAGAGAAAGGGCCACCAGGAGGCCAGATCTGCGGTTGCAAGTTGAGAGATCCCCTCCTTGAGGACCAGATGGCTGCCTTCTACCTGCGCTGCGGTCGGCAGGGCAGCAGGCAGACACCAGGACCAGGGCAGGGCCAACCAGCTGGTAATCTGCCAGACCTGTTCTGCGGAGAGAGCCAGGGTTGACTGCCAGCCAAAGGCCACGTCAGTGAAGATCACCTTCATCAGGGTCGATGCCACGGCGCCGGCACTGAATCCGGCAGCCAAGCCCTGGAGCAGCAGAAAGGGTGGTAGGCTGACCACCGACCGATACAGGCCTGTACGCGCCAGTACCCTGCCGTTTTTTGCGGCCAGCCGTTGTCGTTGCTCGCCGTTGAGCCGTTCCCGTGCCAGCGTCTTGACACGAAAGGTGAGCTGCAGCAGGCGGCGAGCCAGCAGACGCCGCAGCCCGGAATTGTCAGTCTGCTGACCAGAGAACCGGCGAATCGTCAGCAGTGCTCCCTGCAGGAGGAGAAAAACCAAGGGTACCCCTACCAGCAGGCCGAGAAATACGAAGACATTGACCGGCTTGGCGCCTGAGTAGACGAGCAGTCCGAACGCAGCACCACCGCCGGCGAACAGGCCGGCCAGGGGGACGAGTATGGCGGCGGCCCGGTAGATCTCCTTCCAGGCGTGGCCGGGGAGAAGCTCCCGGTCTTTGCCGGCAAGCTCCCGCCGGGCACAGAGCCATGCCAGTAGCATCCCTCGGTCATCTCCTGATGCATTGCTGAGCTGCTCGTCCAGGTCGAGAAAAATCTGCCGGTCTCGCCGGTACAGCTGCTCTTCATCTGCAGAGCTCAGGTTTCCTTCGTCTTCACCGAGAAAGAACTCCAGATCGAGTAGGTTGGCAATCGTCCAGCCGGAGGGTGTCTTGTCCTGCCATGATGGGGGCGGTTGTTGCTGCAATACGGCTTGCTCCTCAAAGAGATTTGTAGTAAAGGTGTTGCCCTACTCGCCTGAGGCTAGAAGGGGGTGAAGCGAAGGCACACATGGAATATCTGCGAGCACCAGAAGCCGGAACAACACCAGCAGCCCCAAAAAACGACTGGTTCATACAGGGCGTCAAGGCGGCCTGGCCTATCTGCCTGGGGTATGTCCCCATCGGCCTGGCCTTTGGGGTGCTTGCCCGGCAGGCCGGGCTTCCCACCTGGGCAGTGGCTGCGATGAGCCTGTTTGTCTTTGCTGGCTCAGCCCAGTTTATCTGTGTCGCTATGCTGTCGGCCGGAGCCTCGTTAAAGGCCATTGTTGTTACCACGCTCATGGTGAACTTGCGCCACATTCTTATGAGCTCAACCCTTGCCGTCTATCTTCATGGTGTGCATCGCTGGTTTCTTTCGTTGTTCGCTTACGGGATCACTGACGAGAGTTTTGCCGTCAATATGACCCGGTTCAGGGAGGGCGGCTGGAACCGCTTTGCTGCCTTGACCTTGCATCACACCGCCAATATTGCCTGGGTGCTGTCCACGATCATTGGAAGCGCTGTGGGGCAGTTTATTCCCAGGGGTGCGCTGGGGACCGATTACGCCCTCACCGCGATGTTCATCTGTCTGCTGGTCTTTCAGCTGCAGAGCCGGTTGTTCATCGTTACCGCCCTGATCACCGGGTTTCTCGCTGTGGCATGGAACATTCTGATTCCCGGAGACTCTTACATAATCGGTGCATCAGTGTGCGGGGCCACCATCGGCTACCTCCTTAAACGGCGGCGGAGGTTGCCTTGAGTACGCTTGACTATCTGCTTCTGTTCATCGGTATGGGGCTTGTGACCTACATTCCCCGCTGGCTGCCATTGATTTACCTGGCTCATCGGCAGTTGCCCCGGTGGCTCGTTGACTGGCTGAGCCTGATTCCAGTGGCCATTCTCAGTGCCTTGCTTGCTCCGGGGCTTTTTACTACCGGAGAACCAAAGGTCCTCGATTTCGGCAAGCCCGAGCTGTTGGCCGCTCTCCCTACCCTATTGTTCGCGCTGAAGACCAAAAGTCTGGGTGGTACAGTGCTGGTGGGCATGGCATTCCACTGGCTGCTGCATCTGCCGTGAGTAACGGAGGCGTGACGGCCGAGCGCCCCCAAGGATACCCAGGTTACTGTCACCAACCGCCAGGGAGTACCTTCAAGGTGCTGTGCTGATGGCACTGCAGGCGTGTTCATCTCGGACGCCGGCTTTGTTGACGCAGGGCCAGATCCATGAGGGTCAGTGCAGCCATGGATTCAACAACAGGGACGGCCCTGGGCACTACACAGGGATCGTGGCGTCCCTTGGCCTCAAGTTCCACTTGCCGTCCCTGAAAGTCAACTGTCTGTTGCGGTCTGCCGATGGTGGCCACTGGCTTGAAGGCGACGCGGAACAGGATGGCCTCGCCGTTGCTGATGCCACCCTGGACACCGCCGGAGTTGTTGGTAGCGGTGCGGAGTCGTCCATCAGCCTGGACGAACGGATCATTGTGCCGGCTGCCCCGCATCCGGGTACCCGCAAAACCTGAGCCGATGTCAAAACCCTTGGTGGCCGGGATGGAGAGCATGGCCTGGCCCAGTTGTGCTTCCAGCTTGTCAAAGACCGGCTCTCCCAGGCCTGCCGGAACATTGCGGCAGACGCAGCTGATAATGCCGCCGGTGGAGTCTTTGGCAGCCAACACCTCCTGTACCTGCTGTTCCATGCGGGCGGCCGCCTTCAGGTCAGGGCAGCGGATGATCGTCGCATCCACGTCGTTTCGGGTGAGGCTGAGAGCATCAATGGTACCGGCGGTTACGTCGCCTACCGCGCTGACCCAGGCAACAATTTCGATGCCATAGGTTGTCCGGAGCCATTTTTCAGCAATGGCACCGGCAGCGACCCGGCCAATGGTCTCCCGGGCACTGGAACGGCCGCCTCCACTGGAGGCACGGATACCGTACTTCATCTGGTAGGTGTAATCGGCATGGGAAGGTCGAGGGATGGCAGCCATCTCCTTGTAATCCGAAGGCCGATGATCGTTGTTGCGCACCAGTACCATGATGGGCGTTCCCAGGGTCATCCCCCTTTCCGTTCCCGAATAGATGGTTACAGTGTCGGCCTCGGTGCGCGGGGTGGACAGATCACTCTGGCCGGGCCGGCGGCGGGTCAACTGCCCCTGAATATCCGTCTCGGTGAGCTCCATGCCCGGAGGGCAGCCGTCAACCACAGCTCCTACGCCCTTGCAGTGCGATTCGCCGAAGGTACTGACACGAAAAAGGGTTCCAAAGGTACTGGACATGCTCTTCTCCAACCACTTCTCCCCAGTTGAGGAGAAGTTAACTATCCATAGAATAATTGAGGAGTTATCCTGTGAACACAATCCTATTACAGGAGAACCTCCTTGGCAATCGCTTTTTAGGAGACAGCCCTGTCTTGTGTCGGTGCCCGCTATTTCCCGGTGGTTAGCAAAGGATAAAACAGACAGACCTTCTTTTGCTATTTACCGTAATTAAACGGGAAAATCGCTGTACGGAATCAAAACCTGCTGGTATGATTACCACGTAATCCCTGTTCTGCCCATATACTGCCCTGGCTCTCCGGCGTGATGCAGAGAGGCCAGACGATGATTGTTGCGATGGTTTATCAGACCCTGCTTTTGGTGGAACCGATTGTCGTGCCCGGAGCAGCCGAGTACCTTTGTTTTGTTGCAGCCGCGCAGGAGGAGCTGAACTGATGGCCAGTGAGAGAATCCATGCGTATCCCATGGCGCTGGTGGAGTTTATTCACTCCCGCTGGAAGTATCCCGGAAACGAGGCGCCGTCCCGGAACACTGTCGGCTATCTCCCCGACAAGGAAGATCTTCGTCTGCTGTTTTCCACCTGTTACCAAGTGAGCATGATGTATGAGGAGGCGCGCCCCCTCAGTATGCGCATCATTCTAGTGAACAGCGCTGCCTTTCCGGCCCAGGAAGGGCCACCAGACAGTTTTTACCGGGTGCTCTTTGATCATCCTCGACCGCTTAATGAGTATGAGTTGCGCCGGTTGTCCCCGGCTGTCAGCTACGATCGATCGCTGATAGGCATAGAACTTGACGGGAAAAAGGGCTATCGGATCTGGGGACTGGTCAATTCGGGGACGCGCTGGCTACAGGCTGAGCGAGGAGGATTGCAACCGTGCAATCTCTTACCCTGCGCCCTGGTTGTCCATGTGAATGGCCCTGGCAGCCTGACGATCTGCCGGGGGGTAAACATTCTCGCTATTCTTCAGAACGGCAAAATCGTTGAACCGGCAGCAAACTGTTTTCAGTCCATGTGGATCAGGCGATTATTTACCCCGTATCGCAAAGAACTGCTTAAGGAGCATGAGGCGTATCGCCATGATTCCCCGGTGGCACTGGCCCGCATTGAACCGGGCTTTATCGCTGAACTCCAATTTCAGGTGTTGAAGAGAATCATCAGTGATACTCGAAATCTCAACCATGGCGGTTCTTTTGTTATCGTGCCCGACAGTCGGCTGGCGCCCATCGTCGATGGATCAGCGCCGCATATCCACCTTAAATACCGTTTTGTCGATGACGGTGTTATCCAGCGGGAGCGTTCCCTTATTCAGACCATCTGCAGAACTGCCTGCACCGCCCTTGGCAGCGACGATCAACCAGATCGGCTGATTACCTGGAAAGACTATGTGGTTCTTCAGCATAAGCTGCTTTACGATCAGGAAGAGGCCCTGTACGAGCATGCCCATTTTGTCGCGAGCCTGGCGGCTGTCGATGGCGCGGTTGTGCTGACGCCGGACGGACCGGTGGGTTTCGGGGGGATGATCGTTGGTGCCCTGGATAAACTTACCGAGGTGGCCAAAGCCAGAGACATTGAGGGCAAGGAGAGTGTCCTCGAGATGGTCGAGGGGGTGGGGAGCCGTCATCGTTCCATTTACCATCTCTGCAATGCCCTGCATCACGTCATGGCGATTGTCGTCTCACAGGACGGTTCTGTACAGTTGGTGAAATGGCTGGACGGCACGGTTACCATCTGGGATCTGACGACTACCGTTTTCAACGATGAGTCATAGCGATTTCTGCATCTCCTCCCTAACCGCCGTTACCTGCCAGCGAAGGGTCTCGCCTGCGAGGAATGGACGGATTTCACCATAACACTGGGGAACTTGCCAGGGGCGTTCTTCCAGGCGTACATACTTGGTTTCCGGAAGAAGCTGGTAGCGTTTGCAGGCAATGTCACTGACAAACCCCTGCAGCCGCTGCGGATGACCGGCCTCGACAAATATTTCAGCTAGGGCGGCCAGGGCGACTGGAGCTGTGAATACCCCTGCGGCGCACCCACAGCATTCTTTGGCATGGCGGGGGTGAGGTGCGGAATCTGAACCGAACATCAACCGGGGGTGACCGCCAAGGACCGCATCCCGTAGGGCAGCCCGATCTTGAGGTGTTTTGGCGATGGGTTTGCAGAAGAGCTCCGGACGCATCAGCCCGCCCACCACGTCATCAAGGGTGATCAGCAGGTGGTGGAGGGTGACAGTGGCGGAGATATTGTCAAAGCGGTTCAGGGTATCCAGGGCGTCAGCCGTGGTGATATGCTCCATCACCAGGTGGAGATTGGGGAAGGTGGTGGCCAATTCCTCGTAAATTGTGAGAAATTCCCGTTCTCGTTCGAGAACAAAACCACTGGATTCCCCGTGGACAAGTAGCGGAATACCAAGTTCCTCGAGCAAGGCGATTGTTCCAAATGCAGTTTCCAGGTCACGGACGCCGCTGTCGCTCTGCGTGGTGATGCCGGCCGGATAGAGTTTTACGCCGATGATCTGTTCCCGGCAGGCGGTAAGGGTTTCGCGCGAATATTCCTGAAAGAAAAGCGTCATCAACGGAGTGAAGTGATACCTGGCGCAGGCGGACTCTATCTGATGCCGATAGGTTGTCAGGCGATCACGGTTGGTGACGGGGTCCACGAGGTTGGGCATGATGACGCCGGCGCTGAAATGAGCGGCACTGAAGGGTGCCACCAGTTTGAGCATTTCCCCTTCACGCAGGTGCAGGTGCATATCCAGGGGGCTGGTCAATGTCAGTGACATGGCGTCTCCAGAGATCGAGATGACATCAGCGGCGATTACGATGCGGCAGGCTCCAGCCGCCACTAACAAAAAGAGCAGGCAGGTTTCGCCGGTTAGCCCAGGTCGGGCCTGTCCAGGGCGGGTTCGTATGGCCGTGCACAAAAAAGTGTGTCATGAAAACCGGCACCGATGACGCTGGGACAACGTTTACCGGTGGTGCCGGTCTTCTGCCGTCAACCGATCTGGCAGGGCGCTATTCTCGTTAATCGGTGGTATTTTTTTTCAGATCCACAAAGTGGGCTGCAGCCAGAGCGGCCGTGGCTCCCTCACCAGCAGCTATCACGATCTGCTTGGCGTACTTGTCACGGAGGTCACCAACGACAAAAATACCCGGGGTGCTGATTTCGCCCCTGTTGTCGGTGGAGACGTAGCCATCAGGGCTCAAAATCGTGCCTTCTGGAACCATGCTGTTGTTGGGAGAAAAACCGATGAAGATGAAGACGCCGTCAGTGGTAATACGTCGTTGTTCACCAGACTTGACGTTCTCCACCAGGACACCGTTGACCCCCTGTTCGTCACTGAGCACCTCTTTTGGAATCGTGTCCCAAACCACCTCAATCTTTTCTTCGGCAAAGATTCGCTCCTGCATGATCTTGTCCGCCCTCAGGGCGTCACGGCGGTGGACAAGATAGACTTTTGTCGCCAGTTTGGCAAGGTACAGGGATTCTTCCGCAGCTGAGTTGCCTCCACCGATGACAACGACGGTTTTGTTGCGGAAAAAAAAGCCATCACAGACCGCACAGTAGCTGACGCCCTTGCCGTAGTTCTCGTCCTCGCCGGGAATATTGAGCTTCTTGGGGCTCCCTCCGGTCGCAATAATAGCAGCATGGGTATGATAGACGGTCCCGTCGGCAAGGCGTATAGCGTGGTATTGTTGACCGGGCTCCACCGCGACAACTTCGCCGTTGACGATTTGCAAACCATAGTCCTGAGCATGTTGAGCGAAATTTTCCGAGAGGTCATGGCCGCTGATGTTGAGCGTCCCGGGCCAGTTATCCACGGCATCCGTCACCGTCATCTGGCCGCCGAGCGCGCCTTTTTCGATAAGCATTGTCTTCATAACCGAACGCATGGCATAGATGCCTGCGGTCAATCCACCCGGGCCGCCACCGATGATGATCAGGTCGTAGGCGTCATTTTTGTCAGGTGTCGAAATTGAAGTATTGGTTGTCTCCATAGTCGTCCATTGAAAAAGGTGGTTGTTATTGTTTGGCCATTGTTTTCTGGTGTTGAGTCCAAGTGGTAAGCAGCGAAGTACACACTTGAAAAACTACCATAGCCATTGTCCAGGTAAAAATAAAGTCGAGAAGATCTGAAAAAGGTATGCGGACAGGCAAATAGTTCTACTGGGTGTCGCAGAAGGGCTGCTCTAGGTGTGCCTCAACTTTTTCCGTAAAAAGTCTTGATTGTCCCCGATGGTTGTTTATACTGCTTTTTGATTATTTCTGTAACGTAGGCTGATTTTGGTAAAAATATCGTACCCAAGAGCATCATACAAAAAAGGAGGTGAAAAAAAAGAGAGGAACAGGTATGGTATTTTGTTGAGAGAAATTATTGTCTTAAGCATAAAGCAATTACACATGAGGTTATGACAATGCTGAAAAAAATCGCAGTCACTATGATGGCATCCGCTGTTTTTACTGTACCAGCTATGGCCATTGAACCCCCCCAGGGTGTTGAGATTCCCTGGCAGGGACCTTCTACGGCCTATACTTCCCGGTTGTTCAACAACATTTTAGAAGCTTATGGCCTACAACTTTCCACAGAGGCGGTGGCGCATGTCCCTGCCTCTTACGCCTCGGTTGTCGATGGCAAGGTCAAATTCAACAACAAGGCGATAGCCTACAAGCCAGCCAAGTATCATGCCATCCTTACCAGTTATGGTCTTGAATTGAGTCCACAAGAAGTTGCTGCAAAGCTGGGGACAAATTCCTATGCTTCTGTCAAGGATGGGAAGGTCGTTTTTGGCAAGGTGGTGACTGCCTACAACGGAAATGAGTGGAAAACTATCCTCAGCGCTTACAACCTGCCCGCCCCTCCACCCATGGCAGTCGCTCCGGCCAAGCAGGTGATTGGCGACAGCGATGGTGACGGCGTTACTGATGACAAGGATGCCTGCCCCGGTACTCCCAAGGGCGTTCAAGTTGATGAGCGTGGGTGCTGGTCACACTCTTCCCACCTGCTGTTCGACTTTGACAAGGCTGATATCAAGCCCGCTTATCAGCCGGTACTGGATGAAGCCAAACTGGTCTTTGATGCCTATCCGTCCATGAAGGTTGAGATTGAGGGATATACGGACAGCACCGGCCCTGAAGCTTACAATCAGAAGCTCTCCGAGAGGCGGGCCAAGGCAGTTATGGATTACCTGACCACTAAAGCAGGTATTTCCGCTGATCGCCTGAGCATTATCGGCTACGGTGAGAACAAGCCTGCCTATCCCAACGATAGTAAGGAAAATCGTGCTAAAAACAGAAGGGTACAGTTCAACCCGATGATGTAACTGCTGTTTTTTTTTAAAGTGAGTAGTAACAAACAGCCCGTGAAGCTGACCAGCTTCACGGGCTGTTTGCTGTTATAGCCGTTTGATTTTCCCTGTACTACCCTAGAAGATATCCTGATAAGAGGAGAACTTCTCCGCAGACGGGCTTTCAGCCTCCCTCGGCCACAGAACCAGGACCGGCCAGGGGCTTGAACGCTTTTTTACTGGCACCACACACCGGACATCTCCAGTCGTCGGGAAGATCCTCAAATTTGGTGCCTTTTGGTATTTTACCCTTACGGTCTCCTCTGTCAGGGTCATAGGTATAGCCACAGTTTGTCATCTGGCATTGGTACATATCTTTTGGATCAGCCATTGTGTTGTCTCCCAAGAATATTCATGGAACTACGGAACGCTCGTTTGTTAGTGAGCCGTCATAGACGGCCTCCAATAATAATATACTTTTTGTCGTTGTATAGCTTTTTTTGTAGGGGACGTCTCCTGTCGCCTGGCATTGTTGAGGGGCAGCTGTTTTTTTTACCTGCTGAGTCGCGAAGTACGGCGGCCGTATATCTCTTGTATTCCTGCCAGTAAGGGCGCGAGCAGGAAGAGCAGGGAGGTGAAGATCAAGGCGTTCCAGTTGCCTGTGCGATAGACCAGGCCGGTGATCGTGATACCGAGCCAGCCGCCGGTATAGTAGAAGAGTACATACAGGGCGTTTGCCCGACCATGACTGTTGTTGAGTTTGCGATTCAGGGCACCAACTGCAGCGGCGTGTACAGCGAAAAAACCTGTGCACAAGCCGATCAGGCCGGCAAGTACTCCGATCAGGGAAGGTGCGAGGAGGGCAGCTAAGGCCAGGGCCATGCTGATGACGCCGCTGCTGATCACCACACCGCTGCCAAAGTGGTTGGCGCAACGGCCGGCCAGCGGTCCCATGATAATTCCCACCACATAGGCAGAGTAGGTCAGGGTGATCATTTCCGTGGACAAAGCAAATGGCGTATGACTTAGCCGAAAGGGTAAGTAATTAAAGATAGAGGAAAAAAGAGCAAAACTTCCTGCCCCGCACCCATACAGGGGCAGGAGTTGCCGGTTAGAGAGCAGTTGCCGGTAGCTGGACGTCTTTTTTGCCTCTTCTCGAACCGTTGTTTCTTTGGGCAACCAGTAGAGCGCCAGTAGGGCGGCGGCCAGAATAAAGCCTGTTGCCGAGACAAAGGCCCAGCGCCAGTGCAACGGTGGGTGGATCCATCCTCCAAGAAACCTGCCACCGAGCCCGCCAGCGACAGTGGCAGAGACGTACGCCCCCATAACGACGTTGAGTCGATGCAGGGAAAGGGTTCGAGCGAGGTATGCGGCAACGCAGGTGGTCAGGGCGGGAAGAAACAATCCCTGGAGGAAACGGACAGCTATGAGGAGCGGGAGATTGGTGCTTAGAGCTGCGAGCAGACCACCAATCGCTACAACTGAGGTGCCAACGATGATAAGGGTTCGGATGGGCAGCCGGTCACTGAGCATGCCAAAGGGGAGGTTGGAGAGGGTGATGCCGAACAGTACTGCCGAAACGGTGAAGCTGACATGCACCATGTTGGCGGCAAACTCTTTGGCAAGGACCGGGAGAACCGGTTGGGTCAGATAGATATTGGTAAAGCTGGCCGAGACCAGCAGAAAGACCGCTAACTGTAAAGGCAGAGAGTGCCCGGAAGGGTTTGGGGGTTGCTGGTTCTTCATTCTGTACACAATGCACCGATGAAAAAGGGAGAAATACGTGTGTCACCTGGCAATGTATGCGCAGTTCTGACTCAAAAGTAATCTCTCCCTCTATAGTATATGTGGATAAGGAAAAAAGGTACTGAAAGTTCTCGTGACACCATGTTGAACGAGCATATGCTGTTTCCGAGAATTGGTGTTGTAGCTTTTTGATATATGTTTTCATGTCTGATATCTCATTCATATCTTGTTGTTTTTTTTATATAAAAGGCCCTTTTTCTGTGCCGCGTCAGTGTCGGGATCAGGGAGTTCCAGACCCGCCAATGGGCATTGACATCTCGTCGGTGCCGGGTGGCTGCCTTTTTTCTACTGCTGCAGGCAGGGGCAGCACTGACAGGTCGAAGCGATCGCAGGGCAATAAGGGACCTGCATCGTTGTTTTTTCAGGAATTCAAGTGGTGTCTCTGCCGGTGAACGGCAAAAAACAAATGCTGACATTCCTGGTGAATGGTTTACATTTCAGAGAAACGCAGCCGTATATTCAAGCAGAAAACCAGGAGGGTTGAGGCCTGACATGGAGCACGCACACGATACATCTGCGATCGAGTCTGATGCACTCGCCGCCAATCTCCGAGAAACCGCCTGGCAGGTAAAGATTGACCCGACTCTTTTACCCCTTGTTGACATCGTTGAGGGATATCAGGGGCTGTCCACAAAGATTACAGAGCTCCTGCGTGAAATCAGCCATCCTTTCAGAAACTGGCAGTTGATTATCCCTGAACTGCGGGCCTATACCCTGAAAAATCTCAAGATCTACCTGCGGCATGAGCAGGGACCAGAAGCCTTTGGACTGTTTACCCGAGTGCTGCTTGATGCCATCGCGCAATCACAGCGCAGTGAGCAGCTGCTTAACCAGGCCATGGAGGCGATGCTTGCCTACACCGACAAGTTCGTGCGGGCACTGGATGGCAAAGGCCTTGTTCGCTACGAAGAGGAGTTAAATCGGTTTTTCGAGCGACTGGCCAGGCTTGACGATTTCGGGGACAGGGTGATGATGAGCATGGTGCAGGGGTACCATCCCGTCAAAAAGATCGCTGCCGCAGTTGTTGCACGGAGAGAAGCCGGCACCTTTGACCTTGCTCCGCTGGCCCGCCTTCTCCACAAGACCCTCAAGCTCAACTACGAATACTGGCTCGACGAAGTGGACCCTCTTCCCTGGTTTCTGGCACAGTGCGACGAATCCTTTGCCGACAGGAAGGGTCTGGAAATGCTCGAGGCCATCTCTCATTCGCGCATCAGAGCGGTCGACAAGACGCGCGCTGCCATTGACCTGAAAGCCGATCCACAGGCCGGCCTGGAGACCTTGCTGGAGTTGCCGGCGCACGTCGACATGGTTCGGCTGTATCGGGATGTTCCCGCACAGCTGATGCAGGCGGTAACGGCCGGTGCTGATCCCTATCTCCTTGAGAATTACAAGCTGCTCTTTCTCTTTCGTATCATGGAAACCAGAGGGCTCTACCTTATTCATGAGGAAACATTGCGCGAGATCAACCGTTCTCTGGTGCAGTTGATCCGCAAGCAGAGTTTCGAAGAGATCAAAAAGTTCTTCATCACTGCCCTTCATTTGCTGAAAATTAATGTCAGGCACTACCCGCATACCAGCCTGCAGTGCATCCAGGTGATCGGTGATGAGGTGTTCAAACGCTCCAACTCGCGCCTGGTGGAGACCTTTCTCTGGGAGGTCGTCCGTTTCGGCTTCCAGTATGCCAACGTCAGCGGAATAGACGAAGACTGGCAGCCGATTGCCAACCCGGCACATCTCAGTAACCTTAGAGTCTGGCTGCATCTTATTGAGCAGGAGCCCAAGTGGTGTTCCACCCTCTTTTCGGCGTTGATCATCAATATCAAGCTGACCGGAACCTGTGTTCGCGACACCGATCTTTTCCAGCGCGACATTACCGAGCTTCTCAACCATCCCATCGGACCAATCTATAATCTGGCCAAGCAATTTACCAAGCAGATGCCGGTGTTTTTCAACGAGATCGGTGCAGAAGGAGAGCTCCGTGAAGTCTCCACCGAACTCGATGAAGTCCATCGTCGTCAGGATCGCCTGATTCACTTCCTCAGGAAACAGAGCCACGTCGAGTCCAGCAACCTGATTGTCGGCTTCATTGAGGCGATCTATACGTACTGGCTCACCCTGGAAAAGGAGGGGCTCCGCGAGTTTATTCCTGAAGAGGTGGTGCGGCAGGTAACTGATTCCGGGCCCTTTGTCGATGAGCTGCACCGGCTGGTGGTACGTATTAACGCCGAACTTCAGTTTGACCGCATGCAGCAGCTGCTCAACTGGAACGACAAAGACCTGGCCGAGTACCTTGCGGCGCAGCAGGATATCGCCGCCCATGAACGCAGGCGTTTTGACCTGCTGGTGAAGATGTACAAGCTGTTGCATCAAAAGTACAGCCTGGGAGTGACCGAGCTGCGCGGTCATGTGCAGCAGGCGGTTCGAAACGGTTTCCCCGGCCTTGACGGCCTCCTTGATGTACTGGATAGGGGAGATACCTTTCAAAGCCTGGAAGCGCTGCTGGAACGCCTGGAATACCTCAAGGAGATCATTCTCAGCGAGGAGCAGTTCGAGCCCCGCGAGGAGATCTATTACAAGCGTCATATTGCTGTGGATATCCCTTCGGTCTATGGCCGCTATTCGGAGCGCAAGTTCGACGCCCTTGGCCTGACCTTTCGTTTGGAGGGTCTCACTAGAATCTACCTGGAGCGGCTGGGCGAGAAGGTGAAACTCAGCTTTATCACCCAGGTAACCTTTATCCGTATCGTCCAGTGTATGCGTCTTTTTTTACGGGCGCTCAAACTGGACGGCATCAGCAGTCGCCGCCTGGAGACCTTCAACAGCCTGCTCGCCAGCAGTATAGGTATGCGACGTTTTACCTATACACAGCGACTCGATATCATGCGTGGCCTGTCCGAAGGAATCAAGGACGCCATCTATGCCTACTACACCAATATCCATCAGAAGAATCTCTCCATTATCATCCCCCAGATCGGCAAAGAAAACCTGCTGCCCCGGTTTCATTCGCAGTGGAATAAGGATTCTGTTCCCGAGACCGTCCTCCGCTTGAGTGAAGTTTTTTTCCGTGATCTTATTGCCGATGCCCTCGGCCTGCAGCACCTGGACACCTTTATCGCCAGGGTGATCCGCACCCTGGAGGCACAGAAAGAACTGCTTGATGAAGCCACTCTGGGGCTTTTGATGACCTACAACCCCGAGAAGGCTGTCAGCTCGATGATCCATGAGAACCCGGATACGCATAATCTTATCCATCTGGGCAACAAGGGGTTCAACCTCATGGTGCTGCACGCCGATGGAAAACGTGTACCACCGGCATTCATCATCACCACCGAGGTCTTTCGCTGCTACCCGGCGATTAAACGGCTTGACGATGCCCGCAGCGAGTTTCTCCGGCGGGTACGCCTCAATATCTCCACCCTGGAAAAAGTGACGGATTCCGTCTTTGGCTCACCGGTACAACCGCTGCTGCTCTCGGTACGAAGCGGCTCTGCCATGTCCATGCCCGGCATGATGTCGACAATTTACAACGTTGGCCTCAACGAGGAGCTGGTAAATGAGTATGTCGCAGATAATCCAGCGTACGCCTACTTTGCCTGGGATAATTTTCGTCGATTTATCCAGAGCTGGGGAATGGCTCACGGTATGGGCAGGGATGCGTTTCAGGTGATCATGGATGATCACAAAAAGCGCTACGGTGTTCGCCTCAAGCGGGAGTTCAGCCCCGAGCAGATGCACGAGCTGGCGCTGCGGTACGGGGAAACGGTAGCGGAACAGGGCTTTGACTTCCCAGACGATCCCTGGCTGCAGTTGATTACCTCGATGGAGGTTGTCCTCGACTCGTGGTATACCCCCAAGGCCAGTGAATATCGGCGACTCATGGATGTCAGTGATGACTGGGGTACTGCCGTTATTGTCCAGCACATGGTCTACGGAAACCTCAGCCAGGAAGCGGGAAGTGGCGTGGCCTTTACCGCACACCCCTACCGTAAGGTTCGCCGGGTGGCCCTGTGGGGTGATTACGCCACTGGTGACCAGGGCGAAGATATTGTCTCCGGTCTGGTCATCAGCTGGCCCCTTTCAGTCGAACAGGCAGAGATCGACGGCCGCGATGTGGACAAGACCCTGGAAAGACGTTTTCCAGAGGTTTACGCGTATCTTTTGGAGATGAGCCGGGATCTGGTGTATGAGAAGGGATGGAACCCGCAGGAGATCGAGTTTACCTTTGAGGGGCCGCGTGCTGATCAGGTCTACCTGCTACAGACCAGGGATATGATCACCATTAAAAAACGGGAGCACCTCGATGTCTTTATTGATCAGGCAGAGGTGCAGGCGCGGATCCTGGCCCGGGGCATCGGGGTATCCGGGTCAGCCCTGGGAGGCCTGGCAGTTTTTACTGAAAAAAATATTTCGGAACTGCGTGCCTCGCAGCCGCAGACACCGCTTATCCTCTTTCGTCAAGATACGGTTCCCGAGGATATCCGGGAGATCGCCCAGGCCGACGGCCTGGTCACCTCGCGGGGCGGGCAGACCTCCCATGCCGCAGTGGTGGCGACACGGCTCGGTAAGACCTGTGTGGTGGGGTGCCGTGACCTGGCTGTCTATGAAAATGAAGAGTGCGCCGAAATTGCCGGGCAGAAGATCTGTTTCGGTGACGCGGTCTCCATTGACGGACGAAATGGTCTACTGGTCAATGGCCTGCATGCTACCCGTGAAGAGGTGCACATCCTGCCCTTGTAACCTTGTCAGGGGAGCGTACACTGGGACGCTTTTAGGTCGGCAACCTGGTTCTCTCTCTTTATGTATCAGGAGACTGTTATGGCCGAGAAAGTAAAAAAAGAGATCGTTTATGGTATTGCCATAGACAATATGCGCTGCTCAGCCTGCGTAGCGCGAGTGGAGAAGGCCATCGCCGAGGTGGAGGGTGTACGAGCCGTTACGGTGAACCTGTTGGAGAAACGCGCTGAGGTTACAGGAGGTGATGTGGAAGCCGTGGTTGCGGCGGTGACAGCGCTGGGATTCACGGCGGCGCTCATTGACGGAGACGGTGCCAGGTATGAACTGGAAGTTCTGAAGATGAACTGCGCCGGTTGTGTCAGCAGGGTGGAACAGGTCATCTTGAGCCAGGCAGGGGTGGTGTCCGCAGAGGTCAATCTTCTCGAAAAACGGGCGATGATCAGCGGCGGTGACCCGCAAATGATTATTGCCACCCTCAAAGACAAGGGATATCCGGCTCGCATGGGCCACCAGCAACGCCCTGGTTTTACCCTACAGTTTCCCGATGGCATGCCTGCGCTCCAGGAAATCCAGGAGTTGCTTTGTCAGGTTGACGAGGCCGCTGTCAGCGACAGTGACGGCAAGGCCCTTCAGGTAGAAACACGGGAACATCCGGCTGACCTCCTGTTGCGGCTCCGGGCGGCGGGCCTGCACGTCGACATTGAAGAGGTCTATGTGGACCCGCATCTGGAGCAGGCAGTCGCCGCTACCCGGGATATTGAGCTGGCCATAAAACGGGCCGTAGTCGCGGGGGCGGTGGGGGCGGTACTGATGATCGGACATATGGGCGGTTTTTTGCCAACGCTTGCAGAGAGCCGGTTTTTCTGGTTTGTCGCGGCCCTGCTCTGCCTTGTGACCATGGCGTTCAGTGGCCGGGAATATTACACAGGCGCCTTGCAGCTTGCCCGGCACGGCGGCGCTAACATGGACACCCTCGTCGCTCTTGGGACAGGGGCGGCATGGCTGAGTTCCGTTGCCGTTATCCTTTGGCCGGAAAACATACCCGGTGTATCACGGCATCTCTATCTCGATGCCTCGGTGATGATTCTCGCCTTTCTTCAGGTGGGACGGGTGCTGGAGGTCCGAGCCAAACGTACCACCAGTGAGGCCATTGGCTCCCTGGTGGGGCTTCGCTCCAGGGTTGCCCGCGTCGTTCGGGCCGGCGGTGAGGTGGAGCTGCCTGTCTCTCTTTTACAGTTGCGTGATCGGGTACGGGTACGGCCAGGAGAACAGGTGCCCATTGACGGAGTGTTGTGTGAAGGCAGTTCTTATGTGGACGAATCCATGCTCACTGGCGAGCCGGTGCCGGTCGCCAAACACCTCGGAGACCCGGTCACCGGAGGCACCATGAACGAAGCCGGTGCCTTTGTCGCGGAGGTGAGCGCCCTGGGTGATGACACGACACTTTCACGAATTATAGCCATGGTGCGGAGCGCTCAGATGAGTAAGCCGCCGATTGGCCGCCTGGTGGATCGAGTGGCCGGGATATTTGTACCAGTGGTCATCCTCATCAGTATACTCACCTTTCTTGTCTGGTTGTTGCTTGGCTGTGAACCTGCGCTTGCCCATGCACTTACCGCGGCTATCGCTGTACTGGTTATTGCCTGCCCCTGCTCCCTTGGATTGGCCACACCCATTGCCATCATGGTGGGTACCTCACGGGCGGCCCAGCTCAAGGTGTTGATCCGTCATGCCGATGCCCTGCAGAACGCCGGTCGACTGACCCATCTGGTTGTCGACAAAACAGGGACACTGACCATAGGGAAACCGACAGTGACGGCTATACGTCCTGTCGGGAACGAGGAAGAGGCGCAACTGCTCAGGCTCGCAGCCAGCCTGGAAAACGAATCTGAGCATCCCCTTGCCAGTGCAGTCCTCTCGGCAGCTGCTGACAGGGAGATTGAGCTCCTGCCGGTTACCGCCTTCAGGGCCGAGCCTGGCAGCGGTGTTCAGGGGGAGATCCAGGAGAGAATGATTTTTTTGGGTAACCGGCGATTTCTTGCACAACACAGGGTCAGTTTTCCCAAAGATCTTGCCGCCTGGGCGGATGAGCGAGCCGCTGGCGGCGGGACACCGGTATGGCTGGCCACAGAAACAGTACTTCTGGGATGCCTGATCCTTGAAGATCCGATCCGGTCGGATTCAAAAAAGGCGATCTCGCAGCTTAAAGGTATGGGAATTTCCGTGGTCATGTGCACCGGAGACGCCCTGACCACCGCCGAAGCTGTCGCAAAAAAGGTGGGTATCGACAAGGCGTACGGCCAGATGCTGCCCGAAGACAAACTGGAGGTGGTGCGGAAGCTCCAGGCGCAGGGGGCGCGGGTGGGTATGGTCGGTGACGGGGTCAACGATGCGCCGGCACTGGCCTTGGCTGATACGGGGTTTGCTCTTGGCTCCGGCACGGATGTGGCCATTGACAATGCCGATGTTACCCTCGCCGGGAATTCCCTGGTGCACGTTGCCACAGCTATTGCCGTATCCCGGGCAACGCTGGCCAATATCCGCCAGAATCTGTTTGGGGCCTTTTTCTACAACAGTATCGGTATTCCGCTGGCCGCCGGCCTACTTTATCCGTTTACCGGCTGGCTTCTCCACCCGATGTTTGCCAGTGCTGCCATGGCCCTGTCCTCGGTGACTGTCGTCACCAATGCGAATCGTCTGCGTTTTTTTCACCCCAAACATGACGTAACAACGAGCTAATGCACTTCCTCTACGAACGAATTACCTATCTGTTCGATCCCCTGCAGCGCTTTTATGAACATGAGCGCATGCATCGCAAGATTTCTGTCTTGCTGATCTTTCTCTTCCTCCTCAGTCTCGTGATGATTGAGGTCAACCGCCGCCATCTTCTGCCACCGGCCTTAGGTGAGCTGCTGCCCTTGAATCATTTTTCTGCGGTACAGACTGCCTTTACCGTAATTCTCATCCTCGAGGTCATCAGCCTGATTTTTGTTCTGCCCTGCAGTTTTTCCCGTTCCGTGGGTAAACAGTTCGAAATTTTGGCGCTTATTCTCATGCGTAATGCCTTCAAGGAGCTCAGCTACTTCTCCGAGCCCATAGCATTCGCAGGGAATGAAGAAAAGATCTTGCATATTCTTGCCAATGGCTTTGGGGCCCTGCTGATCTTCGCCTTGCTGGGATTGTACTACATGGTCCAGTCAAGGGGTAGTGCCGACAAAGGACGGTCCGTTGATCTCTACGCCTTTGTCGCGGCTAAAAAAGGCATCTCTCTTGTCCTGTTGGGCAGTTTCATTGCCATGGGCATAAACGCTGTATTTTTACAGTGTATGGGCAAACCTCACGGTGATTTTCTGCACGGTTTCTATACGCTGCTGGTTCTTTCCGATATCTTGCTGGTCCTGGTCGCCCAGTGTTTTCAGCCCTCCTCCATCACGGTATTTCGTAATTCTGGATATGCCCTCTCCACCCTGATTATCCGGATCGCTCTGGTAGCGCCGGTCTATTACAATGTGCTTTTGGGTGTGGCTGCCATTATCTTTGCGATCAGCCTCGCTCTAGTACATCAGCGGCTCTTTCCCGATCAGACAAGTGAACAGTAAGCTGTCTGTTTTTCAATGCACCAATATTTTTAAAAAAATAGATCAAGATAATAGTTTAATGTAATTGGTTTTTGTTTTGAGAATTATGGTTTTTCCTGGGTCTCTTAAGCAGGTGGTGCCCCGTTAATGCTATCCTGGATACAGCGTAAAAATCAAACTCAAGGGTGCAAAGCAAAGATGTAGATGTTAGAATGTTTATCCTGGGTAACTATACAGTTTTTTCGTATGCATGAATGTTCCCGAATAATCAAGCGTCTCCTTTGGAAAAAATGAGGTACAATGATGGAAACATTGAATGAACAGTTTATGGAGATGGCCGGTCGTGCTGGTGCTGAGGTCCAGCAGTGTGCTGAGCTTGGCGATGCCATAACCTTTATTGCCGAGAAGGCTCAGGGGGTGACGCTTGTCCCGGAAACCCCACTGGCAAAACGGCATGCACTTCGTCAGCAACTCCAGGCCAAGGGGGTTCAGGTGCACGAGGGCAGTTTCCGCGAAGCCGGACAGATTACCGGTGCCGGTGTAACGTTTTGTAATTTTGCGATGGCTGATACCGGCACTGTGGTACTGGAGAGTACCGATGAAGAAATTCGACTCGCCACGACCCTGCCCGAACGACACTTTGTCATTCTTGACCCGGCAACTATTCTTGAGGACAATCTCGCCGCAGTCGAAATCATGACTTCACTGCACAGTGGCTCCGAGCCGCGTTTTGTCGCTTATATTACCGGCCCCAGCCGCACCGCCGATATCGAAAGGGTATTGACCATTGGCTGCCATGGACCGCGTGAACTGTACCTGTTGCTGGTTGATGGCGTTTCCAGTGAACTGCTGGAAATCTGAGCAGGGGACCTGCCGAAATTTTTCTTTGCAGCATCCATTCAAAATAACGTGAATAATAGTTGAGCGGAGTGATTGTATGACTACAAATAAACAGTATAAAAAGAAAGTGGAAGAGGCGATTGCCAATCCAAAATTGAGCAAGGCATTGCATCTTTTCGGTGATGCGTATGTGGGCGCCAGGGAGCGGGCGTTTGCAGGGCTCGATTTTGAGGCTATGCGCCAAGATCTGGCCTCCATCAAAGAGGAGGTGCGGGTGAATCGCGAGGAGCTGTTGATCGAGTTTATCCGTAATGCCGAGGCAGCCGGCTCAACGGTTTTTGTTGCAAAAGATACGGCTGAAGCAAACGCGTACGTGATTGATCTGGCAAAAAAGAAAAAAGCTGGTCTGATCGCAAAATCCAAGTCTATGGTTTCCGAAGAGGCGCACTTTAACAAGGCCCTGGAGGCGGAAGGCATTCGTACCGCCGAGACCGATCTTGGCGAGTGGATTGTGCAACTTGCCGGACAGCGACCAAGCCATCTGGTCATGCCAGCCATTCATATGTTCAAGGAGGAGGTGACCGAGCTGTTTTCCCGGGAGACTGGCGAAGAGCTGACTCCGGAGATCCGCAATCTGGTGGATGTGGCCCGTCGTCAGCTGCGCAGCAAGTATTTCGAAGCAGATATCGGCCTGACCGGCGCGAATTTCCTGGTGGCGAACACCGGTGGTATCGGTCTGGTGACCAACGAGGGGAACGCTCGCCTCTGTGCGACACTCCCCAAGACTCATGTGGTGTTTGCCGGTATCCACAAGCTGGTACGCAATATGGAGGATGCCATCAAGATAACCCGGCTGTTACCGCGCAACGCCACTGGCCAGCTGCTTACCTCCTATGTCACCTGGATTCGAGGTGCCGTACCCTGTGATGGTGAGATCAAAGAGCAGCATATCGTGCTCATCGACGGCGGCCGTTCGACCCTGTATGAATCCGAGGTCTGCCGGGACGCATTGCGCTGTATCCAGTGTGGTGCCTGCGCCAATGTCTGCCCGGTGTACCAGACCGTCGGCGGACATGTCTTCGGGTCCATCTACATATCTGCGATAGGCGTTATTCTCACCGCTTTTTATGAAGGACTGGAAAAGGCCCGGGAGTTGACCAGGGCCTGTATTGGCTGTCGTTCCTGTAGTGCTGTCTGTCCGGTAGGCATTGACCTGGAGGAGATCATTTTGCATCTGCGCCAGGAGGTGACCGACGAATACGGTATGGGACTGGTAAAAAATGTGGCCTTCAAGGGGGTGATGAAGAATCGCGACCTGTTTCATTCCATGATTCGTGCCGCATCGAAATTACAGCGGCCGATTACATCCAAAGGCAAGGAGGGTCAAGAGAAGCGAGTTATCCGCCATCTGCCCATGCACTTCATGGATCGTGATCTCACTGGATGGCGTGATCTTCCTGCAATTGCTGAAAAATCGTTTCGCCAGCAGTTCAAAACTATCAAGCAGAAAGTTATCAAGCCTCGCTATAGGGTGGGAATATTTATTGGTTGCGGGGCAGACTTTGTCTATCCCGAAGTTGGGGTGGGCCTAGTGCGCCTGTTGAATCACCTGGAAGTGGAGGTTGTTTTTCCTCCCGGTCAAAACTGTTGCGGTATCCCGGCACTCTATGCCGGTGATGCCCAGACCGGCGTTGAACTGGCACGGCAGACCATAGACGCTTTCGCTGCTGAAGAAGTGGATTATGTGCTGTCGGTTTGCCCGACCTGTACCATGGGCGTGAAACGGGATTTTGTCGAAAGGCTGACGGATGATCCTGAGCGGTTACCCCATGCGAAGGAGCTCTCAGAAAAGACAATGGATGCCAGTCGTTTCCTTGACGAAGTGCTGAACGCGACAGAGGTTATCCAGGGGCTGAACGCCGGCATAAAGGTCACCTATCATGACTCCTGTCACCTGAAACGTGGCAACAATGTATTCAAGGAACCTCGTCATCTCCTGCAGGCAGCGGGTCATACAGTCAAAGAGATGAAAAACAGTGATCGCTGTTGCGGATTTGGAGGAACGTACTCCTTTCTCAGTCACCCACAAATTTCCCGGCGAATTACCGGCGACAAGGTCGAGGCTATTCAGGACACCGAGGCATCGGTGGTAGCCATGGATTGCCCGGGCTGTATGATTATGCTTAAAGGGGCCATGGGAAAAGCTTCGGGAGAGGTACGCTGCGCCCATACCATCGAGCTGCTCGCTGAAGCTCTGGAGAGAAAACAGCAGGAAACTCAAAGGTAACTGGTTGTCCAGGGATACCAGCGATCTTTGCTTGTGCTTGGCACCAAGAAACGATAACCGCTGCCATGAACATCGATTGGAATACCACTTTCGCCGCTATTTATAGGTCCCGTAGTAATTGTCTTCGAGCAGTACAACGGATCGATCCCGTGGGATTGAACGACCTCGTTGGCATTGACGAGCAGGTCCGCTTGCTTGAGACCAATACCCGTCGTTTTCTAGACGGTATGCCCGCCAACAATGTGCTCCTCTGGGGGCCGAGGGGTACTGGCAAGTCATCGCTGATCAAGGCGCTCCTGAATGCCTATAGCGAGCAGGGATTACGCATCATCGAGGTCGATAAAGACGATCTGGTGCTTCTTCCTGAAATTGTTGACGAGATCCGTGACCTGACACAGTTTCATTTCATTGTTTTTTGTGATGACCTGAGCTTTGAGGAGGGAGAGCGAACGTATAAGGCCCTTAAAAGTGCCCTGGATGGCTCTATTGAACTCCCGCCGGAAAATGTTTTGGTATATGCAACCAGCAACCGCCGGCACCTCGTGCCAGAGTATATGGAAGAGAATCTGCGGGCAACGTATAAAGGCGGACAGATTCACCATGACGAGGCGGTTGAGGAGAAGATCAGCCTGTCTGAGCGGTTCGGATTGTGGGTTTCCTTTTACCCTGTTGATCGGCAAGGGTATCTGGCAATCGTTGACAGCCTTTTTCCAGACTGGAGCGGTGACCGTTCTGTACTTCATGAAGCGGCCTGGGCCTTTGCTTTACGTCGCGGCAGCCATAATGGCCGTATTGCCCAACAATTTTTCAGGCATTTTGCCGTATCCTGATCGTCCGGACAGGCGAACCAGGTATACATCATGCTTCCAGCTTTTTCACGGGAGCAGGGAAGGAATTGCCCCTTCGACCTTCAAGTCCTGAGGCTACCTGGCTGCCCCAACTTGTCAGAAAAATAACGTAATCTATTGTTAGTATAGCATAAATTGCACTCGCCGTTGCCATCGTTTTTTGTGGTTATCCTGAAATGTTAGGATAAACTTCAAGACGCCTCAAGGTTTTCGTGTGACCGAGGTGAGCAAGGGTAGTTTTTTACCTGCTAGAAACGTTGAGGTTAACTTCAAGGCTGCTATGGTAGAAGCAATTTTTCATTGGCAAAACCCCTCTCGCCGAGGAGGGGGCGACGGTATCAACTTAGGGAAGACACTCTCACCAGGCTCGTTTCACTGGCCAGTGGACTCCTGTTCAGACAGACCTTCAGATCCATCTCTGAAAAGAGCTCAATCATCCAGTATATAGAAGGTAATATGCTATACGTAATCATTGGTACAAAAGCACAGCTAATCAAGATGGCTCCATTAATGATGTATTTCCACGAACAGCAGATACCATATCGGTATATTTCTACTGGGCAGCATCAAGAAACAATGGAAGATATACATGTTAATTTTGGATTACGAAAACCTGACATCCAATTATATGCGGGTAAAGATATTACAGGTATAGTGCAGATGGCTTTTTGGGGAGGACGTTTATTATTGAAGTCCTTGTTCCAGCGAAAACATATTTTTCCGAAACGGCAGAAGAGTATAGTATTAGTACATGGTGATACATTCTCCACTTTAATTGGCGCTTTGATGGGGGCCCTGGCTGGCTTAAAAGTGGGGCATGTTGAATCTGGGTTGCGTTCTTATAACTACTTTCATCCTTTTCCTGAAGAAATTATTCGGATATTAACTTTCAAGCTTTCAGATTATTTTTTCTGCCCTGGAGAATGGGCAATTAATAATCTGAAAAAAGAACGGGGTGTAAAAATTAATACTCAAGTAAATACGTTATATGAGTCTTTGCAAAAAGCTCTACCTGTCATTGAAAAGATATCAGATGTGGATATACCAGCTAACAGATATGCGGTAGTAACACTGCATCGTTATGAGAATGTCTATAAATTTGATACTTTTATTCGTGTGATTGAGTTGGTAGAACAAATAGCCAATCATACTCCTGTGTTGTTTATTTTGCATAAATTAACCGTAAAAAAATTGCATAAATTTCAAATTTATACGCGTTTGCAAGATAATCCCAATATTGAGCTTCGTCCACGCTATGACTACTTCCGTTTTATAAAACTGTTGTCATGTGCATATTTTGTCGTTAGCGATGGCGGCAGCAACCAGGAAGAATGCTCGTATTTGGGAAAACCGTTGATTCTTCTACGTCGTTCAACTGAGCGAAAGGAAGGTTTAGGGCAAAACTGTCTGTTGAGTAATTATGACCCTGATCTCATAAATAATTTTTTAACTAATATGAATAATTATAAGCAGGCGTCTCATGGTCAAAAAGCATTTCCATGTAGTATAATTGCTGATGCTTGTAAAATTTTTTACTAACAAAGGAGTATATTCTATTAGAGAGAATAAAAATATTATGATAAATGGGCAAATACAAAAATATCGTCATGCTATACATTTTGATACTCATATAATTCCAAAAGAAGATTCTTCAAGAGGAGAATTTTGGCCCAATTAAAATACCAACAGGATGGATATTCATTATGGGTGATAATAGAGACAATAGTTTTGGTAGCCGTTTTTTCGGCCCCGTCTCTATTCAAACGGTAAAGGGAAAATTAATACAAATTTACTGGTCTTGGGATAAACAAAATTTTTCTGTTAGGTGGGATAGAATCGGAAAATTTTCTCGATAACAGCGAGTTGAGTGGATCCACGTCAAGCATTTTTCCCCTGGCTACCGCCGTAGCCTGGTGATGAATACTTACTACTTGCCCGCCCTCTCTTTGATAAAAAGCAAGCCTTGCTTTTTGAACCATTGACTGCTCATCTCCGACTGGATAGCCAGCGTGCCGGGTAATCTCTAATAACAAGTGTCCAAAACTGTTCTAACTTTCGTCAATTCAAGAATTTTGGTGCGGCAACGAAGCCACGGCTGAGGGGGAGGTGGCCAAACGTTGTGGGTCCCCTTCCCTGATCATGGCAAAACGAGTGTAAATGATCCTCAGGATATTCTGAGACAGTGGAATTTCCCTCGGCAAAAAGCTACACAAAGTTACATGCAATAAAAAAAATGGACGTACAGCTTGCGCCATAAGTCCATGAATTTACTGGTAGCGGGGGGAGGATTTGAACCTCCGACCTTCGGGTTATGAGCCCGACGAGCTACCAGACTGCTCCACCCCGCGTCACAAAACAAAAAATATCATACCGGGCGAAAATGTCAACCGATAATTTGGCGGGTCAAGGGAGCATCTGCTGCAACAGGCAGCCAGGCAAACGGTTACCCGGTCTCTGTTTCACTCGTTTCCCGCTGTGTTGTCAACTGCCGCCTCTTTTACCGCCAGAATAACGTTCAACAAGGGGAAGCAGGCGTTCACGGAGTTCTTCAGGGAGGGCGGTCAGCCTTCCTTCTCTTCCAACAAAGGCATGCACAGTAAACCCCTTAACCAGCAGGGGGCCTTCCCCTGTGGCCACCTTCCGGTGAATGCGGTAATGGAATCGGCATGAAACTCGTTTGAATTCTGCAAGGCTCAGGGCTATCACCAGCTCATCGTCGTAGCGGGCAGGTGCCTTGAAGCGGACATAGGTCTCTGTTACCGGAAAAACCAGACCCAGGGCCTCGATCTCTTTGTAGGAAAGGGCCCAGGCCCGCATCATCTCGCCACGACCAATCTCGAAATAACGTAAGTAATTGGCATTGTAGACGATACCTGCGGCATCGGTATCTCCATAAATTACCCGGTATTCAGTCTTGAAAACCGGATCAACCAGCTCCATGTTCAATGAGGCCATCGACTACACCTCCTGATTGACAAAACGGCGGAAAAAGGCAGCCCCTGAGGGCAGATGCAGGCCGTTGGCCGCTACCGCCTGTTTAACATTGTCTTCTGAATAGGTTAGCCCGGAAGGCTGTTCAACACCCCGTGAATCATAGATGAACATGGGGACCGGCCAGTCCACATGGGTGCGAATGTTCAGCGGCGTGTAGTGATCCATTGTTACGACAAGACGAAACGGCTCACCGCGCCGTTCCATTTCTTTGGCAATCGGTGCAACGATTCGGGCATCAAAGTCTTCAATGGCCTGCACTTTTTCCCTGGCCAGCCCCTGATGGCCTGTCTCATCGGGGGCCTCGACGTGCACCACCGCCAGATCCTTTTCCTCGAGTGCCCGCAGGGCTGCTTGGGTCTTTCCCTCGTAATTGGTGTCCAGATAACCAGTTGCACCTTCCACCTCAAGCACTTCAAGGCCGCTTAAAACTGCCAGCCCCTTAAGCAGGTCAACAGCAGAGACCAGAGCCCCGTCGACCCCATAAAGATCGTGAAGCGGATCCATGGACGGCCGCCTGCCCTCTCCCCACAGCCAGATGGCATTGGCGGGTGACAGTCCCCGGGCGATACGCTCGCGATTCACTGGATGCTCGGCCAGTACCGCACCGGCATGCTCAATGATCTGACGAAAAGCATCAAACTGTAAATAGTTATGCCAGTGAACCGTGACATCTACACCGGTATGGTCATGGGGTGGCACCGTTTCCAGTCCGGCCGGAAGTGGGCCGTTATGTACCATGCAATGCCGATAGGAGACGCCTGGATAAAAGCGCAGATGCGCAGCAGGGCAGGTCTCCTGAATCGCGCTGATCAAACAGCGGCTTTCGCCTGTGGTGATGTGGCCGGCGCTGTAGTCTTCCATAATGACTTGATCACCAGAAAACTGCAGCGTCACCAGGTTACAGCGGAAGGCCAGGTCATCATCGCCAAGGTCAATCCCCATGCTGGCAGCCTCCAGCGGTGAGCGTCCGGTATAATAGGTGTCAGGTGCAAATCCCAACAGACTCATGTTGGCGACATCACTGCCCGGTGGGTAGCCTTCGGGAACTGTCCGTACCAGCAACATCTCGGAACGCCTTGCCAGCCGATCCATGGCCGGTGTCACTGCGACTTCAAGGGGGGTACGCTCTCCCAGCCCAGGCACCGGGGTATCCCCCATGCCATCACCGATCAACAGGATATATTTCATCCTTCCTCCGTAACATCAGGCAACATCATCGTTTTCAAGAATGCGGATTCTGACAGGTGGCGCAGCAACGACCCCCCTGGCGGTGACCTCGTCCAGGGCCCTCTGCATGGCCGATTCGCGGGCCGAATGTGTCACCATGACCACCGGCACCAGGCCATTCTGCTCCTGTCCCTTCTGGATCATCGACTCAATGCTGATGCCATGTTCACCCAGCACCCCTGAAACCTTGGACAGCATCCCCGGCTTGTCCTGAAGCTGCAGCCGCAGATAACAGGGGCAGTAAAGATCTTCCACGGATGTAATACTCCTTTCCCGTACCTCTTCAGGCACATAATTCAGTCCCGGTACCCTGCCCACACAGCCATTGACCATATTACGTGCGATATCAAGGACATCAGCAGCAACAGCGCTGCCCGTTGCCATCATCCCCGCCCCTGGGCCATAGAGCAACACGTCGCCCACCATATCTCCGGTGAAGTGAAAGGCGTTGTATGCCCCGTTTATGCTGGCAAGCAGGTGGCTCTCCGGCACCATGGTCGGATGCACCCGCCCTTCTACATGGCTGCCATGATTGCGGCTTATGGCCAGCAATTTGATCCGGCAGCCGAACTCCCGCGCCATCTCAATATCCACCGGGTCAATACTGGAGATACCCTCGGTAGCGATCTCGTTGTGGGTGATGTTCATACCGTAGGCCATCTGCATCAGAATGGCCAGTTTATGCGCGGTGTCAATACCCTCGACATCGTAGGTGGGATCAGCCTCGGCAAAGCCCTTCTCCTGGGCATCGTTGAGCACCTCTTTGAAAGAGACGCCTTCGTCGGTCATCCGGGTGAGAATATAGTTGGCGGTTCCGTTCATGATCCCCATGATCGAGAGGATACGGTTGGCAGCCAGCCCTTCCTTAAAGGCCTTGATCACCGGAATACCGCCGCCGACACTACCCTCAAACCCGACCTCGACGCCCTTTTCGGCAGCAGCACTGAAAATCGCCTTACCCTCTTGGGAGAGCAGCGCCTTATTGGCGGTGACTACATGCTTGCCTGCCGTGATTGCCTCAAGGAGAAAGGTCTTGGCCGGCTCGATGCCGCCGATCAGCTCGACGATAATATCGATTTCCGGATCTGTGATAAGCTTTCGCGCATCCCGGGTCAGGCGAACATCAGTAAACGGCTCAGGCAAGGCATCCTGAGAGCTGCGCGCCACCGCCTGTAATCGGATATCAAGCCCACTGCGACGAATCAGCCGTTGCCGCTGGGTGTGCAACACTTCTGCTAAACCTCTTCCCACCGTGCCAAAGCCGATGAGACCTACCTGTATCGTTTTCATAGATTAGTTAAGAATCCGTAAGAGTCAGAAAAAAAAGAATGAATTGCTCGAAAACTTCTACCTTCTTTACCAGGGCTTGTCAAAAAGTATGCGCTTAATTTTTCGTAGCTTAATAGATCAAGGTACTGTATACTCGGCCGCCAAACAAGAGGCCGTTCATTTTTCTCAATCCGGAATTGATCGACAACCTGCACTGTTACCCCAGAACCTAGATGAGGAGGAGATCCGGTATGAACATCTTGACCTTCGGTCCAAACGGCAGCGGTAAGGGCACCCAGGGTGCCATCATCAAGGAGAAGTACGGCATGGACCACATCGAGTCGGGCGCCATCTTCCGTGAACATATCAAGGGCGGCACCGAGCTTGGTAAAAAGGCCAAGGAGTACATCGACCGAGGCGACCTGGTACCCGACGAAATCACCGTCCCCATGGTACTGGAGACCCTGGGAAAATCCAAGGAAAACGGCTGGCTTCTTGATGGTTTTCCCCGATCCCTGGCCCAGGCGGAAGCATTGGAAAAAGCGCTCAATGAAGCTGGAATGAAGCTGGATTATGTGGTGGAAATCGTCCTGGACCGACAGATCGCCAAAGACCGCATCATGGGCCGTCGTCTTTGTGCCAACGACAACAACCATCCCAACCATATCGCGTTCGAGGCGATTAAGCCCGCAGAAAAGGATGGCAAGCTGGTCTGCCGCGTCTGTGGCGGTGAGTTGAGTGCCCGCGCCGATGATCAGGATGAAGGGGCCATTAATAAGCGTCACGATATCTATTACGATACCGAGACCGGCACCATGGCGGCAGTCAACTATTTCAAGAACCTCGGGGCAGCGCCGGTTGTCTCTGTGGATGGCTCTAAATCCATTAAAGAGGTGACGGCAGCCATCCTTGAATCTCTGCCCTGAGTTTGCCAATCGTCCTCCAGGGGTATGGCAAACCTCAAGTGTTGTCCGGGAGTGCTGGATTTTGATCTCCTGTGGGAGGCACGCGGGGCAGCGCCGGGTAGACACACAACAACCGGGGGAAGAAGAACAGGCTGTTACCGATCGTTGAGGCATGCATTCGCAAACGTTTCCACGCCACCCGCGCGTGGAAACGTTTGCTGTTTGCCAGACCCTCTTTATGCTTGATACCATGAGAACCCTGCTTACAACTCGTCTGTCCCGGTCGATTATGGCCAAGAAGGCCTTTGTCGATGAAGCTGCCGAGGAGATCATCCGGGTTGCCGAGGCCATGGTGGCGACCTTTCGCAGCGGTGGTAAGCTGTTGATCTTTGGCAACGGTGGTAGTGCCGCCGATGCCCAGCATATGGCTGCAGAACTTGTCAGCCGCTTTCTTCTGGATCGAAGGCCGCTGCCCGCCATTGCCCTGACCACCGATACCTCGATACTGACAGCCATTGCCAACGATTTCGCCTACGACCTGGTCTTTGTCAAGCAGGTACAGGCGCTCGGTAAACCCGAAGACATGGCGTTGGGCATCTCCACCTCGGGCACAAGCGCCAATGTGGTCAAGGCCATGAAGGCAGCACGAACAATCGGGATGAAAACCGTTGGGCTCACCGGCGGAATAACCCGCCCCGGTGGTGACCTGCAGCCACTGTGTGATCTGTTGCTCAATATCCCGTCAGATTTCACCCCGCACATTCAGGAGACCATGCTCTGGCTGGAACATCTGCTCTGCGAGATGGTGGAACGTGAACTCTTCGAGGCTCGCTGAGCCGGATTTTCAACATGTAACGCCCATGGCACCTGCACCCCTTACGCCCCTAGATTTCAGCGCTCTCACCACCTATTCGGTCCATGACCGCCACTCCAAGGTGAGTATAGCCGACTTTGCCAAACCTCTCAGTGCCGGTATGCGGGTCAGTGACCTGCTCGAGGCCCTGCCGACGCAACTGGCAGCCGCCGAGCTGCCCGAACTGGTTTCCCGTATCGCTATCAGCATTCGCAACCGCAGACCGGTTCTTCTCGGCATGGGTGCCCATGTCATCAAGGTGGGCCTGGCCCCGGTACTGATCGACCTGATGGACCGCGGCCTGATCTCTGGACTGGCCCTCAACGGTGCCGGCATTATCCACGACGCTGAAATCGCTATGGTGGGGAGGACCTCCGAGGAAGTGGCCGACGTACTCGGTGCCGGTGCATTTGGTGCCGCCCGTGAAACCGGCGAGGTGCTCAACCACGCCATATGTAGGGGTGCAGCGCAGAATCTCGGCATGGGAGAAGCCGTGGGCAAGGTCCTGCTCGAAGAGGGTTTCCCGCACCTTGATCAAAGCTTGCTGGCCACAGCACACCGACTGGGCATCCCGGTTACCGTGCATGTGGCTGTTGGCACCGATATCATCCATATTCACCCCGGCGCCGACGGAGCTGCCATCGGCCAAACCAGCTATCACGATTTCCAGCTCTTCTGCCGGCTGGTCAGTGATCTCCAGGATGGTGTCTATCTCAACCTGGGTTCAGCAGTGCTCCTCCCCGAGGTTTTTCTCAAGGCATTGACCGTGGTCCGCAACCTTGGCCATGAGGTCACCCGCTTTACCACCGCTAACTTCGACTTCATCCGCCACTACCGGCCGGCAACGAATGTGGTGCACCGGCCCACCCTGGAGGGAGGCCGGGGCTTCAACTTCACCGGCCATCACGAACTGATGCTCCCGCTACTCGTTGCAGCCCTGCTGGACAAACTCGCCGATGCCCCCCAATCCTGACTGTTGTGATCCCATGAAACACACCCTCCGTATTGGCACCCGCGCAAGTCTTTTGGCTGTCACCCAGTCTATCTGGGTGAAGGATCAGATTGAAGCACGTTACCCGGACTGTACTGTTGAGCTGGTAAAGATCACCACCAAGGGCGACAAGATCCTCGACGTGCCCCTGGCAAAAGTCGGCGGCAAGGGGCTCTTTGTCAAGGAAATCGAAGACGCCCTGCTCGACGGCAGAGTAGATCTGGCGGTCCACTCAATGAAAGATGTGCCCACAGCGCTGCCAACAGGTCTTGAGGTTGCCATCATTACGGTGCGGGAAACGCCACTGGACGCCTTTGTCAGCAACATCGCCACCAGCCTGAACGACCTGCCCGAAGGCGCCTGCATAGGCACCTCCAGCCTGCGACGCAGAGCGCAGCTGGCCCGGCTTCGCCCGGATATTACCATCACCGATCTGCGCGGCAACCTGGATACCCGTCTGAAAAAACTGGATGACGGTGACGTTGATGCCATTATCCTTGCCGGGGCAGGCCTTAACCGCCTGAATCGGCAGGATCGCATCGCCTCGCTCTTCTCTGTCGAGGAGATGCTGCCGGCCATCGGTCAGGGGGCGCTCGGTCTTGAACTGCGCCAAGATGACACCGGGCTGTGTGACGCCCTCTCCTTTCTCCACCATGAAGAAACCGCCATCGCCGTGACTGCAGAACGCGCCCTACTCCTCCATCTCGAAGGTGGCTGTCAGGTGCCCATTGGCGCCCATGCCACCTATGACGGATACATGGTCACGCTCACCGGCCTGGTTGCCAGGATCGATGGTTCACAGACAGTGAGGGAAAGCAGAACCGCCTCACCCGACCAGGCAGCCTCGCTGGGAGTCAACGTCGCAAACCTTCTCCTGGACCAAGGCGGTAGGGCAATTCTCGAGGAACTCTACGACGCATCCCGTCAATAATATGTCCACCCACACCCATTGCAACATACCGTGAAACACAACCGTCAGCAGCATAAAGGCAAAGTTTACCTGGTTGGCGCCGGTCCTGGTGATCCGGGCCTGATCACCCTGCGCGGCAAGTACCTGCTGGAACGGGCTGAGGTTATCGTCTATGATTACCTTGCCAACAAAAAGCTGCTCAAGCATGTACCCAGAGAAGCAGAATTTATCTATGCCGGCAAAAAGGGTGGCGGTTTACATGCCTTCACCCAGGAAGGAATTAACAAGCTCCTGGTGGAACATGCCAAATCCGGAAAAATTGTGGTCCGGCTCAAAGGCGGCGACCCTTTTATCTTTGGCAGGGGAGCCGAAGAGATCGAGGAACTGGTCGCTGAAAATATCGACTTTGAAGTGGTCCCCGGCGTCACCTCGGCCACGGCAGCAGCCACCTACGCCGGTATTCCCATAACCCATCGTAACTATACCGCTTCGGTGGCCTTTGTCACCGGCCACGAGGACCCGCTCAAAAAATACTCGAATATCCATTGGGATAAGCTGGCCACCGGCGCTGGCACCATCGTTATTTACATGGGTATCAAAAATCTGCCTGACATCGCTGCCAAGCTCATCCACCACGGCCGTGACCCGGAGACGCCGGTCGCGGTAATTCGCTGGGCTTCGACTCCTGAGCAACGCTCGGTGGAAGGGACGCTGGCAACCATCGCCGATATCGTGCAGAAAGCCGGTATCACCCCGCCAGCTCTAGTGGTCGTGGGTGAGGTTGTACGGCTGCGCCAGACCATCGACTGGTACGAAAAACGACCACTTTTCGGCAAGAAGATCATCGTGACCAGAACCCGGGAGCAGTCCAGCGAGCTGATAACCCGGCTGGAGGAAAACGGTGGTGACTGTCTCGAGTGTCCGACTATCCACATAGAACCACTGCCACAGTATGACCTCCTCGACCAGGCCATCGATACCATTACCACCTACCAGTGGCTGCTCTTCACCAGCCTCAACGCAGTTACCTATTTCTTTCGTCGCCTCGGCGAAAAGGGACTGGACAGCCGGGCCCTGGCTGGGCCAAAAATCGGAGTAGTCGGGCAGACCACCGCAGACGAGTTGATGAAATACGGCCTCCGGGCCGACCTCATCCCGCAGCAATTTACCGGTGAGGGGCTTGCCCGGGCTCTTGTCGCCGAAGGTGTCCAGGGGGATCGTATACTTCTGCCCCGGGCACAGGAGGCCAGGGAGATACTGCCTCGGATTCTCGAGGAAAACGGCGCATCCATAGAGACTGTGCCAGTCTACCGTAATGTTCCTCCACAGGGGCGTAAGGAGGATCTTCGGGAAACGCTGAGTAAAGGGGATATTAACATGATTACCTTTACCAGCTCTTCCACTGTTACCCATTTCCTCACCATGATCGATGCCAGTGACGAGAATGAACTGCAAGAGCTGTTGCAGGGAGTGAACATCGCCGCCATTGGCCCGATAACCGCCGACACCCTCCGAAAAAATGGGCTGGAAGTACACGTCCAGCCAGAACGCTATACCATCATAGACATGGTGCAAGCCATTGTTGACCATTACCAGGGAGACACGACAACCTGATTACTCGTTTTCCTGCCCCGGCAAACTCCTGAAAACCAATGACCAGGAGGACCTCACCCCTGCCCGGGACAAGGGGGTGTTCTGCCGGGCCTGCAGCCATCTCCTTACTCGGGAAAGCGAGGCGGTTTCCCCGCAAGGCAGCCATGAACACACCTTCTTCAATCCAGCTGGAGTACTGTACGAGTTGTGCTGTTTTGCAAAGGCCCCTGGAGTCGTGACGACAGGGCTCCCCTCCACGGAGTTCTCCTGGTTTGCCGGATACAGCTGGCAAATTGGATACTGCAAACATTGCGGCACGCACCTTGGCTGGCATTTCAGCCACACCGGCCATGCCTTTTATGGATTAATCAAGAAAAAACTTATGTGAATAACAGGTAAATTCGCTGCGTAGCAATACACAGGCGATGTCGCTGAGTACTCATGTCCTGGATAACCGCGCTCATTGATTCTGCCGGGTGCAATGCGTCCGGTGAAGCGACTTATCATGAGCTTGTTAATTTGTTCTACTTAAGATTTTCAATCCTTGTCCCTGGCAGTGGATTGCCGAGTAATGCCCGCTCAACTCTTTTCTGGGTAGCTTCCATGAGTCTGGGGCTGTCGAGATAGGGGCAAGGACCATGGGCGGGAAATTCTCGACACTGGCGGGGTCGAGCCTCGTGAATGGTACACCGCCTGCACATTTTTTTGTTGGAAAGAAAGAGACAGGAGCCATCTTCGCGGTTGCGAAAGGTATTGCGCCCGTCAAGGAAACGGCGCCGGACTTCACCGTCAGGTATCGCAAAGTACCTGGCAATGCGATTGATATCATCGTTGTCAAGAAGCAGCACAGATCCGGGCAACCGATAACAGCAATAGCCCGGACAAAAATTGCAGTAGGTGCGTGTTGCTGAAAGGATGTATCTGTCCTTACTCATCCGTGATCTTCCACACTCGTTTATCCGCCATCAACAAAGTGTTCGTAGCCTCGGTAGCCTATATCCTCAACAATCCTCTTGCCATGACGGTCATGCCGTTCCATGGTTACGCCAGTTCCCGCGACGATCTCGCCAATTCTGCAAAGAGGTGTCGGCAGATGCTCGGAGATCTCCAACAGTTGGGGTTTGTCTTCGGGTCCTGCAGTAAAGAGCAGTTCATAATCTTCACCGCCAGACACTTGCCATTGTAGCGCATCCGTGCCAGTCTCCCTGGAGGCATCCATCAATGCCGGCGCCGCTGGCAGCAGGTCGGCGTAAATCTTCGCGCCAACCCCACTGCTGCTGCAGATATGGGCGAGGTCTGTGGCCAGGCCATCGGAAAGGTCGATCATGGCATGAATCCCCTTTGCTGCCAGCGATGGGGCCAGCCCTGTTCGTGCTTTCGGATCAAAATGCGCTTCCAGCAGCTCTGTAAAAGCCTTACCCGCCGATCCTCTCTGTAGTAAGGCTAGTCCTGCTGCGGCACTCCCCAGTGGGCCACTGACCCAGATATCGTCGCCGGGTTGTGCTCCATGGCGGTACACCACCAGGTCTTGACGACTTTCACCAATCAGGGTCAACGAGAGGCTCATGTTCGGCCCTTGTACGGTGTCCCCGCCGACAAGCCGACATCCGTAGCGACGACACGCCTCAGCCATCCCGGCACAGAGTGCCTCAACATAGGCACCATCAAATGACGGCGCCAGCGTAAGCGACAGCAGGCAGTACAGGGGAGTTCCCCCCATCGCCGCAATATCACTGACATTGACGCTTACAGATTTTCGTCCAAGCAGTCTGGGCGGATGATCTTTTTGTAAAAAGTGGACCTCTGGCACCAAGGTATCCATGGTCAGTAAGAAGGCCTTGCCCTCCGGCCCCTCGACCACAGCGCAGTCATCACCAATTCCTTGGAGTAGCCCTGGTGGTTCTGGGCCAGGCAATGCGGCGATTTTGGCGATCAGTTCTCTTTCCCCCATAATCCTCACTCTCTTCTCTTCAAAGGAGCTGTTCGGCAGATGACGACCCTATTTAACGAGGCGAAGCCCTGATTGCCCGGGCTTGTCCGGTGCTGGCTGCTTTTTTTGGGTCGTCTCCTTTCCCCAGGGCAGCTTGTCAGGAAGCTGCACCGCCTGGATGAACCGCCCTTTGCCCCCCATGGTGAACGATTCTCTGCCGGTAAACTGAGGCTCACGCAGGGTCCAGGTCACGGTTTGCAGGGGAACGCTTAAAAGATGCAGAGTTACATGCCACCACGCCTCTCTGCGCGTTGTATCCGGGGCAATGTCTGCAACCAGAGCATACATCAGCATCTCCGGATCCTGAGCAGCAATAAGTACCAGATCGCCTGGCACGGTGCTTTCTTTGAAATTGACAAGTTCACGCAGTTGACGGATCATCTGTTCCATGGCTTTTTCATCTTCGCTGATGACAGCACGCTCTCGGATCAGGAGGCAAGGGCCGCATCCATGATCAGGCTGTCGTCTTTGATGTACCCCCGAATACCTTTTGCCTTAAAATGCTTGATGCTGTCCAGCAAAGGCAATACCAGACGCTTGACAAAAATACGTTTGCCGACCCCTTGCTCTTCGTCTGTTTCAAGCACCGAGACAATCCACAGGGCCAGTTCCTTGAGGCTATCATTGACTGCTGCAGTTCGGACAAAGGCCAGGAGATTGGACGGCTTTGACAGGCCAACATCGACGCGTCGGTACATCTGGTCTTCAACCAGTCGGGTTTTGTCGGCAGAGGAGAGCAGATCTTCTATCTGTTCCCGGTTGTCAGCCACAACAAGACTGGAGCCGATAATACAATAGCTGGGCTGCATAAGTCCTCCAGCCAGCTGCAGCGAGTAGACGACGGTATCGTCGAGCCTGGTAGTGATAACAGGTAGATGATGGAGCACGGTTGCCATCATCCGCTGGACTTCCTGAGGATTTTTTATACCGAAAAACAGGCAGGGACGAGGTACCGGAAAGAAACCATTGGTCATGAACCTGTCCACCAGCAACCCGATTTCTGGGCCAAACAGACGAAACAATTCGTCAAGGCTCATACCGGTATACTCTTCAGCCCGCATGGCCACAAAAAAGGCGGCGGTTGCTATATCCGGGTTTGAACTCGATGCGGCTGCCTGCCAAAGACGTTCCAGGGAAAACAAATTGCTCTGAACGTACACGAGCTGGTTGGAGAAAAGCTGCTCAGGACCGGGGTAGAAGAGGGTCGGTGCAGGTAGCTCAGCGAACACTCCTTCTCTGGTAGAAGGAAATCGGTGGATCAGGGTAAATCGGTCTTCACTACCTGCGCGTCGATGATACAGGCCAATTTTTCCTCCAGGCTTCAGCAGCGGTTCCAGCCATGTCCGCCCAGGAAAATCAGGGAGTACCTCGAGATCTGCGGCAAACAGCAGGTCTTCCTTTTTTTCGGAATGTTCCTGCAACTGAACGCGCTGCACGTTTGCCTCCGGTCCTCCCGGTCGATTGACTGAGCTCTCCAGGATACGATCAATGCAGCGGTGCAGGGTATGTTCCCGCAATCCAGCAAGAATCACCCCCCGGCACCAGGAAACGAGGGCAACAAGGTTGCCGTACTGTATTCTGTAGATGGGTGCACCTTGATGAAGCCCCTGAAAGCTTGTGGAGAGGCCGTCAAACCTCTTGCGTAATGTCCTGATAAACCATTTTGATGGTACTATTTTCGGGGAGAGCATTGCCGCAACCAGATTCATCGGTACATTGTCTTCACCGGGTTCCGCAGGCAGCAGGGCAACGACTACCCGTTTTCTCATGTATCTAGAAAGAGGATGGGTACTCTCTATCTGTGTGCAAAATTGTCGGACCATCTCCAGGGCCCGGATTTTTTCCGCCGACATCCCCGTTGTGTTGAGGGTCGGGGCAAGGGATGGGTCAAGCAGGACCTCTCCGGCAGGAGAATGACGAAACCGCTCCAGACTGGCAAGCGGATCATCCCACTCCAGCAGGGCAATGGCATCACCGGGGATTGCCTGCTCAGGACCAGAAGGGACATCCAGCCCGGTAACCAGTAGCAGCACGGTCACGCAAAGTGCTCCTGTCAGTACCAGTGCAGCAGCACAACGTCGCACGCTGTCTGAGGGAAACGAGACCCTCTTCATAATGACCCCATCTATCTGTTTGGCGGTGTTGAGCGACGGCGAGAGACTGGCGCCCTGTTTACAGCCCTTTGTTCAGTAGCCTGCAAATGCACGGATTTGCCCACAGCTTCTGAGTTTTTCCCCGTGGGCCAAGATGTTGTGATCATACCGTCAATCCTTTTTTTTTCCTAGATATTTAAGGCAAACGATCTTACTTCTCATCTGCTGTGATTGCCTCAAATGGCGGTCATTAGAGCATCGAAAAGGTTACTGCAACCCTTGATTACCTGTGGGCTTAACGCGCTTATTGCCCGCCAACCTGTTCCGGCTGGCCAATCTTTCGACGTAACATAATGATGAGGTAAGAAGTTATCTGAAAAAGCAGGAAATGTCTGGGGGCGTCAACCTACGCTCCTCGTGTTCTGTAATTGAAAGATATGGTCTGTGCAGGCGTTTTTGTAGGTGTAAATCTGAAAAAGCAGGAAATGTCTGGGGGCGTCAACCTACGCTCCTCGTGTTCTGTAATTGAAAGATATGGTCTGTGCAGGCGTTTTTGTAGGTGTAATCAAGACCGCTGACCGTCTCCAGGTGGTCGTCGGCAAGAAAATCTGCGGTGAGATAATCACGGATGATCTGACCTTCGTGGATGACAACAGCCCGGCGGCTCAACCTGTTAATAAAAAACAGGTCGTGGGTGATGAGTAGGCGGGCGATCCTCATCTCCTCAAGGATGTCCATCAGCAGCTCCTCATTGGCCGGATCCAGTCCGGCTGTGGGTTCGTCGAGGATAAGCAGGTTCGGGCCCATGGCCATGGCAGCGGCGATGGCCAGACGTTTGCGTTCGCCATCACTCATGTTCAATGGAACCCGCTCTTCAAAACCATTCAGACGGACCTTGGCCAGCGCTGCTGCCACCCGGTCTGCCACCTCATCATCGCAGAGACCAAGTTGTTGCGGGCCAAAGGCCACCTCTTCCCAGCAGGAGGGGCAGAACAGCTGGTCGGCACAATGCTGAAAAACCATACCTACTTCCCGCCAGAGTCTGCCCCGTTGCCGGAAATCAAGTTCTCTGCCTCTGTACAGGAAGTAGCCTCTGCCTCGGTTGATCCCAAGAAGGCAGGACGCCAGGGTCGACTTTCCCGCCCCGTTTTCCCCGATCAGGGCGATGGTCTCGTGGTCATGAATGGCCAGGTTGATATCACGTATGCCGGGTGTACCATCTGGATGAGTAAAAGAGTAATGCTGTAGCTCCAGTAACGGGGGCGCTGTTTTTTTTGTGACCGTTTTTTTCTGGTGCCGGGCGTGTTCATGGGCATGGGTGTCGGGGTGGTGATGGTGGTGAACATGGCGGGTATTAGGGTGGTTGCCGCAGCAGGTAAAACGGAAGGAGAAGTCCAGACCGTGACTGCGTAGCGCCTGTGGCTGGGAGACCAGGTCCTTGATCAGATAATTGTGATGGATGCTGCCATGGTCGAGGACAATGGCACGCGTGCAGATATCCCAGAGAAAGAGGAGGTCATGGTCGATGACGATCAGTGTACCCTGATACTTGCGGAGCAGGTCCAGAAACACTTTTTCCTGGCAAGGGTCAAGATTGGCGCTCGGCTCATCAAGGATGAGCACCTCTGGCGCCATTGCCAGTACCGCCGCAAAGGCAGCCCTTTTTTTCTGGCCATAGCTGAGGTGATGGGCAGGTTTATGGCGGAGGTGATCAAGGCCCACCGCAGTGAGATGCTCGCGAACAAGGTCGTCGACCTGTTTTCTGGGGATGCCCTTATTCATGGGGCCAAAGGCGACGTCTTCGTACAGGGTCGAGCAGAACAGCTGGTCATCTGGATCCTGAAAGAGCATACCGACACTGAACCGCAATGCTCGTAGGTGGTCTTGCCGGAGCGGTTTTCCCTTGAAGGTCAGTACGCCTTTCTGGACAGCAAGGAGGCCGTTTAAGTGACGCACCAGGGTGGACTTTCCGGAGCCGTTACTCCCCACCAGGGCAATTCGGTCACCCTGGTTGATCTGCAGGGTAACCCCTTCCAGGGCACGGGTCCCGTCCGGATAGGTGTAGTCGAGGTCTTCAAGCCAGAAAAGCGGTGAATTTTCGTTTTTGTCGGCATCGGCGCCAGGGGACATGACAGGCATGGTGATTTTTTTGTCAGGAGAGTGGACCCAGTCGGTCCAGCAGGACCAGGGAAAGGCCAAGAGCAACCCATAACCAGGTTTTTTTCAGGTCTGCAGAGTCTGGCGTAAACCGTGAATGTACCGGAAAGGTCCCCTGATATCCCCGGCAAAGCATGGCATCAAAGACCCGCTGGGTCCGATCGAAAGAACGGATAAACAACATGCCGAAAAAGTTGCCCATGCTTCTAAGTGTTGCCAGGTTGGTGCGGGCAGTAAAGCCGCGAACTCGCATGCTTCGCTGCATCCTGAGGGCCTCCTGGAGAAAGACGAAGAGGTACCGATGACAGAGCAGGATCATCTGACTGATAGTTTTTGGTAATCCCATTCTGGTGAGGGCCTGCAGGGTGACATTCAGCGGCGCTGTCCCCAGCATGGGCTCCATGAGCAAGGCTACGGTACAGGCCTTGAGGATGATCAGTATTGCCAGCAGGAGACCAGCGGTGTGAAAGAAGATCTCTTGCAATGGCGAGAAGAGCAGCAGGGTTTCATTGGGGCGATCAGCAGCGGTAAAGGGGAGCACCACCAGGAACATCGACAGGAATCCGGCCATGGGAGTAAGCCGTCTACGAACCCTTTGCCATGGTGTGCCACAGTAATACACTGCCAGCAGTGCTGTAAAAAGGGCCAGTATGCATGTGGCCGGGTGGTTGAGCGTTACCACAAGGAAACAGAAGGCCAGCAAGGTGGCGATCTTGAAGCGGGGATCCCAGGTATGGAAGAATGAGCTCTTCTGGGCGTGATCGTCAATATTGGGGATCAACCATCCTGGAGGTGCTGCAGCGTTGGGTTGTTGTCTTTTACCGAATACCATCACCGGCAGACCAAAGACCAGGGCCAAAAGAATACCGAGTAGCAGAAGGCTTATCCAGGCAGGAACGACGATAATCGTGTTAGAAGACATTGGCTATTGCCTTGAGAGGCCGGGCAGCATCTGCGGTCTAACCCGAAAGATAAATCGCACCGTGAAGGCGCAGACCAGCGCCTCCACAAAGATCACCGGCAGGTGGGCAATAGCCGCAAGGCGGGCCGTTGCAAAAAAATCCTCACCGCCGGTGACAAGCAGGCCTGCGAGAATAAGTGCACTGAGAAGGGTTCCCAGTCCACCGCAGAGCACCCCTGCCCGGGTAACAGACTCCTTGTCTGTTCCTTGGAGGTGTCTGAAAAGCAGCCCACAGAGCAGGGCGGGCAGACCCATCACCAGGGCATTCGCTCCCAGGGCAGTCAGACCGCCAAACTGGAAGAGTATAGACTGGAGAAACAGGCCGATACAGATGCTGATAAAGGCTGCCGGTCCGAGTAACGCCCCGACAACACCCGGCAGCAACAGGTGTACAGAGGTCGGTCCCAGGGGGAGATGGATGAGCGAGGCAACGAAAAAAGAGCTTGTCACCACCGCGATTTTAGGGAGATCTTCCTCATGAATCGATTTCAAGCTCCAGGCGGCAATGACGGCGCTCACCCCATACGTTGTCATTACCGTTGTCAGCGGCAACACGCCATCAGAGATATGCATAGACGATCTGTTTGCTAGCTATCGAGGGAGGCCCCGTTTTTCTTCTTGTTAGCCATCACCAGTGAGGCCACCCCAAAGAGCCCAAGAATGTAGCCGATACCGGCAAATGCCTCGTTGATTCCCGGCTCTTCAATCTCTTGTCTGAGTGCAGCAATTTCCCTGCGTATTCCACGCAGTTCGGCGGCGAGTTTCTGGTTGCTCTGTTCACGTCGGGTAGCTGGCTCACAGGAATCCGATGGTGGCCCCCCTGCCACGACCGGCGGTGCTGCAGTCTCCACTCCTTGTGCTGTTGAGCAAAGGGTGTGCAGTGTTGCAAGGATCAGAAGATTGAGTTTCCAGGAAACAGCCATGTCATTTTTTTTGCGTTTCGAGGAGGAAGGTTCCTCTGTGCCCCATGCCGGCAGAAACAGTGATGGCCAGGTTTTGTTGTTTACCTGGTAAAGGGAAGTTCAGCAAGCCCTGTTTATCCGTACGGCCCTTAACGAGCGTCGTACCGTCAGTATCCTCGACCAGGATATCGCCGGCTTGCACCGGAGTGCCGTCGGAAAAATAGCTTTCGGTATAGACCGTATCCCCATCCACATAGGCAAAGACGTTGACCCTGTGTGCCAGCGCCGGGACAGCGATGACGAGGATGAAGAGCCCCAGCAACACTGACCCGATGCATGGCCGCAGATGAAAAGATCTGGTTGTTCGCATGATATTACATGTCCCTGATATGTACCCAGTACACTGCACCAAGCTCAACAGGCTTTGCGACACCATCATGGTCAATGGTACGCTTGGCTTCATTCAGGGCGGCGAAGCCCCACCAACCCGCCCGAGGCATGGCGTAACTGAAGACACCGTTGTCATCCGCTTTGACGACCTGGGTTATGTAGGCATCGGCCGGGGCCTTGACTGGTGCGGGGTTCTCCGCTGAGGCGTTGAGGTATTCGACCTCGATCTCGGCTCCTGCCACGGGTTTACCGTCGAGTAGGACACGGCCGGTGAAAAGGTTGCCGGTCCAGAGCGCATAGGGGCGCGTCAGGGGAATGATTTCTGTTTCCAGGCCAAGGGGTTCATCCCAGCCTATTTCGAGGCCCAGGGCATGAACGCAGACCTTGGTATAGTGAATAATGAAGCTGTCTTCGGCAGGCTCCCAGTAAGGTTGTGGTTCGACGAAGAAGACGTAGTCTCCTGGTTTTTTAACGGTGTACTCGCTGTGCCAGAAGGAGGGAATGCCGTCTTTGCCGCCGGCCGCTTGAAGCGTTGACAGCAGGTCTATTGTTTTACCGTTATGGAACAGGCCAAATCTAACAGGTGCGGCCATCTCCATCTGGTCGCCTTCAAAGGGGTGGAGAAACCTGACGTCAAGGCCAAGAGTCGGGGTGTCTTCCTGGGTGAGGATATCATCTGAGGGAAGAACAAGACCAAAATGAGCATATGCGAAGGCAGGGAGGATCAAGAGGAGAAGGAGAGAGAAAACCTTACAGCGCATTGTGGACATGACGGTGACCTCGTTGGCAAGAGTGTTGAGTGATGCTTGTATAAAAAGTGTTACGAATTTATAATAATTCATAACAAAGACGCAGCCAACTGTCAATGTTTTCTGGCACCAGGGAAAAATGTGCTTCGCTGCCCCAGCTAAGGGGCAGTATTGATAAAATCAGCTCAAAAGAACTATGCCGGTCAGATTGTAGCAGTACCAACTGTTGGTCCCAGCTCATCTTCACGGAAACCGCAGGCAGGTTGATTGTACCCCATGGGGCAACTTGTGTTGTCACCGTTGAGCAATGTGCTGGCCGACCAACAGCGCCACCCGTATACAGCTGGGGTAGATTGTTACTTTTGCGGAAAACCACTCCGCAGGGTTGACATTTTTCCATGCCGGTATTACACAGTATTACTTTTGAAAGAGAACTCTTCTGCTACGCGAGGAATTCCATGCGCCGTCTACTGCTTACCGTAATCCTGGCAACACTTTTTTTCATTGTTCCTGCCAATGCTTCACCACGTAAGGTCTTCGTCTCCATTGGTCCTCAAAAATGGCTTGTTGAACAACTTGGAGGTGAACTGGTCACCGTCGAGAGTCTTCTAGGCAAGGGGCAGGAACCTCATACCTTTGAAGTCTCCCCTAAACATGTAGCCTTGTTGTCAAGAGCGGCGCTGTTTTTTACGGTGGGATTACCCTTCGAAGATACCATCGGTTCATCCCTCAAGGCAGCAAAGGTGATTGTTGTCGCCTCAGATAAGGGTATTACCCGTATTCCCATGCATCTCCATGAAGACCGTCATCACGATCACCATCCGGCTGAGCATCATCAACCCGGGCATCCAGACCCTCATATATGGCTCTCTCCTGATAACCTGATCACCATGGCCGGCAATATGGCAGCAGCACTAAGTGCAACCGACCCTGCCAATGCGACGACCTATACGACCAGGCTGCATGAACTTACAGATCGACTTCATCACCTGGATAACGCCCTGGTAACCCAGCTCTCACCGCTGGCAGATGTCGTTTTCTATGTCTTCCACCCCTCTTTCGGTTACTTTGCAAAGCGCTATAACCTGCATCAAAAGGCAGTGGAAATCGAGGGGAAATCGCCGACTCCCAAACAGCTGGCAATGCTGATCCAGCAGGTAAAAAAAGACGGGGTTAAAGTGGTTTTCACGCAGCCTCAGTTTGACCCTAAAGCCTGCAATGCCTTTGCCAACGCTACCGGGGCAAAAGTCCTGCCAATAGATCCCCTGGCTGAAGATGTGGCTGCCAACTTACAAACTATTGCCGACACCTTACTGGAAACAGCCCGGTAATCTGTGCAGGTGAACTTTACCCTGTAAGGTGATAACCTTACGTAAGGATCCGTCCCAAACCATATTCCTGGCAGGTTTCTTGTTACTCTCTTCCCGTCTGGATCGTTAACGGCAGGCCCTTGAGGCAGCAACAACTATCCGGCGTTTTCGAAAAGACTTGATAACCGCTGGTGTTCTTGACGAATTCTACAGCAACCAATAACAGATTGCCTGATTCTTCATTTTGGGCCATAGTTCTGATCGTAACGGGCAGCTCTGCATTGCTGTTCAAACCTACTCCTCTTCAACGTGTCCCCTTGCCGAGGCTACTGTTATGGCAGCTGCCGCCGCTACGACCAGTAACAAAAATCCTTCCAGAAAAAGATTGCCCTGGAAATATCTGCTGCTACTCTTTATTGCCACGCTCTTTCTCCTTTTTCCCTTTGTTATTATTCACAGTATAGACGCCAATCAGCTGCGGGATCGTTGCGTCAGCCTGGTCATGGACACGACCGGACATCATCTGGACACGGCAGAGGACGCAGCCCTGCGCTTTGCCCTGCCATTTACGTTTTTGCTCGATCTGGGACCAGTCCAGATACGTGCACAGAAAACTGACCTGCCCCTGTTCACCAATACCTCCTGTGCCGTACAGTTTTGCATGCTGGACCTGCTTTCTCGCCGCCGCTTTACCCCCAGTGCACTTCTGTTTACCGAGGGAACCCTCAGGCTGGGGCAGGACAGAAAAGGACAGGATGCGGTCAAGGGCAACCGGCATCGAGAAACAGCCTTATTGCTTGAGTTGGTGCGCTCCGTAGTGCTTGAGTTGGTGCGCTCCGTAGGTCGCCTTGTCCTGAACAATGTCGAGCTGCAGTTCGAAGGTGTCCCCGTCGGTACCGACCTGAGCGTGATGAACTGCAGTATGCAGGCAAAAGACAGTCAGTCAGGTATCTCCCTGGAGACGGAAGGAACCCTCTACATAACTCCCCTTTCTTTTTCAGGGCCGTCTCGCACAGGAGACTTTCACCTCATAGCCACCATTGGACAACAACACGACATCCTTGAACTCAACAACCTGAGGTTGAGCGGTACGCTCAACGATATGTCCTCCACCGGCTCCCTGCCTGTCACAATAAGCGGAAACCTGTGTTACAGCTTCCGGACAGACGTCTGTACCATTGAAGGGTTGCACCTTACCCAAGAGGATGTTGTTCTTGATGGTAAGGTGAGGCTTGCCCCTGATGAAACGCTTCCTCTTGACGGTGCGTTCAAACTTGAACCTGTTTCTCTGGTATCACTACTTAAGCGGTTCGGGCTTTTCTGGCGCTTTCCGACCAACCAGGAATCCATGCTCGAAGGTCACTTTTCTCTACAGGCCGATCAGGAGGCTGTCCACATCAGGCCTTACACGCTTAAACTCGATAACAGCAACCTGAGCGGTGCCCTGAAATATCAAAAAAAATCCGGGGAGGATCGCAGCATTGAGGCTGATCTCGTCATTGATACACTAGATCTGAACCGTTACCTGCCAGGTTCCAATTATCAGTCACAGGGTGCCCTTTCCCTGATGCACGGATTACACAGGCTGCCTTCCATGGAGATGGAGATCAACGCTGACAATATTCGGCTGCGGGGCCTTGTCCTTGACCAACTCCACCTCAACGCATCTACGTCAGCCGAAGTCATTCGCATACAATCCCTGACAGCTCGACAGGAAAAGGGGACTGTAGAAGCCCGGGTCGCCTGTGACGTAACCGGAGACACCCCTGTGCTCGATCTTCAGACGCGCTTGACCGACGTTAATCTGGGTGCTTTTTTACAAACTATACACCCTGGGGATTTTCAGGGAAAAGGGGATTGTGACCTGCAACTGACCAGCCAAGGAAGAGGGTGGGGGGAACTGTTGGGTAATAGTACCGGCACCTTGAAAATTCGCGCTACTGATGGAGCGATTCCGGGACTGCCTATTCTTGAGACCATCCGCAAGACCGGCACCCAGCTGCAAGGCCTGTCCCGCATCACATCTCCGGGGGTGACAGATTTTTCAAGACTCAGCGCCTCTGCTGCCCTGACGGACGGTGTCATTTTCAGTGAGGACCTTTATGCGGAGTCAGAGCTGATGCAGGTAACCGGTCGGACGCGTATCGACCTGGGACAACAAGAGGTTGAAGCCTTACTAACTGTTCGCCTCTCCAACGCCGATGACCACGACGACTCCGAACTTCCGGCGCGCTACCAGAAACCAATTCCTTATCAGATTGTCGGTCCCTGGAAGGCCTTGGAGCATTCTGTGGCCCTGGAAGAGCTGCTCAAGGCGGAAATCAAAAATGCCCTGCTTCGCGAACTCCAGCAGCAGTCTGCAGATAATGGCAAAGGGACTCATTGATTTTTCGATACAATCTTGACGTGGGTGTTTTTGGGGGAGCAAGCGGCTCAGTTCACCATTGTTACACAGGATTCAGGGGGTGATACGTGAAAAAAAAATCAGGATTAGGCAATCGGGCCATGAGCTGAAAGGCTAACAACAAGAACAGGGGCAGGGCCTCGATTTCCTAGTCGAACAAATACCTCCATGGGCAGCCCCGGAAGTAAAACGGAGTCTCAGCATGCACCTCCAGACCAAGGCATCTCTGCTCACCCTGTTGGTGGTACTTTTTTGGAGTACCTCTGCCTCTGCCTTCAAGCTGGCTTTGCGCCTGGTTACCCCTTATACTCTGCTACTGTACTCTGTGTTTGTTGCTGTATTGGTACTGTTTACCCTCCTGTTCGTCCAGGGACGTCTTGGAGTAATCACTGGTATCCCACGTCGAGACCTCATCCGTGCGGCAGCCTTGGGGATGGTCAATCCCCTCCTCTATTACATGGTGTTATTTAAGGCCTATGCCTTCCTGCCAGGTCAGATAGCCATGTCGCTGAACTATGCCTGGCCCCTTGTTCTGACTCTTTTGAGTGTTCCTCTTCTTCGCCAGCGATTGCGGCCCGTCCAGTTGGCAGCGGTAGCTGTCAGTTTTGCGGGTGCAGTTATCATTGCCACCCGAGGCAGTTTCTCTGGTTTCGAGGAGATCAGTGGGCTCGGTGTCATCTTTGCTGCAGGTTCTGCGATCATCTGGGCCTTATTCTGGCTTGTGAACGCTCGCGACCAGGTAGAACCGACCTGTAAGCTCTTTATTGGCTTCAGTGCAGGACTCTTCTTTGCCCTTATCTTAAGTCCATTTTTTGGTGGGATACCCCTGCCGCCACTTGCAGCCTTTGGGCCACTTATCTATATCGGTTTTTTTGAAATGAGCTTCACCTTTGTCCTCTGGCTCACCGCCTTACAACTAACCTCCAGCGCTGCCAGAATAGGTAATCTTGTCTACATGGTGCCTTTCCTGTCACTTGTCTTTCTTCGGCTGGTCGTTGGCGAAACCATCCATCCGGCGACCTTCATCGGTCTGGGCCTCATCGTTGGCTCTATTCTTTTCCAGGAAGTCAACAGTTCATGTTCAGCGGCGGCAAGCTCTGGTGAGGAGGTCAACTAAAAAGGGACAGTTTGTAAACGGGTTGCTGAGGGGTATCTCCTTTGCAAACGCGAAAAGGCTGGGATACCCCAGAAGCAAGAATGCCCTTTGCTCTGGTAAAACATCGACGATGTCGTCGCTTTTGAAAAAACAACATCTTGCCTGAAAGCCTGAGACGGCTCTACATGTTGTTTGGTGGTGATTAAGGTCACAGATAAAAAAGAGACCTATGGTCGGTCCCTTGGATCAAGGGATACGGATGCCTGTAACAAATTGAAATAAAAATTTTTTGTAGATGGCCGGGGTGGGTGGTTTGCTCGTTTAACTCTGCGATTGTCAGATACGCCTGCGTATATTATATCAGGATTCAATGTTCTGGTTTACTGGAGTTCTTGGCTGTGGTGCCTATGAGAGATAACAAGACAAGACCCGTACTTGATGTTTCCGGATTGAGCCTGGCTTTTGGCGACGAGCCGGTGGTGCAGGACCTGTCATTTTCTGTGGCAGAGCAGAAAACCCTTGCCATTGTTGGCGAATCGGGGTCGGGAAAATCAGTGGCATCACTGGCCATCATGGGACTGCTTGGTTATCTTGGCGGGCGGTTGCTGGCCGGCTCGATCCGCTTTCATGATCTTGGTAACAATCTGGAAATTACCCAACTTGACGAGGAGCAGCTGCGCAGGATTCGCGGAAACCGGATCGCCATGATTTTTCAGGAGCCCATGACGGCGCTTGACCCGGTCTTCAGCATTGGCAGCCAGATCAAAGAGGCCCTGCAGCTGCATCGCGGATTGAATGGCCATGCCGCCCGCCAGGAGGCGATTCGATTGCTGGAGCTGGTACGGCTTCCCAATCCGCGGCGTCAACTTGCCCGGTATCCCCATCAGCTTTCCGGGGGGATGCGACAGCGGGTGATGATCGCCATGGCAGCCTCCTGCAATCCTGCCCTGCTCATTGCCGATGAGCCGACAACCGCGCTGGATGTCACCATCCAGGCTCAGATTCTGCAAATCATTCGGGACATGCAGCAGGAGTTTGCCACGGCAGTGATCTTCATCAGCCACGATATGGCGGTGGTGGCAGAGATGGCAGACGACATCCTGGTGATGCACGATGGCAGGACCGTGGAGCGGGGTGATGCGGCCAGCATCATTACCGCACCCCAGGCGGAGTATACTCGGGCCTTGATGGCGGCGGTGCCGAAGATTGGTGACATGCAGGGAAAACCCCTCCCGGAGAAATTTCCCCTTGTTGGTGAGCAGCAGGACGGGCAGGTGACCTCCCCAGCGCCGCAGAGGACCGAGCCCCTGGTCTCGCTCTCTAGGGTAACCACCCGTTATCCCATACGTTCCGGCTTCTGGGGCCGGGTCCGTCATCAGGTGCATGCTGCGGAAAACATCACCTTTGACCTCTATCCAGGAGAGACCCTGGCCATTGTCGGTGAATCCGGAAGCGGTAAATCGACGGTGGGCAAGACCCTGCAGCAGCTGGTGGTCCCTGTCTCCGGCAACATCCTTTTTCGGGGCGTGGACATGCTTTCAGCGAAAAAGGAGATTCGCAAAAGGTTCAAGCGGGAGATCCAGTACGTGTTTCAGGATCCCTTCGGCTCCCTTGATCCAAGAAAGACGATCCGGAAAAGTCTCCTGGAGCCAATGCATCACCACGGGCTGGTGCATGACGCCGCCCGGCAGGTTGCCGAGTTGCTTGAGTCGGTTCACCTGCCGGCCGAGTTTGCCCAACGCTATCCCCATGAATTTTCTGGGGGGCAGCGCCAGCGCATCTGCATCGCCCGGGCCCTGGCCTGCAATCCGTCCCTGATTATTGCCGATGAGGCAGTCTCGGCTCTCGACGTCTCCGTGCAGGCCCAGGTGATTAATCTGTTGATGGAACTGCAGCAGCGTCGTGGACTCTCCTACCTGTTCATCAGCCACGACATGGCGGTGGTGGAGCGGGTCAGTCATCGGGTCGCAGTGATGTATCTGGGACAGATTGTCGAGATCGGTACCAGGGCGCAGATTTTTGATGCCCCCAAACATCCCTATACCCGTAAACTGCTGGCAGCAGTTCCGGTGATGGAGCCGGGTAAGAGACCTCGGCGTCCGGTCTTTGATGCAGAGATTCCAAGCACGATCCGCGCCATTGATAACCCACCGGTGTTGCACCGGTATGAGGAGGTTGCCCAGGGGCATCTTGTTGCCGTTGAGGCGCTCTAAACTTTTACGCATGAGGAGGAAATGATGACGCAAAAAGTGGTTACCCGTCTGGTTGTCTTGCTTTTGTTGAGCTGCACGGTCGCCTTTGCAGGTGCCGGTTCCCTGACCGTGGCGCAGCGCCAGGATCCGGGCAGCTGGGATCCCATCGACACCTTTCTGGTGGCCTGGTCGTCTGCGGCCGGGAATATGTTTGACGGGCTGGTTCTGCGTACAGAGCAGCTGGAATTGAAACCGGGGCTTGCAGAGCGCTGGGAGGTTCTGGAAGATGGGATGCGCTTGCGTTTTCATCTGCGTAAGGAGGTGAAGTTCCATAATGGCGAGCCCTTTAATGCCGACGCGGTCAAGTTCACCTTTGAGCGGTTGCTCGGCCAGGAGGGGGCGGCCGGACCGCAACGCTCCAACTATACCACCATTGAGCGTATTGAGATCGTTGATCCCTATACAGTGGACATGGTGATGAACACCGCCGATCCGGTAATGCTGACCAAGCTTTCCGGGTATGGCGCCATGATTGTTCCGCCGCAGTATATCAAGGAAAAGGGAGATGACTATTTCAACACCCATCCCGTAGGGACCGGGCCGTTCATGTTTAAATCCTACATCCAGAACGACCGGATTGAACTTGTCGCCAATCCCGACTATTTTGCCGGACCGCCAAAACTGAAGAACCTTACCTACCGTTTTATCCGCGAAGATGCCACCCGGCTGGCCGAACTGCAGTCCGGTAGGGTCGATGTGGTCCATGACGTTGCCTTCAGCGCTATTCCCATAGTGGAAGGATCGGGTACAGCCCATATTGTCGCTGTGCCGGGGCCGACCATCTACTCCCTGCAGTTCAATACCAAAAACGGGATTACCAGCGACCTGAAGGTGCGGAAGGCACTGAGTATGGCAGTGAACAAACAGCTGATCATCGACACCTTTCTCGCCGGCCACGGCAAGCCGATCGCAAGCCTGCAGGGTGAGCTCTCCTTTGGCTTTGATCCGGAGCTTCAGGATTATCCCTATGATCCCGAGCAGGCCAAACAGCTGCTGGCAGAGGCCGGTGTCCAGCCGGGAAGCGCCATTACCATTGATTACCGGGCCAATAACTCGGCCTTTGGCGAGATTGTCCAGGCGATCAGCAGTTTTTTCAATGCGGTGGGGCTGAAGGTCGAACTTCGTCCCATTGAGGATGGTGTGTTTCTCAACGAGATCGTTCCCAAGGGTAAAACAGACGAGCTGTTCCAGTTCAGCTGGGGCGGATGGACCTTTGACTTCGATAATACCGCCTATCTCATCTACCACTCCGGTGAGCGCTGGAACCCCTATGGCACCTCCGCAGAGCTCGATACCATGCTTGAGGAGCAGCGCAAGATCGTCGATACCGCAAAACGGCTGGAAATTCTGCAGAAGATCGGCAGAAAAGCCCATGACGATATCTACCATCTGCCACTGTACAATGAAGACACCATTTACGCGGTCTCCGACAGGGTGATTGATTTTGTTCCTGCTCCGGACAGGCGGGTACGTTATTTCGTCACCGATGTGAAGTGATCTGAGCTGTTATGTCACTGTTTTCCTACCTCTGCAAGAGGGTCTTGCAGGCGGCGTTTGTCGTGGCTGCGGTGTCTCTGCTGGTGGCCTTTGCCATCCGGATGACCGGAGATCCCGCAGCCATGATGCTGCGTGAGAGTGCAAGCGTAACCCCTGAGGATATTGCCCGGATCAGGGAGGCTCTTGGCCTGAACCGGCCCTTTCTCATCCAGTATTTCGATTTTATGGGAGGGCTTTTTTCCGGCAATATGGGAGACAGCTTTTTCCGGGGCCCCATTGCACCGCTGCTGGGTCAGGCCTTGGGCGCAACCCTGATCCTGACCGTCAGCTCCCTGTTCCTCTCCCTCCTGCTTTCAATTCCGCTTGGAATCTACGCAGCTCTGCGTAGAAACAGCTGGGTGGATCAACTGATCCGGGTCGGTTCCCTGGCAGGGCTCTCTTTCCCTAATTTTTGGCTGGGCATCATGCTGATGCTGCTCTTTTCCGTGAGCCTGCGGCTGCTTCCTCCTTCCGGATTTTCCGGATGGGAGGCCCTGATCATGCCTTCCCTCACCATCGGTATCATCCTTACGGCAAGCAATGTCCGGCTCGTGCGGACCGCCATGCTGGAGGTCCTCTCCTCCCAGTACATTATGGTGGTCAGGGCCAAGGGACTTTCGGAAAGAACAGTGATCTACAAGCATGCCTTGCGCAATTGTGCGATCACTCTCGTGACCTATTTCGGTTTGCAGTTTGGCACCCAGATTGGCGGGCTGGTCGTCGTGGAGCAGGTCTTTAACTGGCCCGGCATGGGGACCCTTGCCCTGGAGGCGATTGCCCAGCGGGACTATCCGATCCTGCAATCGGTGATTACGGTGCTGGCTGTGATGATTGTGGTGGTCAATATGCTGGTGGACCTCGCCTATGTGCTCCTTGATCCCCGTATTCGTCTGGAGTAGGGCATGAAAAAATCGTTTTTTCAGTTTGAATTTCTTGTCGGCTTTTTTCTACTGGCATTGATTGGCGGGGCGGTTGCCTGTTCTGGCTGGCTTTTCCCGGACGGCGGCACGTCCATGAACCTGCTCGCCCGGCTGACCCCCCCCTTTAAGGATATGCATACCCTTCTCGGCACAGACCCCATGGGCCGTGATGTGCTTGCCCGCATCGTCGCCGGAGGCAGGGTCTCCTTTGAGGTTGGGATTTTTTCAGCCCTGGGAGCGGTCACCCTGGGAACGTTCATCGGCCTTCTCGCCGGTTATTATCGGGGAATATGGGATACCTTTCTCATGCGCTTTGCCGATATTCAGCTGGCCCTGCCCTTTATTTTGCTGGCGATAACGGTGATTGCCATTATCGGTCCCGGACTGGACAGGATTATTGTGCTGATGATTGTCGCCCAGTGGGTACAGTACGCCCGGTTGATTCGCGGTTCTGTTCTGAGTTTGCGGGAGACCGAGTATGTGCAGGCGGCAAAGGGGTACGGCCTGCCCAACTGGAAGATAATTCTCAGCCATATTCTCCCCAATGCCTTTGGTCCCCTGGTTATTCTGGCCACCCTCAACGTGGCCAACAATATCCTTCTTGAAAGCAGCCTTACCTTTCTCGGGCTTGGCATCAGCCCCCTGATTCCAAGCTGGGGCGGTATGCTCGCCGATGGCAGAAACTATATTCAAACCGCCCCCTGGGTCACTATCTTTCCTGGCCTTGCCATCATGTTGACCGTGCTGAGTCTCAATCTGCTTGGTGACTGGCTGCGGGACTGGCTTGATCCGCTCGGGCAGACCCGGTAAGCGGCAACGGGGGGAACTCTTCGTCATGTTTTCCTGTAAAAAAAAGTATCCCCGCCTGCTCGAGCAGATAAGTGCCGCTGCTCGTGAGGTATGGCTCTTTGAAGATGTGACCAGCCGCCGCAAAAAGGCGTCTGAGCTGCGAGCTGCAGGGCAGGAGGTGACCCTGCACAGTGCCTATAAACCGCTGCTGCACACGGTGCTCGAGCAAGACCTGCTGCGTGGCGTCAAAGAGGCCCGGATACGCTACCCGGTGGTGGCAGGTGATGAGCCAGATCGTTTTCGGCTGGAGTGTTACCCCCTCACCGCCCTGGTCACCACGAAGCTCTCTTTTTCTCCGGTTCCTGTTTCTGCCCAGGAGCCGGTTTTTTACCAGATCGAGACCGCAGAGCGCTCTTTCGATATCCGGGTGCCGGTCCGTTGGCAGCGTCGCCTCTGGGGGCAGAAGGTGCTCGCCGCCTGCGCCCTGTGCCGAGAGCAGGATGGAACCGAATACTTTTTGGTCAGCGAATATGAACAGATGTATGCAGATGCCTGCCGCTGTTTTTGGCAGATGCCCCTTGTTCCACGGCCAGGCTCACCGCCGCAAGGGCCTTTTTTTGATCGTCTGCAGCTCGATATCACCCTGCCGGCGAAAGATCAGCCCCTGGCAGTGGAGGAGGAGCATATCTCTCTTAGTGAAGCCCTTCATGAAGATCTCTATTTCTCGGCGCTGGAGATCTTCGCAAAACGGCTTGGCCTCGAACCCGGCAGCCGCAGCCTCACTCCAGGACAGGTGCTGCCGAAAGTGGTATATGGTGAGGCGCCCACACTGGCGATCCACGAAAAAGAGATAACAGCAGAGAGAAAAGGTACTTTTTCCGGGACCCCCAGCCTGTCTGGAGCCGGCCACTGGCTCACTCCTGGACAGGTGGAGAACCTGCTTGCCGAGGTGGGGGGAAGACCGTTTTCCGCTCGTTCACGCCAGGGAAGGCCAATCTGGGGCCGATTTTTCCCAGGTTCCAATGCAGTGGCCAGGATTGCCCTTTCGGGTGGACAGCATGCCAATGAGAGTTCCGGGGTAGTGGGCGCCCTGCGGGCAGCTCTGGCCCTGCGGGAAAAGGGCGATGTTGCTTTTACTGTTTGTCCCCTTGGGAATCCGGATGGCTATGCCGCTTTCCGGGAACTGTGTGAAGCAGCACCCCGGCATATGCACCATGCCGCCAGGTACACCGCTGCCGGTAACGATTTGACCGCCTGTACCGGCTGGGAGATGGAGATGCGTCTGCAGGCACGCGCCTTGCTGCCAGCAGACCTGCACCTCAATCTGCATGGCTATCCTGCCCATGAGTGGACGCGGCCGCTCTCCGGGTATGTTCCTGCAGGCTTTTCCCGATGGACCATTCCCAAGGGATATTTTGTGATCTGTCGTTACCTGAAGCCCTTTCAGCCTTTGGCGGCGACCCTGGTGAAAGAGGCGATCGCCGCTATTTCGGGCCATGAAGCGCAACTGGAACAGAACCTGCGGATGTTGCGGCGCTACCGGCAAACCGTTGGTGAGGTTGACTTTCAGGTGGCGGCCGAGGCGGTACCCTTTACGTTCGAGGAGGTTACCGATGCCCTCTATCCTATTGAAATAATTACAGAGGCTGCCGATGAGACGGTCTACGGAGAGAGCTTTCGCATCGCCCATCAGACCCACTTTCTTGTGACCATGGCCCTGGTAAAGTGTCTCTGTGAGCAGTAAGGGGGCGAGCCGGAACCCCTTGGCCTCCCTTGTGTCTTGCACGATAAGGGCTGGGGATCCCCTTGGAGAAAAATGCGGCCGGCATTCTTGTTTTTTTATCGATGTGCGTTATTCGGCAGGAAAACATTTTTTATTATCTTATCGTTGATCACGAGGAGAAAGACATGACAGAGAACGTTGTAATTACCCTTGCCTGTGGAACAGACAACCCGAACCGGGCAGCCCGCGCGATTCATCTGGCGACCATTGCTGAAAAAGAAGGAAAAAATGTAACACTTTTTCTGCTTGATGATGCTGTCTGGCTGGCCAAGGAGGGGATTCTCACTCACGTAAAGGCGGCTACCGGCGACAGCGCCGATGACCTCATGACTCACCTGCAGGCAAAACAGGTCGCCATTATCGCCTGCACCCCTTGCGCCAAAGCAAGGGGCATAAGCGAAGATGATCTCCTTGAGGGCGCACGTTTTGGTACTGCAGTAGAACTGATCAACCTTTGTTGTGATGCCGCGACTATCTCATTATAAGAGGCCTACCGTTAAGCCGCTCAACTCGCTGTTCGGTAAAATAAACGATCAAGTGAATTGTACATAAAAAAGGAGAGTTGAAAATGAAATGGTTTATAACTGTCATTGTCGCAATCAGTGTAATTGCATCTTTTCAGGTTTGCCAGGCGAAAGAACCTATCGAGTTTACGACAGAGTTTTTTAAAATGGTGGAAGCTGGAAAAATTTCGGAAGCA
>PDWJ01000910.1_pt1 | contig 64669 bp, 60 predicted proteins | sample 1430881 | NCBI WGS metagenome assembly PDWJ01 (sample SAMN01162460, study PRJNA174530) | Oral metagenome, whole genome shotgun sequencing project. | biome: Marine environment; feature: Marine mammal; material: Swab sample of the gingival sulcus; isolation source: swab sample of gingival sulcus... | reverse complement strand
TCCGGCGCCTGTTCCACCAGCTGTTCCCAGGAGGTGCTGCCATAGCGTTTGTCGACATCGCCCAGGATGTTTTCACCACCGGCGCGCGACACCACATGGCTGAGCATGGTATTGCCCAGAACCGCCCGCGGGGTGTCTTCTCCGCCGTTATAGATAAACACCGGAATCGGCTCGACACCTTCCAGCTTTTCTTCGACCGCGGCAACCGCTGTCTGAATATCTTCAATCAGTGCCGCGCCCCGTTCCGGCACGCCAAAGATCCCCGCGACCGAGCGGATTTCGTCATAAAGCTCGTCAAAGCCGTATTTTCCGAGATTGCAGCCCTCGGTATTCAGCCGGGTTTTCATGCCGAGGCTGTGCAGAACGTCACGGGAATGGCGTTTTTCGCTGAACCCGTCCGGGTATCCGGCATAAACGAAATCGGCCTCGGCGTCGATCAGCTGTTCGGTGGTTGCCACCAGAGGCGAGAGGATCGGCACCGTGTTATACGCCTCTTCATATTGCGGGCTGATCTTCAGATCGGCCATGTAGGATGTCCCGGCCATGCGGTCTTCCAGCCCCAGCGCCAGAAGCATTTCGGTCGCATTGTTGGACAGCGTCACCGCCCGTTCCGGCGCCTGTTCGTAAACGGTGGTGACACCGCAATTCTCGTCGGTATAGGGGAAATGCCCTTCGGCATATGCCACCGGGGTAAACGCCAGGAGCGCGGCGGCAGCGATCAGACAGTGTTTCATGGGGTTGGTTCTCCAGGTTGGAATGCGGGGATGGAAGATCGGTTCTGGCAGAGGGGCGTGCGGGAACACCATCGCGGGAAAGCAATGCAGCCACCATCTGAACGGCGCGCAAACGGGCTGAATACCGGCCTGACCTCAGGCAAAAGACCTGTCAGCACATTCCCCCCCTGCCGGCACCCTCGTCCGGCGTTGCAGCCAGGCTTCCGGCAGGTCTCCTGGCTCGCGGCTCACACGCTTCTGCCCCCTTCCCGGCCCGGCGGGGCCAGTGGTCTCGGGCAAAAGCTCGCCGCTTACAGTTGCGAGGGCAGCCACGGCATTGGCCCCGATGGCGGGCCGCACCGTGTTCCCTTTTCATCCGCGTGCATGCGGAACCGGAAGCCGGATCAGGCTATCGCGGAGCGGCGGTTCTGGCAAGCGCTTCACGGGGCCCCTTACGCACGGGAATCGCCTGAACGGCCGCCTGACCGGCGGTGATTCCCAAGCCGGGTGGGGTACGACTCCCTGCGCTCCGGGCCACGTTTCGGAGGATGCGATGGTGACCATGACCTTGCCGGACCCATGTCCCGGCGCCCGAAGTCCCGCGCCAGAGCTGGAAGACAATCTGTCCGCTGAGCGAGACCGTGCTGATCGTGCTGGCCGGTATGTTGGCCGGTATGCTGGCCGGCGTGACGGCGGGGGCGGATGATCCTGTGGAGATCGCCCGTTGGGTCGGGCCCAGGCTGGTATCTCAGCCGGTTTCTGCCCTTTGCAAACGGCGTGCCCTCGCATGACATAGCCAAACGACATGGCCGCACCCGGAGAACGCCTGGCCAGGCTCAACGGACCCCGCGCCAGGTCCGAACGCCACCTCAAGGACTGCGAGTGGCGATGGGGCAGGGCTTTCGATACACTCGTCGAAGAACTCAGCGCATTGCCAGTCCAGAGCCTTCTGAGATGCCGATGGAACATGCTGAAATCATCTCGCTTGTCGTGGCCTCTGCCACCGGCACCGCAGGCAGCGCCATCGCCGCGCGCCTGCACCGCGACGGATACCGCGTTTTCGCCACCACCCCGGATGCCAGCAATACCGACAGGCTCACGCAATTGGGCTATGCGCCGGCGGTGCGGGGCTGACCGGGGCGGCGCTGATCTCGCGCGGTGTCGAGACCGCGAAGCTGCCGGTGAATGTTCTGATGGTGGGCGGGTTGAAAACGGTCAGGGAGGTGGCCGCGCTCGGCGTGTCCAGAGTGAGCTGTGACCCCGGTCCGCTCCGCCGGTTTCTGGCCGATTTCAGGAAGACCTGTTCTGGCGTCGTTTGACGGCAGGTTTGCCCCTCACTGAAAATCCCGGCTTGGGAACAGTCGCCTGGCCTGTTCTCGCGGGTGTCTTGCGCGGGGGGTGGCCCCTGCGGGTTTGGCCGGGGCGCCGGTCAGGGTGGGGAGCAGGGGGGAGAGGTCTTCGATCTGTATGGCGATCAGATGGGCGACCTGTCAGTCGCGCTGTATCCGCCCGGTGACGCGCATCAGGCGGGCGGCGATCACCGCCTGGCGAAGACCCGGTTACGGGCGGCCGTCTGCGAAGGGTACGATCGCGCAGTTCGGGGAATGGCGGGTCGTCGTCCGGCTCATGATGCTTCATCCTGATCGGGAGGTGGCGCTTCCGGCCAACCCGGTGCGGATCAGAATGTCTCGGCGCTGCGTTTCAGCGCCGGGGAATGCCGATCGGCTTGCCGGCCCCTTCAGGCAGGTCGGACAGCCCGTGACGGGCGGCAAACGCATCGAGCCCGGCGGCGATGTCCTCGGGGAAGGGCGCGACCTTCGGGCCCGACATGTCGATATGCAGGGTCAGGGTTTCGGCGGTGGCGGCGATGAAACCCTCTTCGGCGTGGATCTCCTGCCAGGTATGAAACCGCTTCGCGTCGTGGTCGATGAGCCAGGAATGCACCCGGACGTTCTGGCCGAGATGCAGCTCCCGCAGGTAGCGGATCTTCACCTCGCCGGTGTAGGTGGTCAGGCCGCGGGCCTGCGCACAGGCCGGGCCGAGGCCGATCTGGTCGTAGAATTCATCCGAGGCGCGGTCGAACAGGGCGGAATAGAAGGCCATGTTCATGTGGCCGTTATAGTCGATCCACTCGGGCAGGACGTCCATCAGGGTCGAGATGTGGGGGGTGGACATGGGGCCTCCTTCCGGTTGCGCTGGCCTTGTGCCGCAGAGTCTGAGCGGGGCCCCAGCCGGGCCTCAGAGCGCCAGCTTCTTCGCCACGATCTCGTTGACCGCCTTCGGATTGGCCTTGCCGCCGGTGGCCTTCATCACCTGCCCGACGAACCAGCCCGCGAGCTTCGGGTTGAGCTTCGCCTTCTCCACCTGCGCCGGGTTCTCCGCGATCACCTTGTCGACCGCGGCCTCGATGGCGCCGGTGTCGGTCACCTGTTTCATGCCGCGCGCCTCGACGATTTCGGCCGGGTCGCCGCCCTCGGTATAGACGATCTCGAACAGCTCCTTGGCGATCTTGCCGGAGATGTCGCCCTTCGAGATCAGCCCGATGATGGCGCCGAGCTGCTCCGGGCTGACCGGGCTTTCGGCGATGCCGGTATCGTCCTTCTTGAGCCGCCCGAACAGCTCGTTGATCACCCAGTTGGCGGCGAGCTTGCCGTCGCGGCCCCTGGCCACGGCCTCGAAATAGCGCGCCGCCTCGACATCGGCCGTGAGCACGCCGGCGTCATATTCCGACAGCCCGAAGTCATTGACAAAACGCGCCTTCTTCTCGTCCGGCAGCTCCGGCAGGCTGGCGGCGATGGCATCGACCCAGGCCTGTTCGATCTCCAGCGGCAACAGGTCCGGGCAGGGGAAGTAGCGGTAATCGTGGGCCTCTTCCTTCGAGCGCATCGAGCGGGTCTCGCCGCGGTCGGGATCGTAGAGGCGGGTTTCCTGGGTGACCGTGCCGCCGTCTTCCAGAATGGCGATCTGGCGCCGGGCCTCGACGTCGATCGCCGCCTGGATGAAGCGCATGGAGTTCATGTTCTTGATCTCGCAGCGGGTGCCGAGATGGGAGAAATCCTGGGTCTCCATGTAGCGCTCGTAATCGCCCGGGCGGCAGACCGAAATGTTCACATCCGCCCGCATCGAGCCTTCCTGCATGTTGCCGTCGCAGGTGCCGAGATAGCGCATGATCTGGCGCAGCTTCTGCATGTAGGCGGCGGCCTCTTCGGGGCTGCGGATGTCGGGGCGGGAGACGATTTCCATCAGCGGACGATCACTTCGCCCTCGCCGACGATCGGGTGGTAGAGCTGGCTGATCTGATAGCCCTGCGGCAGGTCGGGGTAGAAGTAGTTCTTGCGGTCGAAGGCGGAGGTGAGGTTGATCACCGCCTTCAGCCCCAGCCCGGTGCGCACCGCCTGTTCGACGCAATATTCGTTGATCACCGGCAACATGCCCGGCATCGCCGAATCGACGAAGGCGACATTGGAATTGGGCTCGGCGCCGAACCGGGTCGAGGCGCCGGAGAACAGCTTGGCCTTCGAGGTAACCTGGGCATGAACCTCCATGCCGATCACCAGTTCCCAATCCTCCTTCGCCCCGGCGATCCGGGTGGGTTTGGGGGGGGCGTAGGCGAGATGGTCGAGCATGGGCCTGTCCTTCGTATGGCTTTCGGGCCTTCTAGGACAGGGCGGGCAGGGCGGCAAGGGGGCGGCAGGGGGGCGGCAGGGGCGGCGGCTGCGTGGCCGGGCAAGCCGGCCCGCCGGCCGGCGGGGGTCCACTGGCGGCGGTTTCAGGCGACGGTTTCGCCGGGACAGGTGGCCGGATGGCCGCGTTTTGCGCGGGAATCTGCCGAAATCAAACATTTCCTTTTCCGGATATTTGCCAGGTGGGTTCGAATCGCGCTTCTGGAGAGCAGGAAATTTCCGGGGGGCGGATATGATAGTGAAATATGCAAGGCACCTTGCCTTGGCGGCGCTGCTTTCGGGCTGTGCCACAAGCGAGGGGCTCAATATCGGTTTCGACGGCCTGTTCTCGACCAAAAGCCAGCCCGCGGCCCAACCGGCGATGCGCTGGGACCACGTGCCTGCCTCCGACGGCTGGACCGAGGCGACGCTGGCCGCACTCGACAGCCATGGCCAGAACCTGGTCAACACCACGCCGGCGGATATCGCCCAATGGTGCCCGGGCTATGAAAAGGCCGATGCCAGGGGGCGCAAGGCCTTCTGGACCGGGCTGCTGGCGGCGCTGGCCAAGCATGAGAGCACCTGGCAGCCGAAAGTGGTCGGCGGCGGCGGGCGCTGGTTCGGGCTGGTGCAGATCGCGCCGGCCACGGCGCAGGGCTACGGCTGCACGGCGCGCTCCGGCGAAGCGCTGAAGGATGGCGCGGCGAACCTCTCCTGCGCGGTGCGCATCCTCGACACCACGGTGCCGCGTGACAATGTGGTCAGCGCCGGGATGCGCGGGGTCGCGGCGGACTGGGGGCCGTTCCACCAGCAGAGCAAGCGCGAGGACATGCGCAACTGGATGCGGGCCCAGCCCTATTGCACCGGCTGAGGGATCAGCCGGGGTTCCGGGCCAGCGGACGGGGCAGCGGCATGGGGCCCGAACGGGTTCCGAACGGCGGTGAAAGCAGGGCGCGGGGCGCTGGTCTGCGGCCGTTTGTCGCCGCCCCGGGCCGGATCTTGAGCGGACCCGCCGAACGCTCCAGACCGCGCGATGCCCGGTGCAATGCCCGGTGCAATGCCCGGTGCGCGGCGGCAGACGGCGGGGCAGGAGACCGGGATGTGGAATGAAACCTTCGATACACCGGATTATGTTTTCGGCACCGAGCCCGCGGCGTTTCTGCGCGTCCATGCGGGGTTTCTGAAACCGGGCCTGAAGGGGCTTGCGCTGGCCGACGGCGAGGGGCGCAATTCCGTCTTCATGGCCGGGCAGGGGGTCGAGACGCTGGCGATGGATTCCGCGCCCAACGCGCTCGCCAAGGCGCGGGCGCTGGCCGAAGCGCGCGGGGTGAGGGTTGCCCATGTGGAAGCCTCGATCACCGAATGGGACTGGCAACCGGCGGCCTTCGACCTCGTGGTCGCGGTGTTCATCCAGTTTCTCGCGCCGGCCGAGCGCGCGGCGGTCTTCGCCGGGATGGTGCGGACCCTCCGGCCCGGCGGGGTGCTGATGCTGCACGGCTACCGTCCCGAGCAACTGGCCTATGGCACCGGTGGCCCAAGGGCCGAAAACCAGCTCTACACCGAGGCGCTGCTGCGCGAGAGTTTTGCCGCGCTCGACATACTCGTGCTGGACAGCTACGACCGCGACCTCGCCGAAGGTGCGCGGCATCGCGGGCCTTCGGCGCTGATCGACCTCATCGCCCGCAAGCCTGCCTGAGGGCGGCCCCGTCTGTAGACCTGCCTGAGGGCGGTCCCGTCTGTAAGCCCGCCCGAGGGCGGTCTCGCCTGTAAACCCGCCCGAGGGTGGTCACGCCCACAAGCCCAGCTGAGGGTGGCCCCGCCCGTCACCCCGCCTGAGGGCGGCCCCGCCCGTCATCCCGCCTGAGGGCGGCCGCCCCTACCGCCTTGCCCCATCCTGCCCTTGCCGCCCGGCGCCGCGCGTGCCACAGGAAGACATGCCCAAATCCTTCTCCGACCACATCCGGGCGCATCTCACGCTCGGCATGCCGCTCATCGGCAGTCACCTCGCCCAGCAGGCGATCGGGGTGACCGATACGGTGATGCTGGGGTGGTATTCGGTCGAGGCGCTGGCGGCGCTGGTGCTGGCCAACACCCTGTATTTCGCGCTGTTTCTCTTCGGTTCCGGCTTTGCCTTCGCGGTGATGCCGCTGGTTTCCGCCGCTGCCGAACAGGGCGACGAGGTGCGGGTGCGGCGGGTGACGCGGATGGGGCTGTGGATCTCGGTGGGGTTTGCGCTCGCGATCCTGCCGGTGTTCTGGTTCTCGGGGCCGCTTCTGGTGGCGCTGGGACAGGAACCGGAGATCGCCGCGGCGGCGCAGGAATATCTGCGGATCATGGGTTGGGGCATCATCCCGGCGCTGGCGGTGATGGTGCTCAAGAGCTATCTTTCGGCGCTCGAACGCACCTCGGTGCAACTGATCGTGGTGCTGGCGGCGGCGGTGGCCAATGCGGTGATCAATCAGGCGTTGATCTTCGGCAGCTGGGGCTTCCCCGAGATGGGAATGCGCGGCGCGGCGGTGGCCTCGCTCGCGGTGCAGCTGATCTCGGTGGGGGCGCTGGCGCTTTATGCGCTGCGGACCTTCCCGGCGCACCAGCTGTTCCGGCACCTCTGGCGGCCGGACTGGGAGGCGCTGCGCGAGGTGATGGGGATGGGCTGGCATATCGGCCTCACGGTACTGGCGGAGGTGGGGCTGTTTTCGCTGTCGTCGATCCTTGTCGGCATGCTCGGCACGACGCCGCTTGCCGCGCATGGGATCGCGCTGCAACTGTCCGCGATCTCCTTCATGGTGCCGCTGGGCCTGTCCAACGCCGCCACGGTGCGCGCGGGCAGGGCGGTCGGGCGCGGCGATGCGGCGGGCCTGCGGGCCGGGGCCCGGGCGGCCTTTGCGCTCGGCGTCGGCTGGGCGGTGCTGGCGGCGGTGCTGTTCGTGGCGCTGCCGGATCCGTTGATTTCGGTGTATCTCGACCCTGGCGAACCCCGCCGCGAGGAGATCGTGGCGCTGGGGCGGGGATTCCTGCTGATGGCGGCGCTGTTCCAGCTGGCCGATGCGATCCAGGTTGTCGCGATGGCGCTGTTGCGCGGGATGCGTGACACGCGGGCGCCGATGTGGATCGGCGTGGCGAGCTACTGGCTGATCGGGGCGGGTGCGGCCTGGGGGCTCGGCATCGGTCTGGGCTTCGGCGGTGTCGGGGTCTGGGCCGGGTTGGTGCTCGGGCTGACGGCGGCGGCGGTGGCGCTGAGCCTGCGCTTCTGGCGCGGTTCGGCGCGGCTCGGGAGTGCCCGGCGGGGCTGAGGCGTTTCGGGCGCGTTCCGGCCCTTGCTTCGGATTAGAAGCCCGCTCTGGCCGATTCCGGGGCTGATTCCGGGGCCGACCCCGGATTTACGCCTCGCTGCCCCCGCTGCCCCCACTCCCCTTCTCGCGCCGCGCCAGCTTGCCCGCGCGCCCGCCCCGGCGCTGTTTCAGCAGGGTTTCGCGCTCCGGCAGCCTGTCCATGATCTCCCGGCGTTCGGCGTTGCTGAGCGCGCCCCAGCGGGCGATCTCGTCGCGGCTGCGCAGGCAGCCGACACAGAGCCCTGCTTCCGGGTGGATCACGCAGATGTGGACGCAGGGGCTGAGCGGGCTGTGCGGCGGGGGCGTGGTCACAGAAGCCTCATCCGGTCGAGGGCGCCTTGCAGGATGTAGCCCGCGGCGACGTGGTCGATCACCTCGGCCCGGCGTGCCCGCGAGGTGTCGGCCTCGAGCAGGGCGCGTTCGGCGGCGACGGTGGAGAGGCGTTCGTCCCAGAAGGCGATGTCCAGCCCCAGCGTGCGGTCGAGATTGCGGGCGAAGGCGCGGGTGGACTGGCAGCGCGGACCTTCGGAGCCGTCCATGTTGCGCGGCAGGCCGAGCACCAGCCCGACGATCTGGCGGTGGGCGACGATGTCGGCGAGCCGGGCGGCGTCCTGGCTGAATTTGCGGCGCCGGATGGTCTCCAGCGGCGTGGCCACCCGCCGCGACGCGTCCGACACCGCGACGCCCACGGTCTTTTCGCCGAAGTCGAGCCCGGCCAGGGCGCGGCCGGGCGGCAGTGCGGCGGCGAAAGCGGCAATGTCCTGGTGGATCATTCCGCCACCCCGAGGGCTTCGGCGGTCGGGCGCAGGATGGCGAGACCCTCCGGGTCGTTGGCGAAATACTTCTGTGCCTCGCCCCAGATCACCCGGGCCTTGCGGGTTTCGCCAAGTGCGCTCAGCGCCTCCAGCAGCATCGCCCATTTTTCCGGCGGGCCGCCATCGGTGGCAAGCTCGTCGTCGAACTGGCTGGCCAGGCTGTCCAGCAGCATCATGCGCTCGTCGCCGCTCAGCCCGGCGGTCATTGCGGCGAGCGGTTCGGAGAGCATCACCCCGCCCGGCCCGGGCAGACCCTCCGGCCCCGCCGCGGAAGACGCCTCAGGCGCGGTCCCGGGGATTGCCCCGTCCGGGGCGGGGCTGACGGGGCTGCTGTTGTCGCTGTTGTCTTCGGGGCGGTCACCGGGACCGTCACCGGGGCGGTCACCGGGGCTGGGAGTGGGGGCCGGCGCGTTGGCCTGAGCCTCCTGCGGGTCGAAGGCCAGCGGGGCTGCAAGCCCGGCATCCTGCGCCGCCTTGTCGATCAGCGCCACCGCGTCCGGGCGCCTGGCAAACACCGCCTGCGCTTCGCCCCAGATGCCACGGGCGCGCTCTGTGTCGCCCAGAACGGCGAGCGCGCCGATCAGTTGTGCCCATTCCTGCGGCGTACCGCCCCGGGTTGCGAGCCGCTCCATCAGCCGTGCGGTCATGTCGGCCATCATCGCGCCGCGCTCGGCGTCGGTCATGTCCTTTGCCGCTTCAATGTCTTCCAGGGTGGGGCCGGAGCGTGCCGGCGCCTGCCGCGGTGCGGGCGGCGTGTAATCCGCTCCGGCCAGCGCGGCCAGCGTGCCGATCTGGCCGCGAACCGGTTCGACCCACGGGCCGCCCGCATCCGACCCTTCGAGCAGATCGCGCCAGATCGGGAAGGCGAGGTCTGGCCGGTCGTTCTGGGCATACATCAGCCCGAGGTAATAGCGCGCGATCCCGTCGGCCGGGTCGATCTTCAGCGCCTGCCTGATCGCGGCTTCGGCTTCGGGCGACACCCGGCCATGGGCGGCGAGCACCAGCAGATCGGCATATTGGGTGAAATCGTCGGCCCCGGCGTCCTCGCCCTTGATGGCGATGACGCGGGCCATGGCCCGATGCGCGGCGGCGAAGTTTCCGAGTGCGGCTTCGTGCTGGGCGAGCAGCTTCTGGCCCTTGAGCTCGTTCGGACGCTCCGCCATGGCCGCGCGCAGCCGGTCGATCGTTTCGAGGTATTCGGCGGACGCTTCCGGCGGCGGCCCGGCCCAATGCGGCAGATCCGCCTCCATTTCCGCCTGGCCGGGCCGGGCGGCACGGGCGCTGTCGGCATCGGCCTTGCGGGTGGCGAGCGGCAGATCCGGCATCACCTCCGGCAGGGCGAAGCCGCCGGCGTTTGTGCCGGGCAGGAGCCCGCCGAGCTTCGCGTAGAGCCCCAGGCTGCCGCCAAGCACAACCAGCGCCGACAGGACCAGCGCCGCGCGGGTCAGCCCCGGGGGCGGCGAAGCGGCGGCACTGGCGGCACGCGCCTTGCGGTCGGCTTCGAGCAGGCGGCGCGAGGTCTCGACCCTCGCGCGCTCCGCCTCCGCCGCGTCGATCACCCCGCGGGCGACATCGCGGTCAAGTTCGGTGAGCTGGTCGCGGTAGACCTGCATGTCGAAGGCGGCAGCGTCGTCCGGGGCGCGGCCGCTTTCCGAAAGCAGCGCGCGGCCAAGAATGGCGATGGTGGCGAGCGCCGCACTGGCGGTGATGATCCAGAAGCCCAGCATCGGTCCTCCCAGGGGATGGCTGGCCTACCTTTAGAGGATTGCGGGCACCGGCAAAAGCCCCGGGTGGCGGGTTTGGCCCCGAGACCGCGCGCCGCCCCGGCCCTCAGCCGCCGGGCTTCGCCGCGGGCCGCGGGGCTTGCGGCGGCGGCGACATCGGCGCGCGGGGCAGGCGGGGGCGCAGGAAGGCGGGCAGCAGGGTGGCGGTGTAGAGCGTGAAGGCGAGCACCCAGAGGAGCGCGGCGGCGAGGGTGGCCATATCCCACCCGGCGCCGGGCAGCAGCGGCGCGGCGCTGCGCAGCAGCGCGGCCGGCGGCAGCAGCGCATAGGCCAGCGCCACCGGGGCGGGGGCCACCAGTGGCCGGCCGGTGTGCCCCAGCGTGGCGCGCGACATCACCGCCAGGGTCATCCCCCCGACCCCGCCGATCGCCAGCAGATGCAGCGCGCTGCGCTCATCGCCCCCGGTCAGGATCGCGCCGCCCCAGAGCATCAGCCCCAGCGCCACCAGCGCGGCCGAGACATGGAGCGTGGCGAGGATCGGGCGGGTGGCGGCAAAGCCCGCGCCCCAGCGCATCTGGCGCAGCAATTGCGCCGCGCCGGCCGCGATCATGAGCAGCGCCAGCGCCGGGCTGCCGGGCAGCGCCAGCCCCGCCAGCGGCAGCACCGCCGCCGCGCCGATCATCAGCGGGGTGAAAAACGCGGCGTCGCGGGGCAGGGCGTTTTCGCTGACGCCCTCCCGGTTCATGGCGTTGCGGGTGAAGGCGGGGGCAACGCGGCCGCCGATCACCAGAATCATCCCCGCGAGCCCGAGCAGCCCGGCCCTTGTGCCGGTCGCGGTGCCGTCGGGCCAGATCCCGGCAAAGCCGAGATGGGTCGCCAGGCCGGAGAGCCAGAGCAGGCTCAGAAACAGCAGAAACACCATATTCGCGGGCTTCGGCCGCTTCAGCAGCAGCATCAGCACCTTGACCCAGAGCACCGGCAGGAAGGCAAGGTCAACCAGCGCCACCAGCACCGGGGGCAGGACGGCGGAAAACCACAGCGCCAGCCGCCCGGCAAGCCAGAGCGCCGCCACCGTGCCGATGAACAGATGCGGCACCCCTTTGGCGCCGGTCCAGTTCGGCACCGCCGTCAGCAGAAAGCCGCCGAGCGCCGCGCCGCCGTAGCCGAAGACCAGTTCATGGGCGTGCCACTCGACGGGGGCCATCTCGAACGGGCCGTCGTCCGCAAGCCCGGCGAGGTAGAGCCCCCACCAGCCGACGGCGACCACCGCAAAGACCCCCGCCGACAGGAAAAACACCCGGAACCCCTCCGAGATCAGCCGTTTCAGCGTTTCGCCCATTGGTCCGCCCTTTCCGTGGGGCCCCGCGGCCCGTCCCGCAGCCTGTGTCGCGGCCTGTGTCGCGGCCTGCATTGGTTTCACGGGAGTGTTGCGCGCGGGCCGGGCGAAAGGCAAGCCGGTTGCCCCGCCGCGCCCCCGCCGCACCGCTGTTGTGAACCACGCCGCAGCCCCTGCCGCAAACCATGTCGCAAAAAACCCCCCAATCGCCGCCACATGGATTGGCAAACGCTCCGGAGGGGTTAAGCTTCGGAGAAATGCCGCGCCATTTGCGCAGAAGGAGTCGGGATGGGACGCTACTCGGTCTTTGCCATCGCCCGTGAGGGGTTCAGGTATCACAGGGGCTGGGAACGGGCCTGGCGCTCACCGGCGCCGAAGAAGCGCTATCAGGCGATCGTCGTCGGCGCCGGCGGTCACGGGCTGGCGACCGCCTATTACCTCGGCAAGAACCACGGGATCACCGATGTGGCGGTGATCGAGAAGGGCTGGCTCGGCGGCGGCAACACCGGGCGCAACACCACGATCATCCGTTCGAATTACCTTCAGGATCCGTCCGCCGCGATCTACGAGAAGGCCCGGTCGCTCTACGAGACCATGAGCCGGGATCTGAACATGAACGTCATGTTCTCGCCGCGCGGCGTGATCATGCTGGCCCAGACCGAACATGAGCTCAGAGGCTACAAGCGCACCGCCCATGCCAATGCGCTCCAGGGGGTCGAGACCGAAGTCATCGGCCCGGAAAGGGTGAAAGAGCTGGTGCCGATCATCGAACTCAGCGGGCCGCGCTATCCGGTGCTCGGCGGGCTGTGGCAGCCGCGCGGCGGCTCGGCGCGCCACGATGCGGTCGCCTGGGGCTATGCCCGGGCCTGCTCCGCGATGGGGATGGACATCATCCAGAATTGCGCCGTCACCGGGATCGAGACCGAGGCCGGGCAGGTCAAGGCGGTCAAGACCACGAAGGGCCGGATCGAGACCGGGAAGCTCGCGCTGGTGGTGGCCGGGCACAGTTCGGAGCTTGCGGAGATGGCGGGGTTCCGGCTGCCGATCGAGAGCGTCACCTTGCAGGCGCTGGTGTCGGAGCCGATCGAACCGGTGATCGACGTGGTGGTGATGGCCAACACGGTGCATGGCTATATCAGCCAGTCCGACAAGGGCGAGCTGGTGATCGGCGGCGGCACCGACGGGTTCAACAGCTATACCCAGCGCGGGTCGTTCCACCATATCGAAGAGACGGTGCGGGCGCTGGTGGAGACCTTCCCGATGATCTCGCGGCTGAGGATGCTGCGGCAATGGGGCGGGATCGTCGACATGACCGGCGACCGTTCGCCGATCCTGTCGAAAACGCCGGTGGGCGGGATCTATGTGAATGCGGGCTGGGGCACCGGGGGGTTCAAGTCGATCCCGGGCTCCGGCTGGGCGATGGCGGAGCTGGTCGCGAAAGATGCGCCGGGGCCGCTGGCTGCGGAATTCGGCCTCGACCGTTTCCGCGAGGGGCGGTTCATCGACGAGAGCGTCGCCGCTGGGGTGGCGCACTGAAATGGGGCGCGGGGTGCAGAGCGGAAACGGCGCCAGGGCGGGCCTTGCGCTGTGGTGTGTCACCGGTGTGACGGCGGGAGGCGTGATCGGCACCGTGTGGCGGGCTCGGCGGAAATCGGCTGAGGCGCCTGTTCCTGTGTTGCAAGAAGACAACGCGCCCCCCACAACTGACACACCAATATGTAATGCGAAAGCGGAGGGAATATCATGTCTGGGCGTATCTGGATCGGTCTGGTGGTCATTGTGGCCGTGGCCGTCTTCTTTTATCTGTTCTGGCCGGGTGGGGCCGAGGAGAATGTGCTCCTGCCGGAGAGCGGGACCGAGACGACGCAGCCTGCCGAACAGCCGGCACAGCCCGCCGAACAGCCGGCGCAGCCTGCCGAGCAGCCGGCACAGCCCGCCGAGCAGCCGGCGCAGCCTGCCGAGCAGCCGGCACAGCCCGCCGAGCAGCCGGCGCAGCCTGCCGAACAGCCGGCACAGCCTGCCGAACAGCCGGCAGCCGAGTAAGGCTGGCCGGGCCGGTGCCTGGGCACGCCTGGGCACGGCCCGTGACAGGAACGCGAAACATTGCGGGGCCGGGGGCAACAGCTCTCCGGCCCCGTTTCCGTGCGCTGCGGCGGGGGCGCGGTGCCCGGTGCAGGCCGGCTGAGCGCCGGTGTCCGGTTTTGTGCGACACGCCTTGAGGAGATTGTCATGCTGATGCTGGAATGCCCCTGTTGCGGGGTGATGGCCGACGAAACCGAACTGGCCCCCGGGGGCGAAGCGCATCTGAAGCGGGTCGGGCCGGAGGGGTCGGACGAGGCGTTCGAGGCCTATCTGTTCGCCCGCGCCAACCCCAAGGGCGTGCATTTCGAACGCTGGCGCCATGCGGCGGGCTGCGGCAAGTGGTTCCTCGCGGCGCGCAATACGGTGACGCTGGAGGTCTATGGCACCTATCCGGCCCAGACCCATGAGCCGCCGACGGAGATCGTGGCGAAGATCCGGGCGAAGCTGCCGGGCTGGGAGGGGCTGTGATGGGTTTCGAATGGCTGGTGCAATCCGACCGACCCCGGACCCCACGCCCGCCGGGGGGCGCTGCCCCCCGGACCCCACGCCTGCCGGGGGGCGCGGCCCCCCGGACCCCCCCGGAGTATTTGTCCCAGGAAACAGAGGATCATGGCATGAGCGCGCGGATTGAGGGCTGGGGACGGCTGATCGACCGGTCGCAGCCGAAGCATTTTACCTTCGACGGCCAGAGCTATCGCGGCTTTGCGGGCGATACGCTGGCCTCGGCGCTGTTGGGCGCCGGGCGGCTGGTGATGGGGCGCAGCTACAAGCTGCACCGGCCGCGGGGTCTGGTGGCGTCGGGGCCGGAGGAGCCCAATATTCTGGTGGGGCTCGGGACCGGCGGCCGGATCGAGCCCGAAACCCGGGCGACGACTGTTGAGCTTGCCGACGGGTTGGTGGCAAAGAGCCAGAACGGCTGGCCCTCGGTGGATTTCGACCTGATGGCGGTCAACCAGCTGGCGGCGCGGTTCATGTCGGCGGGGTTCTATTACAAGACCTTCATGGCGCCCTCGACTTGGTGGTATGCGCTCTATGAGCCGATCATCCGCAAGTCGGCGGGGCTGGCGAAGGCGCCGAAGGGGCCCGATCCCGACAGCTATGAATATCTCCATGCGCATTACGACGTGGTCGTGGTGGGCGGCGGCGTGGCGGGGCTGGCGGCGGCGAAGGCCGCGGCGGCGTCGGGCGTCAGGGTGCTGGTGCTGGAGCAGGCGCATTTCTGGGGCGGACGGGCGCCGGTGGATGCGGTGGCGGAGGCCGGGCCTGAGGGTGAGGCCGCTGGCGGGATCGACGGGCAGCCGCAGGACGAATGGATCAGGAACGCGCTGGAAGACCTTGAAAACCAAAAGAATGTCACATTGCGGCTGCGGACGCAGGCGGTCGGGGTCTATGATCATGGCTATCTGGTGGCGGAGGAGAAGCTCTCCGGCACCGACCCGCGCCGCCGGCTCTGGCGGATTCGCGCGGGGCGGATCGTCAGCGCCACCGGGGCGATCGAGCGGCCGCTGGCCTTTGCCGGCAACGACCGGCCGGGGGTGATGCTGGCGAGCGCCATGCGGGATTATCTGGTGAACTGGGGCGTGGCGGTCGGCGAGCGGATCGTGCTGGTCACCAACAACGACGACGCCTACCGCACCGCGCTGGCGATGCAGGCGGCGGGGGCCGAGGTGATCGTGATCGAGGCGCGCGGCATGGCCAATGGCCCGCTGGCGGAACGCGCGAAGCGGCAGGGCATTCAGCTGCGCGCGGGGCGCGCCGTGGCCGAGGTGCTTGGCGGGCGGCGGGTGAAAGCGGTGCGTCTGGTGCCGTTGCGCGCGGGCGAGGCGGGCGAAGAGATCGCCTGCGACGCGGTGGCGATGTCGGGTGGCTGGTCGCCGGTGGTGCATCTGTGGTCGCATTGCGGCGGCAAGCTGGTCTGGGATGCGGCGCAGGCGCTCTACCGGCCCGACCCGGAGCATCCGCCGCGCGGCGCCGACGGGGCGGGCTTTGTGCACAGCGCAGGTGCGGCCTCGGGGGTGCTGACGCTCGCCGGGGTGCTGGACGATGCCTGGGTCGCCGGTGAGGCGGCCGGGATCGGGGCCGGCGGCACGGCTGTGCAGGCGGGGGCGCCATCGGCCGCGCCCGAGACGGTCCAGCCGCTGGAGCCGGTCTGGATCATGCCGGCCGATGCGGGGCCCGCCAAACGCGCCAAGATGTGGCTTGATTTCCAGAACGACGTGAAGGTTTCGGACGTGCAGCTTGCCGCGCAGGAGGGCTATGAGAGCGTCGAGCAGACCAAGCGCTACACCACGCTGGGGATGGCGAACGACCAGGGGAAAACATCCAATATCAATGGTTTGGCGGTTCTTTCGGGGGCGCTGGGCCAGGCCATCCCGGAGACCGGCACCACCACCTTCCGCCCGCCCTACACCCCGCTCACCTTCGGGTCGATCGCGGGCGAGGCGCGGGGCAAGCTGTTCCTGCCGCTCCGGCGCACGCCGCTGCATGGCTGGCACGAGGCCCATGGCGCCGATTGGGAGCCGGTCGGGCAGTGGCGTCGGCCCTATTGCTACCGTCAGGAGGGCGAGACCCGGGCGCAGGCGGTGAGCCGCGAAGTGTCGAACACCCGCGAACATGTCGGCCTGCTCGATGCCTCGACGCTTGGCAAGCTCCTTGTCAAGGGGCCGGACGCCGGCCGTTTCCTCGACATGATGTATACCAACATGATGTCGACCCTGCCGGTCGGAAAATGCCGTTACGGGCTGATGTGTTCGGAAAACGGCTTCCTGATCGACGATGGGGTTGTAGCACGGCTCGACGACGAGACGTGGTTGTGTCACACCACCACCGGTGGGGCCGAGCGGATCCATGGGCATATGGAGGATTGGCTTCAGTGCGAATGGTGGGACTGGAAGGTCCATGTGGTCAATCTCACCGAGCAATTCGCCCAGATCGCCGTGGTCGGCCCCAAGGCGCGGCAGCTGCTCGAAAGCCTTGGCGGCATGGATGTGTCGAAGGCGGCGCTGCCCTTCATGCACTGGGCCGGGGGGGAGCTCGCGGGCTTCCCGGTGCGGATCTACCGGATCTCCTTCTCGGGCGAATTGAGCTACGAGATCGCCGTCGAGGCCTCGCTGGGGCAGGCGCTCTGGGACCGGCTGATGGCCGACGGCAAGGGCCTCGGCATCATGCCCTATGGCACCGAAGCGCTGCATGTGATGCGCGCCGAGAAGGGGTTCATCATGATCGGCGACGAGACCGACGGCACGGTGATCCCGCAGGATCTGGGCCTCGGCTGGGCGCTGTCGAAGAAGAAGGCCGATTTCCTCGGCAAACGCGCCCATGCCCGCCCGGAGATGGCGCGCGACAGCCGCTGGAAGCTGGTGGGGCTGGAAACCACCGATGGTTCGGTGCTGCCGGACGGCGCCTATATCGTGGCCGAGGGGCAGAACGCCAACGGCCAGCGCAACACCGAGGGCCGGGTGACCTCGAGCTATCATTCGCCGACGCTCGGGCGCGGCATCGCCATGGGGCTGGTGCTGCACGGGCCGGCGCGGATGGGCGAGACGGTGCAGGTGGCGCGGATCGGCGCGGAACCGGTGGCGGCGAAGATCGTCGACCCGTGTTTCTACGACAAGGAAGGGGCGAAACAGGATGTCTGACAGGGTTTCCGCGCTTCCGGGCGCAGAGTTCGACGGCTATTGCACGGTGCGCGACGCGGGCCGGGTGGGGATGGTGACGATCCGCGGCGATCTGGCCGATTCCGCTTTCACCCGCGCGGTGTCGGAGGTCACGGGGTGTGCGCTGCCAAAGCGGCGGGGGATCGCGGCCGAAGGCGGGTGCCGCCTCGCCTGGATGGCGCCCGACGAGCTGATGCTGTTCTGCAAAGCCGAGGACGCCCCCGCACAAGCCCGCGCCCTGACCGAAGCCTTTGGCGGCCAGCATGCGCTGGCGGTGGATGTGACCGATGCCCGCGCGGTGGTGCGTGTCGAAGGCGGAGCCGTGCGCGAGGTGATCGCCAAGCTCACCCCGGCCGATGTCTCGCCGGAGGCTTTCGGCCCCGGCCAGATGCGCCGCACCCGCCTCGGTCAGGTGCCCGCGGCCTTCTCGATGCCGGACGAGACCAGCTTCGAGGTGATCGGCTTCCGCTCGGTGGCGATCTATCTGTTCGACCTGCTCGCCAACGCGGCAAAGCCTGGCAGCGAGGTGGGGCTGTTTGGCCACGGGCGTTGAGACCGGGCGTAAGCTGGGCGTAAGCGGGGCATGAGTGGGGCCTGTGCGAGCCCGGAGCTTCATAGCAAATTGGAGGAAATATGCGTCTTTTCAAATCATTGGCGGTTTTTGCAATCGCAACGGCGCTGGCGGCGCCGGTCGCGGCCAAGACCTGGAGCTGCACCTTCAGCGGCGGCGATGGCGCGGTGCCGGAGAAGGTGATCATCACCCACGACCAGAATACGGGCGCGGTCACGGTGAACGACCCGTTTATCCAGAATTATGTCGGCACGCCGGTCTCCGGCATCCTCAAATCGGCGAACGCCACCCGCTACCTGTTCAATTACAGCCTGCGGTCGTTCAAGGATGAGCAGGGCCATTGGGTGCCGGGGGTGTCGTTCAGCGTGAATATCATCCGCGCGACCGGCAAGGCGAGCATATCGGTGAACCCGGGCGGAAATTACGAATCCCAGCGCGGCTCTGGCACCTGCCGTTGAGCGCGGGCGGACACGGGGTTTCGGGCCGCCCCCGCGCCCCGGTGGCCGCCAAGGTCCACCGGGCCCGGCAAATGCCGCAGAACGCGGGGGGTTGACCCGGGCGGGTGGCCTCGTCCATCTACGGCGGAACGAAAACCCTTTCCTATCCATGCACAGGGAGTGCCCCGATGTCCTTTACCCTTCCCGATCTTCCCTACGCCCATGACGCGCTTGCCAGCCTCGGCATGTCGAAGGAGACGATGGAATATCACCACGACCTGCACCACAACGCCTATGTGGTGAACGGCAACAAGCTGATCGAAGGCACCGAATGGGCGGGCAAGAGCCTCGAAGAGATCGTCAGGGGCACCTATGATGCCGACGCCGTGGCGCAGAACGGCATCTTCAACAACGCGTCGCAGCATTGGAACCACGCCCAGTTCTGGGAGATGATGGGCCCGGGCGAAGACAAGAAGATGCCGGGCGAGCTGGAGAAGGCGCTGGTGGAAGCCTTCGGGTCGGTCGACAAGTTCAAGGACGAGTTCGCCGCCGCCGGTGCCGCGCAATTCGGCTCGGGCTGGGCCTGGCTGGTGAAAGACACCGACGGCTCCCTCAAGGTCACCAAGACCGAAAACGGCGTCAACCCGCTCTGCTTCGGCCAGACCGCGCTGCTCGGCTGCGACGTCTGGGAACATTCCTACTACATCGACTTTCGCAACAAGCGCCCGGCCTATCTCACCAACTTCCTCGACAAGCTGGTGAACTGGGAAAACGTCGCCTCGCGGCTGTGATCCCGACATGCGGCTGAGGACATATCGCCTTCTGACCCCGCTGGCCCTCTGGCTGGCGGGGCTTTCTGGTCCCGCCGCGGCGCTGGACACGGGAGTCAGCTGGGACTGGCAGTTGCAGGCGCCGCTGGATCTCTCGCTCGCGGTCGATGTGCTCGCGCTCGACCCCGACGAGGTCGAGAGCGCCGATATCGCGGCGCTGAAGGCGCGGGGGGTGTTTACCATCTGCTATGTGAGCGTCGGCTCATGGGAGGACTGGCGCGGCGATGCGGCGGCTTTCGCGCCCGAGCTGCTCGGAAACCCCTATGACGGCTGGCCCGGCGAACGTTTTCTCGATATCCGCGCCCCCGAGGTGCTGGCGCTGATGACGGCGCGGTTCCGGCGCTGTGCACAGATGGGGTTCGATGCGATCGAGCCCGACAATATCGACCTGCATATCAACGACACCGGCCTCGCGATCGGTGAAAGCGAGGTGATCGGCTATGTGCGTGCCCTCAGCGAGGTGGCCCATGGGTTGGGGCTACAGATCGCCCAGAAAAACGCCGCCGATCTCACCGGGGCGCTGTTGCCGCTCACCGATTTCGCCATGGCCGAGAACTGCCTGACCGACGACTGGTGCGATCTGTTGGCGCCCCATGCGGCGGCGGGCCGGGCGATTCTCGATGCGGAATACACCCGGCCGGGGCCGGAGATCTGTGGCCGGGCGGATGACAGCCTCTCGGTGATCTTCAAGGGCGAGGATCTGACCCGCGGGCGGGACATCTGCCCGTGACCGGGCGGGGAACTCTGCCCGTGACCGGGCGGGGAACTCTGCCCGTGACCGGGCGGGCGAACGGCGGAGCGCTCCGGCCGGGGCGTGGCGCCCTGTTTCCGGGACAGGGAAGGGCAGGGGATTTGAGGGCAGGCGGGTCTTGAGGCAAGACCGCCTCAGCCTTCCAGAACCACCAGCGCGTGGCGTTTCTTGCCGGCCGAGAGCTTGAGCGGTGTCGCGAGGTCTTCGGGCGTGATCATCAGCCCGGGCGCGGTCACGTCGGCATCGTTCATCTTCGCGCCCTTGTCGGCGATCAGGCGCTTGGCCTCCTTGCCGGATCTGGCGAGCCCCGAGCGGGTGATGAGCTGGGTGATGGAAATGCCCTCGCCCACCTCCTGAGCGGTCAGCGTCAGCGTCGGCAGGTCGTCGCCCACGCCGCCTTTCTCGAAAACCTCGCGGGCGGTGGCCTCGGCGGCTTCGGCGGCTTCGCGACCGTGGAGCAGCGCGGTGACCTCGTTTGCCAGCACGATCTTGGCGTCGTTGATCGCGGAGCCCTGCGCCGCGCCGAGGCGCTCGCAGTCTTCCAGCGGCAATTCGGTGTAGAGCTTGAGGAAACGGCCGACATCGGCGTCGGTGGTGTTGCGCCAGAATTGCCAGAATTCGTAAGGCGAGAGCATTTCGGCGTTGAGCCAGACCGCGCCGGATTGCGACTTGCCCATCTTCCTGCCGTCGGACGTGGTCAGGAGCGGCGAGGTGAGGCCGAAAATCTCGGTGTCGAGCACGCGGCGGGTGAGGTCGATGCCGTTGACGATGTTGCCCCACTGGTCGGAGCCGCCCATCTGGAGCCGGCAGCCGTAGCGGCGGTTGAGCTCGAGGAAGTCATAGGCTTGCAGGATCATGTAGTTGAATTCGAGAAACGACAGCGATTGCTCGCGGTCGAGCCGCGATTTGACGCTTTCGAAGGCGAGCATCCGGTTGACCGAGAAGTGGCGTCCGATGTCGCGCAGGAAATCGAGATAGTTGAGCCCGTCGAGCCATTCGGCATTGTTGAGGATGAGGGCATCGGAGGGGCCGTCGCCGAATTCGACGTAATGGGAGAACACCTGCCGGATGCCCGCGATATTGGCGTCGATCTGCGCGGGGGTCAGCAGGGGGCGTTCGTCGGCGCGGAAGGAGGGGTCGCCCACCTTGGTGGTGCCGCCGCCCATCAGCACAATCGGCTTGTGGCCGGTCTTTTGCAGCCAGCGCAGCATCATGATCTGGATCAGCGAGCCCACATGCAGGCTCGAGGCGGTGGCGTCGAAGCCGATATAGGCCGGGACCACACCGTTCACGAGGGCTTCGTCCAGCGCCTGGTAATCGGTGCAGTCGGCGAGAAAGCCGCGCTCGATCATCACGCGCATGAAGTCGGATTTCGGGTGGTAGGTCATGCGTTCCGGGTCCATAAGCAGGTTGATTGTGCCTCTATAGAGGCGCGCGGGAGGGAGGGAAAGGATGAAGCTCGGGGGCATGGTCAAGGCGCTCGGTGCGATGTCGGGCACCTCCGCCGACGGGGTCGATGCGGCGCTGATCGAGACCGACGGCGAGACCATCGCGGGGTTCGGAGAGAGCGGGTTCCGGCCCTATTCGGCTGACGAGGCCCGCACCATCCGCCGCGCTTTCGGACGCTGGCCGGGCGAGGCTCCGGTGGAGGCGGCGGCGCAGGTGGTGGAAGCGGCACATGTGGCGCTGTTGCGGGGCTTCGAGGGGGCGGAGCTGGTCGGCTTTCACGGCCAGACGCTGGCGCATGACCCGAAGGGCAGGGGCACGCATCAGGCAGGCGACGGGCAGCGGCTGGCGGATGCGCTCGGCCTGCCGGTGGTGTGGGATTTCCGCACCAGCGACGTGGCGCTGGGGGGCGAAGGCGCGCCGCTGGCGCCGTTCTTTCACTTTGCGCTCGCCCGCCATATCGGCGCCACCGGGCCGGTGGCCTTCCTCAACCTCGGCGGTGTCGGCAATATCACCTGGGTCGACCCCACGAAGGACCGGCCCGACGCGCCCGGAGCGCTGCTCGCTTTCGACACCGGCCCCGCCAATGGCCCGATCGACGATTTCATGCGCCGGACCCGGGGGCGCGTGCGGGACGAGGGCGGCGCCTATGCGGCGACAGGCGAAGCCGACAGGCAGGTGATCGCGGATTTCCTCGGCGATCCGTACTTTCTGCGCGTCCCGCCCAAATCGCTCGACCGGAACCACTTCGCGGGGCTTGGCAAAGCGGTGCGCAGGCTGAAGCCCGCCGATGCCGCCGCCACCCTGACGCTCGCCGCCGCGGCGGCGGTGATCCGTGGGTTCGAACATCTGCCCGAAGCGCCGGGCCGGCTGCTGGTCGCCGGCGGCGGGCGGCGGAACGCGACGCTGATGGGGCGGCTCGACGAGATGCTGAAAGGCCGGGTGGAGCCGGTGGAGGCCGCCGGGCTCGACGGCGACATGCTCGAAGCCCAGGCCTTCGGCTTCCTCGCGGTCCGGGTCGCGCGCGGGCTTGCGACCTCCTGCCCCGGCACCACCGGCGTCGCCGCGGCGGTGGGCGGGGGCATCGTCTCGCAGCCGGGGTGATCCGGGCGCTGTTGTGCCGCCCGCAGGATGAGGCGCACCGTTTCAGAGCGCCCCGGAACAACCCGGAGCAATGCGGACGGGTTTCGGGGCCTGGTTTTCAGCCGCCGCCATGGCTGCTGGTCCGCCCGGCTCCGCGGAGCCGCTGCCAGCGGTCAAGACGTCCATTATTCCGGAATAATGGAAGTCCGGTTTTCCGGACTAATGGACATCCAGTTTGGTGAAAAAAATTCTCATTATCAGTATGTTACGCGTCTTCCTCAGCACCGGACACGACCCTGAAAAGAATTCGCGAAGGGCCCGCCCCCCCGCAGCCCGCCGCGCTCACGTCGGATCGTAGCTGAAGCTGGTAAACCGGGCCTCGGCGGCCTGACCGGAGAGGTCGAAGGCCAGCATGCCGACAAAGGCGCCGGTGAAGGAACCATGCTCGCCGCGCCCGCCCTCATCGGAAATCGCCGCGGCATCGAGCGCCGGGCCGATGGCTTTCCAGTCGCTCCCCTCCCGGCGCCAGAAGAACCGCTGGGTGGCGTGATCGACCCGCACGCCGAGCTCCACCGGCCCCTCGCCAATCGGGATCGGCACCCGCAGCGCATAGTCGAGAAAGCCGTCATTGTGTTTGTTCTGGCAGGAAATCACGCTCAGCGTCCGCCCGAGACGGGGCTCATGCGACAGCAAAAGCGCGTGGAATTTCGACGCGTTGTAATAGGTGGTGAGCCCCGCGGCCTGCTGGTAGTTTTCCGGCTCGAAATCGAGCCAGCATTCGGCGGCATAGCGGAAATGCTGCTGACGGCGGGCGACCAGCGCCTGTTCGAACCAGGAGCCGATCGATTCGCGCCCCGTCAGCACCAGAGCGCCGTCTTCGCAGCGGAAGATCCGGTCCGGTTCGGGGGTGCGCAGCCATTGGAAATCCTCATGCAGCCGGTCGAAGCGGTAGTCGACCCGGGCAGGCGGCGCCGGTTCCACATCGGCCAGCCCCGGCAGGGTCTCGCGCACCAATGTGCCGCCGGTCTCGAGATAGAGCCAGCCGTCTCCGCCCCAGGCGCAGCGCTCGAGCCCGGTTTCGCGCCCCAGCGGGCAGAAGCGCCCGTGCCCGTCGGGGCCGGGGATCGGGCGGCCCATCAGGAAGCTGTGGTAGACCTGGCCATCGGGGGTCTCGACATATTGCCCGTGGCCGGTGCGCTGGATCGGGTGCGACGGGTCGGCGGCGTTGCAGATCAGGTGTTTCGCCGGATGGGGCTCGTAAGGCCCTTCGATGCGGCGCGCCCGCGCCATGCTCACCGCATGGCCATAACCGGTGCCGCCCTCGGCGGTGGTAAGGTAGTAGTAATCGCCGTGCCGGAACAGATGCGGTGCCTCGGTGAGGCCGCGCGAAGTCCCCGCCCAGATATTGTGCACCGGCCCGGTGAGCCCCGCCTCCGGGCTCCATTGCTGCAACACGATCCCGTCGAACCGGTCATGCGCCGGGTTGCGCCCCGAGCCGGGGCCGCGGTGGTTCCACAGCATGTTGAGCACATATTTCCGCCCGTCCCGGTCGTGGAACAGCGACGGATCGAAGCCGGAGGAATTGACATACCACGGGTCGCACCACGTCCCCTCCACGGTCTTGCAGGAAGTGATGAAATTCTGCACATCCTTGAAGGCCCCGTCGATCCGCCGGACGTTGCTGTAGGCGAGCCAGAACCTTTCGTCGTCATGGCTGAGGCAGGGGGCCCAGACCCCGCCGGAATCGGGATTGCCGCGCATGTCGAGCAGACTGGCCCGGTTCAGGGGCCGTGCCACCAGCCGCCAGTTCACCAGATCGCGCGAATGGTGGATCTGCACGCCCGGGTACCATTCGAAGGTGGAGGTGGCGATGTAATAATCCTCGCCGACCCGGCAGATCGACGGGTCCGGGTTGGAACCGGGCAAAACCGGATTGCGGATCATCGCGGCCTCCTTGCGCGGCGGAAGATCGTCTGTTGCGCAGCCATTGCATCCGGGCGGTCGCCGGTTGTCCGGGGCTGGCCCGGGCGCGAGTCTTTCCCGGTTTCAGGTGTGAGGCTACCACAACGACAAGGCAGGAGGCGAGGCCGGACAACACGCGCCGCTCATCTTCCGGGGCGCTCTGTGCGGCGCGGCCCCTGCGAAACGGTGATCTGCCGCGCAAACGCCGCAGAAACGGAAGGCCGGCGCAGCGGGCGGGCCGGTGAGCGGCGGCATGTCTGCGGATTTGCCGATGCAGAATTCGGCCGGATGCGACGGGGACCGGTCCGGCTCTGGCCCTGCACCCTGCCGGAACGCCGGCGGCGCGGGCAGACGTATAGAGCTTGCCCCGCGCAAACCGGCCCCGGTTTGTGCTTTTCGACATGCGAAAACAAGACGACAGAGCAGGTGGCGTGAATGCGGATGAGCGCGGGCGTGCTCTGGCCATACGACATGGTGTGATTGTGTCATCTGGCTGCACGTCTTTGAATTCATGCAAATATGTCGTGGATATTGAGACCGGAATCCACGCCCGTCAGCCATCGCTTGCGCCTGGCCAGATTCGCGCAACAGGTTTTGTCCCGCTGGTGTCGCATGTCTGAAGCCGCTCTGAAGCCGCAAGACCGGCACCCGCTCTCGCAGAGGCACGCTTTACCCCAAAGCCCGGGCCAGGGCGCAGAACCGCTCCAGGTCGATCTCTTCCGCCCGTGCGGTGGGCGGGATGCCGCAGGCCTCCAGAACCTCCGAAATCTCCGGGTGCAGCCCCTTCAGCGAGGCGCGCAGCATCTTGCGGCGTTGCTGGAAGGCGGTGGCGGTCAGCCGTTGCAGCCCGTCCGCGGGCGCGGGGAAGCGGGGAGAGGGCAGGGCGGTGAGGTGGACCACCGCGGAGCGGATTTTCGGCGGCGGGGTGAAGGCCTCGGGCGGAAGCTCCATCACCAGCCGCGGCTCGGTACGCCATTGGGCAAGGATCGCAAGACGGCCGTAAGCCTTCGAGCCCGGCCGCGCGGTGATCCGCGCGGCCACCTCTTTCTGGAACATCAGCGTCAGGCTTTCCCAGAATGGCGGCCAGCGTTCCGGGGTCAGCCAGCGCACCAGCAATTCGGTGCCGACATTATAGGGCAGGTTGGCCACCACCTTGATCGGGGGGGTGAGCCGGGCGGCGGCATCCACCTCCAGCGCGTCGGCGTTCAGCAGTTCGAGCCGCCCCGGATACTGCGCCGCGATCTCTTCGAGCGCCGCCATGGCGCGGGCATCCTTTTCCACCGCCAGCACCCGGCGCGCCCCTTCGGCGAGCAACCCCCGGGTCAGCCCGCCCGGGCCGGGGCCGATTTCGAGCACGTCGGCCCCCGCGAGCCCGCCCGCGGCCCGCGCAATCCGGGCGGTGAGGTTCAGGTCCAGCAGGAAATTCTGCCCGAGCGACTTTTTTGCCCGCAGCCCGTGGCGGGCGATGACCTCACGCAGGGGCGGCAGCCCGTCGATATGGCTCATCCGCCCGAGACCCCGCCCGATGTTTCATCCGCCATTTCCCGCGCCATCCGAAGTGCCGCGATCAGCGAAGACGCGTCGGCCACGCCCTGTCCGGCGATGTCGAAGGCGGTTCCGTGGTCGGGGGAGGTGCGCACGAAGCCGAGACCGAGGGTCACGTTCATCCCGCCCGCAAAATCGAGCGTCTTGATCGGGATCAGCGCCTGGTCGTGATACATCGCGATGGCCACGTCGTAGCGGGCGCGGGCCGGGGGGTGAAACATGGTGTCGGCCGGGTGCGGGCCGGTGATCGCCATGCCTTCGCCGGCGAGATGCTCGATCAGCGGGGCGATCCAGTCGCGCTCCTCGGTCCCCATGGCGCCGCCTTCGCCCGCGTGCGGGTTGAGCCCGGCGACCGCGATCCGGGGGCGGGCGAGGCCCTGCGCCCTGAGCCCGGCCTCGGTGACCCGGATGCAGCTTTCGAGACGCGCCGGGGTCAGCGCGCGGGGCACCTCTTCGAGGGGGATGTGGATCGTCGCGGGCACCACGCGGAGCGCATCGCAGGCGAGCATCATTGCCACCTCGCGCCCCCCCGCCAGATGGGCGAGATACTCGGTATGACCGGGGAAGGCGAAGCCGGCGCCGTCCTGCAACGCCTTCTTGTGGATCGGCGCGGTGCAGAGCGCCGCCGCCCGGCCGGCCTGCACCAGCGCCACCGCCTCGGCGATGGCCCCGATCACATGGGGCGCGTGCTCCGGCCGGGCCACGCCGGGCACCCGGGGGGCGCCGAAATCGCGCGCGAGCACCGGCAGGCCGCGGGGCATGGCCGCCGCCGCCTCCTCCGGCGCGGCGATCTCGACGAAGGCGCTGCCCCGGGGCAGATGCGCCGGATCGCCGATCAGGAAGATCACATCCTCGCCCCGCAGCGCTTCCCAGGCGGCCACGGCGATCTCGGGGCCGATCCCCGCGGGCTCGCCGCAACTCAGGGCAATCGGTGCGCCCGGGATGACCGGCGCGTCTGGCGCGCCCAACGCGCCCGGTGCAAGCGGTCCCCGGGGGGCCATCAGCGCAGGATTTCGATGTGGGCGTCGGCCTTCAACTCGTCGAGGAGCGTGCGCGCCATCGAAGACATGCGGCTGTTTTTCAACTGGGTCGCCACCGCCTCTTCCGTGGTGGAACGCGGCAACTCGTTGCCGCGGGCGCAGAGCATCAGCACCGCCAGCGCCCCGCCCGAGGTGGTCACCCGGGTGGAGATCTCGCCCGGATCGAGCGTGGCAAGCTCGGTGCGGAACGGCTCGGGCACCGCCGCCTCGCGCATTTCCTCGCGGATCAGCTGTTCGGGCGGAAGCCCGCGGGCGAGCGGATAGAGCCCGTCGCAATCGGTGATGTCGGCGCGGATTTTCGCCGCCGCCGCGAGATTGGCCGCGCTGGCGCCGCCGGGCAGCAGAAGTGCTGCATAATCCACCACTTTCGGGCGCTCGCCCCCCTCGACCTGTTCGCGGTCGCGCATGAAATAGATGTGGAGGGTGTCGCCCACCTGGATCGGCCGGGTGGTCTGGCCGGGCCGCAGGGCGCGGATCGCGCCGCCGATTTCGGGCGGCAGGATACTGGCATCGACCCAGGACATTTCGCCGCCTTTGGTGCGGTTGCGCGCCACCGAGAAGCGGGTGGCGGCATCGCGGAAACCGGCCTCGTCGAGACCGGTGAGCCGGCCGGCGCGTTTCATCGAGGCGCGCCTGGTGGCCGGATCGCCGGCGGGCAGGACGATTTCGCTCAGCAGCACCTTGAGCCCGGCCTCGGGCTCGCTTTCGCCCATGGCGATGGCGATCTCGGTTTTCGACAGCGAGACCATCGGCGAGAATTTCGTTCTCGCGAATTCGCGCCAGCCGACTCCGGCCGCGACGAAATCGCGGAAGCTCTCGGCGGCGATGCCGTTTTGCGCGAGCAACGTGAGAAACTGCGCGCCGGTGAGGTTGCCGCGCTTGGCGAATTCCTCGATGCCGGCGGAAATCTGCTCGTCGGACACTTCGATCCCGGCCCTTTTGACCTCGCGGTTCTGGATCCGCTCGCTCACCAGCTGGTCGAGCGCCAGCGCGCGCACATCGCCCGGGGCGCGCAGGAGCGTCAGGAAGCGCTGGCGCTGGTCGAGTTCGAAACGGGTGATGACCTCGCCGTCGACCCGGGCAACGGGGGTGAAGCTCTGCGCTTCGGCGGGCAGCGTGTGCAGCGCCAGCATGAGCCCGGCCACGAGCCCGGCCAAAAGACCGGCAACGGGGCCAGCCACGGGGCCCATTGCCCGGACACCGGGCTTTGTTCCGAGACCGGGTTTTTCTGATCCGGTCCTGACCTCCGCCGCGGGTTTCCCGGCGATCCCGGCTTTTGTGTTACGCATCGTTTTCCCAGCTCTGTTGTCTCTTTTGATACATCCGGGCCGCCCGCCAGGCCGCCGGCACACCCCCCGCCGGGGCAGCGCGCCCCGGGCGGCGTCGCGCCTACATTAGTCGAGGATCGGACAGGGTGCGAGGGCGAATCGCAGAGGCCCGCGGCTCGGCTCCCCTGGGGTGCGGGCGGCCGCTGCCCCGGGGCAGGCGAAAGCCGCCGCCGGTGGCGGCCTCTGGAAATATCCGGGGCCCGGCGCTAGGTACGGAGCAACCGCCCGGCGCGCGCGCCGGGCCGCCCACCACAGGAGCACGCCATGACCGAGATCGTCACCCCCCGTTTCATGCCCTTCGACATCGAGGCCATTGCCGGCGCCGAAGGGCGCGTGGTGGTGTTCTCGGAAGGCGGCGAGCGCATGGACAAGGGGGCCCGCCGGGTCGACCGGCTGACCCGCGGCGCGCTGAAGCGGCTGCTCGCCTCCGAGGCGTTCGACAAGCTCGCCCCCGGTGAAGCGGTCGAGATGAGCTGGCCCTCGGGGCTTGCCGCCGAAGCCGTGCAGGTGGTGAAGATCGACCGCAGGATGAGCCCGGACGAGGCCCGCAAGGCCGGGGGGGCGATCGGCGCCAGGGCCCTTGGCAAGGACGTGCTGGTGCTGGCAGGCTCCCTCAGGCACAGCGCCGAGATCGCGCTGGGCGCGATGCTCGCGGCCTATGACTTCCGCGACCACAAGACCGGCGGGGCAGGGCAGGCGAAACCGTGCCGGCTGAGCTTCGCGGTCTCCAATGCCGAGGCGCTGAAGGCTCAGGCGGGCGATCTCGCGGCGGTGGCGGAGGGTGTGTTCTTCACCCGTGATCTGGTGAACGAACCCGCCAACGTGCTCACCACGGTGGAATTCGCCGCCCGTCTCGACGCGCTCACGGAGCTCGGCGTGACGGTGCGGGTGCTCGAAGAAGACGAGATGGCGCGGCTCGGCATGAATGCGCTGCTGGGGGTCGGGCAGGGCTCGGTGTTCCCGTCGAAACTGGTGGCGATGGAATGGATGGGCGGCGCCGAGGGCACCCCGCCGCTGGCGCTGGTCGGCAAGGGGGTGGTGTTCGACACCGGCGGCATTTCGCTCAAGCCCGGGCTCAACATGGAAGCGATGACCATGGATATGGGCGGCGCGGGCACCGTCGCCGGGGTGATGAAGACGCTGGCGCTCAGAAAGGCCCCCGCCAATGTGGTCGGCGTGGTCGGGCTGGTGGAGAACATGCCCGACGGCAAGGCCCAGCGTCCCGGCGACATCGTGCGCTCGATGAAGGGCGACACGATCGAGGTGATCAACACCGACGCCGAGGGGCGCCTGGTGCTGGCCGACGTGCTCTGGTACGCGCAGCAGGAATATGCCCCCGCCGGGCTGATCGACCTTGCGACGCTGACCGGCGCGGTGATCGTCGGGCTCGGGCATGAGAATGCAGGGGTGTTTTCCAATGACGACGATTTCGTGAAGGCGTTTCTGAAGGCTGCCAGGGCCGAGGGCGAGGGCGCGTGGCGGTTGCCGCTCGGGCCGGGCTATGACAAGCTGCTGAAATCGCGGCTCGCGGACATGAAGAACTCCATGGGCCGGCCTGCCGGGTCGATCACCGCGGCGCAGTTCCTGAAACGCTTCGTGAAGGACGACATGCCGTGGATCCATCTCGACATCGCCGGCGTGGCGCTGCTGTCGGAAGCCTCGGATCTGGCGCCGAAAGGGGCGACGGGCTGGTTCGTGCGCAGCCTCGACCGGCTGGTGCGGGAGCGCTACGAAAGCTGAAGGCGCACCTGCCTGCGCGCCCGGCCCGTCTGAAGGCGCACGGGGCGCGCGTCGGACAGGCTGAAGACGCGCGGGGCGCGCGTCGGGGTTCCACCCCGGACCCCGGGAGTATTGTCCACAAGAAAAAGGAGCCCGCTTTGGGAGAGGTGTTCTTTTATCACCTGACCCGGTCACCGCTGGAGGAGGCCTTGCCGGTTTTGCTCGGCAAGGCGCTCGGGGCCGGGTGGCGGGTGGTGGTGCGGGGTACGGAGCCCGGCCATCTCGACTGGCTCGACCAGCGGCTCTGGCTCGGGCCGGAGGAGGGGTTCCTGCCGCATGGGCGCGCGGGCGGGCCGCATGACGCGGATCAGCCGGTGTTGCTGGCCACGGGGGCGGAGATCGGGCCAGAGATGGTGAACGGGGCGCCAGAGGGCGCAGAGATGATAAACGGGGCGAACTGTCTGGTCTCGGTCGACGGGGCGGAGATTTCGGCCGGAGAGGTGGCAGCGATGGCCCGGGCGATGGTGCTGTTCGACGGCAACGATGCGGCGGCGGTGGAGGTGGCCCGGGGCCAGTGGCGCGCGCTGACCGGCGCCGGGGCGAAGGCGAAATACTGGAGCCAGGCCTCGGGGCGTTGGGAGATGAAGGCGGAGAGCTGATGGAAATCAGCGACTTGCGGGGCGTCCTTCGAGTCGTCTTTCGAATTTGAATGGTCTGGAGCAGGCCTCGAAGGGCCGGTTTCAGCGCGTCAGCAGCAGCCTGTCTTCGGCGATTTCGATCTTTTCGAAGCGGCGCAGATAGCTCATGCCGAGGAGCGACATGTCCATCTCGCCGGCATTGACCAGCACCGGCACGGCGCGGTCGGTGATGTCGCCGAGGGTCAGGCTGTCGAGCCGGGCTTTTGCGGTGCGCACCACGCCATTGGCGGTCGAGGCGGTGCCGGTATAGGCGAGGGTGGTTAGGTCGATCCCGGCGCGTGCGGCATCGGCGGGGGTGAGCACCACGTCGGTGGCGCCGGTGTCGACGATGAAGTCGAGCCGCTCGCCGTTGGCCTCCGCGGTGACGTAGAAATGCCCGTCGAAGCCGCGCGGCACTTCCAGCACGCCGCTGCCCACCACCGCCTGCCGGGGTGCGAGCTCGTGGCTGATGTCGTTCCACAGGCCGTAGCCCGCGACCAGACCGAGGATGATCAGGGCCCAGATCGCCGCCTGTTGGGCGAGCTTGTTGAGGCTCAGGCGGTCCGAGGCGATGAAATAGCCGCCCACGGCTGTCAGCAGCAGCACGAGATAGGCGAGGCGTCCGATGTCGTCTTGTGTCATGGGCCCGATATAGGGGCGTGGCGGGTGGATGCCAATGCGGCTAGGCCGTGCCGCCGGCGAGGTTGAAGTCGGCCAGGCCGTCGAGCACGAATTGCACCGCAAGCGCGGCGAGCAGCATCCCGAGAAGCCGGGTCAGCACGTTGATGCCGGTTTCGCTGAGGGCGCGTTCGATGAGCGATGAGGCGAGCATCAGCAGCAGCACCACCAGCAGTACCGCCAGCATCACCAGGTGGACGGCGAGGAATTCCAGCGGTTCGGAGGTCTGGCCTGCGAGCAGGATCATCGCCGCGATGGCGCCGGGGCCGGCGATGAGCGGAATTGCGAGCGGGAAGATGGAGGGGTCTTCGTCCGGGTCGAGCCCCGGTTCCGACTGGTCGCGGCGGCGCTGGCCGCGGCGCTCGAACAGCATGTCGAGCGCGGTGAGAAACAGCAGCAGCCCGCCGGCAATGCGGAAGGCGGGCATGGTGATGCCGAAGACCGCAAGCACCTGAAGGCCGAACAGCCCGAAGAGCGTAAGCAGCGCGGCGGCGGTGCCGAGCGAGCGCAGGGCGATGAGCGCCCGCTCACGGGTGTTCGCACCGCGGGTCAAAGCGACGAAGACCGGCAGCAGGCCGATCGGGTCGATCACCACGAAAAGGGTGACGAAGGCCGGTATGAGCAATTCGGACAACATGCGCGGGCTTTTGCCAGCGCTGTTCGGCTTGTGCAAGGGGTGAGAATTCGGGGGGCGGGCCGGCGGCCGGAGTTTGCGTGAATTGTGGTGGATTTTTCGTTAACGACATGGCGAAAGGAGCAGCGGGATGAGCGTAAGGTGCTGTAAGACAATGGGAAACTGGTGGTTTCATTATTCCGGTATTCCGGACTAATGAACTTTTGCCCCGGGCCGGCGGCCACCGTCGTCCGGAGGCGTTGCAAGCCCCCGGGAGCCCCGCCCGGCGGCGCTCGGAGAGGGTGGTCTCCCGGGCGGTTCGGGCCTCGCTCCACCTGACCTGCCGCCCCGCTGTGCCGCTGCCGCCCCTCCGGCCCGCCGCCCCGTTGCCGCGCCGCCACCCCGCTCCCGCGAAAGCGTCGGGGGGGCGATCCCGTGCCGGGGCGGCAGGCAGTTCCGGCTGACGGGTGCTGGCGCCGCGGGTGCCCTGGCGTGCGCCCGCTGCCCGGCACATCCGAGCTGCCCTTCAGGCCCGATCCCGCTGTTCGTGAGGGACGGGCGAAAACCCGGTTGCCTTGAGGCTGCGCCCTCCGCTACGCTCCGGGCAACCGCAGCACTTGCCGGAGGGCTGACCGCCGATGACGTCGCGTCGCCCCATATCCCGTTCGCCAACGGGAACCATTGCCCGCACCTTTGCGCTTGTCGCGATGGCGCTGCAATTTGCCTTCTTCGCCGACCATATCGGGGCCAGCGCGGTGGCCGGTGCCGGTGCGGCGGAGCCGGGCAGCCGTATGGGGGTGCTGGAGCTTTGCACCGGTGACGGGATCGTGCTGCTGTCGCCCGGGGGCGTGCCTGCCGCGCGTCCCGATGGCTGTGCGATCTGTACCAATGCCGCGATTCTGGGCTTTGCCGAGCCGTTTGCCTGGACACCGCCGGTGTTCGACGTGGCCGCAGCCGCGCGCCTTCCCGTCGTTCGGGCCCTCGGCTCCGTCACCATCGCCCGCTTCCCCGGTTCGAGGCCCATTCGCGCGCCGCCGGCGGCACCCGTATGGCCGGCCTGAGCGCCACGGGGAGGTTGAGACGGCTTCCTGTCAAGACATGTGGTGCTGCGGGCTGCGGCTGATCCGGGCTATCCGGAAAGGTTTCACCAATAGCAACACCAAAAGCAAAGGCTGCGGATCCGGGCGTTTTCCCCAAGCTGCCAGCCCTTTCTCTTGATACACAGGACCAAGACATGAACCGTCGCGATTTCATCCTCACCACCTCGACCGGAGCCATCTTCGCCGCAAGCAGTGCCAGGGCCGAGACGCCCAGGCCCCAGAGCCCCCAGAGCCCCTTGACCTGGACCGACGAGAACGGTCTCGCCCGCTTTCTCAAGACCGACACCGACCCGCTCGAAAACGAGTTCGAAAAATACCCCCGCTGCCCCTATTGCGGCATGATGCGCAAGATGTGGAGCCATACGCGGCATCTGATCGTCTATGACGACGATACCGTCGACGGCACCTGTTCGATCCATTGCGCCGCGATTTCGCTGGCGCTCAACATGGACCGGGGGCCGCGGGTGATCTACGCGGGCGATGCCGGGGCCGAAGCAGAGGTCAAGCCGCTCGCCGACAGTGCGCAGATGACCTATGTGATCGACCCGTCGAAGCCGGGCACGATGTCCCGGGTGTCGAAATGGGCCTATGCCGACCCCGCCAAAGCAGAGGCCGTTGCGGCCGAATCCGGGGAGGCGGTGCTTGCGGGGTTCGACGACGCTCTGCGCGAGTCTTTCCTCGGCATGGCCAATGATACGGTCGCGATTCGCAAGCGCCGCGCCGAGCGCCGTGCCAGGGCGGCCTCCGGCAACTGAGCCGGCGGCGCGAAACCCTGCGCGTGCCGGGCTTCTGCCCGGCGCGCGCTCCGTTCCGAAGGATACCCCCGAAATGTGTGACCATACTCACCGCCCCACCCGCCGCCACCTGCTCGCCAGCCTGCCGGCCGCTGCCCTGATGGCCGGGCTCACCCCCCGCCGCGCCCGTGCGGATGCGGCAAAGCTCGATCTGCCCGCGCCCGGCCCCCGCGATGCCTGTCCGGTCTGCGGCATGTTGCCCACGAAATATCCCGATTGGGTCGCCACGGTCCTGTGGGAAGACGGCGAGGCGGTGCATTTCGATGGCGCCAAGGATTTCTTCAAATACCTCGCCGCGCTCGAAAAATACGCCCCCGGCCGCAGCGCCGGTCAGATCGCCGCCATGGGGGTGACCGAGTATTACGGGCTCGCTCTGGTTGACGCCCGCGAGGCGTTCTATGTGATCGGCTCCGACACCTACGGGCCGATGGGCCATGAGCTTGTGCCGCTCGCCACGGAGGCGGATGCCGCCGATTTCATGCGCGATCATGCCGGCCAAAAGCTCCTGCGCTTCGACGAGGTGACGCCCGAAATGCTCGCGGGGCTCGACCGGGGCGTATTCGAGTGAGCCGCCCGCGTCCCACCACGCCGGTGTTTCTCGGCCTCGGCGCGCTGGCGCTGGGCCTTGCGGCGGCGGCGGTGCACGCTTTTGCCAGCGCCCCCGCCGAAGCGGCGCGGATGGCCGAAAGCGCGGCCCTGGTGCGCGCCGCGGGCCTTACCGACCTCGCGCTGTTTCCCGAGGCGCGCTATACCCGCCACCCGTCGATGGCCGACCTTCACACCGCCTTTCAGGACAGTCCGATGAGCTTCGAACACTTCCCGGCCGGGGTTTTCGCGCCCCGCCCGGAAAGCTTCGGCTCCGGCCGTCTGGGCTTCAGCGAACAGGAAATGCGCCAATGACCCCCTGGTTCAACCGCCAGCGCGCGCTGGCCGATTACACGCTCGCCGCGATCGCGCGGCGCAAGGGCAAGTCCTTCGCCCTGCTTACGGTGTTTTCGCTCGTGGTGTTTACCGTCGCTTCGGCCATGCTGTTTTCCACCGCGCTCAAACGCGAGGCGGCGGTGGTGCTGGCAGAGGCGCCGGAGCTTACCGTGCAACAGCTCAACATGGGCCGCCACGAGATGATTTCCGGCGCGCATATCGCCGAGATCGCGGCGATCCGTGGGGTTTCTTCGGTCGAGGGCCGGCTCTGGGGCTATTTCTACGATGCCACCAGCGGGGCGAATTACACCTTTCAGGTGCCGCTGGACCCTGGCCTTCGCCCCGGCCCGGGCGAGGCGCTGGTGGGCGAAGGGGTGCAGCGGGCGCGCCACACCACCTGGGAGGGGGCGCCGCTGTTTCTCAGCCGCTGGACCGGCGACATGGTGAAATTCGAGATCAAACAGAGCTTCGGCCGCGACAGCGCGCTTGTCTCCTCCGACCTCGTGCTGCTGAACGAGGCGGATTTCCGGGCGTTTTTCAACCTGCCGGAAAACGTCTGGACCGACCTTGCCGTCAGCATCCGCAACCCGCGCGAGATCGACACCATCATTGCCAAGGCGGCGAAATTCATGCCCGGGGCGCGTTTCGTTACCCGCGCCGAGATCGAGCGCACCTATCAGAAGCTGTTTTCCTGGCGCGAAGGGCTGATGATCGCGCTGGCCGCGGCATCGGTGCTGGCCTTTGCGATCTTCGCCGCCGAGAAGGCGAGCGGCCTTTCCGCCGAGGAGGCCCGCGAGATCGGTGTGCTCAAGGCCATCGGCTGGGACACCGGCGACGTGATCGCGATGAAACTCTGGGAAGGCGGGCTGGTCGCGCTCGGCGCCTTCCTGGCGGGAACCCTGCTCGCCTATCTGCATGTCTTCGCCTTTGGGGGCACGCTGTTTGCCCCGGTGCTCAAGGGGTGGTCGGTGATCTATCCGGATTTCCCGCTCGCCCCGGTGATCGACGGGATGCAGCTTTCCGCGCTGTTTCTGCTCACTGTGGTGCCCTACACGGCGGCCACGCTGGTGCCGATCTGGCGCGCGGCTTCGGCCGACCCCGACCAGGTGATGAGGTAGGCCATGATTACGCTCGAAAACGTCACCAAGCTCTACAACGAAGGCCGCCCGAACGAGGTGCGGGCGCTCAACGATGTCTCGCTCGAGATCGCCCCCGACGCGGTGACCGTGCTCAAGGGCCCGTCCGGCTCCGGCAAGACCACGCTTCTGTCGGTCCTCGGCTGCATGGCGCGCCCGACCACGGGGCGGGTCCATATCGGTGGCGAGATGGTCTCGGGCCTTCCCGAAAGCTTCCTCGCCGCCGAACGGCGCACCCGCTTCGGCTTCGTGTTTCAGCGCTTCAACCTGATCCGCGGGCTGACCGCGCTCGACAACGTGATGCTGCCCGCGGTGCCGATGGGCGAGGATTACGCCACCGTCCGCGCCCGGGCCGAAGCGCGGCTCGCCGCCCTCGGGCTTGCCCACAAGGGGGAAATGAAGATCGAGCAATTGTCGGGCGGCGAGACCCAGCGGGTCGCGATTGCGCGCGCGCTGGTCAATGATGCCCCGGTCTTCATCGCCGACGAACCGACCGCGAACCTCGATACCGCCCTGGCCGACAGCTTTCTCGAGATCGTTTCGGGGCTCAAGGCCGAAGGCCGCACGATCATCATGACCAGCCATGACCCGAGGATCTGGGAGGCGCCGGTGGTCGATCATGTGATCTCGATGCGCGATGGCGAGGTGGTCCCGTGATCTTCCAGGCTCCGATCCTCGCCCTCTTGCTGGTCGCGGCGCTGGCGGCCATCGTCTCGCTGTGGAGCGCCGGGTTCGGCCTCTCGGTGCTGCGCCACTGGGACGTGGCCTCCGGGTCGCGCGCCCAGATCAGGCTCGAACGCAAGACCGAACTGGTCTCGACGCTGTTCGGCTTCGTGATGCTGGCGGAACTCGCGGCGCTGTTGCTGTTCGTCTACAACGCAGACCGCCTGGCGGCGCTGTTCGTCGGGGCGATGTGCGCGGTCGGCACGCTCAACGTCAACGCCTGGGGCTTTCCCGCGCTTTACCTCAAGATCGCGGTGTTCTTCACGGCGGCACTCTGGCTGATGCTCGACCGCGCCGACCGGCTGGGGCGCGATTACCCGCTGGCAAAGGTCAAATACGCCGCCATCCTGCCGATGGCCGGGCTGGTGGTGGCGTCGGGCGCGGTGGAACTCACCTATTTCCTCGGGCTGGAAACCGATGTCATCACCTCCTGCTGCTCGAAGCTGTTCACCCCGGTGAACGAGGGGCTTGCCTCAGAGATGACCGGGCTCGGGCCGGCGGCGGCGCTGTGGATGCTCGCGGGCACCGGCGCGGTGGTGGCGGCAACCGGCGCGATCAGCCTGGTCACCGGGCGCGGCCAGATATGGTTCGCCATTGCCGGTGTGGCGATGTTCGCGGTGTCTCTGGCCGCCATCGTCTCGGTGATCTCGCTCTATGTCTACGACCACCCCAACCACCATTGCCCCTTCTGCCTGCTCCAGCGCGAACATGGATATTACGGTTATGTGCTCTATCTGCCGCTGTTCGCCGGCACCGCGTTTTCGCTGGGCGCGGGCGTGACCGCGCTGTTCCACCGGGTGGGCTCGCTTGAGCAAAGCCTGCCGGCGATGACCCGGCGGCTGGTGCTTGCGGGGCTGGGCGGGTTTGGTCTGTTCGGGCTGGCGGTGATCTGGGCGATTGCCGCGTCGCGGCTGATCTTGTTCGGGTAGGGCTTGCCGGGCGGGAGCTCTGGCTTGTGTCAGGGCGTCGGGCGCACGCCCGCCCCGCGCGCGTGGAGCGTGCGGGTCACCCCCCGAAGCGTTCGGGGCCGCGCGGCGGCGCCCCGCGCGCGCGGGGCGTGCCCCTGCGTGGGCGCCGAATGCCGGGATCTGTCCGAAACCGCGCCTGCCACGTCAGGCCCAAGGTAAGGCCCAAGGTCAGGCCCAGGCGCCCGGGTCTGCCCGGGACGCGCCCCGCGCGCGGGGCGCGCTTGCGCGGAAACCTCAGCCGAACACCGCGCCGAGGGCGGCGTCGATCGTGTCGGTGATCCGGTCGATGTCGTCCGGCGTGGCGATCAGCGCCGGGGCGAGGCAGAGCACGTTGTTGAGCCCCGGCACCGAGCGGTTGCTGGCGCCGATGATCACCCCGCGCGCGGCGCAGTCCGCCACCACCGCCGCCACCTGTTGCTCGCTCACCGGTTCCTTCGTCACCCGGTCGGCCACCAGTTCGGCGCCGAGGAACAGCCCCTTGCCGCGCACATCGCCGACCACCCTGTGCTTCTCCATCAGCGCTTCGAGATTGGCCAGCGCCCGGGCCCCCATCGCGGTGCAATTCTCCAGCAGGTGTTCGTCCTCGATGATCCGCATGTTTTCGATCGCCGCCGCCGGTCCGGCGGTGCAGCCGCCGAAGGTGGAGATGTCGCGGAAACAGCTCATCGGGTCGGAGGGGTCGTCCTTGAACATGTCGAACACCGCTTCGGTGGTCACCGTCACCCCGATGGCGGCATAGCCCGAGGCCACGCCCTTGGCGAGGGTGACGAAATCCGGGCGGATGCCGTAATGTTCGTAGCCGAACCAGGTGCCGGTGCGGCCCATGCCGCAGACCACCTCGTCGATATGCAGCAGGATGTCGTAGCGGTCGCAGATCTCCTGCACCCGCGGCCAGTAGCCCTCCGGCGGCACGATCACCCCGCCGCCCGCGGTGACCGGTTCGAGGCAGAGCGCGCCGACGCTGTCGGGGCCTTCGGCGAGGATCACCTCTTCGATGGCCTCCGCCGCGCGCTGGCCATAGGCCTCACCCGACAGATCCCATTGCGCGCGGTATTCGAGGCAATGGGGCACCCGCACGAAACCGTCGGGGAAGGGGCCGTACTGGGCGTTGCGCTCCTCCTGTCCGCCGGCGGCCATGGTGGCGACCGAGCTGCCGTGGTAATCGCGGTCGCGGTAGAGGATCTTGTATTTTCGGCCGCCATGGCGCTTGTGGGCGATCTGGCGGACCATCTTGAACACCTTCTCGTTGGCCTCGGAGCCGGAATTGGCATAGTAGACCCGGGCCATCCCCGGCATCTTGCCGATCAGCCTTTCCGAGAAGGCCGCGGCCGGGATCGAGCCCGCCGAGCCCGCGAAATAATTGAGCTTCACCAGCTGGTCGGCAATCGCCCGGGCGATGCTCTCGCGGCCATAGCCGAGATTGACGGTCCAGACGCCACCCGAGACGGCGTCGATATATTCCCGGCCGGTCGCATCCCGGACGCGCAGCCCCTTGCCTTCGACGATGATCCGCGGGTCGCTGGTCTCGAAGGGCTTGTGCTGGGTGAGGTGGTGCCAGACATGGGCCTTGTCGGCCTCCACCGCCCTGCGGATGTCGTTGCCGCTGAACCCGTCCATGATGCGCTCCCCCGACCGGATGTGACCTGTGGAAAGGCTAGGGGCGGGGCGGGGCGCTGTCCATTGTTTTCGCCGGTTGAGGGTTGCGGGTTGCGCGCGGGCCGCCCGGGCCGCCCGGGCCCGTCTTGCCTGCCTGCCCGGCGATGTGGCGATGTGGCGCTGAAGTCACGGCCGGAAGCGGGCTCCCGCCGATCGCCGGCTGTTGCCTCGCGCCGGGGGGGCTGTCTCTGTATCCTGGCCTCAGAACCGGTTTCGGGAGGGACGCAGGCGATGGGCGACAGGCTTTTCAGAAGACTGACCGGGCCGCTCTGCAGCGCGCTTGCGGCGGTGATGACCGCCGGGGGCCTGTCCGGCGCGGCCATGGCCGGGGACTATGCCTATGACTGGCTCGAAAACCCGTTTTCGGCGACCCTTCCCGACACGCTCTTCGAAGACAGTGGCGAGGCGCGGTTCGACAAGGCGGGCCGGGTGTTTGTCGAATCGATGAGCGGCATCGGCACCGAGCTTGGCGACATCTTCAGTTTTCCGCTGCGCGACCCCGCCACCTTCGGGGCTTTCGCGCTTGGGGTCGGCGCGCTGGTGCTGGTCGACAGGCCGATGACCGAAGCCTATCAGGCGGCCTTCCTGCCGATCGGCGAGCGGTTCGATCTGCCCAAACTCGTCGATATCGACAATTTCACCATCGACGCGCAGTATCTCGGCCTCGGGCTTGCGGGCACCTATGCCTATGGGCTCGCGGCCAATGACGAACGCGCCCAGGTGGCGGCGCTGCTTTCGGCCAAGGCGGTGGCCTATTCCTATCTGACCTCGCATCTGCTGCTGAAGACAGGGTTTGGCCGGGTGCGCCCGGTCAGGGATCTCGCCGGGCATCAGGGGCCCACCGGGGATTTCACCACCTCGCCCTTCGATTTCTTCCAAAGCACCGGCGTTCATTTCGACACCCACGCCTATGCCACGGCGATGCCGTCGTTCCACTTCACCTTGTATTTCTCCACCGCCCGGGTCGTGTCGGGGGTTTATGACAATTACCTCGTTCCCTACAGCCTGGCAGCCGTGCTGGCGCTGCAATCGGCGGAGGGGCATAACCACTGGGTGTCGGACATGGTGGCCGGGGCGCTGATCGGCACCGGCATCGGCAATGTGATCCTCAACAATTACGAGGACCGCCGCGGCGGGATCGACATGAGCTTCGCGCCGATCATGAGTTCCAGGGGGGCGGGGGTCGGCTTCCAGGTGAGGTTCTGAGGCGGTTGCGGCACCCTTGTTCGGCAAACTGGCCGATGCCTTCCTCCGGCGCCCTTCTCCGATAAACTGTCCTGCAACTCCCGGGGCGCGCGCGCCGCGCGCGGGGCTGGTTGGGTGGCGGCCGGGGGCGGGGCAGGCGCCTGCCCGGGCAACATGCCGCAGCCGCCCTCAAGAGAGCGTGACGGCGGGGGGCTTGATTTGTCCGCGCGGGCAGGTGCACAAGAACGCATAGCTGAGTGTGGGAGAGATTCAATGACCGTTGAAAATGCCGTGTCCGCCTTCGCCGGTGTGATGGTGCTCGTGAGCGTGGCGCTGACCGTATGGGTGCACCCGCTGTTCGTCTGGCTTACCGTGTTCATCGGGGCGAACCTGCTCCAGTCCGCCTTCACCGGGGTCTGCCCGGGGATCTGGGCGTTCCGCAAGATGGGCCTCAAGTCCTGCGCCGACTCCTGAAGCGTCGGGACGGGACATGAAAAGGGGCGCGCCGGCAGGTTCGGCGCGCCCCTTTTCGTGGTTTGATCCGGCTCCGTGCGGGCCTGTGCCCGTGCCGGTATCTGGCCCGGTGTGGACCCGGTTTCGCGACCGTCAGGCGTGGTGGAATGCGACGCGCGGATGCGCGAACCGGCGGGCGAGGGTTTCCGCCGTCCTTGCCATCACCCGTCCGCGCCTTGCGTCAGGTGCGAACAGCGCGGAAAGGCGCGTCAGTCTCGTCAGCGGGCGGAAAACGAATGCCTTGCCCGGTCCTCCGCCTGTCGGTCGGGTTCCTGACCGGCATACAGGCAAGAGGTTCAAACTTCGTGTGAGATCAAAAGCCTGACCAGCTCACACCCGGAGTCGGGCATGGCCCTCTGGGGTCAGCATCCACCATAATTCTTACGTCCGCTGGCGGTAATCGTGTATCGCCCACCCCGGGGGCCTGTGTGACAGCGGGGTGTATATGTCGGGCGCCGATAGGTTGGGGGGTGCGCGGTCTCTCTGATTTTGCGTAGCTCTGTGCCCCACTCACAGGCCAAACCATCGCCATCTCGGTCCAGCCCTGCCGGGTCGTGTTGTGGTCCACCGTTTTGCAGGAAAAACTTCTGAGCCTGAGCGCTTGACGCGAAATCATCACAGTTCATGTCGATGGTGTTTGACGCTGAACGCGCAAAACGTGACGACTGTGCTACAGAGAGGGTTTGGTTCCCCAGGAAATTGTAGCCGTTCTGCGTTTCGCCGCGCATTCCCAGCTCTGCTTCAATTGCCAACAATTCCACTTGGTCCGCAGCAGTCAAATGCCGTGTCCAAAGCGCGCTTGTGCTCATTTGTTCAAGCTGAGTGAAAGCCGAATGGGGCGTGCTCGCGCAACCTGCCAGAAACCCCAGACAGATCAGCCCCGTGAAGTGCCCTGTTGTCGGTTTCATCCATGCCTCCCAGCCGATGTAGGAACCTGCCAGAAACGGGCTGACAGGTTCAAGGAGTTTGCGCCTGCGGCTTCTTCCCAAACCTCTTTCTGGTTTGCAACTGTTTGACAGGAGTGAAAGGTTACCGCGTGAACTTCTTGTATCTGATCCGCTTTGGCTCCAGCGCGTCCGGGCCGAGGCGGCGTTTCTTGTCTTCCTCGTAGTCTTCGAAATTGCCCTCGAACCATTCCACATGGGCTTCGCCCTCGAAGGCGAGGATATGGGTGCAGATGCGGTCGAGGAAGAAGCGGTCGTGGGAGATCACCACGGCGCAGCCGGCGAAATCGACCAGCGCGTCTTCGAGGGCGCGCAGGGTCTCGACGTCGAGATCGTTGGTCGGTTCGTCGAGCAACAATACGTTTCCACCGGATTTCAACAGCTTGGCCATGTGGACCCGGTTGCGTTCGCCGCCCGAGAGCAGCCCCACCTTCTTCTGCTGGTCGCCGCCCTTGAAGTTGAACGAGGAGCAATAGGCGCGGGAATTGACCTGGGCGTCGCCGAGGTCGATCACCTCGCTGCCGCCGGAAATCTCCTCCCAGACGGTGGCCTCCGGGTCGAGCGCGTCGCGCGACTGGTCGACATAGGCGAGCTGCACCGTGTCGCCGTAGTCCAGCGTGCCCGCGTCCGGGCTTTCCTGTCCGGTGAGCATGCGGAACAGCGTGGTCTTGCCGGCGCCGTTGGGGCCGATCACCCCGACGATGCCGCCGGGTGGCAGCGAGAAGGAGAGGTCTTCGACGAGGAGCTTGTCGCCCATGTGCTTTGTCAGCCCCTCCACCTCGATCACCTTCGAGCCGAGCCGGGGTCCGCGCGGGATGACGATCTGGGCGCGGGTGATCCTTTCGCGTTCGGACTGGTTGGCGAGCTCTTCATAAGCCGCGATCCGGGCCTTGGATTTCGCCTGCCGCGCCTTCTGGCCCTGACGCATCCACTCAAGCTCGCGCTCCAGCGTCTTCTGCTTCGACTTGTCCTCGCGGGCCTCCTGGGCGAGGCGTTTGGCCTTCTGTTCGAGCCAGGCGGAGTAATTGCCCTCGTAGGGGATGCCGCGGCCGCGGTCGAGTTCGAGGATCCAGCCGGTGATGTCGTCGAGGAAGTAGCGGTCGTGGGTGACGATCAGGCAGGTGCCCTTGTAGTCGATCAGGTGCTGCTGGAGCCAGGCGATGGTCTCGGCGTCGAGATGGTTGGTGGGTTCGTCGAGCAGCAGCATGTCGGGGTTTTCGAGCAGCAGGGCGCAGAGCGCGACCCGGCGCTTCTCGCCGCCGGAGAGGTTGGCCGGCATGGCGTCGTCGGGCGGGCAGCGCAGGGCTTCCATCGAGACATCGACCTGAGCGTCGAGATCCCAGAGGTTTTCGGCGTCGATCCGGTCCTGAAGTTCGGCCATCTCTTCCGCGGTCTCGTCGGAATAGTTCATCGCGAGGTGGTTATAGCGGTCGAGAATGTCCTTCTTGGCCTTCACCCCGAGCATCACGTTTTCGCGCACGGTGAGGGCCTCGTCCTTGACCCCGGGGAGGAAGGAGAGGCGGATGTTTTCGAACACCTTCTTGCCGCCCGGGTAGGTCTTGGAGACCCCGTCCATGTGGTACACGTATTGATAAGCGGCCATGATGCGTCTCTCCGGAATGGTTTGCGCCTAGATAGTCGCGGCGCGGGCGCGGGGCAATGGGGAGGCGTGGGGGAGGTGCGGGGCTTCAGGAGCCGGGGGTCCACCCCCCGGACCCCCGGGAGTATTTGCACCAGGAAAAAGGGGTGCGGTGTGGGGAAGGCCGGGGAGGGCCGGGGAGGGATGGATTGGAGGGGTGGACTGGCGGCGTGGATTGACAGGGCGGATTGACAGGCGCGGGGTGCCGGGCGACACCGGCCCCATGCGGTGCGAGATCCCACATGCGGCGCCGGGGATGCGCGTCGGGCTGCTGGGCGGGTCGTTCGATCCGGCCCATGGGGGGCATGTGCATGTCACGCTGGAGGCGCTGAAGCGCTTCGGGCTCGACCGGGTGTGGTGGCTGGTGAGCCCCGGCAATCCGCTGAAGGCGCATGGGCCGGCGCCGCTCGGGATGCGGCTGGTGCGGGCGCGGCAGGTGATGCGCCACCCAAGGGTGGAGATCACCGGGATCGAAGCGCGGCTCGGCACGCGCTATACTGCCGAGACCCTCGCGGCGTTGTTCCGGCTTTACCCGCAGGTGCGGTTCACCTGGCTGATGGGGGCCGACAACCTTGCGGAGTTCCACCGCTGGCAGCGCTGGGAAGAGATCATGCGGGCGGTGCCGGTGGGGGTGATCGCGCGGCCCGGCGACCGGGGCGCGGCGCGGCGGTCGCGCGCCGCAAGGCGGTTTCGTGCGGCCCGGCTCAAGGCCGGCGCGGCTCATGGGCTGGCGGCAGCGGAGGCGCCGCGATGGTGTCTTGTCAATGTTCCGATGGTGGCACATTCCTCCAGTGCGATCCGGGCTGCGGGGGGGTGGTAGGGGCGCCGGTCGCAGCTTTTGAGCGGCAGCGGTTGCTGGACGTTGCTTTCTGGTCACGCTTGGCGGTCATGCGGAGAGAGGTGCGATTTGTTTCCGCATCTAGTCTTGTTCCGACTCGGGCGGCTTGATTAACTGCCGCCATGCTCGGGGGCCTGTCCAGACGATTGTTTCTTGGCGGCGCTGTTTCCGCCATTGCCGGGGTCGCCGTGGGCGAAGCCCCGCTGCGGTCGGTCCGGCCAAAGCCAAGACCGGGAACCGTGGGTATGCCCGCCGCGCCGACGGTGGATGAGCTTGTTGCCCAGGCCCGGCTCGGCGGCCGGCTGGGGTTCGTGGTGCTCGATGCGCGCAGCGGCGCGGTTCTCGAACAGCACAACCCCGATATTGCCTTGCCGCCCGCTTCGATCACCAAGCTGGTGACCGCGCTTTACGCGACCGAGATGCTCGGGGCCGGTTTCCGCTTCCGCACCGAGTTCCGCGCCACCGGGCCGGTGGTGGATGGGGTGATCCAGGGCGATCTGGTGCTGCGCGGGTCGGGCGATCCGGTGCTCGACACCGATGCGCTGTCGTCGATGGTGGCCCGGCTGAAGGCGGCGGGGGTGCGCGGCGTGACCGGGGCGTTTCGCATCTATGCCGGCGCGCTGCCCTATTTTCGCTCGATCGACCCGCGCCAGCCCGCGCATGTGGGCTATAACCCGGCGATCTCGGGCACCAATCTCAACTACAACCGGGTGCATTTCCAATGGCAGCGGGCGGATGCGGGCTGGAAGCTCAGCATGGATGCCCGGTCGGAGACGCTGCGTCCGGCGGTGAGCGTGGCCAGGATGGCGGTGGTGAAGCGCGAGCTTCCGGTCTATACCTATGCGGCCGAGGGCGGTGTCGATGAATGGACCGTGGCCGCCGCAGCGCTGGGCAATGGCGGGTCGCGCTGGCTGCCGGTGCGCCGGCCCGATCTCTACGCCGGTGAGGTGGTGCAGGTGATCGCGCGGTCGCACGGGATCATCCTGCCGGCGCCCACGGTGGCCGGGGCGGATGCGCCGGGCGAGGTGCTGGTGAGCCACGACAGCCCCGACCTTGCCAGCATCACCCGGGCGATGCTGAAATACTCCACCAATCTGACCGCGGAAGTGCTCGGGCTCACCGCGACCGCGGCGCGCGGCGGCGATGTTTCGAGCCTGGAGGCTTCGGCGAAGGCGATGACCAAGTGGATGCAGGCCAGCCTGGGAACCGGGGGAGGGGCGCGGTTCGTCGACCATTCCGGCCTGTCCGATCGCAGCCGGATTTCGCCCCGGGACATGGCGGCGTTGCTGCTCGCCCAGGGGCCGGGCAGCGCGCTGCATGGGCAGATGAAGGAGATCGTGCCGTTGAGCCAGAAAGGCGAGCGGGTCAGCGATGCGCCGTTCCGCATCCACGCCAAGACCGGCTCGCTCAATTTCGTCTCGACGCTCGCAGGCTATGTGACCGGTGCGGGCGATACGCCGATGCTCTTTGCCATCCTGTCGGGCGATACGGAGCGGCGGGCGGCGATCGCGCCGGACGACATGGAACGCCCCGCGGGTGCGCGCTCCTGGGCGCGCCGGGCCCGCTGGCTCCAGCATCAGTTCATCCGCCGCTGGTGGGCGCTTTATGCGCGGCCTGAACCGGTATCCAAAGGCTGACCGGCGCGCCGGGCGGGTGGGGCCGGTGACTGGACGTTGGGCGGGTGGGGCCGGTGACTGGACGTTGCCTTGCGGGCCGTTGCTGGCAGGGATGATATTCCACCAAGCCGCCGGGGCATGTCGTTTCCGGCGGACGTCGCTTTCAGCGGGATTTACCGGTCATGCCTGCGGCCTTGGTACATGCTCAAATCTGGCCCAGATCTGGCCCGGATCTGGCCTGCGGGGGCTGGTGCGGGCGGCGGGAGTCGAACCCGCACGAGCTACGCTCTAGCGATTTTAAGTCGCTTGTGTCTACCATTCCACCACGCCCGCACGGCGCGTCCGGGGCCTGTTTCGGGCCCGGAGATTTTCCTGTCGCCCCAAGGCACTGAAACCAATGCCCGTCCCGGACGAGGTGCCGGGATTTCAGGTCGCTGATTTCAGGTCGCTGATTTCAGGTTGCTGATTTCAGGTCGCTTGTGTCTGCCATTCCACCACGCGGGCCGGCGGCGCGAGCGTAGTCGATTGCAGCGCCGCAGAAAAGCCCGCCGCTTGGCGTTGCTACCCCGCCCATGGGACACGCGCCCCATGGTCCCGATCCGCGATCACCCCCCCTCGATGCGCGTACCCCTGGTCGCCTGTGGTGTCTGACGAAACACCTGACACAAGGAACATCACCTGACGCATGGAAATCCATGGGTTTCAGGAAGCGTCAGGTGATGGCGGCTCGTTGCATGGCGCTCTATTGGGCCCTGCCGGCGGCTTCATACTCGGTTTGGGGGCAGTAGCGGTATCGGTCTGGCGGCGGGCAGGTGGTCCCGGGTTCCGGTCGCGCACTGAAGGCCAGCCGGACCACCCGGAGGCCCGCTCCCGGCTCCTGCGGAGCAGTGTGCCGGTGCAGTGTGCCGGGCGTGCGGAGGCGGCAGGGGGCGCGGGCGCCCGAAAGCACCCGGAGCGCATTCTGACCTCCTTCCCGGGCCGACGCATCGGGCGGCCGCCCGAATGCGCCCGGTCTCGGCCCCGGGGCCCATGGCAGCAGGCAAATTCCCCGGCCAGCCGCCCTTGGCCGCGCTCAGCCCGGATTGACGGGCCGTTCGCTCACAGTCTCGCCGATCCTGCCGCCCAGTTCCGTCGCCTCCGTCCCGACGATAATGCCGGCCGCAAGGCCAAGCAGCATGATCGAGGCGGTCAGCACGACCCAATCCACGGTCACCGCGCCGTCTTCTTCGCGGGAAAACCGGCGCGACTGGTGAGTCAGCCGCAACAATTGTGGAAACAGGCTCTTTTTCATGTTACATTTCTCCAGGTCAGGACAGATCGTTGTCAGAGCAGATCATTGGAAGATCTTTTGTTCAGCCCGCAACTTGGCCCGGAAAGCGGGCGCAAGTTGGGCGACATCCGGCGATTCCAGAGGCCAAATTCTGCAAGTTTACATATATATGAACAGTAATGCTTTTCGCCCCGGACCGGCCGGAAATCTGCTCCGGCACCGGGGCAGTGCCCGGGTCAGCCGCGAGGCGCCGGCGGTGCGGGCGGGGGCCGGCGCCGGTGTCGTCAGCGGTTGCGAATCACAGCGGCGAATTTGCTGAACAGCGCCTCGTTGGCGGCGAGCACGTCGCCGCTGTCCTGCACATTGCTCTCGGGGTCGATGGCTTCGACCAGCCCGCCCGCTTCACGCAGGATGACGAGGCCGGCGGCGATGTCCCAGAGGTTGATGCGGCGTTCCCAGTAGCCGTCGAACCGGCCCGCTGCCACATAAGCGAGGTCGAGCGCCCCGGCGCCCCAGCGGCGCACCCCGGCGCAGGCGGGCGAGAGCCGGGCGAGGTCCTGGAGCGTCTCGGGCAGGTCGGGGCGCGTGCCCCAGGGCAGACCGGTGGCGAACAGCCCCTCGATCATCCGTTTGCGCCCCGACACCCGCAGCCGGCTTTCGTTGATCCAGGCGCCCTGGCCCTTTTCGGCGAAGAACATCTCGTCCTTGGCCGGGTCGAAGATCACGCCCGCGACGATCTCGCCCTTGTGTTCCAGCGCGATCGACACCGCCCAATGCGGCAGCCCGTGGAGGAAATTGGTGGTGCCGTCGAGCGGATCGACGATCCAGCGGCGGGTCGGATCCTTGCCCGCCTCTTCGCCGCCTTCCTCGCCGAGCCAGCCATAGGTCGGGCGGGCGCCCATCAGCTCTTCGTGGATGATCTTCTCGGCGGCGATATCGGCGCGGGAGACGAAATCGCCCGCCCCCTTCATCGAGACCTGGAGGTTCTCGACCTCGCGGAAATCCTTCACCAGCGACCGGCCCGCCTTGCGGGCGGCCTTGATCATCACGTTGAGGTTGGCGCTGCCTTGGCTCATGTCCGGCTCCTGTCTGTTGCCCGGCCTATACTGGCGCGGCCGGGGCTTGCCAAGGGCGGACGGGTGGGAAGGTGGAGCGTGGCCGGCGGGAAGGCAGAGCGCGGGGCTGGTTCAGCCCCGGGGCCGTTGCCGTTTCACCGCTTCGCTGCGCGCCAGCCGGGTCATGTGGGCGATATAGGGGCGGGTGGCGTCGTCTTCGCGGATGGCGGCGTACATCCGGCGGGTGAGGCCGGTTTCGGTGACCGGTTTCACCACGTAGTCGGGCCGGGTGCGGACCTCGCCCAGCACCCAGTCGGGCAGCACCGCAACCCCCCGGCCCGCGGCCACCAGCATCAGGATCACCTCGGTCAGCTCCACCGCCCGCATGTGGCGCGGCTCGACCCGGGCGCCGGTGAGCAGGGCGGTGAAGATGTCGAGCTTGCTGCGCTCCACCGGGTAGTGCAGCAGGGTTTCGCCGGCGAAATCCTCCGCCCCGATCCAGTCGCGCGCGGCGAGCGGATGGTCGCGGGCGCAGAGGAACAGCGGCTGGTAGTCGAACAGCGGCTGGAAAACCGTGCCGGGGAGTTCGGCCGGGTCGGAAGAGATCACGAAATCCACCTCCTCGCGGCGCAGCGCGTCGAGCGCGTCGAAGGCAAGGCGGGTGCGGATGTCGACATCCACTTCGGGCCAGGCGGCGCGGAACTGTTCGAGCACCGGAAACAGCCAGCCGAAACAGGCGTGGCATTCGACCGCGATATGCAGCCGCCCGGAGCGTCCGGCCTGCATCGCCCGGAACTCCTCCTCGACCGCGGCGACCTCGGGCAGCACCCGTTCGGCGAGGCGCAGGAGTTTCAGCCCCGCCGGGCTGAGCTTCATCGGTTTCGAGCGGCGGTGAAACAGCGCCATCCCCACCTGCCCCTCCAGCGCCTTCACCTGATGCGACAGCGCCGACTGGGTGATGTGCAGCCGGTCGGCGGCGCGCGCGAGCCCGCCGGCTTCGTGGATGGCGCGGATGGTGCGCAGGTGGCGGAATTCGATATACATGAGGGCGTTTCATAGTGATTGTGAAGGACATGAATTTGTCTCACGTTTCATCTTGTGCTACAAGAAAGAAACCCCAGGACGGAGACCCAAGACATGCCGACCCCGCGCATTTCCTTCGAGTTTTTCCCGCCACAGGATATCGCCGGGGCCTTCCGGCTGTCGGATACATTGCGCGACCTGGCGCCGCTGGGGCCGGATTTCGTGTCGGTCACCTATGGCGCGGGCGGCACCACCCGGGCGCTGACCCATGACGCGGTGGCGACCATCGGGCGGCGCTACGGGCTGCGGGTGGCGGCGCATCTGACCTGCGTCGGGGCGACGAAGGCCGAGACGCTGGCGATTGCCGATCGCTACGCCGAGGCCGGCGTCACCGATATCGTGGCGCTGCGGGGCGATCCGCCGAAGGGCGAGGGCGCGTTCCGGCCGCACCCGGACGGCTTTGCCGATACGGTCGCGCTGGTCGAGGCGCTGGCCGCGACGGGGCGGTTCAACATCCGTGTCGGGGCCTATCCGGAACCGCATCCGGAAGCCGTGGGGCCCGGGGCCGACGTGGCCTGGCTGAAACGCAAGATTGACGCAGGCGCCAGCTCGGCGATCACCCAGTTCTTCTTCGAGGCCGAAACCTTCTTCCGCTTCCGCGATGCCTGCGAAAAGGCCGGGATCTCGGCACCGATCATCCCCGGTATCCTGCCGGTGGAAAACTGGGCCGGGGTAAAGCGCTTCGCCGCGCGCTGCGGGGCGCGGGTGCCGGTCTGGATGGATGCGGCTTTCGCCAAGGCAGCACGAGACAGGCGCCAACGGCTGCTCGCGGTGGCACTGGCGGCGGAACTGGCCTCGGATCTGGTCGACGGCGGTGTCGAGGCGCTGCATTTCTATACGATGAACAAGCCCGGCCTCACCCGGGATGTCGCCCGCGCCCTTGGCGTGGTACCGGACGCAGGACTGCGCAACGTCGCCTGACCAACAGCGTTTTCGCCGACCCGCGCCCGCCGGCCCGCGCCCGCGCGCGGACAGGCCTTCCTGAAGGAATGGCCGGGCCAGGCTAAAGCGCTGAGCCCTTAAGTTGATCCATATCCAGCTTCGCAAAAGCAGTTCCAGCATTCCTGCGGTGTGAACAGATCGCAGATTTTGGCAAGGGCATCGAACATCTGGCCGAAGGTTCGGGCTCCTGTCCGTCGCAAATGTGCCTTCAGTTTCGAGAAGGCCATTTCTATCGGATTGAGGTCTGGCGAGTATGGCGGGAGGTAGAGGAACCAACAGCCTGCGTCCCTCACTGCCTGCGCCGCAGCCTTGTTGTAATGGGGTGCGTGGGTATCGCAGATGACACCCGTTCCGGGGTCCAGTTCCGGTGCCAGACCGTCGGTGACATATGCTGCGAATGCGTCACCATCCATTGCCCCCTTGATGACCCAAGGGGCGATGAGGCTATCGTGGGTCAGTCCGGCGATGAACGTCTGTGTGCCCCATGCGTCGAAGGGAGCTGCCATTTCCAGCCGTTTCCCTTGCAGACTGCGGCCACGTATAGCGTTTGACGAAATGTCTGATACAAAGAGCATTACCTGACGCGCCCAAAATCCATGATTTCAGGCAGCGCCTGGGTGAGTCAGGTTTTTCGCATGACGCTCTGGCCGGGTCAGATTGGTATTCACCGACGTTTCGTCGATGAACACCAGCCTTTCAGGCTGCACCCGCATGGCTGGCATACGGTGTCGCAACCAATCCCTGCGCGGGTGCTTCACACGGGCACGCAGTCGTTCGGTGGCCACCAATGACCTTTTTGTACGTGTATCCCAGCTTCCGCGGGAAACGCCCGATGGAAGCAGAATGCGCCACGACACCGGTGGCCGCTTCCAATGCACCAGCCAGTTCCGGCAAGGTGATGTCCCCGTCCTGGGCCACCAGGTCTTCCAGAAACTCCTGATACGGTGCCAGCTTGCCATGACCTTTGGGGCGACCTTGAACAGATGCTTCCGACGTGCCGGTGTCCCTGATCCGACGTAACCAGCGAACACCTGTCGCAGGTGTAAGCTTCAGACGGGCTGCCGCCGCACGTCCACCTGACCCTTCTTCAATGTACTCCTGAAAACGCACCCGAAGTGCATTCGGCAAAGCTGCCGGCATGAAAAACCCTCCTGAAAAAGATGAATCACAAACAACCCAAAAGCTGACCCCCCGGATTCAACGATCAGGCCCGGTGCTTCAGTCCGGAATACCGGACTAATGGAATCTAATTTTCTCAATATGAAACAAGGCGTTGCGTGACTTCCCCCCCGGCGTTGCCATATTCCTGCCATCTCCCTTTGCGTTCCCCCTCGGCCCCAACCGCCTCTGCCTCACAGATCCTCCTCATCGCCGGGGCGCATCACCAGCCAGATCAGCGCGGCGCCTGCGAGCACCAGAAGCGGCAGCGAGGCGAGGTTGACCGCGGCCCAGCCCTCTGCCGCGCTGCCGCCGGAGCAGTTCATCAGCGCCCCCGAACTCAGCGAGGCCAGCGTCACGCCGCCGAACACGACCATGTCGTTCACCCCCTGAATCCGGCCGCGTTCGTAGGCTTCATGCGCCCCCGCAAGCATCGTGGTGGCGCCGATGAAGCCAAAGTTCCAGCCCACCCCGAGCAGGATCAGCGCGATGTAGAAATTCTCCAGCGCCACCCCGGACAGCCCGACCAGCCCCGCCGCGAAGAGGATCCCCAGCCCGGTGGCGCTGACCAGCCGCGCGCCGAAACGGGCGATCAGATGCCCGGTGAAGAAGCTCGGCAGATACATCGCCAGCACATGGGCCGAGACGATATTCGCCGCCGTATCGAGCTCGAAACCGCAGCCGACCACCGCCAGCGGCGTCGAGGTCATCAGCAGGTTCATCAGCGCATAGGAGACCATGGCGACGGCCATGGCCACAGCGATCGTCGGGGTCCGCAGCATCTCCAGCGTCGACCGCCCCGCCGGATGCCCCGCCTCCGCCTGCGCCTCCGGCTTCGGGATGTCGACAAAGGCAAACACCACGATCCCGAGCAGGTTGAGCCCGATCACCGCGAGATAGGAGCCGAGGAAGGGCACGAGCATCGCTTCCGCCGTCAAGGCCACGATCCTTGGCCCCACCACCGCCGACACCAGCCCGCCCGCGAGCACATAGGAGATCGCCTTGGGCCGGAAACTCTCCGAGGCAGTGTCGGCGGCGGCGAAGCGGAAGAACCCCTGCGCCGACTGATACCAGCCGGTGAAAAACGCCCCCACGAGAAACAATCCGAAGCTCGAATGGATCAGCGCATAGGCGCCGGTCATCGCGCCGAGCGTGCCGCCGAACGTTCCCAGCCAGAACCCCGCGCGCCGCCCGTAGCGCCCCATGAGCCAGCTCATCGGATTGGCCATCAGGGTGTTGGCCAGCACCGTCATGGTGATCGGCAGCGTCGCCCAGCAGGGGTTGGACGCCAGCGTCGCCCCCGCGAGCCCGGCAATGGTGAAGATGATCGGCATCTGCGCGCCCACGATCGACTGGGCGATCACCAGAATGGCCACATTCTTCTTCGCGCGGGCGTCATCGACGAGGGTGTGATGCGTGCTCATGGTGCTTCCCTATAGCGTTTGACGAAATACCTGATATAGAGAGCATCACCTAACGCGCCCGAAATCTTTGATTTCAGGCAGCGTTAGGTGATTCCGGTTTTTCGCATAACGCTCTATCGGCGCGCCCCGGGCAAGCCAAGGCTCCAGATGGTCGCGCCGCGCCCCGGCCCGCCCGACCAAACCAGTCCTTGCTGCAACGAAAGCCCCTTTTTCCTGGGTCAAATACTCAAACCCGGCGCCGGCCACGGTCTCACCCGTCCCGGTCGACCAGATGCAGAAACGACCCGGCCGCCCGGCCGTTCACCAGCCCCTGATCCGGCAGCGCATGGCCCTCGGCATCGCTGGTGGCAAACAGCGGGGCGCCCTCGGCCTTCAGCGTCGTGGCATAGTGAAATTCATGCGCCCGCCAGCGCCCGGGAAACGGCCCCCGCACCGCCTCGGCGTGGCGGTAGCCCAGATGCAGCTTGCGGCGGGCGAAACTGGTCTCCAGCCCCAGCAGGCCGAGCATCTCGTGGCGGGTGCCGCCCGCGTCGATCAGCCCTTCGCCCATCACCATATAGCCACCGCATTCGCCCCAGACCGGACAGCGTGCCGCGCGCATCCCCGCCCTGAAGCGGTGGGCGGTGGCCAGCGCCCCGGCGTGAAGCTCCGGATAGCCCCCGGGCAGAAAGATGAAATCCGCCGCCGTGTCCGGCGCCTCGTCGGCCAAGGGCGAGAACGGGCGGATCTCCGCGCCTGCCGTCCGCCAGTCGGCGAGGATATGCGGATAGGCGAAGGCGAAGGCGCGGTCGGCGGCCACGGCGATGCGCCCGCCCGGCGGGGCGAGGCGCGGGGCCGCGGGGGCTTCGGGAAGCGACTGGGCCAGCGCCGCGAGTGCCACCATATCCACCGAGGCCGCCACCTTGTCCGCCACCCGGTCGAGCCAGGCGTCAAGATCGGGGTGTTCGCCCGCCTGCACCAGCCCGAGGTGGCGTGACGGATGTTCCAGCCCCGAGCTGCGATACATCGCCCCGATCACCGGCAGACCCGAGGGGGCCAGCGCATCGCGCAGCATTTTCTCGTGGCGCGGCGAGCCCACCTTGTTGAGGATCACCGCCGCCACCCCGACCGCCGGGTCATGCGCCGCGAACCCCGCAACCAGCGGCGCGATGCTCTGGGCCATATGGCTCGCATCCACCACCAGCACCACCGGCAGCCCGAGGATGCGCGCCAGATCGGCGGTGGCGCCCTTTCCGGCGGGCGGCGCGCCGTCGAACAGCCCCATGGCGCCTTCGATCAGCAAAAGCCCCGTGCCCGCCGCCAGCGCGGCGATGCGTTCGGGCCGCATCGCCCAGCTGTCGAGACTGAGGCAGGGGCGGTGGCAGGCGGCCTCGTGGAACCGCGGGTCGATATAATCCGGGCCCGATTTTGCCCCGCGCACCGCCACGCCCTGCCGGGCAAAGGCGCGCAGAAGCCCGAGCGTCAGCGTGGTCTTGCCGCTGCCCGAGCCCGGCGCGGCAAGGATCAGCCCCCTGCCGCTCATGTGAGCGGGTCCGGGTTGCGCAGCGCGTCACCGGCCGCCTGTCCCTGCCAGTCCAGCGCCTGCCGCAGCAGCGCCGTGCGGCCGATGCAGGTGATGACCGGCGCGCCGAACCCCGCGGCTTCGGCCTCGGCGGCGGCGCGGGCGAGGCTGGTTTCCAGCACCTTCTGTTCCGGGGTCGAGGCGTTTTGCACCAGCGCCACCGGCTCTTCCGGCCCGCGCCCGGCGGCGATCAGCTTGTCCGCGATCTCGCCGAGCGTGCGCATCCCCATATAGAGCACGATCACCGGGCTCGCGCGCGCGATCGCCGCCCAGTCGAGCGGCGGGGCGTGGCCGTTGATGTCATGGCCGGTCACGAAGGTCACCGCGGCGTTGACCCGCCCGTGTGTCACCGGGATGCCGGCATAGCCCAGCCCGCCGATCCCGGCGGTGATCCCCGGCACCAGCCGGAAGGGAATGCCCGCGCGCGCAAGCACCTGTCCCTCCTCGCCGCCGCGCCCGAAGACGAACGGGTCGCCCCCCTTGAGCCGCAACACCCGGCGCCCGGCCCGGGCACGCTCGACCAGCAGGGCGGAAATCTCGGCCTGCGTCGGCGACACCTGCCCGCCGCGCTTGGCCATGGCGATGCGCTCGGCCTCCGGGTTGGCCCAGTCGAGGATCGCGGGCGCCACCAGACCGTCGTGGATGATGGTCTCCGCATGGCGCAGCGCGTTGACCGCGTGGAGCGTGAGCAGCCCGGGGTCGCCGGGGCCCGCGCCCACCAGCCAGACCCAGCCGGGGAGGAATTCGGGCCAGTTGAAGTCGGGCCAGCGGAAGTCGGGCCCAAAGGGAGGATGCGTCGTCATGGCCGGGTTATGGCCCGCCCGGGCCTGCGGGGCCAGCCCCGTCCTGCGGCCCCCGGTCTGTTGCCCCGGCCTTGTTGCCCCGCAAACGCCGGGCCATAGTCGCGCCCATGACGGAGCCCCAGAAAGAGCTGCGCCGGGGCTGGACCACCGGCGCCTGCGCCACCGCGGCGGTGAAGGCGGCGCTGGAGGCGCTGTGGAGCGGTGCGCCGCCAAAGCGGGTGCGCCTCACCCTGCCGCGCGGCGAACGCCCTGTCTTCGACGTGGCGGAGCTCGGCCTTGGCCCGGGCTGGGCCGAAGCGGGGATCGTCAAGGACGCGGGCGACGACCCGGACGTGACCCACGGGGCGCTGATCCGCGCCCGCGTGACCCCGGGCGGCGAGGGGGTGCGGTTTCGCGCCGGTGCTGGCGTGGGCACGATCACCCGGCCGGGCCTGCCGCTGCCCCCGGGCGAACCGGCGATCAACCCGGTGCCGCGGCGGATGATGACGGAGGTGGTGGCGGAACAGGCCGCGCGCTTCGCACGCCCCGGCGGGGTGGAGATCACTCTCTCCGTTCCCGGTGGCGAGGCGCTGGCGGCGAAGACCTGGAACCCCCGTCTCGGCATCATCGGCGGGCTGTCGATCCTTGGCACCACCGGCGTGGTGCGGCCGTTTTCCTGCGCCGCCTGGATCGCCTCGATCCACCGCGGCGTCGATGTCGCCCGCGCCGCCGGGCTCACCCATGTGGCGGGCTGCACCGGCGCGACCAGCGAACGGGCGGTGCAGGGGCTGTACGGCCTGCCCGACCACGCGATGCTCGACATGGGCGATTTCGCGGGCGGGATGCTGAAATACCTCGCGAAACATCCGGTGGCGCGGGTGACCATCGGTGGCGGGCTGGGGAAGCTTTCGAAACTCGGCCAGGGGGCGATGGATCTGCACTCGAAACGCGGCGGCACCGACTTCGCCGCGCTGGCGGAGCTGGTGGGCGAACCAAAGGTGGCGCGCATGAATACGGTGCTCGAAGCCTTTGAAACCCTTGGCACTCCTCTGGCGCAGGCGATCGCGGACAGAGCGTTGGAAACGGTCAAGGCGCGGTTCGGCGGGGAGATCCGGTTCGACGTTGTCGCGGTCTCGCGGGCCGGTGCGGTGGTGGCGCGGGCGGGGCCATGAAGGTGCTTTTGCTGGCAGGAACGGCGGAGGCGCGGGCACTGGCGGCGCGGCTTGCCGCGCTTGGGCGGGTTGAGGTGGTGGCCGCGCTTGCGGGCGAGACGCGCGCCCCCGAGGCCTATCCGGTGCCCCTGCGGATGGGCGGTTTCGGTGGCGATGAAGCGTTTCTAAAATATATGGAAAACAATGGTATACAGGCCGTTCTTGATGTAACGCATCCATTTGCACGGATCATGCCGTGGCGTGCCCGGACGGTGTCGGACCGGCTCGGGCTGCCCTGTCTGAAACTGCTGCGGCCGGGCTGGACGCCTGCGGCGGGCGATCGCTGGCGCTTCGCGCCAGATGCGGCGGCGGTGGCGGAGATGGTGCCTGACGGCGCCCGGGTGTTGCTCGCCACGGGGCGCAAATCGCTCGCCGGGTTTGCGCCGCTGGCGGCGGGGCGCCACCTCGTGGCGCGGACGGTCGATCCGCCCGAGGGGCCGTTTCCCTTCCCGCAGGGCGAATGGGTCGTGGGCCGCCCGCCGTTCAGCCTGTCCGACGAGATCGCGCTGATGCGGGCGCATCGCATTGAGGCGCTGGTGGTGAAGAACGCCGGCGGGCCGGCACGCGCCAAGCTCGATGCGGCCCGGGTGCTCGGGCTCCCGGTGGTGCTGATCGACCGGCCCACGCCGCCGCCGGGGCCGCGGGTGGAAACCGTCGAGGCGGCGCTCGACTGGGTGGAGCGCCTGCTGTGACGGCCCGGGTGCTTGAGACCGAAGCCGACATTGCCGAGGGGGCGGCCTGGCTCCGGGCGCGTGACCCGCGCCTTGCCCCGGCGCTTGCCCTGCCGCTGCCGCTCCGCCGCCGGCCGCAGGGGTTTCGCGAACTCCTCCGGGCGATCACCGGACAGCAGCTTTCGGTCGCCGCCGCTGCAGCCTGCTGGGCACGGATCGAAACGGCGGGCTTCGAGGCCGCCGCGCCGGTTGCCGCGGCCAACGAGGAGGCCTTGCGGGCGGCCGGGTTCAGCCGCCAGAAGGCGCGCTATGCGAAAGCGCTGGCGGTGGCGGAGATCGACTACGGAGCTTTGCCCGCATTGTCCGACGCCGAGGTCATCGCGACCCTGACCGAAGTGCCCGGCATCGGGCGCTGGACCGCCGAGATCTATCTCGCTTTCAGCCTCGGCCGGGCCGACGTCTTGCCCGCGGGCGATCTGGCGCTTCAGGAGGCCGCGGCGCTGCTGCTGGGCCTCGACGCGCGGCCGCGCGAACGGGCGCTGCGCACCCTTGCCGCCGATTGGGCGCCGTGGCGGGGCGTTGCGGCCCGGGCGCTCTGGGCCTATTACGCGCAGGTGAAGCACAGGGAGGGAACCCGATGAGCCGCGAATTGCACTTCAAACGCCGTCCGCCTGTATCGGGCGAGGCGAAATCTCTGGTGGTCTTCCTGCACGGCTACGGCGCCGACGGGGCCGACCTGCTGGGGCTCGCCGACCCGCTCGGCCCCCACATGCCTGACACCGTCTTCATCGCGCCGGATGCGCCCGAGCCCTGCGCCGGCAATCCGATGGGCTTCCAGTGGTTTCCGATCCCCTGGATCGACGGCTCCTCCGAGGAGCTGGCCGCCGACGGCGTGCGTCAGGCGGTCGGGGATGTCGATGCCTTCATCACCCGGGTGCTGGCGGAAGAGGGGATTGCGCCGGACAGGCTGGTGGTCTTCGGCTTCAGCCAGGGGGCGATGCTGGCGCTGCAAGCGCTGGTGAAGCGCGATGCGCCGGTCGCGGGGATCGTGGCCTGCTCCGGCCGGGTGCTGGAGCCCGAGCGCTTTGCCGGGGCGGTCAGGGTCAAACCCCCGGTGCTCTTGATGCATGGCGATCAGGACGAGGTGGTGCCGCCGGCGCATTTCGACGAGGCCGGCCAGCTGCTGGAGGCAGCGGGGTTCGAGGTCTATGGCCACATCATGGAGGGTACCGGCCACGGGATCGCGCCCGACGGTCTGTCGGTGGCGCTGGCCTTCATGGCCGACAAGCTGGGGATCGGGCTGAACGCCGGGTGAAGGGCCGGGCGGCGGCCGGCGGTTGTGCTACGGTCAGCGTAGCACAATCTCGTCGGCCCGCACCAGCCCGAGCACGTCGCGGGCCTGCTGGTCGAGCAGATCGAGGTCGAGATACTCGTCCGAAAGCCGGTGGGTCTTGTTGCCGAGGCTGGCGATCTCGGCCCTGAGCGCATCGCGTTCGGCTTCGAGCTCCGCGGCTTCGGCCTCGATCTGAACCCGGTTGAACAGGCCGAAATCGCCCTGGACGCTGGCGAAGACGAAATACATCCCTGTGATCGCCAGCAATATCAGATAGGCTACGCCAGCAATGGTGGAACTGCGCTCGTTGGGGGTCATGCTCTGCCTCTCGCCCTCGTCTTTACCCTCTGTTTTGGGTTTTCTCCCTTATGGCACAGGCGATTCGGGTTGTGAATCCCCCGGGTGATGCCCCTGACCGGCCGGCGGAGTGACGCCGACAAAAAAGGCGGCCCCGGAGGGCCGCCGCTCTTCATCCATATCGCGGGCCGGTCAGGTGATCGAGGCCTGGTAGATGCCCTCGATGGCCTTGCCGATCGCGGCGTTGAACGCGTCGTCCGACTGGCCTTTCGACAGGCCCTCGGTGAGCGCGCGCGAGAAGGAGGCGATCATGCCCTTGTTTTCGGCGAGTTTGGCATTGGCGTCTTCGCGCGAATAGCCGCCCGAGAGCGCCACCACGCGGACCACGTTCTTGTGGGCGATCAGCGGGGCGTAGAGCCCGGCCTTGGTCGGCAGCGACAGCTTCAGCATCACCAGCTGGTCATCGGCGAGCGCGTCGAGCTCTTCGGTGATCGCGGCGAGCAGCAGGTCTTCGGCCTCGGCCTTGTCGGCGATGGAGATCGTCACTTCCGGCTCGATGATCGGCACCAGCCCCTTGGCGATGATCTGCTTGCCCACTTCGAATTGCTGCGCGACCACCGCCTTTACCCCGGCAGGGTTGGCGGCCGAGATCACCGAACGCATCTTGGTGCCGAACACGCCCGCTTTCACGGCGCGGTCAAGCAGGGCGTCGAGTTCGGGCATCGGTTTCATCACCTGGCAGCCGTCCTTTTCATCGGCGAGGCCCTTGTCGACCTTGAGGAAGGGCACCACGCCGCGCTCTTCCCACAGAAACGTCGCCGCGGGTTTGCCTTCGATCTCGCGGTCCATGGTCATTTCGAACAGGATCGCGCCGATGACCTTTTCGCCGGTAAAGGCGGGCGCGGTGGCGATGCGGGCGCGCATTTCGTGGATCAGGTCGAACATTTCGGCTTCGGAGCCGTAGGCGTCTTCCTCGACACCGTAGAGCTTGAGTGCCTTCGGCGTGGAGCCGCCGGACTGGTCGAGGGCGGCGATGAAGCCCTTGCCGTTTTTCATCTGGGCGAGTTGTTCGGGGTTCGACATCTGGAAAGCCTTCCTTCGTGAGATACTCAGGGCCTTGTAGGCGCGCTTTGTCGCATTTTCAATCGTGGAAGCGCCAGGGCCGGGTGCTGGGCGGTTCTGGGCGGTTCCGGGCGGTTCCGGGCCGGCGGTTTGGAGCCTGCCGGGGGCAGCGCGCGAAAGGGGCGGCCCCGCGGGACCGCCCCCTGCCGTGCCGGGCCCCCGGTGCCGGGCTCAGCCGAGCGCGGCGACGCCCGGAAGCGTCTTGCCCTCCATCCATTCGAGGAAGGCGCCGCCGGCGGTGGAGATATAGCTGAAATTCCCGGCCTTGCCGGCGGCGTTGATCGCGGCCACGGTGTCGCCGCCGCCCGCCACCGAGACGAGATTGCCGGCGTCGGTTTGGGCGGCGATCTCGTCGAGCATCGCGAAGGTGCCGGTGCCGAAGGGCTCGAGTTCGAACACCCCGAGCGGGCCGTTCATGATCAGGGTGCGCGCCGCGCCGACCACCTGTTTGATATGGGCCACGGTCTCGGGTCCGGCGTCGAGGATCATCGCATCCTCGGGGCAGGCGTCGGCGGCGACGGTCTCATGGGCGGCATTGGCCTTGAACTCACGCGCCACCACCACATCCGTCGGCAGCACGATCTCGCAGCCCGCGGCCTTTGCGCTTTCGAGGATCTCGCGGGCGGTGTCGCCGAGGTCGTGTTCGCAGAGCGACGTGCCGACGCTCACCCCCTTGGCCGCAAGGAAGGTATTGGCCATGCCGCCGCCGATCACGAGGTGGTCGACCTTGGCGACGAGGTTATTTAGCAGATCGAGCTTGGTCGAGACCTTGGCGCCGCCGACCACCGCGACCACCGGCCGGGTGGGGGTGCCCAGCGCCTTTTCGAGGGCCGAGAGCTCTTCGGCCATCAGCCGGCCGGCGCAATTGGGCAGCAGCCGGGCGATGCCCTCGGTCGAGGCATGGGCGCGGTGGGCCGAGGAGAAGGCGTCGTTGACATAGACATCGCCAAGGGCGGCGAGGGCGGCGGCGAAACCGGCATCATTGTCGGTCTCTTCCTTGTGGAAACGGGTGTTTTCCAGAAGCAGCACCTCGCCCGCGCCAAGCTCGGCCACGGCGGTCTTGGCCGGCGCGCCGATGCAGTCCTCGGCGAATTTCACCGGCAGGCCAAAGGCCTTTTCGAGCGCCGGCACCACCACGCGGAGCGACATTTCCGGCACCACCTTGCCCTTCGGCCGCTTGAAATGCGCCATCAGCACCGGCTTGCCGCCCCTGGCGACGATGTCCTTCACCGTGGGCACGATCCGGTCGATGCGGGTGGTGTCGGTGACCACGCCGGCATCATCGACGGGCACGTTGATGTCGACGCGGGTGAGCACGGTCTTGCCCGCAAGGTCGAGGTCGTCGAGGGTTTTCCAGGCCATGTAAGGTCTCCCGTTTGTCTGGGGTCTCTGGGTGAGTCATCGCTGCGGAGATTACCCCGGATGCGGGGCCATGGCGATGGATGAGCGCGGATTTTTTCCGGTACCGGAACGGTCCGGCGGCGCCGGCTGTGCGCCTCGCCTTGCCCTGACCCGCGCCCGCGCATAGGTTGCCCCCGACGCGAACCCCCAAGGAGTGCCCGATGGCCGAGTACAAAGACCCCGAAAACACCATTCTCATCGAACTGAAGGACGGCACGGTCGTGATCGAGCTCTTGCCCGACGTGGCGCCGCAGCACAGCGAGCGGATGAAGGAACTTGCCCGCGAAGGCGCCTATGACAACGTGGTGTTCCACCGCGTGATCGACGGCTTCATGGCCCAGACCGGCGATGTGCAGCACGGGCTCGCGGGCGGCGATCTGCGCCGTGCCGGCACCGGCGGCTCCGACAAGCCCGACCTTCCGGCCGAGTTCTCGAAACTGCCCCATGACCGCGGCACGCTGGGCGCCGCCCGGTCGCAGAACCCCAATTCCGCCAATTCGCAGTTCTTCATCAATTTCACCGACAACCACTTCCTGAACGGCCAGTATACGGTCTATGGCCGTGTTGTGTCGGGGATGGATTTCGTCGATGCGATCACGCGTGGCGAGCCGCCCGCGAATCCCGACCGGATGATCTCGGTCAAGGTGGCCGCCGATGTCTAGAACCCGCCTCTTCTCCCGTTCGATCTTCGCGCTTGGCGCGCTGCTGATTTCGGCCTTCTGGCTGGGCGCGTCTCCCGCAGTGCTGAACGCCGCCCCTGCGGGCGGTCCCAGGATCGAGCTTGCCATTGCCGGGGAAGCAAACGGCACCGTGGTGATCGAGCTGTTCGACGAGCTGGCCCCGCAGCATGTCGAACGGATCCTCACCCTGGTGCGCGACGGCGCCTATGATGACGTGGTGTTTCACCGTGTGATTGACGGCTTCATGGCCCAGACCGGCGATGTGGAGCTCGGCAAGGCATCGGGCGACCTCCGGCGTGCCGGTCACGGCAAGTCGCAATACCCAAATCTTCCGGCGGAGTTTTCCGGCGAAAGCTTCGTTGCCGGAACGGTCGGCATGGCGCGCAAGAGCAGCCCGAACAGCGCCAATTCGCAGTTCTTCATCATGCTCCAGCCGGCGAGCCATCTCGACGGCCAGTATACCGTCATCGGCCGGGTGATCGAAGGTTTCGACGTGGTGCAGAAGATCAAGCGCGGCGAAGGCTCGAACGGCGCGATCATCGGCATGCCGGACAAGATCGAAACGGCCCGCGTCATCGAGTGATCGGGGATGCCCCCCGCCCGTGCGAGGGGAAGCCAAAGCGAAGCTCCCTCCGGCAAGCTTGCCGGGGGGAGCTTGTGCGTTTGGCGGAAGGGAAAGGGGCGGGGCCGGGTGCCCATGGCTGGTGAATGGCTGCCGGGACGGCCGGTTTGGGCGGGTCCGGCAAACAGCCTGTTTTGGCAAGCAAAGGGGCCGAAGCCCGCCTGTGCCGCGGGAGGGCTCCGCGCCCCGGCCGGAGGGAGGATGCAGCGGCCAGGAGTGCGCGGGCGCGGCGGGAAAGGCAGCCTTCGGCCCCCGGGGAATGGGCTCTGCCGGTGGCCTGGCCTCCGCCCGTACCCGGAGGGAAAGGGTGCAGGCGGGGCAGGGCGTCCGGCGGCGCCCGGGCCGGGGCGCGGCCCGAAACGGTCAGCCGAGGACCGAGTAGATCCCGGCGATGGTGAGGAAGGCGATGATTTCGAAATACGGCATTTCAAGGCTGAGGTTCATGGGGTGCTCCCTTTCTTGGGTTTGTGAGGTATTGCCTGAGGTGGCGGTTGATGTTCTCACTTTGGTCCGGTTAGTGTTAATTTCCGGTAACCTTGCGGTCGCCTCGAACAGAAACAGAACGTTTCTGAAATGTTCGCGCCAGGCCGGGCGGAAATTGTGGTTGAGCCGCCCGCCTCCTCTAAACCTGCCCAAAGCGGCAGAGAGCCTTTTCCGGGATTGGCAAAACCCCCAACCGGCCGCCGATCTCGCAAAACCTTGATTGGCGGGTGAGGCGGGAAATGCCCTATCTGTGGGCTGAGCCGAAACAGATGACGGGCCATCATGCGCACCCAGATCCTTGCGACCCTCCTTGCCCTTGCCAGCCCCCTCCCACCCGTCGCCGCGGATCCGGTGAGCCCGGTGGTTCTGGTCGAGCTTTACACCTCGCAGGGCTGTTCGAACTGTCCCCCGGCCGACGAGATGATCGCCGAGCTTGCGCAGCGCGACGACGTGTTGCCGCTGGCGCTGCATGTCGATTATTGGGATTACATCGGCTGGGCCGACAGTTTTGCCGATCCGCGCCATACCGACCGGCAGAAGGCCTATGCGCGCGTTGCCCGGTCGCGCTCGCTCTACACGCCGCAACTCGTGGTCGGCGGGGTCGATCAGGTGAACGGCTTCAAGCCGATGCGGCTGGTCGATCTGATCGCGCGCCACCGCAGCGAGGGGGCACCGGCGGGGATTGTTGCCGAAACCGAAGGCGATGTGGTCCGGCTGCATTCCCGGCCCGGTGCCGGGGCGCTCGTTGCGGGGGACGTCAACGTCGATCTCGTGCGCTTTGCCGAGACCCGGACGGTCGAGATCCTGCACGGCGAGAATGCGGGCAAGACCATCACCTATGCCAATATCGTCACCGGCTGGGAGCGGGTCGGCCGCTGGGACGGCCTCGGCGAATTCGCTTTCACGCCGGAGGTGCGGCAGGACGGCGCGCTGGCGGTTGTGGTTCAGGCCGAGGGGCCCGGGGAGGTGCTGGCGGCGTTCCGGCTGCGTTGAGCCGCTGGTCGTGGCCGGCGCTGGTGCCCGGTGGGGCAGAGCCGGTCAGGCGCATACCGCCGCATCACCGGCCGGTGGCGATTTCGGGTTGAGACAAAACCCGCCCGACGCCCGCCGCGCGGATGCCCCCGGGGGGTGCGCTTTTTGGCAGGCAGGCGCCGACCCGAAGCCGGTGCCGCGTGAATGCCGGCGAAGGCGCCGGCCTGTAGCGTTTGACGAAAGACCTGACACAGAGAGCATCACCTGACGCGCCCGAAATCCATGATTTCAGGCAGCGTCAGGTGATGCAGGTTTTTCGCATGACGCTTTATGCTTGTCGTAGAGGGCTCTCATGCCGCCCTGTATCCGTTCAGGCCTCATGCGACGACGGTGGCCGATCTCACTCTATAACGGTCCTTCGTGACCAGGCCTTTGACGATCCGACCACCGCCTCAGCACGCCATAAATGGCCTAAAGCGTCCGGCCAAAAACCTGAATCGCAAGGGTTCCCATGACCGCTGATCTGTGATTCATCCTGTTTGGGAGGATGGATCATGTCAGCACCTTTG
>PDWJ01000411.1_pt1 | contig 64705 bp, 56 predicted proteins | sample 1430881 | NCBI WGS metagenome assembly PDWJ01 (sample SAMN01162460, study PRJNA174530) | Oral metagenome, whole genome shotgun sequencing project. | biome: Marine environment; feature: Marine mammal; material: Swab sample of the gingival sulcus; isolation source: swab sample of gingival sulcus... | reverse complement strand
ATTCTCACAAAATTCAAAAGTGAGCCGCCAATTGCCATTTACTGTAATTGACCATCGCCCTTGCTTGTTTCCCTTGAGAGGGTGAAGGTTAAAACCAGGTATATCAATATCGTCAATTGTTTTTGCTGTATCAAGGGCAGCAAGTTGAAAACGTAATCATTTTGCGTGCTTGGGCTGGATACCACTCATATTCCCTGTTTTGTAGAACTTATGAAGACCTTTATGTCGAAAAGATTTTATCATTATAATAATATGGCATGAGGCTTGATGCCAAGCAAAATATGTGTTCCCAGATCCACCACTAAAAGCACAAAAAAATTCGTTGCGATTGTAATAATGCAGGATTCACTGGCGAGAAGAGCGAGTCCTGTGAAACGACGTATTGGCTGTTTTGAGTTCAATAGTGATAGCGTGCCTGCACAAAATTAACGTTGTTATTGGCAACAACATAAACAAGGCGGTGTTCTTGTGTTATCCGACGAGACCAAACACCGGAACCAAGAAATTTCAAAGGTTCAGGTTTGCCAATTCCATGAAAAGGGTCTCGCATAACTGATTCTATTAACTCAAAAATACGAAGAGCAATCTTGCGGTCTGTTGTAACCCAATATTTCAAATCTTCTCTAAATTCAGGTTGAAAGACAGATTCTCTTGGTGCCTGCAGGTTGGAAACCCTTTTGTTCTTTTTATTCAAAGCCAACCTCAGCCCGGAGTTCATCAATTGTCTGCGAAGGGACAGAGGTTTTTTTGACCCTGTTTAGTGTTGTTACAAGTCGCTTTGCGTTTTTCGGAGAGCGGAGAAGATGTACCGTTTCAAGCACCCCCGAAAGTTCATCTGCACTTATCATCGCGACGTCTTCATATCCACGACGTTGAATTATAACAACTTCTTTGTTCGCCGTAACCTCGTTCATCAAGGACGCCAGATTGGATTGAGCATGATTATATGTGGTTTGTATTGACATAACTCTTCCTCCTTAAACGGTGAAATTCAATGATTTGTAATAATTTTTTCATGTTCCACAAAAGGGGGTTACTTTGAGTAGAGATTTTTCTGCCTTCTCTTTCGCTTTATCTAAGTTGTAGCGAACCTGGATGTTCAGAAAAAAGCTTTCAGAAACTCCAAAAAATTTTGATAGCTTCAACGCATTTACAGCAGAAATACCTCTCTTTCCTTTTAATATTTCTCCAATAGCAGTTTGTGAAATTCCTGTCCCTTTTGAAACTGCATATGGGGTTAATCCAAAAGGTTCAATAAATTCTTCTTTCAGGAGGATTCCTGGATGTTCTATTGGTATGTTAGTTGTCATTTGTCAAACGATAATTTACATGGATGTTTTCTGCGTTTATGTAAGGGTAAGAGGCAAACTATCCTAACCTGCAACGGAACCCCATTATGATTTCCAGACGAGATTTTTTACTCAGTGCCGTGCGTCGGGTTCGTCAGTATAAGGACGACACCGCGTCACCTGCCCCATCTCAGCCCATTTCTGACCGTGGCCAGAAGATGGAAGAGGCAGACCGACTGTTTGCCCAGGATATGTTTCGCCAAGCCCTTGAAGCGTATCAACACATCCTTGCACACGATCCCTCACACCTTACGGCACGAGTCCAGGTGATGATCTGTCATTATCGGCTTGGCGAGATCAATCCGGCCAAGGTGTGTGCCAGGCAGATTGTACAAAAAGATCCTGACCACCATGTTGCCCGGCTGTATCTGGGCTTGTCCTGGTTGAAGAAAGGCAATGCCGAGAAAGCCTTTGAGGCATGGGAGGGGTATTTTGACATGGAGAACCCTTTGGTGCTTCGGGAAGTGAATCTGCACAAGGCCCTGTTTGAAGCAGGAGAGGAACTGGAATGTCTGAGCATAGCCCGTGACGTTGAAACAATCCTTTTTCGCAAAGGATGAACCCCAGCCCAGCTGCCTTTTACAGCCGTTCCCCCCGTATGATTTCGCGTTGTTCCCTGAAGACATAGTGGATGATGGCCTCGCGGTCGTTGTCGCGGATAGACGTAAATTCCAACACCCAAAGTGAGGTGTCCTGGGAAGTGGGATTGTTGCGGGTGACGGTTCCGACGGCATTGACCAGATAGAGGGGAAAGCGTGACAGGGTGATCACCAGTTCAAGATGATCGCCCACGGCCAGGGGATGGTTGGTGAAAAATTGGACGCCAGCACCGCTTATCTGGGAGATCGTGCCGGTTAAGGGATAATCCTGCTCAATAGAGGTCTGGTGCAGAAGGCCGAGAATCGTATCCAGCTTGGCGTTCATGGCTTCGAGATAGTCGAGCAGGGGGGCAGGGACAGCGGTTTGCTGGAGTTCATCCCGAAGATGGGTGACACCCTGGTTGAAACCGCCTCGAAGGCCAGGCTGTGCCGTGGGAGAGGATACCTTGCGCATGAAGGATTGAAGAGAGGTCTCTATGCGAGAATAGGTTCTGCGTTCGTTTTCCATGAGGCAAAGCTCCTGAATGAGGGGAGAGGTGCGGGAGGGGCTGGTGGTTATAAACCATGTTCCTCCACTTCCACGTTCATAGCATGGACAGGACAGATACGGGTGCATTGGCCGCAGGCCGTGCATTTATCGCGGTTAAATTCCACCCTTCTGGTGACGGCGTCAAGATACAAGGCATGGGTACCACATAAGGCTGTGCACACACCGCAATGCAGGCAGGACTCCTCGTTTCTGGAAATCTGCTGGGCTACAGGAGTGACTTTGATGTCATGTTCCTGAAGATAGGTAATGCCCTTTTTGTAGTCTGCTTCCTTACCAGAGAGTTCCAAAACCATGTGACCTTCATGGCGTGGATTGATCCTGGCTTTGAGAATATTAAAGGTCAGATCAAAGCGGGTGGCAAGATTGCAGATAACAGGTTTGCCTGAAACCACTGGAGGGAAGGCAAGAGAGATGATACGGCCATAGTTTTTCATGAATGAGGTCATAGAGGCATAAGGTCAAAAAAGCGATTGGCAGACAACCCTGATAATCAAGGTTTGTCCTTTATTTATGAACCGCTGGGGGCTTCTTGCCGAGCTTTTTTCCAGGAATGTTCTTCACCTACCCGCAGACGTTCGATATTGTCACGATGCTGCCAGAAAATCAGGGCCATAAGGACAAAGGCCAGAATGATGAGAGAAAAATGGCCGCCCAAAAGGAGGAAGAGGGGCATGGTGCTTGTCAGGACAAGGGAACCCATAGACACATACCCGCTGGCAAAAAGGGCGATAAAAAAACAGAGGATAGCCCAGCACAGACAGCCTGGAGCCAGGGCCAGGAAGACACCCACTGTGGTGGCCATGCCCTTGCCGCCTTTCCCGTGCTGGAAGACCGAATACATATGCCCCATAACAGCGGCCAGGGCCGTCAGGGACAGGAAGGTTCCTGAGTCCGTGAAACTGGTTGCTATAATGACTGGCAACCATCCCTTGAAGACATCCAGGAGCAAGGTCAGGATACCGTATCCAAGGCCGCAGGTTCGAGCGATATTGGTGGCCCCGATGTTCTTACTGCCCTGGGAGAGGGGATCGGTTTGACAGAATGCCCTGGCTATGAGCAGGCCAAAGGGAATGGATCCAAGAAGATAGCTGATACCCAGCCAGAATACAGTAACTACCATGATGCTCTCCGTCTGAAAGGTTGGTGTTTGCTAAAGAGATTGACCAGGGATGAACGCACCCAGGTTAGGCGAAGAAACCTGGGAGTGCAACCAGGATTCTGACTCGTGGTCATGCCCTGGGGCGTGAACGAACCAGATCTCCTCTTTGTCATACAGGCAATGCCTCGGCAATGCGAAGCTCATTATGCAAAGGATCCACCTTGCCCATGCGCAGGGCGAATTGCTGGCCAAGGCAGACGTTGTCTCCAAAGAGCGAGGTGGGTGCCTTGAGAAAGAGTTGTTCCTGTCTGAGGGATACCGTGACCATCCGGTCATTGTGATCCACGATTTCCCCAACCCATTGCCGCTGTTTGCCCTGCTGTTGGAAAAAGAGATATTTCCAGTATCTGGGACGCAGGCGTTGGATTGCGCCCACGGCCTGGGCCCTGGCACTGAGATACGGCAGCTGTGCCTCAAGGGTTGCTTGCGACCAGGGTGGTTCCTCCCCTCGGATGCACGATACAATCTGGGCCATATTGATGAAATCGGTATACCGCCGCAGGGGTGAGGTAACCGAGGCATAGGCGTCAACGGCCAGGGTGGCATGACGCCCTGGTTGCGCTTCCAGGATAGAAGGCCCCATACACTTGATGAGTCTGAAAATATCGCAGGGGGCCGACCAAATGCCAGCGCTTCCCTTGGGCAGGCTCAGGTTTTGGGTTCTGAAGATAAGGGGTAATTGTTTATTGATGGCCCACCTGGCCATAAGGGAATTGGCCAGGATCATATATTCACTCACCAGTGCCTGGGCGCGGTTTTCTTCTCGGCCTGGTTCCAGGTTCACCGTGATGCCCTGATCCGAGGCGGTCAGGGTGATGACGGGATCAGGCTGCTGCATGATAACAGCACCTTGTTCCATACGCCTGGCCCGTACATGCTGGGCAAGCTCATCAGCCCAGGCAAGCATGGGTTCGGGCTGGTCGGAATCCAGGTTGTCCTGAACCTGGCTGTAGGTCAGATTGCGGTGCAGGCAGACCCAGGCGGTTTGGGGTGAGTAGTCAAGGACATGGCCTTGTTCATCAAGATGAACATGCAGGCGCAACGCGGGCCGGTTCTGGCCTGCATGAAGACTGAAAAAATCGTTCCCCAGATCAAGAGGCAGCATGTTGGCTGTTCCCTCGGGCAGGTAGACGGAAGAAAAACGATCCATCACGGCCTTGTCCAGGTCAGATCCAAACTCCCACCCCCATGCAGGACAGGCCAGGAGGATGTCCAGATGGTAGCCGTCGTCCTGTTTGCTGACACGGAATCCGTCGTCAATATCACGGGTGGACGAGGAATCAATACTCACAGCCCCATTGCAGGTCACTGGCTGGGCCGTTGCCAGGACACGATCCCGCATCTGCCTGACCTCCTCAACAAAGGGGGCTGACCAGGCAGCATCCTCCCACGCATATCCCGCCTGATCCAGCAGATAATTATAATGCTGTGGCACAATGCCCCAGGTCTCGGCCAGGTGCAGGGCCAGGAAGGGCAGGTCAGGAAGCCCTGCGGTCATTTTTTTCCAAAGGGCTTCGGTGTCCTTGCCCTGGCAGGCACCCAGCCGGTCAAGAAGAAATTGTTTGAGTGGGTCTGCCAGGTCGGGTTCCAGGGTATGGTTACAGGGCGTGTTGGCCTTATGGGCCTGCCAGAGGGCCTTAAACAGTGCCTGCCCCTGGCTCACGAGACGTTCCCGCTCCTGGGCCCTGCGCATTTCCTCGGTACGCTTTGCCACTGTCTCCTGGGGATAGATAACAAAATGGGGCGGGGCGAATTTGAAATAGGTCTTGGCCGCAAGGAGTCGGCGGCCCAGGGCTGCCTTCTGGTCGATATCCGGGGTGTCCCAGAGCAGGGCGGCCAGCCATTCGATGGAGGCCTGGTCGATCTCTCCCTGGGCCAGTTCCCATAATTCGAGAGGATCAATGGCCTGGCCCAGGGTTTCACGATGGGCGTGCAGGGTCTTGAGGGTGTGCAGAATTTCATTCCTGCTGGAGGTCTCAGGCAGGCAGGGGCCTGTCCAGGGAAGGAGCCTGGCCACAGGGAGTTTGATTTCCCGTTGATTGCTGTTCACGAGTCTGGCCCGGCCGGATTGCAGCTGCTGCACCCATCCCATAACAGGCTGGTTATGCTGGATGTATTCGACAACCGTTCCGACACGCAGGCTAACAAGAGACAAAGAAGACATAATCTGGGTAGGTTGATGATGAAATGACCACCTGTGCCTTGGGGGCCAAGCATTTGAAGGCGGCAGCACCTGTGAAGCGCAGCAGATGCTGCCCAAACAGCCGGTTAATGCTTAAAAGATCGCTGGCCCGTAAACACCATAGCGGCCTGGGGCACGGCCTCATTAACGGCTTGAATGACTTCGTAGTCGCGGATGGAGCCGCCTGGCTGGGCAATGGCTGTGATACCCTGGGCCAGGGCCACGTCCACCCCGTCGCGGAACGGGAAGAAGCCGTCTGACACCATGACAGAACCGGGCAATCCCCCCTTGGCCTTGTCTGTGCGGGCCAGGATGTCTTCAAGGATTGCCTGATCCGCCTGGTTGTTTTGTGCCTTGTCTTTGAGTTCGTACAGGGAGCAGCCCTGTTCCTCAAAGGCCAAGTTGTCAGCGTATTTGGTGTAAGCCTTGTGGATAGCCAGTTCCACACAGCCCACCCTGTCCTGTTCACCGGTACCAATGGCCGTGGTTACCCCGTTTCTGGCCATAATAACGGAATTGGAGGTGACCCCGGCCTCCACGGCCCAGGCAAAGAGAAGGTCATCGGCCTCCTGCTTGCTGGGGCCTCTGGCAATAAAGGCAGAGCCGTCTTTGGTGGTGGCCTGAGCTGGCAGGAAGTCCTGAGCCGTAAGAATGGCATTGCGGAAGGACAATTGGGCAATGATACCCCCGTCTGTCAGGGATTTGAGATCCAGAAAGGGGGTGCCTGTCAAGGTTTCCAGGTGGGCAAGGCCGGGAATCTCTAGGATACGGAGGTTCTTGCGGGAGGCTAGGGTTTCAATGGTTCCCGCCTCAAAGGAAGGGGCTGCGACTACTTCAAAGTATGCCTTGGCAATGATGTCAGCCGCCTGGGAAGTGAGGGGACGGTTGATAACAATGGCCCCGCCAAAGGCTGCAATACGGTCGGCCAGAAAGGCCCTGGACAGGGCTGTTCCAATACCCTCATCCGACCAGGCCGCACCACAGGGATTATTGTGTTTGAGAATCACGGCTGCGGGTTGAGCCGTGAGATATTGGAGGATATTGATCCCGTTATCCACATCCGTGAGATTGATCTTGCCCGGATGCTTGCCTGCCTGGATCATCTGCTCTTCGGTCATGGCCGAGACCAGGCCCTGACCGCCTTCTCGCAGGGTGATACCGCCAAGCTCAAGCCCGCCTTGCTGGAGTTCATACAGCGCCGCTGGCTGATCAGGATTTTCGCCATACCGAAGCCCTTGTTCCTGGCCGTTGATCGTCCAGGTTCGTTTGTGAAAGGTCAGGGTGGTTTCTCCTAATGTCAGCGTCATGGTAGGAGGAAAGGGATCGGATTGGATGGTGGTATACATGGTTTTCAGGTCACTCACAGCAGACTCCTTGCGTTGATGGGGAAGGATGAGGGGGCTTTTATCTTGTTGCACGTTTGTGGAGGGTGCCAGCAGATCGTGCCTGGGTAAGGCTCTTCCACATGGTGGACGAAGACAGCTCGTGGTTGGTCGTGGTGAACTCCAACCACAGGGCGTTGTGCGCCGCCTGCTAGCACAAGCCGTATCAAGGGGCAAATGGCCCTTCCTGCACCGTATTCCGGGCAGCAAGAAGATTCACGGCTTTGTCCTGGGGACGTGCCAGCCGAGCAAGGCCGGTCAGATAGTAGTAATAGTAGCGGATGGAATCCACGTAATCGACGGTTTCAATCCCCCGGCAATAGCCGTGGGCAGCCTGTTGGTAATACTGTTTCTGACTAAGGAGAGGAAAAACTTCTTTAAGCACCTGCCAGGAGTGGGCATCCTTACCCAAACGTTGTGCCAGGGTCATGGCATCACGCAGATGTCCCATGCCCTGGTTGTAGGCGGCAAGGGCGAAAAAGAGGGTGTTCCAGACATCCATATCCAGGGGTTGTAGCCGATCTATGAGCGATCTGAGGTAGGTGACCCCACCCTGAATACTCTGCCTGGGATCCAGGCGGTTGGATATGCCCAGCTCTCTGGCCGTGGTCTGACTGATTTGCAGCAGGCCCCGGACGCCGGTTTTGCTTGTGGCCTTGGCATTGAAATGGGATTCCTGATAGATCATGGCCGCCACAAGCAAAGGATCAAGGCCGTTTGTTTTTGCCCCATGAGCAATGGCTGCCGTGTAGGGGGGAAGTTTGGATGCCAGGGTTGTGTTGAGATGGGAGAGTTCGTAGAAATCTGTGTGTTGGGGAAAAAATCCATAATAACGTGCCTGCAGGTTGTTGAACACGGGCGACGTCAGGAGATCCTGCCAAAAGGTCGTCATATCACGGGCCAGGTCGTGGGAGCGGGTGTTCCATATCCACCGTGTGACAACATGATGATGCAGGGCCAGGGCAGGGCGGATATCGGGAAAAAAAGGCTGCCAGAGTTGAAAAGCCCCGGCACCCACCACGGCAAACCGGATTTTGCGGGAGGTCATATCTGTAAGCAGGGTGTGCAGGGAGGAGGCCGAGGACGCCAGATCCACGTCAGGGCAGTGGAGAACCTGGGTCAGATCGTCCAGGGCAGACACAATGGCAGGACTGCGGGAGATGGGCAGGGAGTAGTCGCAGATTTCCTGGGGGTGGAGCAGTCCCTGTTTCCATGTATTCTGCAAAATAACAGGGTGATCGGTTTGATAGACCGGGCCTGCAACAAGCCCCTTGGGCACCCGGGTAAAGGAAGGATCGCCGGTGTAGAGCAGCAGATCAACCTTGTGTCGTTGCAGGGCGTTGAGTCCTGAAGAGGGAGAGGCAACCTCCACCCAGGAGGGTGACAGCTGATGATCACGGCAAAAGTGCTCCACCAGTTCCCGCTGGAAACCAGGCCCATAGGGAGAGAGATGGGCCATGATCGTTTCTCCGGGGACAAAGGCCACGCGCAGGATGCCAGATTGAACCGAGGATTGCAGTAAGATGCGTATGAGCAGCATCTGGATCAGGATGCCGCCTATGATGAGCAGGATAGTGGTGTGAGAGGTACGCATAGCAGGCCCATGTCCTAGAGAAATGGTTCCTGTTTGGCAAGAACCAGGCAAGGGGCTTGCCGTATCCCCTTCCCATACCGTGGCATTGCACACGTATGCTCCCTGGTTTTTGTATCTTGTTCATTGACTTTATATCACCTGTTTTTTAGGCGTGTCCTCTCTATGTCTGCATAGAAACCATGATCAATTTGCAAGGAGATACGTATTATGTCGAATACTGTGGTGGTGGGAGCGCAATGGGGAGATGAGGGCAAGGGCAAGATCGTGGATCTGCTCACCCGTGAAGCAGATCTCATTGTTCGTTTTCAGGGAGGAAATAATGCCGGCCATACCCTGGTCGTGGGTGACACAACCTGTATCCTGCATCTCATCCCGTCAGGTATCCTGCATCCCGGCAAAATGTGCTGTATCGGCAATGGAGTGGTTCTTGATCCTGAAGTTTTTTGCAGCGAATTGGACGGGCTTGCAGGATATGGCTGTTCGATTGGCCCGGATCATTTGATGATCAGCAACAAAACTCATGTGATCATGCCCTATCACAGGATGCTGGATACAGCACGAGAGGCATCCAAGGCTGGTCAGGACAAGATTGGAACCACTGGCCGGGGCATTGGCCCTTGCTACGAAGACAAGGCCTCACGCATTGGCATCAGGGCGGCTGACCTGGCTCATAAGGATCTTTTACGAGCCAAAATAACAAAGGCCCTGGTAGAAAAGAACACCCTCTTTACCTCTTTGTACGGTCTTAAACCCTTAGAGACCGACGAGGTGCTTGAGCAGATCTGGCCTTTTGCCAAGCGAACCGCAGCCTATCTCGGCGACGTTTCTGCCGCGATTCAGGACACGGCTGACAAGGGCGGAACCGTTCTGTTTGAGGGGGCGCAAGGCACGCATCTGGATATTGACCACGGTACCTATCCCTTTGTGACCTCATCCAACACCGTTGCCGGCAATGCAGCAGCAGGAGGAGGATGTGCCTGGAATAGTCTTGGACGTGTGGTAGGCGTGGTCAAGGCCTATACCACGCGGGTGGGAAGCGGCCCCTTTCCTGTGGAATTGGACGATGCAACCGGTGCCTTTCTCCAGGACAAGGGCGGCGAGTTTGGTGCCACAACCGGAAGGCCCAGACGTTGCGGCTGGCTGGATCTGGTTATCCTGAGAGAATCCGTCCGGCTTAACGGCCTCACCGATATTGCCCTGACCAAGATGGATGTCCTGGGTGGGCTGGACGACATCAAGCTGTGCACCTCCTATACCTATCACGGCAGGGAACTCACCTATCCGCCCCAGGAAGAAAACAGCCTGGCCGAGGTGGAGCCGGTTTACGAGAGCCTGCCTGGCTGGCAGGAAGATATAAGCGGCTGTTCGAGCTTTGAGGAACTGCCCCAGGCTGCCAAAAACTATGTTCTTCGGGTGGAAGAGCTTGTGGGCGTACCGGTTTCCCTTGTTTCTGTGGGGCCGGACAGGGATCAGACTATCAGACGATAACGGATTGTCTGTATATGTAAGAGCTGCAAGCGGCCGGGCACGAGGGTGTTCGGCCGCTTGTGCTTCGGGAGGATGATCCTGGGTGTTGTTTTTGGTTGAGATTGCATCCTGCCAGGCTTTTGAGTAGATGGCGAAAGCATCAAATTGTTGGGTACAGCTTGGGTGATCTTTGATGACTCAGGTGATCACCAGATTGATTTTCTTCTTTCCCCACGGTGGGTTGTATGATTCACGTCACGTCCCTTTCTTATGCCTTTGGGTCGCATTGGGCCTTAAAGGACATCTCCTTTTCCCTGCGTCCGGGTGAGTTTCTTTTCCTTGTAGGGCCCTCGGGTGCAGGCAAGACGACCCTGATGCGGGTTTTACACGGTGCCCTGCCTGTTCAGCGGGGAAGGGTGAAGGTAGCTGGAATGGATTTGAACACCTTACGTGCCAGCCATCTGCACCGATTGCGGCGGGAGATCGGCGTGGTCTTTCAGGACTTTAAGGTGTTGCCGTCAAGGACGGTCTTTGACAATGTTGCTTTGCCGCTTCGAGTCCAGGGGGAAAAGCAGCAGATTGTCCAACGCCGTGTTCGGGCGGTGCTCAGGAGTCTGGAGCTGGATACCCGTGCGAACTGCCGGTGCGAAGAACTTTCCGGAGGAGAGCAGCAGCGGGTTGCCATTGCCCGATCTGTTGTGGTCAAGCCCAAGATCATCCTGGCCGATGAACCTACCGGCAATTTGGATCCTGAACTGGGCAGGCGGCTTATGAACGTGTTCCACCAATTCAACCGCCACGGCACAACCATTGTCTTTGCCACCCATAATCGGGATATTTTGGCCCACACCCCTCATGCCAACCTGCTCTATCTGCGTGAAGGCTCTCCTGTATCTCCAGAAAGCGACTCGGCAAGGGAATTGTGCCAGGATCTGATGTCCCGAAAACAATCAGCCTGCCCACAGGAGGCGTAACGTGATCAACCTGTCAGGACTATGTGTCCAGGGGATACGGGACCTCTTCCGCACACCCTGGGCCCTTTGCCTCACTCTTGCCGCAGTCAGCCTGGTGGCCTTTCTGGCAGGCATGTTTCTTCTTCTGATTCATACCCTTGATGACCAGGTTCTAAGTCGTCAGGCCGAGGTGCAGTTTCAGGTCTATTGGCAGCATGGAGCATCTCCCGATCAGGTCAGATCTGCCTGGCAGACGATGGAAGCATTGCCAGGTCTTGCAGCAAGCAAGACCTTTACGCCTGATGCAGGTTTGAAGGTATTGGCCCAGATGTTTGAAGGCCGAGTCGATCTTCACGAATTGACCAGGGAGAATCCCCTTCCGGCAACGGCCCTGCTGACCTTTACCCTGCCTGCTGAAAATCAGACCGCCTGGACGGATACCATGCTTAACAGGCTGAAAGCCCTCCCTCTTGTGGACAAGGTGCATTACAACCCCCTTCGCATTGATGTTATCCATTCCTGGATGCGGGTGAGCAGGATCATTTTCTGGCCGGTGATCGGTTTTCTGATCCTGGTGGTAGGTCTGGTGGTGGGCAATACTATCAAATTGGCCCTGTTTCAGCGTCGTGACGAGATTGAGATTTTGCGTCTTGTGGGTGCCAGCCGTTTGTATATCCGCCTGCCTCTTATTGTGGGCGGTGCTGTTCAGGGGCTTTGGGGTGGTGCACTGGCCCTGGGACTGCTCAAACTGGTTCACCTGGGCCTTCGGGATATGTTGTTTTTCCCGCCTCTTTGGATCGAAGTCCCCTTTGTATCCCTGTATGAGATGCTTGGTATGCTGGGCATCCTCATGATCGTGGGAACGGCCAGCTCCTTTGTGGCCGTCAAGGGATGACAAGGAATTATGCTGTACAGACCTTTTGACAACAAGGATGCTTCATGCGCAGTCAACGTATGACTCATGGCCTGGAAAAGGCCCCTCATCGTTCCCTGATGTTTGCCACTGGCTTGACACGGGAAGAACTCTCCCGCCCTTTGATCGGGGTGTGTAATGCGGCCAACGAAATTATTCCCGGCCATGTGCATCTGGATGTGATCACCCGTGCTGTTAAAGATGGAGTACGCACGGCAGGCGGAACGCCTATGGAATTTCCTACCATTGGCGTATGCGACGGTATTGCCATGAATCACGAGGGCATGAAGTTCAGCCTGCCCAGTCGGGAGCTTATTGCTGATTCCATTGAGATTATGGCCACGGCCCACCCTTTTGACGCCCTTGTGCTTATTACCAATTGTGACAAGATTGTACCCGGTATGCTTATGGCGATGCTTCGTCTCAACATCCCGGCCATTATTGTGAGCGGCGGGCCTATGCTGGCCGGTACCCATCAAGGGGCAACGGCTGATCTTATCACGGTATTTGAGGGTGTGGGCAAGGTCAGCCGAGGGGATATGAGCCACCGTGAACTGGAGGAGCTCGAAATGTCGGCCTGTCCTTCCTGCGGCTCCTGTTCGGGTATGTTTACGGCCAATTCCATGAATTGTCTGTCCGAGGCTATTGGCCTGGCCTTGCCGGGGAATGGTTCTATTCCCTCGGTGTACAGTGCGCGTATCCGTCTGGCCAAACAGGCCGGTATGCAGGTCATGCACCTGCTTAAGGAGCATATCTGTCCCCGGGATATTGTCACGGAAAAGAGCGTGGCCAATGCCGTTACCGTGGATATGGCCCTGGGCTGTTCCACCAACACGGTGCTGCATCTTCCGGCCGTGTTTGCCGAGGCAGGACTTGATCTGACCCTGGACATTTTTGATTCCATCAGCCGAACCACGCCGAATCTCTGTCATCTTTCACCCGCAGGCCCTCATCATATAGAGGACTTACACCGAGCCGGTGGGATTGCAGGGGTCATGGCCGAACTCAGCTCCAGGGGGCTGTTGCAATTAGACGCCCTGACGGCCACGGGAAAGACACTCGGAGAAAATCTCAAGGCCCTGCAAGCCGGAGTTACCGATTACGAGATCATCAGACCCGTGGATCACCCCTATAGTCAGGAGGGGGGAATCGCCATTTTGCATGGGAACCTGGCGCCGGACGGCTGTGTGGTCAAACAATCCGCTGTGGCCCCGGAGATGATGCAGCGCACAGGACGGGCACGGGTTTTTGAGTCCGAGGAAGAGGCCGTCGCTGCGATCCTTAGCCGGAGCATCCAGGCCGGAGACGTGGTGGTGATTCGTAATGAAGGCCCTAAGGGAGGGCCTGGGATGCGGGAGATGCTCACCCCCACCTCGGCCATTGCCGGTATGGGATTGGATAAGGATGTGGCCCTGATCACTGACGGGCGGTTCAGCGGCGGTACCAGGGGCGCGGCCATTGGGCATATATCCCCAGAGGCCTACGAAGGCGGCCCCATCGCTTTCGTCAGAGAGGGTGATGCGATCCGAGTGGATATTCCTGGCCGCCGCCTGGATCTTTTGGTAGCTGAAGAAATCGTAGCCGAGCGTCAAACCGGCTGGAAGCCCCTGGAAAAAGAAGTGACCTCACCGCTCTTGCGGCGGTACCGCCGCTATGCCTCTTCAGCTGCCAAGGGTGCAGTGTGTAATCAAGGAGACTCATGCCTTACCTTGTAACGTAAGATAGTTTAGCCTTTCCAACCCTTTGACCATGACCTGCTATGCCCTGGAACGATCAACAAGCTGATCGCTACGAACAATGGTTCGCAACCCCGTTGGGACGCTTTGTCCTGGATCAGGAGAGCCGTCTTTTGCAACGGCTTGTAGCCTCCTGGCCTCGGCGACGGCAGGGGCTTTTGGATGTGGGATGCGGTGCGGGTCATTTTTCCCATAAGTTTTGGGAATGGGGGTTTGAGGTGAGCGGTGTTGATCCATCTCCTGCCATGCTGCGTCTGGCCAGGAAGCGGATGGGGGAAGGTTCTGATTTGCGGGTGGGGGTGGCCGAGCATCTGCCCTATAATGATAATGACTTTGATTTTGTTTCCCTGATCACGGTGCTGGAATTTTGTGAGGAGCCTGAACTCGCCCTTGCCGAGGCCATGCGGGTGGCCAGAAAGGGAGTGATTATTGGCTTTTTGAACCGGCATTCCCTGTACTATCTGACGCATGTTCGATTCCGCACAGAGGATAAGGATTCCTTGTGGGCGGATAGTACCTGGTTGTCCTGGTGGGAGATGCAGCGATTGATCCATACGAGTATTGGCAAACCGTGGATGCTCGCAAGGTCAGTCCTTGCCGGTCCCGTCTGGACCTGGCGGCAATGGCCCCTTTTCAAAGGATTCTGCGGCATGCTGCTGCCTCCCTTTATAGGAAGCTTTGCCGCCGTGCGTGTGGATCTCTTACGCCAGCCAGCCAAAACCCCGCTTCTGGCCTGGAAGACCGAGCCGAGTCTTTAGATGGAAGGAGGGGGGACATCATTGGGGGAGATGAAGGGCCGCATCGTTACGATGCGGCCCTTATTTTTATGGGGGAATAACTTGAATTGTTAAGAGCCTGTCAGGATCTGACCACGGCGGCCAATGTGTTCAGTGCCACAGCCGGTTCGTCATGCTGAAAGATATTGCGACCGATGCTCACACCCTTGGCCCCGCATTGCATGGCCTCGCCCACCATCCTGACAAAATCTTTGAAGTTTTCCTTTTTCGGCCCCCCAGCCACAAGCACTGGGACAGGGCAGGCACTCACAGCCCTGGAAAAGGTTTCGGGCTCACCTGAATAGGGTACCTTGACCAGATCAGCTCCCAGTTCAGCCCCCAGACGGATGGAATGGGCGATCAGGGTGGGATCATGTTCATTCACGATCTGCCCCCCTCTCGCATAGATCATAGCCAGGACAGGGATACCCAGAAGGTGGGCCTCGTCGGTGACCATGCCAAAGTCGGTGAGCATACGATCCTCACAATCATTGCCCAGGTTCACATGAATGGAGACCGCATCTGCTCCCAGCCGGACAGCCTCCTGGACGGAACAGACCAAGGCCTTGGCATAGGAGGGAAGAGAATGTCGGGTTCCGGCGGAAAGATGTATGATAAGGTTCATGCGCGGGTCGATGTGCTGGGCCAGGGCCGCTGCCATGCCCTTATGCAGGATCACGCCCTGCACAAGGCCAGGGTCAAGTCCTTCTAACAGGGCAGGCATGTCCTGAAGTCCGTGGAGCAGACCTTCACTGACCCCGTGATCCAGAGGCAGGAGCATGGCGGTGTTACTCTGCGGGTCAAAAAGCCGTTGTCGGCGTCTGAGGCATCCTTTCATAATGGAGAAATAAGGGTTGGAGGTTGGTGCTTCATCACATATCACCGTCCTGACCAGAGACAGCGTTTGCCTTTGCGGGTGAGCCATCCCAGGGGCAGTCCTTGCCAATACAGACCTCTGGAGGTGCCGGAGGTGGGCAGGCTCTGACCAGAGAGAAGATTGTGCAGGACAGAGACGTCCGTAACATTGAGTCCGCCTCCTACCTCGTATTCCGGCATGAGGCAATAAAGGACAGGGTCTATGCGGAACCGGTTCTTGCGCAAGGTTCCAAGGGGCATTCCCTGCCACCGCATTGAAGGAGGCAAGAGTTGCAAGGCCTTATGGTGGAGAAAAAAGACTCGGTTGTTGAAGAGGTAGCATCCCCCTTCTTGAAGGGTTTGTTCCCTGAGAGGCTGTTCCTGAGTCAGAAGGTCCAAAGAAAGGGGATTGCTTCCCTTTGCTGAATCCTGGGAGACAATGGATTGCCCTGGATTGCCGGGTTTGGTGAGCCTGGCCACAAAAAAATCCTGGGCCCTGGACGTGTCGCCGTCCACAAGCAGACAATGGGCCAGTTCTGGAGAACCATGACGATGCGCAGTGAAGCCATTCAAGGGATCAAGATGGTTCAGTTCAAGGCCCAGGGTATCCACGGCCCAACGGATCTGTTCCTCATTTTCCTGTGGATTGGTGGTGCAGGTAGAATAGACAAGCACGCCGCCTGGAGCCAGAAGTCGCACTGCCTTGGCCAGAAGCTTCTTTTGCAGACGGACAAGGGGGACGAGTTTGTCCTGCGTCCATAGCTTCATGACCTGCGGGTTTTTGTTCACAGTTCCCCAGCCACTGCATGGGGCATCCAGCAGGATAAAGGGCCAGTTGCCTTCGTCAAGAGGGAGATCCTGGCCTGGATAGCAGGTGGTGACCACGCCAACAAGATTTTGTGTCCTCAACGTTGACCGCAGGGTAGCAAGACGTGAAGGGTTGGGCTCGTTGGCCACCACAAGGCCCTTTGGCCCTACAAGCCTTGCCAGGAGCGATGTTTTGCTGCCTGGGCTGGCGCATATATCCAACACCACCGCCCCCTTGGGTGGATCAAGCAGCAGGGGGGGAAGCATGGAAGAACGATCCTGAATATAGATATACCCAAAAAGATGGGCCAGGGCATTGCCCAGGGCCGTTGGGCCATCTGTCAGACAACGGCCCAGGGGGTAGAAGGGCAGGGTGTCAAAGGTAAAGCCTTCTGCCTGCAACAGAGCTTCTACACGAGGCACCTTGTGCGAGGGACAATTAAGGCGGAAGGCACGGGAGTAAGAGGCAAGGGGAGCAGAAGGGGTGGTCATAGGTATGTGGGATCCAATCTCACAGGCTGATAAATGGAGCAACAGGAGTTCCAAGGTACGGATGGGTTTTCGACTAAACGAGAAGGCTTGGTTCGTCCAGAGGAAGGCAAGAACTTTGAACGAGAAAATTATGTTTGTTATATGAACATTCATCTGTCCTCATTGCCTGTGAAAGAAATCAAAATTTCGTTTTATTTGATATAGTAGATGTAATATGTGGGAAAGATCAATGTATAAATTGTTTTGAAGTTGCTTATTTTGTTGAAATAATTGAATTGATAAATGAAATAATACTTTTTTATATAGTTTATGATATGTTATAACATTGAATTTTTTTATGATATTGTGAAGAAATATATTCTAAAAATCTAGGAAGCAAAATGTATGGCAAATTACGGCGGTACTTCGTTGGATTTGTTGTAGCTTGACAATCAGGATAGGATAGGCGAAAGAATTTTTCTTTCATCAATTGGACAGATGTGTATATTAAGGTGTATAGAATAGTAATTTTATAGTAGGTATGATTTATGCTCTTTAATTCTTATATTTTTCTTTTTGTTTTTCTTCCTATAACATGGTGGGCTTTTCGTTTTGCATGTTCAAGGCATCTTATAGATGGAGCTGTGGGTGTTCTCACTATAGCATCTTTGATGTTTTATGCGTATTGGAATCCACCTTTCGTCTTGTTGATTCTTTTTTCTGTCCTGTTCAATTATTCTTGGGGTCGGCTTATTGAAAGCAGGCTTCATGAAGATCGGTCTGTCAATATTTGGTTATATACAGGTATTGCTGTCAATCTGGGGCTTATTGCTTATTTCAAGTACGCTAATTTTTTGATGAGCAGTTTTGCCTTTCTTGGAGGATGGAGCATAGCTGCCCAGGACATTTTTTTGCCTTTGGGCATCTCCTTTTTTACCTTTCAGCAGATTGCGTATCTGATCGACTGTTCCAAAGGATTGGCCAAAGAACATCGTTTTCTTCATTATGCCCTGTTTGTTACCTTTTTTCCCCAACTCATTGCAGGTCCTATTGTGCGGTATGATGAAATCATGCCCCAATTTCAACGTCTTCGGACTTTTGGTCTGAGTTACAAAAATCTGGCTTTGGGACTCAGCCTGCTTACCCTGGGTTTATTTAAAAAGCTGGTCATTGCCGACACTCTGTCCCCTTGGGTGGCTGCTGTTTTTGACAGCACAGACCCCGTAACCTTTTTTGATGCCTGGGCCGGTGCCTTGAGTTATACCTTTCAGATATACTTTGATTTTTCTGGTTATTCCGATATGGCTTTAGGTTTGGGGCGGCTTTTTAACATTACATTACCTGTCAATTTTAACTCGCCTTACAAAGCTACCTCTGTCATAAATTTTTGGCGTCGTTGGCATATTTCTTTGTCTCTGTTTCTGAGGGATTATCTCTACATCCCTTTAGGGGGCAACAGAAAGGGAATGTTGCGACGCTACCTTAACGTTATGATTACTATGTTATTAGGCGGGCTATGGCATGGTGCCTCCTGGACGTTTGTTGTCTGGGGCGGTCTTCACGGTCTTTATCTCTGGATCAACCACGGCTTTCGTGACGTGATGCGCACATTCTCTTCTTCTCCTTCTTCGGGAACTCATCCTCTCTCTCTCTCTCTCTCTCTACGGGGACGAAGGTTCTGGAAGTTTTGCAGCTGGCTGCTGACCTTTCCTGCTGTTGTTGTCGCCTGGGTGTTTTTTCGTGCAACGACATTCAGCAGGGCATGGGATATTCTGCAAGGTATGTTTGGAATACATGGGGCTGTTTTGCCACCACATTATATGCCTTTGGCGGCAGGAAGGAGGCTGCTTGAGGGCTTGGGGGTGCAATTATGTATGCCCGCTGCTTGGGGTGTTCGTGGTAGAGGTGAGGTTGTTGTCCTTGTTCTTTGTCTGATAATGGTTCTTATTCTGCCCAATAGTTATCGTTGGGTTGTGAAGTATTCTGAACAAAAAGGTTCGTTTTCTATGTGGTGGGCTGTTGGTATGGGGATATTATTTGCTTGCAGCATTGGTTTTCTTTCACGTGTATCTGAATTTTTGTATTTTCAATTTTGAGGCGTATCAATGGAAAGGATACAGAGGTCATTGATCATATTTGGGGTTGTTATTTTTGTTTGTTGTGGATGTATAGCATCTATTAATTACGTAATTGACCCATTATGGTGCTTCGATAATAATTTTTTATCAAATATATATAAGAAAGGTTTTGATGAACGGCAACAGAAAACTAATTTATTGACATTCCATAAAGGAGAATACGATACTCTTGTATTGGGAAGTAGTCGTATGACATACCTATGGCCTAAAGATGTTCCTGGATGTGCCTTTAATTATGCGGTTAGTGCTGGAAGACCAAATGAATTTCTTCCTTATGCCAACTATATACAATCAAAACTATCTCAGCCTTTGAGTGCATGTATTTTGGGCCTCAGTTTTTTTGAGACAAACGCTGCACGTAAACTTAATTTTGAAAAGCCTCAGCAATATATTGAAAAATCTATATCGCCATTGTATAGGTATAAAATGATTTTAAGTATGAATCTTCTCTTTCATTCTATATGTAACATTAAAAAAACTTGGTCTCATAGCATAGGTGATATGTACATAAGAAAAAAAGGTAATATACAAAAAGAAATGGTTATTCCTTCTAATAAAGATGCTTTGATGCGTGTAATCAATCGTCAGATTCAAATATATCGTTCTCAAGTATATGGAGGTAAGTATACCTATAATTTAAATAACAAAAAAATGTATAAAGAGATGAGAGATGGTTTTGCCGGAACTCACTTTTATGTATGTATTACACCCGTCAGCCGTCATTTGTTATCCCTTCTTATGGAAGAAGGACGTTGGACCGACTATGCTCGTTGGCTGAAAGAGCTTGTAGAGGTTTATGGAGAAGTCTGGAATTTTATGTATTTGAACGAGGTTACAGAAAATGTTCCCGAATACTTTATGGATGCGCATCATACTTCCCCTGAAGTTTTGTCAGTGATGGCCAAAAAATTGTACGGACTTCCTGTTGCCCCTCGCTTCAAACATTTTGGTCTCCGCATGACCCAAGAGACCCTCGTAGACGATTTGGTGTATCTGCACGAGCATATGCCCAAGATTGATACGAAACCCTCTCCCTGAAGCTCTTTGTTGTGTTTTTTCTTGACAGGAACAACTATTTTTCACAAAGAGTGAACGTTCATTCCTTATTACCCCTTTCAGGAAGCACTGCCTCGCCATGTCCTCAAACGATTCTCTGACAAAGTCTAAAGATATACGTGCCGCCATTCTGGACGCTGCATTAGACCTTTTTGCGGAAAACGGGTTTCATTCTTCACCCATGTCACGCATTGCAACCCATGCCGGTGTGGGGGTTGGCAGTATTTATAGATATTTCAAGGATAAAGATGATCTGATTCATGCTCTGTATGAGGGGGTGGATGCGCCCCTGCAGGAGTTTATGGAAGCGAATATTGATACGTCTTTGTCTACAAAGATGCAGTTTATTCATTTTGTGACGAAGAGTATCGGCTATTTGTGTTCCCGACCCAGGGAGTTCAGGTTTCTGGAACAATATTACAATTCTCCCTATGGCATCGATAAGGTTCGGGAGAGAATTATGGAGGCCGACGGCGAGCCCACAACCTTGTTCACGCGGTTGTTTGTGAAGGGACAGAAAGAGGGTTCCATCCGCATGTTGCCCCTGCCTGTTTATCCGGCGGTGACCTTTGGCCCAGGTTCTCTTTTGATCAGATATGCCCTGTCTGGACGCATTATTGTGGACGATACCCTGATTGCGGCCACTGCTGAGGCATGTTGGAATGCCATCAAGGCATGAGTATGTGTTGTGAACAACAGAAGGGGTGGTTCTTGCGCCCACTCTTCTTCCATAGAGACTATCTGGAGGCGTTGTGAAAAAAGATAACCAAATGAGAAAACGTGGTGGACTGGGTATCCTGCTGGCTGTCATTGTATGGGCGGGTTTTGGTCTTTGCGGGTGCAAACCCGAGCAAAAGGCCCCTCCCAGACAGCGCCCGATTCCAGAGGTGACCACCATGACCATTGGTACCGAACCTGTGGCCCTGACAACCGAACTGCCTGGCAGGGTGACCTCCTACCGTACCGCAGAGATCCGACCGCAAGTCAATGGGCTCATCATCAAACGGCTTTTTGCCGAGGGCTCCTTTATCACACAGGGGCAGCCCTTATATGACATTGATCCAGCCCCCTTTCAGGCGGCCCTGGATAATGCGGAGGCTGCGTTGGTGCGTTCTCAATCCCGTTTGCCTTCTGTACGTTCCCGGGCCAGGCGGTATAAGAAACTCCTGGCAGACAAGGCCGTGAGTCAGCAGGATTATGACGATGCTGCCGCTGCCCTGGATCAGGTCAAGGCGGACATTGCGTATTGGAAGACCTCGCTGAAAGCCGCACGGATCAATTTGGGGTATTGTCGTCTTACCGCACCCATTTCCGGCCGTATTGGCCGGTCTTTTGTCACTGAAGGGGCTATTGTTACAGGGTATCAGCCTCTTGCCCTGGCTACTATCAGACAGCTTGATCCCATTTATGTAGAGGTGCCCCAATCCAGGACGGCCATGTTGGAACGCACAAAGCGTCTCAAGGCAGGAACCCTTGTCAGGGAAGATCACACCAGCAATGAGGTGGAACTTGTTTGTGAGGATGGATCCATCTACCCCCATAAGGGAGAGGTGCAGTTCAGCGAGGTGATCGTGGATCAGACCACGGGTTCGGTGACCATGCAGCTTATCTTTGCTAATCCCGATCACACCCTGCTTCCAGGCATGTTTGTCCGGGCACGTATTCACGAGGGGGTCAATCCCCAGGGCATCCTTATTCCTCAGGAGGCTGTTTCCAGAAATCACAAGGGCGATCCGTATGCCCTTCTTGTCAATGCCGAGAACAAGGTGGAGATCCGTCCTCTTACCCTTGACCGAACCATAGGGAACACCTGGCTGGTGACCTCCGGGCTTGTGCCTGGAGACAGGCTTATCCTTAAGGGACGCCAGTTCATCCGACCGGGAATGCCGGTCAGGATTGCCCCGGTTTCGGCCCCTGCTCCTGCATCCAAGAATCCTGCTTAAGGAGACACCCGATGGTATCCCGATTTTTTCTGGAACGTCCTGTCTTTGCCTGGGTCATTGCCATTGCCATGATGGCGGCTGGCGGGCTGGCCATCTTCAACCTGCCCATATCCCAGTATCCACCCATTGCGCCGCCTTCTATCTCCATTACCTCGTTTTATCCTGGGGCCTCGGCAGAGACCGTGGAGAATACCGTCACCCAGATCATTGAGCAAAAAATGACCGGCCTGGACAACATGCTCTATCTCTCTGGCAGCAGTTCGTCCTCTGGGGCCTCGCGTCTTGAGCTTACCTTTGCCCCTGGGACCGATCCCGATGTTGCCTGGTCTAAGGTGCAGAACAAACTGCAGCTTGCTATGGCCAGCCTGCCCTCTGTGGTGCAGCAGCAGGGGGTTACGGTGAGCAAGTCAACCCAGAATTATCTTATCATCGTGGGCCTCATCTCTCAGGATGGGAGTATGGATGGCAACGATCTCAAGGATTATGCCCAGTCCAGTCTGGAAAAGATTCTTTCCAGGATTCCCGGCGTGGGTGAGGTGATTAACTTTGGCTCCCAGTACGCCATGCGGGTATGGATCAACCCGGAAAAACTGACCGACTACCGGCTGACCATGATGGATGTTATCGCAGCCCTTAAAGCGTACAACGTGGAGGTCTCCGCAGGGCAGTTCGGTGGTGCGCCTGCAGTCCCTGGCCAGGAGATGAACGCGGCCATCGTGGTACAGCATCTTCTTCAGACCCCTGAAGAATTTGCCAATATACCTGTGAGAACCAATGCTGATGGTTCGATGATCAGGATCAAGGACATTGGACGAACAGAGCTTGGAGCAGAACGATATGACGTGGTTTCCAACTACAATGGCATGCCCTCAGCAGCCCTGGCTATCAGAAAGGCGGCCGGGGCCAATGCCCTGGACACGGCCGATGCCGTTAAAAAGAAGCTCCAGGAATTGAGCCCGTATTTTCCTCCAGGGATGAAGGTCATCTATCCCTACGATACCACCCCCTTTACCGAGGTGGCTATTGAGGAGGTGGTCAAGGCCCTGTTCGAGGCCGTCTTGCTGGTTTTTGTGATTATGTATATTTTTATGGGAACCTTTCGGGCCACTCTCATTCCCACCATTGCCGTACCTGTGGTGCTGCTTGGAACCTTTGCCACCCTGGGTTTCTTTGGTTTTTCCATCAATATGCTCACCATGTTTGCTATGGTGCTGGCCATTGGTCTTCTTGTGGACGATGCCATTGTGGTGGTGGAAAACGTGGAACGGATCATGGCTGAGGAAGGGCTGCCCCCCAGGGAGGCCACAGCCAAGTCTATGGATGAGATTACCAGTGCCCTGGTGGGCATTGGTCTGGTTCTTGCCGCTGTTTTTGGGCCAATGGCCTTTTTTCCGGGCTCCACTGGTGTCATTTACCGGCAGTTTTCCATCACCATTGTGGCTTCCATGCTGCTTTCCGTGGTGGTGGCCCTGGTACTGACGCCGGTTCTTTGTGCCTCGCTCATGAAACCCATTCCCAAGGGCCATGAGCCGTCCGACAATGCCGTGTTTTTCCTGCGGCCCTTTTTCCGGTGGTTTGACCGTACCTTTTTCTGGTTTCGGGATCTCTATGTCAGGATGGTGGGGCGCATTGTCCGTAAAAAATTCCGGTATCTCCTTGTCTTTTTGCTCATTGCCGGTTCCATGTTCTATCTCTTCCAGCGTATGCCCAAAGGCTATCTTCCCAATGAGGATCAGGGCATTCTGGTCATTCAGGCCATCTTGCCCGAAGGCTCCACGTTGGAACAGACCCAGGACGTCATGGCCCAGGTTCAAAGGCATTTTGAGGTGAACGAAAAGGATACCGTGGCATCTGTGTTGACGGTTGCGGGTCTGAGCTTCAGCGGTCAGGCCCAGAATATGGCCCTTGCCTTTGCCAAGCTCAAGGATTGGAAATTGCGGCAGACACCAGACACAAAAGTCCCGGCTATTGCGGCTCGTGCTATGCGTGCGTTTTCCCAGATTAAGGGGGGTATGGTGTTTGCTTTTCCCCCGCCAGCTGTCATTGAGCTGGGCAATGCCCTGGGATTTAATTTCCAATTGCAGGATCGGGGGGGGCTGGGCCATCGCACCTTTCTTGAGGCCAGAAATATGCTGCTGGGTATGGCGGCCAAGGATCCCCGTATTGTCAGGGTACGGCCCAACGGCATGAACGATGTTCCTGAATATCACATCCAGGTAGATTGGGACAAGGCTGGTGCCCTTGGCCTGCCTGTTACTGCCATCAATACGACCTTGAGGGCCTCTTTTGGCGGGGTCTATGTCAACAATTTCATCCAGGGTGGACGGGTCAAACGTGTTTTTGTTCAGGCCGATGCCCCCTACCGCATGCAGCCCAAAGATCTGCACGCTGTCTATGTGCGTAATACAGCGGGCAAGATGGTTCCCTTTGACGCCTTTGCCACAGGCGAGTGGACAATGGGTTCGCCGCTTTTGGAACGGTTTAATGGGTTTCCTTCCATCAATATCTGGGGTGAACCCGCACCGGGTAAGAGTTCTGGCGAGGCCATGCAGGTCATGGAGGAACTTGCTGCCAAACTGCCCCAAGGCATAGGATTTGACTGGAATGGTCTCTCCTATCAGGAACACATGGCCGACTCTCAGGCCCCGCTCTTATATGCCTTTTCCGTGTTTGTGATCTTTCTGTGTCTGGCGGCCCTGTACGAGAGCTGGCCCATCCCCATTGCCATCCTGTTGTGCCTGCCCCTGGGCGTCATCGGCGGAGTGATGGCGTCTACCATGAAGGGTATGCCCAATGACGTATATTTTCAGATCGGGCTGCTCACCATCCTGGGATTGACCACCAAGAATGCCATCCTGATTGTCCAATTTGCACGGGCCAGGGTGGATGAAGGCGTGAGACTGGTTGATGCCACCCTGGAAGCGGCAAAGCTCCGTCTTCGTCCCATTGTCATGACCTCCCTGGCCTTTGGCTTTGGTGTCCTTCCCCTTGCCACGGCAACGGGCGCAGGTGCTGGTGCGGAAAACGCCATTGGCGTGGGGGTTTTGGGCGGGATGGTGACGTCCACCCTCCTGGTCACCTTATTTGCCCCGTTGTTTTATGTGATCATCTACAGGGTGTTGGGCAAGAACCGGAAGCGTGGAGATATGCAAGAGACTGCCCAAAAGGCTGAAGACGGGAAGAAAGCTGTGGCACGGCCGTCTTGACGGTAGGTTTTTCAGAAGCCCTCCCTGTTTGAGGGCATGAGCGTTGATGGACATGATCCCTGGCCTTCACCCAGACCCTATGCTGTATGCCTGTTAGCCATGTCACTATCTCGGCTGAAGAGGCCGGACAAAAGCTTGTGCCTTTCTTGCAACGCAGGCTGGGAAAGACCGTGCCCAGGTCTGCCCTTATGCGGGTCATCCGCAAGGGCCAGGTACGGGTAGATGGCAAACGGGCCAAGCCCTTTGACCGCATTGCAAGGGGCCAGGTGGTTCGTATTCCCCCCTTTGCCCAGGAACAGGCAGATCGTATTTCCTGCCTGGATCAGCATGGTGACCTTCCCCTTCTTGCTGAAGACAGGAATATGCTGGTGGTGAATAAGCCTGCTGGCCTGCCCGTACACCCTGGAACCGGATGGACAGACAGTGTTGTCACCAGGTTGCAGGCTATGTTTCCTGATGCGCCATTTGCCCCAACCCCTGTACATCGCCTGGATAAAAATACCTCTGGCATTCTTGTCGTAGCCAGGGCCTATGGTTTTTTGCGAGACATGCAGCAGCTCTGGCAGCAAGGCCAGGTGGACAAGGTGTATCTCGCCTGGGTGCAGGGACGATGGCCAACTCGTACAACCATGCGGCTGACAGATAGATTGACCAAGTCCGGGGGTAAGGGACAGGAGAAGATGCGGGTGGGATCGGGTAAAAGCGGGGTGTGCGAGGTTTGGCCCCTTAGGGTAGGAAGGGAGGCTTCGTTGATGGCTGTGCGGCTGCTGACAGGGCGGACGCATCAAATCCGTGTTCAGATGGCATCCAGAGGGTTTCCCCTTATCGGTGATCCCAAGTACAAAGGGCCTCGGTATCCCACCATGCTTTTACATGCCTGGAGGCTGTCCTGGCCTCACCATGTCTTTTCGCTCCTTCCTTCCTGGACAGGGGCTTTTGCCGTTGATCACTCCCTTGTGCACGATACAAACCCTCTTGTTGCACAAGGCGTCTTGTGACCAGGAGGCTTGTTGGCATATATCCCCCAGTAGACGCGTTCCCGCCTCTTGCCCCCTGACCAAATTGAAGGCATGTTGCAGCGGTTTGAAACGCTCATGCAATGAGCTTCCCGAAACATAGTTTTGGTACATGAGAAGCGTTTGAACCTTTTGAGGCAGGCGTGACGAGCAGTAGAGGATGCTTGTTGCATGAACAATCTGCTACCAGGAGAACCTGACCCATGAGTACCTTTCTGGCGGATTTGCATATCCATTCCCGCTTTTCCAGGGCCACGAGCAAGAATCTCACCTTCCGCAATCTCGCGGCCTGGGCCAGTGTCAAGGGCCTTGATGTCGTGGGCACGGGCGATTTCACCCATCCTGGCTGGCTGGCCATGCTCGAAGACGAGCTTGAACCCGATGAGAGCGGTTTGTTTCGCCTCAGGGAAGAGGGCGATTTACATCAGGAAATTCCAGGCATGGAAGGGATGGAACTTCCCTGCCGAACACGGTTTTTGCTCAGTTCAGAGATCAGTTCCATCTACAAGCGGGGGGGCAAGGTCAGAAAGGTTCATAATCTCGTGTACATGCCCCACCTGGATGCAGTGAAGACCTTTAATGCCAAACTTGCTCAGGTCGGCAATATTGCATCCGATGGGCGGCCTATTCTGGGACTTGATTCCAGAAACCTTTTGGAAATGGTTCTGGAAACCCATCCCCAAGCCTATTTGATCCCGGCCCATATCTGGACGCCCTGGTTTTCCGTATTTGGTTCCAAATCGGGATTTAACAGCTTAGAAGCATGTTTCGGCGATCTGACCTCGGAAATTTTTGCCTTGGAAACCGGCCTTTCTTCCGACCCGGATATGAACTGGTTGTGGTCAGATCTGGATCAATACACCCTGGTTTCCAATTCTGACGCCCATTCCGGGGCCAATTTGGGGCGTGAGGCCAATATCTTTCACGGCCCCAGGGATTATACCGGCATATTCAGGGCCTTGAAAGGCCAGCTTTCCGCTACCGAGTTTCGAGGAACCGTTGAATTTTATCCCGAAGAGGGCAAGTACCATCTGGACGGTCATCGCAAATGTCAGGTGGTCATCGACCCCCGTGAAACCCGGTACAACCATGCCTTATGTCCGGTATGCGGCAAGCCGCTGACCGTGGGAGTCCTGAATCGGGTTCTGGAACTGGCGGATCGCACCACACCTGTTCAACCTCCTGATCATCCAGGCTTTACCTCCCTGGTTCCCTTACCGGAAATCATCTCAGAGATTGTGGGCACTGGCCCCAAAACCAAAAAAGTGGCCCGAATGTACCTGCCTCTGATTGCGGAGTTTGGTACGGAAATGCAGATCCTGCGTTCTGTACCCTTAGAGGATCTCAGACGTCATTCCTCCCTCCTGGCCGAAGGCATTGCACGGCTCAGAAAGGATCAGGTTATCAGACAGGGTGGGTTTGACGGACAATACGGGGTGGTTTCAGTCTTTTCTCCTCAGGAACGTGCATCCTTCAAACGCGGGAAGACCCTGCCAGGTGTTCCCCTCCCATCGGAGAAGCAGGCTGGGAACACTCCTTCCTCCCTTGCCCAGGGCGTTAGCTCTCAGACAGAACCAAGGGTGGTGTACCAGCCCAACCCAGACCAGCAGCGGGCCATAGATGCCGACCCTGGGCCTGTCTTGGTTCTGGCAGGGCCGGGAACCGGAAAGACCCAGACTCTTATGGGGCGGATAGAACGCTTGCTTGAACAGGGTGAAGACCCTCAGCGCATCGTGGTCGTGACATTTACTCGAAGGGCTGCCCAGGAAATTCGGGAGAGGTTACGCCCCCTGGGAGAGGCAGGAAACCAGGTACGGGCCGACACCCTGCACGCCCTGGCCTTTGCCTTTTGGGCCAGAAAATTGGGAACCCCCCCTGTCCTCTTGTCTGAAGAGGGGGCCAAATCGCTCTTTGCCACGGCCAATCCAGGCCTTTCCGGGCAGATGCTCAAACAGACTTGGGAGACCATGAATCGAGACAGGGAATTGGGCAAGGTCATATCTTCAAAGGCATATCTGGCCTATGCGGATCAGAAATCGGTATGGAACCTCGTGGACTATACAGACCTTCTGGCATTCTGGCTGGAACAGCTTCAGGAAGAGGATGTATCCAGCAAGTCAGCCTTTTCCCATGTTCTGGTGGATGAGGTGCAGGATCTCTCGCCTTTGCAGATGGCCTTGGTGACGGCGCTGGCCGGACATGGGGGAGAAGGCTTTTTTGCCATTGGTGATCCTTATCAGTCCATTTATGGATTCAGGGGGGCCATGCCGGACGTTCAGGGCCATTTGCAGAGCCTCTGGCCTCAGATACAGGCTGTTTCCTTAGATACCAATTATCGGTCAACCCAGCAGATTCTTGATCTGGCAAAAGGCATCTTTCCCCATGCCTCAGGACTTATGGCCAAGCGCAAGGATGAGGGCCGTGCCCTCCTGTTTCGAGGGGCCACCGCAGCCCAGGAGGCGGCCTGGATGGGCGGTAAGATACTCTCCCTGATCGGCGGAACTGCCCATTGGCAGGCCGACTCTGGTCATCAGGGAGGCATCGGCCCAGGTGATATAGCCGTGTTGGTGAGGTTGAAGGCCCTTATTCCTTTGTACAAAAAGACCTTTGAGAAAATGGGTATTCCCTGTGCCGTTCCTGAGACTGAGGCCTTTTTCAAAGACCCCAGAGTGGCAAAGATTCTTGCCCAGGCTGGTGGAGTATTGGGCATTATGGGGGGGGAGGCCGAGGCGATCTGCCCGGATGACATCCTGACCCGGGGGCCTGAACATATTGCCCGACATGTGGGGGACACTCCTCCCTTTGACCGTATCTTTTGGGCCAGTACCCCGTTTACGACCCTGGTGACACGCTATAAGGAACATGGCTCCTGGGCGGGCCTGCTTAACGCGATCAGCCTGGAAAACGAAATGGAACAGATCCGTGCGGTCTCCCAAAAGGTTCAGATTATGACCATGCACGGGGCCAAAGGGTTGGAATTTGAGGCGGTTTTTTTACCTGCCCTGGAAGAGGGGCTTTTGCCCTTTGTGGGGGCAGGGATGCTCACCGGCAAGATCGGGGGTCAGGAGCATCGTACCGATGTAGACGAGGAGCGCCGACTTTTTTATGTGGGCCTGACCAGGGCAAAACAACGAGTATATCTGAGCTATAGCAAGGAGCGCAGGATTTTTGGCCATACCCTTCACGCCAATGCCTCACGCTTTTTGAAGGATTTGCCTGTGGAAGGAATGAGCAGGCGTTCAGCAAAGGCCCATATCAAGGTGCAGGAGAAACAGCTTTCCATCTTTTGAACGGGAGATGGTCTGTGAGGATGGCGTGGGTAGTGTGTCTCTCATTATTTGACGAGAACTCCCGAGTCATGAGAACGAGGCCGCTTCCGTGTCTGCATCTTGCAGGTGGTGCTGTTGCGGCCAGCCTTGTTCGTGTCCAGGCCCTCTTTGGACGCCAGGGCGTTTGTATGACGTGTAACCAGGAAGGATTTCATGGCGTATTTTCGCAATCTTGATACCCAGGTTGCCTCGTTATTGGGGCTTCTCAAGAAAGATCAGAGGTGGCTTATTCTCATGAACGCTGATCCCGATGCTATGGCATCGGCTATGGCCTTAAAAAGGATTCTGGCTCGCCGTGTGACTTCTGTTGGGCTTGCCTCGGTCAACGAACTTTCACGCCCGGACAATCTGGCCATGATGCGGTTGTTACGTATTCCTGTTAAAAAACTCATCCCTACCCTGGCCGCCCAGTATGACCGATTCGCTCTGGTCGATTCCCAGCCCCATCACCATCCTGATTTTGCCCCGTTTACGTTTTCCATTGTCATAGACCATCATCCCATTTTGGAAGACCATCAACCCGACTTTCCCTTTTTTGAGATCAGGCCGGATTATGGTTCCAATAGTTCCCTGATGACGGAATATTTGTACAATATGGGCCTTCGACCAGGAAAATTGCTGGCCACAGCCCTGCTTTACGGCATCAAGACAGATACCCAAAGTTTTGAACGGCCCTTCCATGATGTGGACATCAAGGCCTTTCGGTATCTGACAAAATTTTACCAATCCAACCTGCTCCATAAGATTACCCGCAGTGAGTTTCGGGTTGAGTGGCTGAAATATTTTTCCCAGACCTTTCGCAAGATGCGCGTCCTGGGTAATGGGCTGACCGCCTTTTTGGGCATGGTGGAATCAACGGATATTTTGGTGGTTCTGGCGGATTTTTTCATGCGGGTACACGGTCTTTCCTGGGTGCTTATGAGCGGATTGCATGACAATAAGCTGGTGGTTGTTTTTCGGGGCGATGGTATGCGCAGGGATATGGGCAAGTTTGCCCAATGTCTCTTTGGTGATGTGGGTTCAGCAGGTGGTCACAAGTCTATGGCCAGGGCAGAGATCCCTTTAGAGAACATCGGCAATCAACATGCTCAGCAATTCATCCTGGAACGACTGGCCAAACAACGAAAACGCAGAGCGTCTTCCAGCACCCCCTCAAAGTGATGGCATACAGGTCGTAGCATACCCAGGTTTGAGATTCGTTGAAAAACTGCGGCCTGGGGCATAGATCCTTATCAAAAAAGTCGCTGCACTGAGCCGTGGAAGAGAAAAAAGGGACGGCATCCATAAACGGATGCCGTCCCTTTGGTTTGGAGGTGCAGCGAGGGGACATAATGGCCGGAGCAGGAGGTCTGGGATGAGCTATTCCTGCATATACCCCCTATCCACAGCCAGATCCTTGCCTGATGCGGCTTCTCTGGCCAGGGCGTCACAGCGTTCGTTGTCTGGATGACCGCTATGGCCCTTGACCCAGAGGAAGCGTACCTCGTGTTTTGTGAGGAGCAGAATGAGTCGGTTCCAGAGATCCTGGTTTTTGACCGGCTTTTTGGCAGATGTTTTCCAGCCGTTTGCAAGCCATCCCCGTATCCAATGTTTGTTCACGGCATCACAGAGATATTTGGAGTCCGTGTACAGGTTGACCCTGGCCTTTTGGGTCAGGGCTTCCAGGGCCTTGATGGCGGCAAGGAGCTCCATGCGGTTGTTGGTGGTACGGGCGAACCCTCCTGCCAGTTCTCGTGTTCGCTCTTTGTAGCGGAGGATGACCCCCCAGCCTCCTGGCCCAGGATTGCCCAGGGATGAGCCGTCGGTATATGCCTCAACCTGGGGCAGGTTAGTTGTCGGGTTCATACTTGCTCAGTCCTTGAAGTCGTTCACCGATGAGGGCCAGGGCCGATCCCAGGCCGCGAGGCCAGTCACCTTCCTTCCAGTAAGGTGTGAAATGTTTCCTGGCCAAATGGTCTTCAAACCCCTTTCCCAGAGCTGAACGCACCAGGGGAGGGAAGATGATGGTAACCTCCTGACGGGCCGGACAGATACCTAGAAACAGGGTCTTGGCATTGAGAGTCGGCAGGATCACTGGATCTTTGGTAATGTTGAGCCGCAGATCAATGCCATAGCGCGATCTGAGCATCCGGCCAAAGGATTGGATGGCCTTTTTCTGGTCGCTGGTCAGGGTTTTGGTCTGATCCCAGATGGATTGCTTGGCCAGGATAGTGTCTATGGAGTGTTCGTAATAATGCCAGTAGATGACACCAGCGAGCACAAAGATGCCCAGCAATCCCATGATGCGTAGGAAACGGGTCAGAGGGGTATCTTCAGGATGTCGTGCGATCTTTGGGATAAGCACAGTACAGGACTCCTTATGGATGGGATAATGCCTGGATCCATTCCCGCAGAGGGCCTTCTATGGTCTCTCTGATCTCGGCCAGGCGTTCTTCGGATTCCGCCTCAAAGCGCAGAACCAGCACCGGCTGGGTATTAGAAGCTCGCAACAGACCCCAGCCATCCTTAAAGGTCAGACGTACCCCGTCCACGTCGTTTATGTCATATCCTTCTTTTCTGAAGTAATCCTGGGCCTTACGGACAACATCAAAGGTGATCCCTTCAGGACATTCCATACGGATTTCTGGTGTGTTGTGGGTACGGGGCCAGGATGCCAGACGTTGGCTTAAGGGCTGTGCCCCCTGCTGGGCCAGGATTTCCGCCAATCGCTGGGCCGCATAGAGGGCGTCGTCAAATCCGTAGTATCTGTCGGCAAAGAACATATGCCCACTCATCTCTCCTGCCAGCAGGGCCTGGGCTTCCTGCATCTTGGCCTTGATCAGGGAATGACCGGTCTTCCACATAATGGGGGTACCGCCGTGCCGGGCAATATCTTCGTACATGAGATGGGAGCACTTGACCTCACCGATGACAACCGCCTTGGGATGATGCTTCAGGACTTCCCGTGCGTATATGGCCAACAGCTTATCACCATAGAGCATGTTGCCCCTGTCATCCACAACCCCTATGCGGTCACCATCGCCGTCCAGGCCGACGCCCAGTTCAGCCCCATGATGCAGAACGGCTGCCTGGAGATCACGAACGTTGTCGGGAACAGTGGGATCGGGATGATGGTTGGGAAAGGTGCCGTCTGGCTCACAATAGAGGGGAATCACTGTGGCTCCAATCCGTTCCAGAAGCTGGACGCAGGTACGACCGGCACTGCCGTTACCGCCATCTACAACGACCTTGAAGGGGCGTTCCAGGATTGTCTGGGAAGCCAGGTCTTCAAGATAGGCCGGTTCAATGTCCAATTCGGTGGCCACCCCGTTTCCCTGAATAAAATCACCCTGGGACATGATGGCATAGATGGCCTGGATATCCCGGGTATGGATCGTGCTTTCTCCTTCCCAGATTTTGAATCCATTGAACTCCTTGGGATTATGGCTGGCAGTGATCATAACTCCGGCATGGAATCCCAGCTTTTTGATGGCATAATAGAAAAGCGGTGTGGCAACCATGTTCACAAAGGTAACGTGGATGCCTGTATCCAGCAGTCCCTGAACCATCCGTGCCTGGTAAGCGGCCGAGGACAGGCGGCAGTCATGGGCAACTACGGCCCTTGAGTGACCTCTCTTCCCAAAGAATGTCCCACAGGCGCGGCCCAGGGTTTCGACCCATTCTTCGTCAAAGTCCTTGTCCACAAGGCCCCGTATATCGTAAGCCCTGAAAATTGATTGATTGATCTGTTTCATGTAAGTATCCTCTACTTTTGTTAAAGGGAGGCTGACTTGTTGCAGGAACAAGCGACATTAACAGGAGGTGAAGCTTGCTGCTGCCTTTGCGAACAATCTCAGGAAGCATGGTACCGCCGAAGCGACGCCATGTCGTTTCCATGCTTTGATTCCTGAAACGAGGTAGACTTCCCCTGGTGAAAAGTCAAAAAAACAGCAGAAGCTGAAGGGGTTGTCAGCGTGAGATTTGATGCCTATGGGATGGATTCCTTGTGGTATGAGAGGTCGTGTACAGGAAGTCTTTCTCTGGTATCCGTCAATCCACTATCCTGTGCCGGACGTTATCTGAGACCATACACCTTTATCTTTGGAGATAGTTATGAGTTGGGATTGGGAAAAATTACAGGAACAAAAACAGAGGCACCAGCCGGGTCGAGCACCGGATTTGGGAAATCTGGATGAAAAGATCAAGCAGATTAAACAGATGAAGTTCCCAGGGATGAAACTGGCAGGAGTGATTGCCCTGATCCTCTGGCTGGCCAGCGGTATTTATATTGTCGAGCCGGACGAGGTTGGGGTAGTTCAGCGCTTCGGGGCCTACAATCGGACAACCCAGCCTGGCCCTCATTACCACCTGCCTGTTCCCTTTGAAGTGGTGCAGACCCCCAAGGTTACCCAGGTACGCCGGATTGAGATAGGCTTTCGTTCCGGGGCACAGCGTGGGTACGCATCGGGTCAGAATCGTGTCTTTCCTGAAGAGGCCCTTATGCTCACTGGGGACGAAAACATTGTGAACGTTCAGTTTATTGTTCAGTATCAGATCAAGAATGCCCAGGATTATCTGTTTAATATCAGCCAGCCTCAAAAGACGGTCAAAGATGCGGCTGAGGCGGCCATGCGTAAGGTCATTGGTCATAACAAGATCGACAACGCCCTGACTACCGGCAAGTTTGCCATCCAGAACGAGACCAAGCGGCTGTTGCAGACCATCCTGGATCACTACACCAGCGGGGTCAGTGTTGTTGCCGTCCAGCTCCAGGACGTGCATCCTCCCAAGCAGGTCATTGACGCCTTTAAGGATGTGGCCAGTGCCAAGGAAGATAAAAGCCGATTTATTAACGAGGCTGAGGCCTATCGCAACGATCTTATCCCCAAGACCAGAGGGGAGGTGGCTTCCATTGTGAACAAGGCCGAGGCATACAAACAGACGGTGATCAACAGGGCCGAAGGTGATAGTTCGCGTTTTCTGGCTGTCTTGCATGAGTATACTAAGGCCAAGGATATAACCAGGAAACGTCTGTATCTCGAAACCATGGAGACTATTTTGGCCAGACCCAATGTTCAGAAAATGATTCTTTCCAGCGAGGCCATGGCCAAGGCGATTCCCTATCTTCCGCTGGATCGACTGGGAGAACCTCAGCGAGCAGGCAGGATGCTGGGGTCTGCAGGAACCACCACCAGGATCAAGGGAGGTAACTAGGTCATGGCAGAGAAGAAAGTACCCACCGTTGTCCTGATTATTGGTGTGGCCTTGCTGCTTGGTCTGTTTCAGTCGGTCTATATTGTGGATCAGACCCAACGGGCCATTGTGCTGCAACTGGGAAAGCCTGTGGGAGACGACAAAGGCCCAGGGCTGCATTTCAAACTTCCCTTTGTCCAGAACGTGATCTTCTTTGATCACCGTATCCTGGAATATGACGCCCCGCCTGCCGAGATTCTCACCAAGGACAAAAAGAACCTGGTCGTGGATAATTATTCCAGATGGCGGATCAGTGATCCTTTGCTCTTTTACCGAACAGTGCACAATATTGAAGGTGGGCGTTCGCGCCTTGATGACATTATCTATGCCGAACTTCGGGTTTCTCTGGGACGTTTTACCCTGACAGAGATCGTTTCCAGCGACCGGGCTGAAATTATGACTCAGGTCACGGACAAGGCCAATTCCCTGCTCAAGGATTATGGCATTTTGGTGCTGGATGTGCGGATTAAACGAACTGATCTTCCTCCGGAAAACCAGAAGGCTATTTTTGGACGTATGCGTGCCGAGCGTGAGCGTCAGGCCAAACAATATCGTTCTGAAGGCCGGGAGCTGGGCGTTAAAATCAGCACCGGTGCGGACAAGGAGCGGGCCATTATGCTCGCCGAGGCCCAGAAAAAGGCCGAGGTTCTCAAGGGTGAAGGCGATGCCAGGGCAACCGAGATTTATGCGGCCTCTCTGGGACAGGATCCTGAATTTTACAAGTTCGTCAAGAGCTTGGAGGCGTATAAAAAGGGATTGTCCTCCAATACCCGACTGATAATGACTTCGGAGAATGACTTCCTCAAGTTTCTCCAAGGCTATGAAAAATAAGCAATAAAGGCATTCTCAAAAGAAAAAGCCCCCTGAGAAGAGCGTGTTCCCAGGGGGCTTTGTTACGTGATTATGGCAGATTTATGCCAGGCTTTGAGCGGCCTTTTCAACCTCTTCCTGCATGGCCACGCGTTGGGCCTTGAGGGTTGCAGCCAGATCAGGGTCATTTAAGGCCAGGATCTGAGCGGCCAGCCAGGCCGTGTTTTTGGCCCCCACCTTATCCAGGGCCAGAGTTCCCACAGGGAAGCCCGGAGGCATCTGCACGGTTGCCAACAGGGCGTCCCACCCTCCCAGGGGGGAACAGGCTATGGGAATACCCAAAACGGGTTTTATGGTTCTGGCGGCCACGGCCCCGGCCAGGTGAGCAGCCAGACCTGCCGCGCAAATAAATACTTGACATCCCTGCTCTTCCATTTCCCGCACCAGTCGGGATGTCCGCTCAGGGGTTCTGTGGGCCGAGGTTACGGTCAGCGCATAGTCAATACCGAGTTGGGTCAGAATGTCCGCACAGGGACGGACGTTGTCTTCATCCGAAAGACTGCCCATAAAAATGGCTACCTGAGGCATGGGTTCTCCTTCATGTGGTTGGTGGTTTGCGTGTTAGGGTAGGGTGTTTACCAATGTGTTGCCAAGGTATCGTCTGGTTGAATTGATGAGCAGGGTGCCTGTCTGGTACGTCCTGGCAGGAGCTTGTTGCGGAACGTTTGTCTGCCCCTTTGCAGCAGGAAAAGGCTCAGCAGGGGAAGAAGCCATAGGAACATATCGCCCCTGGAGTCAGGAAGGAAGAGGCAGCCTCCTGCACTTGAAGATGACGTTCTGACAAACCTGGCCGACAGGGAAGCAATGTGTGGCTCATTACTCGCACCTTTGGCAGAGCGTTTCCTGCTGGCATGGGTGGCAAGTCGTCTGGAGTCAGCAGCATACGTCTGTTCAGAAGTCTTCTGGTTGTATTTTTCAAGGTGGTTGAGGATGCTGCTTAATGCAATGGTTTCATGAGCACCAAGCGATATATGACCATTTACGATGACATCCTTAACCTCATAGCCCTGGTCAGGGATGATATGGAAAATCATTTCCTGCCCGTGAGCGACCAGCACCTTGCCATGAGGCAGGATGCGACCTCCCTGCATGTCTGCCTTGTCAGGGACAGGGATTTCAATGGTATGTTCAGCCTTGAGCCCTCCGCTGATTACCAGGGCATAGGGTTGCCCTTTCTGCCCTGTTTTGGGGTCCCGCCACGGCAGGGGTACATGGTGTCCCTTAATAGTTGCCGTGTAGGTGCCTTGAGCAGGGTTGACAACGTGAATGCCTACAGCATTGTTCACACGGTCAAAAGGGGTATCATATTCTCTTGCCCGAACGCAGAGTTGCACAAAGGGAACTCCTTGGGCTTCTTCCCATTGGCCCGAAGCGTTTTTGACCAGATGTGTGCCTGGCTCGCTTCCCAGGCGAAGGCCCGCTCCGTTGGTGGCATTGGTATTGGTAACAACAACAAAAAAAGAGTTGGGAAGCTTTGTTTGCCTGGTATCCAGAGTCTCGAACATGATGGGGAGGTTGGAGAACGGGGGCAGAGGATAGCTTACAGAAGAAGTAAAAAGGGGGGTACCCGGTATGCCGTTTTCGTCCTTACAGACAGACACCTCATAGAAACACACCTGTTTGTTTTCCCCTTCGCCTGGATGGGACACAGGGCAGAAGGTAAGGGACTCCAGGGTGATGGGAGCGTCTTCACCAATATCTTTGGCATCAAAAGGAACAGCAATGCTCTCTTCCTGGATAAACGCATCCCAATACGGAAAGTCGCCTTTGAGAATGGGTCGCAGTGTGACATTGTTGGCATGATCGGGGTATCGTGTTCCCTGCGGCCCCTGCAACGAAAGATCCAGATCGTTCACCAACCCGCCAAGGGAACCGAGTGAGCTCGGTGCGTCTGACCAGACAAGGTTGATTTGTAAGGGTACCGAGGCATTCACCACATCAAAGGTAATGGTTTGGTTGGTATGTGTTTTCAGGAAGGGATTGGCACCCTCATCAAAATAAAGCGTCGTCTTGGGTGATTCGGGAAAAACCGTGTTGCCGAGATTGAGCTGACCCCATCCTGAGACATTGTTGGGGCCAGGCCCGTCCGGGATCTCCTGCTTGTCGCCGCTGCCATACTGGCCTGGAGCAATGTTTTTTGCCCCATTGAACAGAGCGGCCTTGAGCAGGGCGGCTGAAGGTTCTGTATAGCCACGGTATGCAACGAGATACTGACGAAGCAGCAGGGCTGACCCGGCTGCAAGGGGCGTTGCCATGCTGGTTCCACCCATCCAGCAATACGAAGCATCATAGGGGCCCCAACCAGGCTCATTGGCCAAGGAGGACAGTGTGGAAAGGATATTGGTTCCCGGTGCAACAAGGTCGGGTTGGTAGCGTCCATCCAGGGAGGGGCCTCTGCTGCTGAAAGCAGCCATGCCAAGGGGATTGTCAGAGAGATGGTCGTCCCTGACCGGGGGAGCAGGGAAGTTTTCGGAACGCTTTTCTCCGTAGGTTCCGTCAAATCCTGGTGGCGGATCAGAAAAGGGAGGCCGATTGCTTTCTGTGGCACCTATGGCAAGACAATTTTTAGCTGTTGCCGGCATGTTTGTGCTGTACCCATCCGTGAGGCCATCACCATTATGATCCATTCCGGTATTACCGAGGGCAAAAAGGATCAGAAATTCGTGGTGATCCCAGACAAACTCATCTACTTGATGACATTCCTCGTCATAGAATATACCCGATCCACTCCCCCAACTATTGCTATGTACCCGAGCACCCTTATTCCATGCCGGGCAAAAAAGAACTTCATACAAATCATCAGGTATGTTTATATTTCCGTGTTCATCTTCGGTGGCTTGAAACACTAAAGAGGCTTCCGGGGCCAGACCGACATACGATGACTCTGGATAGGAGTGTTGTGCGGGATCACTGCCAGATGCCTTGCCATTGCCTATAATAGAGCCTGCCACATGCGTACCATGACCACTCATATCCTGGCCCTTATTGCCCATAAGGTCTTTTATTGCCAGTACCCGGCTTGCTCCCTGCCCATCCATAAAGTCAGGATGCAGGGTGTTGGGGTCTCCCGTGTCTAATCCGGTATCTGCCACGGCCACAATCTGTCCTTTTCCTGTGAGGCCATAGCGTTTTCGAGGTATGTGTGCGCCCATGATAGTTGCCGCTTTATTGTTCCAGTATTGGAACTGGGGAACAGGTTGAATCCAACGTATGCTTGGTATCCGTGACAGGGTACGTATGCCGTGAGCAGGTACGGCAACACGCATGGTTGTTTGGCTTGGGCGCAAGGAGATATGTTTGACCTCGCCGCCCAAGGCACACACCGCTTCCCTCACGGGTTCTGGCTCTTCTTCTGGAAAAAGAATGATTGTCAGAAGTCTGATGGGTTCAGTGGTATGTCTCGTGACAGCGCGTTTGTTGGCAAATCGTTTGGTGTCAGATGGATTTCCTGAAGATGTTTGTGACGCCACCCCTACCGCCGGACTCATGCAATAGGCCGGTTGCCACGTACCTATCCAACGAACAGAAGGAATATCCCGCAAGGCAGTCAGCTGGGCAGGCGTTGCCCGTACCAGGTAGGCACAATCAGGAATATATTCCTGAATAACAGCTCCTGTGTCCTCCACAGCCTCTTGCCAGGAAGAGAGGATCGGGCCTGAAAATTGAATTAGATGGTGGTTGCCAGCAGGAAGATTCCCAGACTTTTCGGCCCTTTGCTGGGTGGAGGATGTTGAACAGAACGTTGTTGTCTGTCGCTTTGCTTGTCCCGACTGCTCTTGTTCTGGGAGATGCTGAACCTTGAGAGGGTCAAAACTATCTCCTGACAGATGAAGATACACCGCCTTGCCCGTAGAATCAGCCTGGGAGAAAGACGGAGTGCTTAGAAAACACCATAACGTACCTGCAACGAGCCATACAAGGTATGAGTAAGGCATGGACTCACCTTCTTTTTTTGAAAAGACCCAACCCTGTCTCACGAGCGTGACAATCCTTTGTCACCAATATCCTTACGGAAAGAGATGCCGTCAAACCTGATTTTTTTCACGGCCTCGTAGGCCCTGGCCTTGGCTTCGGCCAGATCCTTGCCAAGGGCGGTGACCCCAAGGACACGGCCTCCATTGGTCAGGGCCTTTCCGTTTTCAAGGCGGGTTCCGGCCTGGAAAACCTTAACGCCGGGGATGGCATCGGCATCTTCAATCCCGTTGATCTCCATACCTTGTTCATAGCTGCCCGGATATCCCTTGGCCGCCAGAACCACGCAGAGACTGTGTTCAGGTTTGATACGTATATCTATCTGATCCAGCCGACCCTCCACGCAGGCCAGCATGATCTCCACAATATCCGTGTCCAGACGGGCCAAAAGGGGCTGGCATTCAGGATCACCAAACCGGACATTGTATTCCAGGACATACGGGCCCTTATCCGTATACATGAGACCCGCATACAAGACACCCTTAAAGGGATGATCCATAGCATCCAGATGCTGGATAATGGGTTGAATGACCAGATCACTTGTGGCCTGATACTCCTTACGGGGCAGGATGGGAGCAGGGCTGTAGGCCCCCATGCCGCCAGTGTTGGGGCCACTGTCTCCCTCGCCGATGCGTTTATGATCCTGAGACGAGGGCAGGGCCACCACAGTACGTCCGTCACAAAAGGCCAGAAAGGAGGCTTCTTCTCCTTCCAGGGCTTCTTCAATGACCACCCTGGTGCCGGCACTGCCAAAGACCTTGCGTTCCATCATGTCTGTGAGGGTTTCCAGCCCCTCTTCCAGACGATCCACAATAACCACGCCCTTGCCAGCGGCCAAACCATCGGCCTTGATAACCACGGGCATGGTTTGCTGCTTCAAATAGTCTTTGGCCATGTCGCAATCATCGAACACGGCAAAGGAGGCCGTAGGAACCTCGGCCTCCTGCATGATGGATTTGGCAAACCCCTTGGAGCCTTCAAGCTGGGCCGCATAGGCATCAGGGCCAAAGCAGGGGATATTTTTTTCCTGAAGCGCATTGGTAAGACCTAAAACCAGGGGCAGTTCAGGGCCAGCCACCACCAGATCAATGGATTTGCTGGCAGCAAAGTTCACCAGGGCAGGAATGTCGTCCGGGGCGATGTCCACGTTTTCACCTTCCAGGGCAGTTCCCCCGTTACCAGGTGCTATATACAGGGTGTCTACCAGAGGGCTTTGGTTGATCTTCCAGGCCAGGGCGTGTTCTCTGCCGCCTGATCCAACGAGGAGAATATTCATACGAAGGCTCCTTTGCTATGGGCGTGAAGGGTTGTTGTTTGGGAAGTATGCGTGTTGGGAGATATTTGGTGCGAATAGGGGGATTATGGTTTGCGCTTAAAACGTTTTTCCAGTTCCTGAACCGTCCAGGTGAGCATGACCGGTCGGCCATGAGGACAATACTGGTTATCAGGACATTGGAGCCAGGTCTCTACAAGATGCATGGCCTCGTCATAGGCCAGCACATGTCCGGCCTTGATGGCACTCTTGCAGGCCAGGGTTGTCCAGAGGGCGTCCATGTTGTTGGTCTGTTCACCAAGGACGGTTCGCAGATAGTTCAGGGCCTCACCCGTGGCCAGACTCGTTGGGATGGCCCGAATGACCAAGGTGGCAGGGGTGGGGCGTTCCAGGGTGAAACCGATCTGGGAGAGGTCAGTCCAGATGGCTTCCACAACCTCTTGTTCCGAAGGGTGGAGGGGCATTTCCTGGGGGATGGCCAGACGTTGGTGCTCGCCTTGCTGACCGGTTGTGGAAAAGGCGTGGTACAGGACCCGTTCGTGAGCCGCGTGCTGATCCATGAGCATGAGGGTATTTTGTTTGCTCAGGATAAGATAGGTTCGATGGAATTGTCCTAAATAGGTGTAGCCGTGGGTACTGGAGGAGTGACCAGAGGACGGCCTGGTCTGGTCTACCACAGCGGGTGATCCCAAAGGAGGGGCAGGAGGAGTCTCTTTGTGGGAAACGGAGTGATCCACATGAGAGACAGGACGGCGCTCTGGCCTTTTGTGGTGGCTGAACAGACGCTCGGCCTCATGCAGGGACGAGAATTTGGGACGATGTTCTGCCCCTTCTGAATAAAGCGTGTTGTTCCTTGATGGCAGGTTCACCTGGTCACTTTCTCTGGCCGGTGGGGGAGGCATGGTCATATCCACCGTTTGTTCACGAACTGACTGTGTCTGGGCAGGTGCGCTGGTCTCGGAAAGGAGTGCTTCCATGCCCTGGCGAATCCCTGCCTGAACAAGAGAGAAGATGGCCCCTTCGTCCATGAATCTGACCTCGGTTTTGGCTGGATGTACATTCACATCCACCTCGTTGGCGGGGAGTTCCACAAAGAGAACCGCCTGGGGATATTCTTTGGACAGCAAGGTGCCCTTGTACCCCTGTCTGAGGGCGTGGAGCAAGAGCTTATCTTTTACCGGACGACCGTTCACATAGAAGATGATTCGATTGCCGCGTACCTGGGCCTGTGCCGGACTGCCTGCCAGTCCGGTTATGCGCATAGAGCCTCGTTCATGGTGAATGGGCACAAGCCCTTGCATCAAACTGGGAGGCCAGATGCGTTGCAGCCGGTCTTGCAGGGTTTCTCCCCCCTGAAACCGGAAGATTTCTCTGTTGTTGTGGGTGAGGGAAAGCGATGTTTCAAGGTGAGCCAGGGCCAGGTGGGCCAGGGTTTCCTGGCAGCGTTTGGCCTCGGTTGCCATGGTTTTGAGAAATTTGAGACGGACTGGAACATTGGCAAAGAGATCCCGGACTTCAATGCGCGTGCCCCTGGAAAGAGCTGCCGGTCGGATTTCCCCCAATTTGCCGTGTACTACCTCAATCTGGGCCCCTTGTTCGGCTCCAGGCGTGATGGAGGTAATGAGGGTGCGGGACACCGAGGCAATGGATGCCAGGGCCTCTCCTCTGAAACCAAAACTGGAGATGGTGAGCAGATCATCCATAGAGGCAATCTTGCTCGTGGCGTGTCGGGTCAGGGCCAGGGGGAGTTCCTGTTCGGCAATACCCTGGCCATTATCCTGAACCAGAATGCGTTCCTGACCACCTCGGTCAATGGTCACGTCAATGACTGTGGCCCCGGCATCCAGGCTGTTTTCGACCAATTCCTTGATGGCACTGGCTGGACGCTCCAACACTTCACCAGCTGCGATCTGACTTTGTAAGGCTGGTGGCAGGATATGTATGGTAGTTGTCATGGTCATCCCTTCATGCTTCCCAAGTTAGAGAGGGTGATCTGTACCGCGATTTTTTCATCTGTATCGGTCTTGGAAAAGGTGCAGCCAAAGGTGAAACATTGATGTTTGTAGGTCAGGTCGATGCTGCGGTCGAGATCCTTTCCCTGGGCAAGATCTGTTTTGTAATTTATAGCAAGAAACCAGTTTCTGGGCAGGGCCATATCCCCGCCAAGGGTCAGGATGCGTGAGCGGCCGCCGACTCCGAGGTAATTGGTCTTATTCTCGTATTCCTGTTCCCGATTCACGAAATCCAGACCGCAATAGGCCTTGAGCAGATCATCAAGAAATACATGGGCCATGTGTTCGTGCTCAGTGATGCGGTTGCGATACGGGGAATACCAGGAGGTGGAGGTCAGGTTGAGATATTTTTCTGGAGAGATGGTCAGCTCTGCCTTGATGTCAGAAAAGGGACGGTTGGGATAGATGCCAGAGTCCCTGGAGCGTTGGGCTTCTCGAAAATCATAGGATTGTTCCAACTTGAATCGAAAGATATTCAGGTAATCTGCCTTGGTGGTGGTGGCATTGCCCTGAGCCGCAGGATCGCTCAACACGGTCAGGCGTTTACGGGTCAGAACATTGGTCAGAGAATAGGTCAGGTTGCTTTCGGGAGGGATAGCGTCATTGGTGTCAAATTGGGGACATTGGTGCTGCTGGGCCAGGGTATTGGGTCGCCAGGAATAGGTGAGGTTGGGGCTGATGGCATGTTTGATCGCTGTCCAGGCGGACGTACCCAGGTTATTTGTATTGGTAATCAGGGGAGTGTGAAGATCATAAACCTTAAACAGGTGGGAGGCCATTTCCAGAGAGGCGTCCGGGATACCCCGCAGATGCCAGATGGTATCCGTATGGACAGTGGGTTCGGCATGTTCAAACCGATCCACTGCATAGAGGGTTTCCCGCCATCCCAGAGACGGGATCATGGTTCCATAGGCAAAGGACAGGGGCAGGCTGATGGTAGGGTGGACATCTAACCTGGAACCTGTGGTACCGTATTCCCGCCAGAAATAGGTGTATTGGGAGGTGGCTTCCCATTCCAGCATGGTGGAGGCCCATTGGTGTTTGTACACGTAGAGGTTGATCTCTGGGAGTCGTTGTAATGTTGGGTTTCGAGCTGGATCGTTGCCTGTATTGTCGTTGAAATATGCCAGATTCTGGGTGTATTCCATCCGGCACTCCAGCCCCAGATCGGCCCAGTCACGGCGGATAGAAAGAATATTTTCCCTGAGATAGTTGTCATTGTCCCGGATGTCCCGGCCAAAGACCTTGGTGAAATCCTTTCTGCTTTGGTTAAAGCCGCTGAGACCGTCGCTGAACTCCCGAAGATAGTGGTAGTCAGAGACCAGGTCCACGTCGAACTTGGTCGGCAGCAAGGGGGAGAAGAAATAGCCATCGTATTTACCCCGCAGCCAATACCGGTTGGTATGGGGTCGCTGCCATCCCAGAGAGGTATATGTACCGTCCTCATAGGCCTGCTGATCCTTGAGCCAATCGAACCAGAGCAGGGTTCTGGTGTCCAGATCCGGGGTGTGTCGGAATTCAATGCCCTGCATGAGGCCGCGTTTGGTCATAAGATTTTCGTACAGGGTCAGGTCGGTTTCCTCGTCAATGACATGGTAGTAGGGCAGGTTGATATGGGTGCCCAGCTGTTTGCTTATTGTGAGATCCGGCAGCAGAAAGCCGCTTTGACGTTTGGTCTTTACGGGCACCACAAAATAGGGAACATAAAGGATTGGCTGATCTTTGATCCGAAGACGGGGATGCCAGAGGCGTGCATACCCGTCCACGGTCACTTCGCCTGAACTGGCTTTGAGAGACCATGCCGGACGGATACCATCACATGAGGTCATGGTTGCCTGCTCAAAGGTGTAGGTGGCGTTCCCTGTTTTGTGGATGGTTTCTCCTGTGAGAGAAACATGGTTGGCTTCGATAAATACCTGGGCATTGGTCATCCAGCCTACTCGCTGAGCAAGGTGAAAGTCAGCCGTGTCAGCTTCCAAAAAATCATCATCCCATTTGGCCTTGATATGGCCCTCAAGATAGATTTTCTGGGTCAACTTGTTGTACGTGGCATAATCAGCCTGAATATAATTATCGGCTTGAATAAGAAGAACATGCCCCTTGGCCGTGATCACTTCGCCATCTTTTGTGGTCTGCATAGAATCGGCCTGGAGATCCCATGCGAGAGGAGGAGATGTTTCCTGCGTGCCCAGAACCTCTATGGGAAGAGCCATGAAAAGGAGTGCTGCAGCAAAGAGCAAGGACTTTGTAATGAACGAGGATGGTTGGAACATGTCACTATAAGAAGGAATGCGTGAAAGACATGGAGGATGGACAACACGATATGAAGATGCGCAAAACATAGGATACGATGAGTAGCACAGGCCCCTTCAAAAGCATAGTGAAAAAACAGAGGCTGCTTGACCGGTCTTTCCCAAAGGAAAGATATGTTCTGGCTGAATCCGACAAGGTCTTTTTTACGATGTAAGATAGAAGAGCAAACGCGTTTTCAAGCTTGTTAAATTTTTCTCAATTTATCTTGACGATAAATGGTCTGTGATTTAAGACCCCCCGAACCTATGCTTTTGGGGCAGTACGCAAGGCTTGATACCCCATGTTGTAACAGCTTGAAACCTTAAGATAACTGAGAACGTTATGAGTCTGAGCGACAGATTATACGGGCATAAAAAAAAGATCGCTGCCGCATGGCTGGATGTCTTTCTGGACACGTACAAGTCCCAGGGTGCCAAATTTTTTAAGGAAACCACGAACGAATTTGCCAACCCTGTTGGAGCAACGTTTCGATCATGTCTTGATGGCCTGTTGGATTATGTGCTTCAGGGCAACCGCGAGGAGGATCTTGAACAGCTTGTTGACGGGGTAGTCAGGATTCGTGCTGTTCAGGGTTTCAAGCCTTCAGTTGCTGTGGAGTTTGCTTTCAGTATCAAACAGATTCTCAAGGACGAGAGCAGGGAAGAGCTAACCACGCCTGAAGGGATGCGTGAGTGGGATATCCTTGTTGCCCGTATGGATACCATGACCCGTATGGCCTTTGATCTGTACATGGCTTGTCGGGAGACGGTCTGGAAGCATAAGGCCAATCACCTGTATAATAGAACCAATAAACTGTTGGAAAAGTCCAACCTGTTAGAGGAGGTTACAGGCTGAGGCCTGTTTATTTTTTTGGCGGTGCAAATCTAAACTGAGGTAAAGGTAGATGAAAGCACTTTATTCCCTGTTTCTGGTATTTGCTCTCGTTGTGATCCCTGTGCTGGGAGCGGGAGCAATGGGGTGGTATTCCCTGTTTGGGTCTGTCATCCCGTACGCGGCCTTCTTATTGTTCCTCATAGGCTTCTGCCTGCGAGTCGTGAATTGGGCGAAATCTCCGGTGCCCTTCAGGATTCCGACCACCTGCGGTCAGCAGAAATCCTTGCCCTGGATCAAACATGCAACCATTGAAAATCCTTTCACAACCTCTGGGGTGGTGATGAGGATGCTTTTGGAGGTGCTTTGTTTTCGTTCCTTATTCAGGAATACGAAAATCGACCTGCGATCCGGCCCCAGTCTGACGTTTAGCTCAAGCAAATGGTTGTGGCTGGGGGCTTTGGCCTTTCACTATTCCTTTTTGATCATCGTCATACGCCACATGCGTTTTTTCACCGAGCCCGTGCCGGGGCTTATTTCGGTGTTTGATGCGGTTGACGGTGTGCTTCAATTGGGTGCCCCCACGATCTACCTGACAGATGGGCTTTTTCTTATGGGGCTTGGCTACCTGTTTCTTCGTCGGCTCATTGTCCCGCACATGCGTTTTATTTCCCTGGTGGCGGATTTCTTCCCATTATTGCTGATCATGGCCATTGGAATCACGGGTATTGCCATGCGGTACTTTGTCAAGACCGACGTTCTGGCCATCAAGGAACTGACCATGAATCTGGTTCAGCTCCACCCGATCATTCCCGATGGTATCGGCGTTATCTTCTACGTCCACCTGTTTCTGGTCTGTACCCTGCTTGTGTATTTTCCCTTGAGCAAATTGATGCACATGGGCGGTGTGTTTATGAGCCCAACACGAAATATGGCCTCTAACAACAGAGCTGTCAGGCATATCAATCCCTGGAACTATCCTGTCCCCGTCCACACCTATGCGGAGTATGAGGACGAGTTCAGAGAGAGAATGATTGAATCCGGCCTGCCGGTGGATAAGCAGGAAGGAGTGGAGAATGTCTAATCTTCCCAAAGCAAATGAACTAGCCAATTCCATTGATTACATGCCTCCCAGAGGGGACTGGATGGACCTTCCCCTGGATATCAAGGAGGGAAGGTATTGTTATGCCTCCAATCCCAAGAGCGTCGAGTATGTAGGTCTGCCCAACGCGAGAAGCTGGAATCCTCTGGATGATGACTGGAAGCTGCCTGATAACTGGCAGGAGATCATCCTTGGCGGGATGCGTGAACGGCTTGAGCGTTTCAGAACGTTTAAGGTCTTTATGGACGTGTGCGTGCGTTGTGGTGCCTGTGCGGACAAATGCCATTTCTTTATCGGTTCTGGTGATCCCAGGAACATGCCTGTTCTCAGGGCGGAACTGCTTCGTTCTGTATACAGGGGAGAGTTCACCAAGGCCGGAAAGATTCTGGGCCGGTTTGCCGGTGGCCGGAAACTGACCCTCTCGGTACTCAAGGAATGGTGGTACTACTTTTTCCAATGCAGCGAGTGTCGCCGATGTTCGGTGTTCTGTCCCTATGGGATTGACACCGCAGAAATTACCATCATGGGTCGTGAACTCCTCAACCTGGTGGGTCTGAACATCGACTGGATCGCCACGCCGGTTGCCAATTGTTATCGTACTGGCAACCATCTCGGCATCCAGCCCCATGCCTTTAAGGACATGCTGGACTTTTTTTGTGAGGACATTGAGGAGATTACAGGTATCCTTCCAGAGCCTTCGTATAATCAAAAGGATGCGGATATCCTCTTTATCACTCCTTCAGGCGATGTGTTTGCCGACCCAGGAACCTATACCTGTATGGGATATTTGCTTCTGTTCGAGTATCTCAAGCGGGAATACGGACTCAAGGTCACCTGGTCCACCTATGCTTCGGAAGGAGGGAATTTTGGCTTCTTCACCTCCCACGAGACTATGAAACGCCTCAATTCCAAGATGTATATGGAGGCCGAGCGTCTCGGTGCCAAGTGGATTTTAGGTGGTGAGTGCGGCCATATGTGGCGTGTGATCAATCAGTATATGGATACCATGAATGGCCCTGAATATCAGAAATCGCATATGGAAACACCGGTGAACCCCATCACGGGAACCGTGTTTGAACATGCTGCTTCCACCAAGATGGTTCATATCTGTGAATTTACAGCTGACCTGATCAAGCATGGTAAGCTTAATCTGGACAAATCCAGGAATGATAACGTCAAACTCACCTACCACGACTCCTGTAATCCCTCACGCGGCATGGGGCTTTTGGATGAGCCCAGATATATCATCAAACATATCTGCAATCATTTTTACGAGATGCCTGAGAATACCATCCGTGAGCAGACCTTTTGCTGTGGCGGCGGCTCCGGCCTTAATGCAGGTGAAGATGATGAATTGCGGATGATGGGCGGGTTGCCCAGGGCCAACGCTGTCAAATATGTCCACGACAAGTACGGCGTGAACACCCTTGGCTGTATCTGTGCCATTGACAGGGCGGTTTTTCCTGATCTCATGGATTATTGGGTTCCTGGGGTTGGGGTGACGGGTCTTCACGAACTTGTGGGCAACGCTCTGGTCTTCCCCGGCGAGCAGGAAAGAGAGACTGACCTGCGAGGCGAAACCCTGCCTGGTAAGGAGGATGAATAATGTACGATAAAGGTGCGGTGATCGTCGGTTTGGCCGTGTTTGTGGCCCTGTTCTCGTTTCCCTTCTGGTACAATACCGGATCAGCAGGCTACAAACAGCCCCAGCCTGAGCTTCCCAAAAACATGACCTCTTGTATTGAGTCCAGGGAATGGATGCGTGCCGAACATATGCAACTGCTCAACGACTGGCGCGATGATGTGGTTCGTGAAGGCAGGCATGTCTATACAAGTACCTTAAATGGCAAACATTATCACAAGAGTCTGGTCAAGACCTGTATGAAGTGTCACGATAGCAAAAAAACGTTCTGTGACAAGTGCCACACCACGATGGATGTCTCTCCGTACTGCTGGGATTGTCATGTAGCTCCCAAGGAGGCCAAGTAATGAAGAATACACGAAGACTCTTTTTGAAGATGGCAGGGTTGGCCGCCCTTGGATGGAGTGTCAGACCTGCTTCCCGTCTTTTTGCCAGCGGTCATGGCTCCCACCATGCAGAAGGATTATTTATTGCTTCCAAGCACGGTGCCCCCAAGGATGGTGAAGGACTCCATGCCGGTCGCTGGGCCATGGTTATTGATACCCAAAAGATGACCCCGACTATTGAGAAGAAATGCGTGGATGCCTGTCACTCACATCACAATGTGCCCTCCATTAATTCTAATCAGAATATCAAATGGATCTGGTCTGCCAACCTGCACAATGTTTTTCCCGAGCAGGCCCATGAACATATTCCTGGCGGCACGCACAGAACGACCCTGGCCCTGTGTAACCATTGCGCCCATCCTCCCTGTGTTCGAGTCTGTCCCACCAAGGCGACTTTTCAGCGGGAAGACGGTGTTGTGATGATGGACTTTCACCGTTGTATTGGATGCCGGTATTGCATGGCTGGCTGTCCTTATGGTTCCAGAAGTTTCAACTTCATGGATCCAAGACCACATATTAAGGACATAACGCCGGAATTTCCCACACGAACTAAGGGTGTTGTGGAAAAATGCGAGTTCTGTACCGAGAGACTGGCAGAAGGCAAGCGGCCCTATTGTGTGGAGGTGTCTGAAGGGGCCATGATTTTTGGTGATTTGGAAGATCCCAAGTCCGAGGTACGCAAGGCACTTGCTTCGCGGTATTCCATTCGTAGAAAACCCGAGCTTGGCACGGAACCAGGCGTTTACTACTTAATTTAAGAGGTGGGTAGCTATGCTCGAGAAAGTTCTCAAAGGAAATAAGGTTTATTGGGGCTGGCTGGCTATCCTGCTGGCGCTTATGACCGTGGGTGCTGTGTGCTACGGTATGCAGCTTGTCAATGGATTGACCATTACTGGGATGAGTCGTGATGTGTCTTGGGGATTTTATATTGCCCAGTTCACCTTCCTGGTTGGTGTTGCTGCCTCGGCTGTTATGATGGTCATTCCCAAATATCTCCATGATTTCAAGACCTATGGCCGAGTGCTTATCTTTGGTGAGTTCAACGCCGTGGCCATGGTCTGTCTCTGTCTTATGTTCATTATCGCTGATCTGGGTTCCCCCCAGCGTTTGATGAATATCATCCTGCACCCCACGCCCAACTCCATGCTTTTCTGGGACATGATTGTCTTAAACGGCTATCTCTTCATCAATATCTTTGTGGGATGGATTACCTTGGAGGCTCATCGCAAGGAAGTGGCCCCTCCCAAATGGATCAAGTTTTTTATCTACCTGTCCATTCCCTGGGCCGCGAGTATCCATACGGTGACCGCCTTTTTGTATTGTGGTCTGCCGGGTCGTGGGTACTGGATGGATGCTGTTCTGGCTTCCCGCTTTCTCTCCTCGGCCTTTGCCGCAGGACCTGCGTTTCTCATCATCCTGCTCTACATCGTCAAGGTGACGACAAAATTTGACCCGGGCAAGGAATCCTTTAAGGCTCTTGGCAAGACCATTGCTTATGCCATGTCTGTGAACCTTTTTCTGGTTCTGTGTGAGGTCTTTACCGTTAATTACAGTAATATTCCCAGCCACCTGCATCATTGGCATTATCTTTTCTTTGGCGATGGTGTCCTGGTGCCCTGGATGTGGACGTCTATGATTATGGGGTTTGTGGGTGTTCTTATTCTTATTGTTCCCAGCAATCGGGAGAACGATAATACCCTTATCGCAGGATGTCTGCTTGTATTTATCGGTGCCTGGATTGATAAAGGGTTGGGTATGATTGGTGGTGGATTTGTACCCAATGCGCTTATGGAAATCACAGAATATGTCCCTACAAAGCTTGAGCTTGGGGTCTCTCTGGGAATCTATGCTGCTGGTTTTCTCATCCTGACTCTGCTGACCAAGATCATCGTCGGGGTCAAGGTTGAAATCGGCGAATAATCTGTCCTTTAGAACGCACAGCCCGTGTATCGTGGTGGGCTGTGCGTTTTTTTTGATAGGATTGATTGGGAGATAGAGATATGTAATCTTGTTTTAAGAACGTAGTTCAACAAAAAATACGAAAAAGACTTGCCTCCAAGAATCTTCGTGTCTATAATCTCATGTATCTTTTGGAGGAGGGTCATACTATCATGCTGGTAGATGATCTTGCCGAATTAACTTTTTTGGAGGTAGATATGTCCTATAATGTAACTGTCGATGCCGAGAAGTGTGTTGGTTGCGGTGAGTGTGTGGATGTTTGTCCCGTCGAAGTTTATGAGTTGCAGACGGAAAAATCTGTCCCTGTCAATGAAGAAGAATGCCTTGGCTGTGAATCCTGTATTGAAGTCTGTGAGCATGACGCTATCATTGTCGATGAGACATAGTTTCTGGAAAGGCCTCCTGCTTGTGGGGGCCTTTTTTATGAACCACTGTACACAATAATTGTTAGAATACTACCAATTCCTATGAGTGATAGCTGCATTTGTTCCTGCCTTTCCATGCTGTTGCAGTCCTAATGAAGCGAGGGAAACTGTGCGGTATTATTCCGTTCAGGTTGTTCTTTTTTCGCCTTGCCTTCCCTTGCACTCTTTCCCCGAAACATTTAAGCCCTTTTTTCGGTAATTCGGTTGGCTCCTCTGTCTCATACCTGACCACTGCTTTGAATGTTCATACAAATTCCCGATAGCCCTTTCTCTGCCAAGGAGAACAAATGGGCCATGTGATGAGGTTGTTCCCATGTCTCTTGATGTTTCCACATATTTTGATGCCTATACCAAACTTGTTGCTGGAGCGGACAAGGCCTTTGCCCATATTCTTGACGCCTGTCCTGACAAGGTGGCCTGTAAGCAAACATGCTGTGATTGCTGCTACGCCATGTTTGACCTGACCCTTATTGAGGCTATGTATCTGAATCATCATTTCAAGCAGCTGCCGCGTGACATCAAGAACCGTGTTTATCTGCGTGCGGATAAGGCCGACAGGAAGATGGCTGTGGCCAAAAAAAAGGCGTTTCGGATGCAGGAAAAAGGCGTATCCCGTGAAGAGGTTCTGACCATGATTGGGCAGGAGAAGATCCGCTGTCCTTTTTTGGGGGAAGATGACCGATGTGAAATGTATGACCACAGACCTATTACATGCCGTCTCTATGGTGTGCCCCAGGAAATTGGCGGCCAGGCCCATGTCTGTGGTTTGTCTGGTTTTGTCGCTGGTTCCCAATATACTACGGTCAAGGTTGAGCGGCTTCAGGATTCCCTGGTGCTGTTAAGCAATGCCTTGGTCAAGGGGCTTGGTTCCAAGTACGATAAACTGGCCACAGTGTTTGTTCCTGTATCTTCGGCTGTTCTCACTGTGTATGACGAAGATTATCTTGGGGTGGAACGCAAGGTCAAAAAGGCCAAGAAGGCCCAGTGGTCTGTCCGAAGTTGATTGTCATCACCCAAGGGGCCAAAGGAAATTGTTCAAAACGGATACTTGATTATGACAAAGGTGCTTACCCCGGAACAGGAAGAACAAAAACGATTCATGTATGAGCGCATGGGTAAAAGACGGCGCAAGTTTATTGACCGGATCGGATACGAGGCTTGGGATCCCTTTGCCGAACCGAACGATCCCATAGATATTCGCATGGGGCCGGCTCGCATGACAGCACAACAACTTGTTTCTGGCTTCATGAAGGCCAAGCGGACCACGGATGTTGGTGTCGCTTACAAAGAAGGTGTGGAGGCAATGGCCCTTGGTGCCACCCAGCATGACGAAAAAATTAAGGCCATGTATGAATTCTCCCTCTGGTATGCGACCCTGCTTGCCAAAGAAGGACGGGATTTTGATGGCGAGTTAGTCTGAGCATCACTGATATAGCGAGTATGACACAACCCATGAGGAGTGACGATGAGTACAAAGGATAAACAGCAGATTGTTGAAGCTTTCAAAGAAGATATGAGGGCCACCTCTGACAGCGGCACAGGCCATTATAACCTGGCTATGACCTTTTTAGGAGAGCGTGATTTTGAGGCCGCTGAAAAGGAACTCAGGCTGGCCATCCAGGAAGAACCTGAGCTTGCCGAGGCCTATGTGCAGCTTGGTGGTATCGCCATGTACCGAGGCGATTTGGATATGTGCATGAGCTATAACAAAATGGCTGCGGACATTCGCCCCAGATTTGCGGTTCCTCATGGAAATATGGGATTTGTGCATCTGCAAAATCAGCATATTGACAAGGCCATTGGTGCCTTTCGCAAGGCGTTGTCCTTTGATCCAGGCTTTTTGCAGGCACGAACCAGTCTTGGTGCGGCCTATCTGATGCAGGGTGATGCTGCAGCATGCCTTGAAGAGTGCAAGAAAGTGGTGGCCCAGGAAGAACATTTTGGCCCAGCCTGGAATAATATTGGCCTGGCTCATCTTGAAATGGGTGATAAGGTCAAAGCGAAACAGGCCTTTGAAAAGGCGAATGCATCGGGCTATGATGTTCCTGATCAGCTTTGGCAAGAGGTGCAGGAATAAATTGCTGTGCAGAGACGCCCATTAAAGAACAAAGAAGGCCCTTTATACTTGTGATACGACTAAATAGTATTGTGGTGAAGTTTGGCGTGGGTTCTGAAGTTAGAGTATGGTGATACTCTGAGCCTTGGCGATACATAGCAGTGCCGTGTGCTGATTTGAAAAAAAAGTTTGATCTCTCAAAGTGTCAGGTCGGGTTAAATAGACGTCAAATCGGGATTTGTGGAATTTTCGGGTTGACAAAAAAGATAGTTTGTAAGAAAAATCACAAAGTTTTTACATTGATTTTTACGATGTCGAGGGGCGTCTTTTTTTGATGAATGAAACTGCAGCTTTTTGTGCGGTTTTTTGCATCTGGTGTAAACCTTAAAGGAGGAAATGCGATGGCTAAACGTGAGACTCCATTGCTGGACCAGCTTCAATCAGGTCCTTGGCCAAGTTTTGTGTCTGACATTAAACGGGCAGCAGAAGCCAGACACAAAAATGAAAGAAATGTTGAATATCAGATTCCTGTAGATGTTTGTGACGACCTGCTGGGCGTTCTTGAACTATCTTTCCAGGATGGAACTACCCATTGGAAACACGGCGGGATTGTCGGTGTCTTCGGGTATGGTGGTGGTGTTATTGGTCGTTATTGTGACCAGCCTGAAAATTTTCCCGGAGTGGCCCATTTTCATACTATGCGTGTCAACCAGCCTTCAGGGAAATACTACACCTCTGAATTTTTGCGGGGGCTCTGTGACCTCTGGGATTTTCGCGGCAGTGGCCTGACCAATATGCACGGAGCTACCGGTGATATCGTTTTTATCGGAACCACCACTGAGCAGTTGGAAGAAATTTTCTTTGAATTGACCCACAAGTTCGATCAGGATCTTGGTGGTTCAGGGTCTAACCTGAGAACTCCAGCCACCTGTCTGGGAATGTCCCGGTGTGAATTTGCCTGTTACGATACCCAGGCTCTCTGTACACATCTGACCCAGGAATATCAGGATGAATTGCATCGTCCTGCCTTCCCCTACAAGTTCAAGTTCAAATTTGACGGCTGTCCCAATGGTTGTGTGGCCGCCATTGCCCGTTCCGACCTTTCCTTCCTCGGTACCTGGCGTGACGATATCCGCATTGATCAAGAGGCTGTTGCTGCTTATATTGGTGGCGAAATTGAACCCAATGCAGGTGCTTTTGCCGGTCGTGACTGGGGTGCATTTGATATCCAGAAGGAAGTTCTTGATCTGTGTCCCACCCAGTGCATGAGTCTGGAAGACGGCAAGCTAGTTATTGACAACAAAGAGTGTACTCGCTGTATGCATTGTATCAACGTCATGCCTCGGGCTCTGAAGATTGGTAATGATCGTGGTTGTTCCATGCTCTGTGGAGCAAAATCTCCCATCCTTGATGGTGCTCAGATGGGTTCCCTGCTTGTTCCCTTTATCAAGGTCGAAGATAACTACGAAGAGATTCAAGAAGTTATCGAAAACATCTGGGACTGGTGGATGGAAGAAGGTAAAAACCGTGAGCGTCTTGGTGAGCTGATTAAGCGCCAGGGCTTCCAGAAGCTCCTGGAAGTGACCAACATCAAGGCTGTTCCTCAGCATATTCAGGAACCCCGCTCCAATCCCTACATTCTGTGGAGAGAGGAAGAGGTCGAAGGCGGCTGGGAACGCGACATCAACGAGTTCAGAAAACATCACGCAAGATAAGGGGGATCCAAAATGGCGTTTATCTCATCTGGATACAATACTGCCAAACCGATGGAAAACAGGATCACGGATATTGGTCCTCGTGATTTCAACGAGTTCCTGCCTCCTGTCATCAAGAACAATTTTGGGAAATGGGACTATCATGAGATCTTGGAGCCAGGCGTTCTCATGCATAAGGCCGAGAGCGGTGATGAGGTGTACACTGTTCGCTGCGGCGGCTGTCGTTTGATGAGTACCGAGCACATTCGCGAGATCACTGAAATCGCAGACAAACATTGTGACGGTTACCTGCGTTTTACCACTCGTAACAATATCGAGTTCATGGTGGACAGCAAGGATAAGATCGCTCCCTTGAAGGAAGATCTCTTGAGCCGTAAAGGCCCTGGCGGCGACTTCAAGTTCCCTGTTGGCGGAACTGGTGCCTGTATCACCAATATCGTGCACACTCAGGGTTGGATCCATTGTCATACCCCGGCCACAGATGCCTCCGGTACGGTGAAGGCCACCATGGACGAACTCTTTGAAGAGTTCACCCGCATGAGACTGCCTGCTATTCTGCGTATTTCTATGGCATGCTGTTTGAATATGTGTGGTGCTGTTCATTGTTCCGACTTGGCCATCCTCGGTATTCACAGAAAGCCGCCCATGATCGACCACGAGTACATTGATAACCTGTGTGAGATTCCTCTGGCCGTTGCTTCCTGTCCTGTGGCAGCTATCCGTCCTTCCAAGACCGAGATTGAGACGGAAGCCGGTGAAAAGAAGAACGTGAAGACTGTTGCCATTAAGAACGAACGTTGTATGTTCTGTGGTAATTGCTACACCATGTGTCCTTCCCTGCCCTTGGCTGACCAGGAAGGTGATGGTATTGCTCTCATGGTTGGTGGTAAGATTTCCAACCGTATCTCCGGTCCCAAATTCTCCAAGGTTGTTATCGCTTTTATCCCCAACGAACCGCCACGCTGGCCTACAATGACCGCGACCATCCGCAAGATCGTTGATGCGTACGCTGCAAACGCCAAAAAGTATGAACGTCTTGGTGACTGGGCCGAGCGGATCGGCTGGGAAAAATTCTTTGAAGTTTGCGATCTTCCCTTTACCGAGCATGTGATTGATGATTTCCGTGATCCCGCCTACTACACATGGCGTCAGACCACGAATTTCAAATGGACACACGGTGCTGAAGATTTCGCCAACCTCAAGAAATAGTGTTGTTTCTCAAAGGGGCGGGAATTTCCCGCCCCAAGTCTTACAAACTAATGAGGGGGTCTTATGGACGAAAATGCACAGAAAGTTGTTGATTTCATGGAGTCGAAATCAAAGAACAAGAGCAAATTCTATTTCAAGGATCTTGCAGCTCTTTTTCCCGAGGAAAAACCTCGTGCTGTCAAGAAAATCATCAATAAGATGGTGAGCGATGAAATCCTTGAATACTGGTCCAGCGGGAGCACTACCATGTATGGCCTCCGGGGTGCTGGTAAGCAGCATGCATCCGAGGGTGAAGAGTAAGATTTTTGCAACCTTTCTGCCTGATTCTTCCTGAGGCAGGTGGGTGGTAGCGCGAGACATTGTGTATGGAATTTACCAATCCCTGCCCAAGACTGGTCCTTGCCGGTCTCAGTGGTGGGGCAGGCAAGACTGTCGTTTCCCTCGGCATCTGCCGCGCTGCCGTCAACGCAGGGATGCGTGTTTGTCCCTTTAAGAAGGGTCCAGATTATATTGATGCCCATTGGCTGGCTTTAGCCGCCAAGGCAACAGTATCAAATCTGGATCCTTTCTTATTTGCAGGAAGTCGTATTCAGGAATTGTTTCATTCTAGGATGCGTGGGCATGATCTGGCCATCATTGAAGGTAACCGGGGGCTTTTCGATGGCAAGGATATCGTCGGTTCCTGTTCCACCGCAGAGTTGGCCAAGCTGCTCAAGGCACCTGTTGTCATGGTGATAGATTGCACCAAGGCAACACGGACTATGGCAGCCATTGTCACTGGATGCCGGATGTTTGATCAGGCACTCGATCTTCGAGGGGTTATCCTCAATCGTGTGGCCGGAAGTCGTCACGAGACCATTGTCCGTTCATCCATCGAACACTATACCGATGTGCAGGTCATGGGTGCCTTGCCCAAGATGAAGGCTAATCCTATTCCAGAACGTCACATGGGTCTTATTTCCCATCAGGAGTTTGCCCAAACGGATCATGCCTTGAGCCAGCTTGCGGACATGATCCGCGACCATCTTGATCTACCCGCGCTTTTTTCGGTTGCAGACACGGCAGCGGTCGCACTTTCTCCTCTCTCTTCTGCAAGTATCTTTCCTCCTGCAGTGGTACCAGCAGAGTCCGTGACCATTGGATATATTCATGATGCTGCTCTTTGGTTTTACTACCAGGAAAATCTTAATGCCCTTGAAGCGGCAGGAGCGCGACTTGTTCCTCTTTCTCTCCTTGACGCAGCGCCATGGCCTGCTTTGGACGGTCTGTATCTTGGTGGAGGATTTCCTGAAACCATGGTCCAGAAGCTTGCCGATACCAAGATGATACGTAAACGGGTACAGGAACTATCCACTTCTGGACTGCCTATCTATGCAGAATGCGGAGGATTTATTTATCTGGGGCAGGAACTCGTGTATGAGGGCTCTATCTATCCCCTGTCTGGGGTTTTTCCAGTCTCTACAGAATTTTGTTCTACCCCCCAGGGGCTGGGTTATGTTGAAGGACATGTGGTGGAGGCAAATCCTTTTTATGCGGTAGGAACTCGGTTGATAGGACATGAATTTCACTATTCCCGTTCCGTGACTATGACGTCTCAAAATCTTGATCTGTGTCTCAACATGGATCGTGGTCAGGGTGTGCATGATCACCATGACATGCTCCTTGCTCATAATACTCTGGCCGGATATACCCATATACATGCGCTGAGCCACCCTCAATGGGCTGAACATTTTGTCAAGGCGGCCATAACCTATCAGTCCCATAGCAGAACCAAGAGTTCCCCTTGTCCTCCCATTCGTATTTGATCTATCCACTGGCTTTGCTGCCTTGTCTGTTGTGCTGCTCAAGGGTGTGATTTTGAGCATTGACTTTTTTAGTAATAATTACTATTAGTATTTTATACACTTTATCTAAGGAGGAGCAGGATGGGACAATTCGCAAGGTTTAGAGAGATTGATATTGATTGGACAATGACTCCTGAAGATGCTGTGGCCTTGTACCTTGAGTGGGGAAATAGTGGATATGGCGGCAGTTATGAAAACCGGGTTCGGAGCAAGGCCGATGTTTCCTATTATTTTGTCATCAATACCTGGGGCGACAGACCCAAGGGATATCTCATCAAGCGAAATTCTGATGGGGCAGAAGAACTGGCCTCTTTTGATCTTCCTGGGAATCTGGAAAAGGGATTCTTACGGCAAGTCAGCCACCATAAGGGGGTTTATGGAATAACCCCTGAGGTTCGTGAATGGATCGAAAGGGAGATGAGAGTCGCCTAATGCTCTGCAGGATGTGATGGTTTGACAGAACGGTTTGAGCCATCACATCCTAATTGATTATATCTGCCTTCTTATAATGTAATGCTCTACAAATCGACCTGCCATGAGGCCCACGGAAAGACACGGAAAGATTCTTGATTCTTCCGTGTCTTTTCATATGTCCCTCATGGATGACCAGAGCTTTTCCGTGGGTAATCACGGTTATTCTACGATAACGCTTCAAGCTTTCAACCTGTTCAAACGAGCAGGTACAAGCCTCAACCCACTCAAGGCCAAAGCCTTCTTAGGCTAGGTGAGCCTTTGAAGGTATTGAGGCTTTGTTCGTTTCCCTCTTGTACCACCAAATCTCTGATCTATTTTGATGTTCTGTCGGCATGGGAGCTACTGCATTCACTTGTGCGGCATGCTTACCCTTTTCAGGGATTCTGTCCTTGACGCACCCATTTTTTTTATATATGCGACTCACGTATTACGAATATTTGTTTCGTAGTACGATTGTTGCTTATTTCACCTGCTGCACTGCGTTCAAGGAGAATCCATGCGCCGTATTTGTTATCTGCTTATCGCTCTATGCTGTTTGGTCTTCATGCCCTTTACGACCTTTGCTGGGCCGACTCGTTCTCTTGTTGATACAGCGGGGGGTACACGTACCATTCCAGAGAAAGTCAACCATGTCATTTGTTCTGGAGCTGGCTGTTTGCGTCTTTTGACGTATCTCCAAGGGCAATCCATGATCACGGGTGTGGATGACATGGAAACGAGGAGAAGTCGGTTTAATGCTCGTCCCTATGCCCTGGCCCATCCAGAGTTCAAAACATTTCCTACCTTTGGGGAATTCAGGGGACACGACCACCCTGAGCAGATTCTGACCCTTTCTCCCCAGCCGGATGTTATTTTTAAAACATCTGTTACCATGGGGACTGATCCTGACGAATTGGCTTTGCAAACGGGCATCCCTGTGGTGGTGCTTGATGTGGGCGATTTGGGGGACTATCGTCAGGATCTCTACCGTTCCTTGCGGATCATGGGGCAGATTATCGGCAAAGAGAAGCGGGCCGAGGCCGTGATTGATTTTTTTGAGGCAGAGATTCAGGCAATCTGCTCGCGGATCCAGGGCATAGATCAAAAGAAGCCCCTGCGCGTGTATATCGGCGGGGTGGCCTTTAAGGGGCCACATGGTTTTCAGTCAACAGAACCTGATTATCCCCCTTTCCGTTTTGTGGGACTCAAAAATGTGGCCTATCGTCAAGGATTGACAGGCAAGGGCTTGCGTCATTCCGATGTTGCCAAGGAAAAAATTCTGGAATGGAATCCTGACGTCCTTTTTATGGATTTGAGTACCCTGCAATTTGGTAAGCAGGGAGGTGGTCTCAATGAGCTGAAAACCGATCCTGCCTACCGCTCTCTGGATGCGGTACGCCAAGGCAGGGTTTACGGTGTTCTCCCATACAATTGGTATTCCCAGAACTATGGTTCTATCCTTGCCAATGCCTGGTTCATCGCTAAAACCTTGTATCCTGACCGTTTCAAGGATATTGATCCCAAGGCCAAGGCCAATGACATTTATACCTTTCTGGTAGGCACTCCGGTCTTTGACACCATGAACCAATTATTTTGGAACCTGGCTTTTACAGCAATCCCTTTATAAATGGCACCTGGTATCCAAAAACCGCATCATCTCTCCACGTGGCAAGGACAATCCTGAAACCATGCACTTTGATGACGGCCATATTCCAGCCGAGTATACACGTTACATCGGGCGGAAACTCATTCTTATCCTGGTGACCGCCCTTGTTTTGGGGGCAGCCCTGCTTGCGGCCATCTCACTGGGGGCAGCCCATGTACCCATTGCCGAGGTTTTCAAGAGTATCCTGTCGTTGGAAGTCTCCAAACGATTTGACTTGATTGTCTGGCACATACGTCTTCCCCAGGCACTGGCAGCCATGATTGCAGGGGCTGGATTGGCCATCTCCGGTGCGGTCATGCAGTCCATTTTGCGGAATCCTTTGGGTTCTCCCTTCACCTTGGGCATCTCACATGCCGCTGCTTTTGGGGCTGCCTTTTCCGTCATGATTCTGGGCTCAGGCACAATGGGCAGCTCTCAGGTCGGGTCTATCAGCATCACCAATCCCTATATAACCTCCACGGCAGCCTTTGTGTGCAGCCTTGCGGCCGTGGCCATGATCATCGCTGTTTCCAAAGTGCGGGGAGCTACTCCTGAAACCATGATCCTGGCAGGTGTGGCCCTGGGTGCCCTCTTTACTGCCGGCACCATGTTCTTGCAATTTTTTGCTGACGATGTGCAGCTTGCGGCCATGGTTTTCTGGACTTTTGGAGATACCGCCAGGGCCTCTTGGAGGGAGATAGGCATCCTTGCAGGTGTGACGGCCACAGCATCCTTGTATTTTATGGCCAACGCATGGAATTATAACGCCATTGATGCTGGTGACGAAACAGCTCGCGGGCTGGGAGTCCAGGTGGACAGGGTGAGAGTTACAGGGATGTTTATGGCCTCTCTGGTCACCTCGGTGATTATTGCCTACCTGGGCATCATTGGTTTTGTGGGCCTGGTTGTCCCGCATATGGTTCGCCGACTTCTGGACGGCGATCACCGTTTTCTGCTGCCAGCAACCATCTTGATGGGGGCATTGCTTCTTTTGGTGTCGGACACGGTAGCCCGTCTTCTTTTAGCTCCACATATTCTGCCTGTCTCTGTGCTGACCGCCTTTATGGGAGCACCTCTTTTTATGTTTCTTATCATTCGGGGATATACAAAATGATCCTCGACGTATGCGGTGTCTCCTTTTCCTATCATTCCCATCCGGTTCTTAAGGATATTTCCTTTTCTCTGGAATCAGGAGAGCTTTTGGCTATCCTTGGCCCAAATGGCGTGGGTAAGACAACGCTGCTCAAGTGCATTGACGCCATCCTTTCACCCTTAAAGGGTGCTGTTTTGGTCAAGGGAACGGACGTATTGCGGCTTCAGGGCAATGACATAGCCAAGGCCATAGGCTATGTTGCCCAGCGAAGTGAAAGTTCCCATATGACAGTGTTTGACGCAGTACTCATGGGGCGCAAACCCTATATTCGCTGGCGTGCAGATCGCAAAGACTTGAATATGGTTGATGCAGCTTTGAAACGGTTGAACATGGAGCATATGGCCATGCGCCATATTGACCAGATAAGCGGGGGTGAGCTTCAGAAGGTCGCCATCGCAAGGGCTATGCTTCAGGAACCAGACATTCTTCTTTTGGACGAACCCACCAGTTCGTTGGATCTCAAAAACCAGATCGAAATCCTGTCCATGATCCACCACGTGGTAAAGGAACATGATATGGCCGGTGTCATGACCATGCACGATTTGAACACCGCCCTCAGATTCGCCACCACCTATCTCTTTCTCAAAGACGGTGCGATCTATGACGTAGGTTCCATTGATCGCATTTCTCCGCAGGTGATTCAGGCCGTATATGGGCTGCCTGTGGAAATCCATTCTCTTAACGGTTATCCTACCGTTATCCCCCTGTGCTGATCACCTTTGCAGTCTTGCGTATCGGATACCATAAACAACAGCCTGGAGGTATGAGATTTTTGCGCCAGGCTGTTGCGTTTGGATCATGATTCACGTTTATATGATTATAGACGTTCTGTTTGCTCTTCTACCAGGGGTTTGTGGCGGCTCAAATCGTATAATCCTCTCAGGGAAAAGGGCAGCGGGTAGCGAGGGATCTTGTCGAGTCTTATGGTTCCAATGGTTTTTCCTTCTGGAAATGAAGAGAGGGGAACAAGGCCCAGCGGAATGGGAAGCTCCAGGGGAGATGCGGTAATGCTGGTTAGTCTGGATGCGTAGCGGCTGGACAGATACTCAATGATCTGGTCCCGTTCCTGCCTTGTGAAGGCCTCAAGAAGAACCTTTTTACTTCCGTCTGGATCCGAAGATGCTCTCTCCTTGCCTTCAATGGTTCCGCCAAGAAGGGTTTCCCAGTCATAGGCATGGAGTTCCCCTTCATCCCACACAGCACGATAGAGATGGACCTCCACATCCCTGCGGCCTTTGAAGGTTCGGATGGTCATAGACAGAACATACCCCCGGTCAATGGGCAGAGGATGGCTGGGTTCCCTGGTTTCTATGTGCATGGTTATTCTCCTGGAGTAGTATGGGGTAACGGACGGATTGTTTTCTTGACAGGCTGTATGCCGATGACATTGGGAACAGGCCAGAGTCGTTTGGGGGTAGTGCCCAAAAAGGGGTGCTCAGAACGTCCTGTCCACAAACGCCAGGTGGTGCCAAGGTGCAGACACATGGCGGCTTCGGCCCCGCCTTCTACATACATAGCGTTTTCAATGCCTACGGGCAAGCCAAGCAGGGCCTGGTTAAAGGCGTGGACGCTCATGGGTGTTTGACAATGAATGAACAGAACCCTGCCTTCCATGTCCATGCCCACGGCAGCGATGCTGTGTTTTTTGGAGGTACGTGGCCAGAGGTTTTTTCCTGCCGCATTGATGAGCCTGAAATTTTGGATGACAGTATCATACTTGGTGATAAGGGTACGCCAGTCATCCCTGGTGCGATCAAGAAATTGTACCGATGGGAGAAACGGTTTTTGGGGATCAAAGACAAAGAATGCCCCAAAACGGGGGTTGATATATCCATTGTTCACCAGACCGTGAGTTTTCATGTATCCAGTGCTTTGTTGCCGATTTTCACGATACATGCTGGCGTTGATGGCGGCCACAAGGTTGTTTGTCTTACACCACTGCTTGAGGGTAGCCACCTTGGGAGGGGAAACATTCTGGGTAATGAGTTTGAACCGGAAATGTCTGGGGTCGATGCGAAGCAGGGAGATGGTAGGGGAGCGGTCTCCTGAATCTCCCTTGGGAGACAGGTGGAAAACGCCCAGGGCCAATCCTGGAGCAAGGGACTGGAAGGGGTCACCCATACAAGGGGAGGTGCAGGCAAGGACAAAGAACACCGCTGTCAGCATGACACGGGACAGGATGCTGATAAGCTTCACAACAGAAGGATGGCGGCAAAGGGTACCCATATCATGCCATTGTCATACCGAGGTTGTGCTGGAGGACTTTTCGTTCCTGTGGGGAAAAGACAAAGCTGTCTGCTGACGGGAGGCCCTTGTCAGCAAGATAGGCCTGGAACAACTCGTGATACGTATCACTCAGGGCTGTTTGAGGATCAAGACCTATCAATGCGGCCGTTTCAAAGATGTCATTATTTGTACCTTCAATTTCCACAAAGGAGCCGAAACTGAGTTGATCCAGACAAATGGTGCATCCGGCGACCTGCCATTGGGAGCGGAATTTTTCATAACAGAGTATTTCTTCATATCCCAGAGCATTCAGGATGGATGCCAGTACCTGGGCATCATCAACGTGACATTGGAGCTCTTCAAGCTGCTTGATGCCGGGAATATCGTCGCAGGCATCAAGGGGGTGTTTCAGGGTCAATGTGGTTGTTTGGGTCTTTCGCAGACGAAGGAGTATTCCCTTCTTCTTCAGACGTTTTGTTGGGGTATCAAAAACCTGATTCTGTTCGAAATACCAGGGCGCAACACATTGACCATGCTTGCACAGATGTGGCGTTATCTGGGAAAAAGTCCGCACAGGAAATTTGGATTCTGCCTCAAGGGCCATTGTCGTCTCTCCTATCTTGTTTGCTATCGTATTTTTTCCACGGACTTCTTGTCAATGCTTCCTCGCAAAGGGTGATCCACCACTAAAAGCAGAAGAAAACCTCGTTGTGCTTGTTATTACAAGCAGATCGAGTCGTTTTCGGCGAAAAAACTATCATCAGCGAGGTAAAGATTGTATGGCATAAGGTATTTGAAACGAAGATTGGATTTGGGCACCCAGCCATGACTGTTAGCAACAAATAGATTTGTCCTGTTTTAAAACATATAAACTGTCCGGTTTTTCCCTTGCCTCGTTTGTTTTTTTGAGTCCTCTCCTGCCCTTGA